>JAEAMF010000870.1_pt1 | contig 28844 bp, 17 predicted proteins | sample 8958721 | NCBI WGS metagenome assembly JAEAMF01 (sample SAMN16933255, study PRJNA681124) | bioreactor sludge metagenome | isolation source: anaerobic bioreactor treating anionic surfactant - SDBS | place: India: Bengaluru | collected 2019-02-28 | reverse complement strand
CTTGCCGAGGAACGAAGGCGGAATGGGATTATAAGGGCGAAGCCCTTATTTCATACTGTTGGTTTTTTAATTCTTTAGAAGATTTTTATGAAATACGCAAACTATTTATAAACGTATTAGATTTGCAGAGTATATTTTTTCCTAATTTTGAGGAGATATTATGGCATCTGATGATGTTAAGAAAACTGGAACGACAACATTAGGTATGGTATGCAAAGATTGCGTTGTTATTGCTACGGAACAAAGAGCAACAATGGGAACATTGATAGCTCATAAAGCAACACAAAAATTATATCGAATCGATAACCACCTTGCTCTTGCAACAGCAGGTCTTGTCGGTGATTTACAAGTACTTGCACGATATTTGAGTGCTGAAGCGAATCTTTATAAATTGAAAAGAGACACTCCCATTCCTGTTCAGAGTGCAGCAACGCTTATGGCCAATATATTGAATCAACGTAAGTTTATGCCTTATTATGTTCAACTTGTGCTTGGCGGATGGGATCAATTTGGGGGTCATGTTTATTCTCTTGATGCTGCTGGAGGTTCCATTCCTGACAAATACACCTCTGGAGGTTCAGGTTCCCCATATGTCTTTGGAGTATTGGAAGATCATTACCGAGATGATTTGACCTTTGATGAAGGGGTTGATTTAGCCATACGAGCTATCACTGCCGCAATCAGCCGTGATTCAGCATCAGGTGGCATGATTAGTGTTGCAGCAATATCAAAAGATGGTTTTCATCAAATTCCTGAAGAAGAAGTGAAAAAAAGAATGCAACGTTATAAAAAATAGAGCTGAAAATTGATTTAAATTAATCTCTTAGCTTTCCTCTTATACTTTATTATCTTTCATTCCTTATTAAACGTTTCTCATAAAGCCAGTGTAAAAATAAATTAGATAGTGAGAAAAATATGACAGCTGAAGATGTTTTACGTGAAATAAAAGGGAAAGTTCGAGCGACAGTACCACCAAGTATTGATGTGTCTGATGTTGAGTTTGAAGGTGCATTGGTCGTACTTTATACAAAACACCCTCATAAATTTGCAGAAAAGGAAGACTTAATTAAACAACTTGCAAAAATGCTTCAGAAACGTATTGTTGTACGACCTGATTCAAGTGTTATCACTCAAGAAGAAACCGCTGAAAAGAAAATCCGCCAAATTATTCCTGAAGAAGCAGAAATAACAAATATCTATTTTCAACCTGATGTTGGTGAAGTAACAATCGAAGTAATGAAACCAGGAGTAGCGATTGGAAAACAAGGAAAATACTTAAACGAAATACGAAAAAAAGTGAATTGGTCACCAAAAATCAATCGTACTCCACCAATGCAATCAAAAACTGTTCATGATATACGAGGATTTCTTCGAATGATGAGCGATGAGCGAAAGGAAATTTTGAAAAAAGTTGGGCGACGTCTTCACAGAGGAGTATCTTCAGGAGAAAAATATGTACGAGTTACCGGTTTAGGGGGATATAGGCAAGTAGGGAGATCCTGTAGTTTACTGACAACACAGGATAGTAAGATCCTTATTGATGTTGGAGTCGATGTTTCAGGTGATGATAGTTCTACACCTTATTTGCATCTTCCTGAAGTATTGCCTCTCGAAACAATTGATGCAGTCGTAATAACACATGCACACCTTGATCATTCTGGACTTGTTCCTGTTCTCTATAAATATGGGTATGATGGTCCGATATATTGCACACCTCCGACTAGAGATATGATGACGTTGTTACAAATGGATTATCTGAAAGTTGCCGCTGCAGAAGCAAAAAAAATTCCATATTCTGGTGAACATGTTCGTGAGGTCATTAAACATTGTATTCCAATAAATTATGGTGATACAACGGATATAACCCCTGATGTTCGATTGACCTTTCACAATGCAGGTCATATTCTTGGGTCATCGATTGCTCATTTTCATATCGGCGAAGGGTTGTACAATATTGCATTTAGCGGAGATATCAAATATGAGAAAACATGGTTGTTTAATCCGGCAGTAAATCATTTTCCTCGTCTTGAAGCCATGTTTCTTGAATCAACTTATGGCGGAAAAGATGATTTTCAGCCGAGTCGTCAGGAAGCAACTGATCATTTACGAGAAATTATCAAACGCTGCCTGAAGAATAAAGGCAAAATTATCATTCCTGTTTTTGCAGTGGGCAGGAGTCAAGAAGTAATGATCGTTCTCGAACAACTTATGGCTGATAAAGAAATACCCCAAGTTCCCGTGTATCTGGATGGAATGATATGGGAGGCAACTGCAATTCATACTGCTTATCCTGAATATCTCAATAATAAATTACGAGCTCAAGCGTTTCAAAAAGGGAAAAATCCACTTCTTTCAGATATTTTTGTTCGTGTTGATGGGCATGAAACAAGACAAAAAATCATTAATGATCCTGAGTCATGTTTGGTTCTTGCAACAAGTGGTATGATGGTTGGAGGACCAGTGATGGAATACTTTAAAGCTTGGGCAGAAGATGAAAAAAACATGATTGTTTTTGTTGGATATCAAGCTGAAGGAAGCTTTGGTCGGCGTGTTCAAAAAGGATGGCGTGACATCTTGATAACATCGGGTGGGAATAACCAGACCTTAAAACTCAACATGATGGTGGAAACTGTTGATGGGTTTTCAGGTCATAGCGATAGACGTCAGCTAATGAATTTTGTAAATAATATGAGTCCTCGGCCTGATCGATTATGTTTTGGTCATGGTGAAGAAGTAAAATGCCTTGATTTGTCAAGCTCAATTCACAAGAAGTATAATATGAATACGATGGCTTTAAAGAACCTTGAAACAACTCGTTTTGTATAGGAATTCCTGAATGTCAGGTACAATTGTTAAGGTTCGCCAAAAGTTATTTCATGAGAGTTCACACATGGATAATTGGTTGGTTTCTAAGGATTTTGCGTTCTATAGAGGCGTAGTCTAGAAATACTAAATTGTGATATATGAAGATTTTGAGAATATGCAAGACTTTGAGAAATTAGGAGTTTTTTATCTTGGTCGTACCTATGATATAAATAGCAAGTCCCAAATGGAGGATTTATTGCTCTATGATTCCAAAGACTTGGTTACCCATGCAATATGCATAGGTATGACAGGTAGCGGAAAAACTGGTCTGTGTGTGTCACTCCTTGAAGAAGCAGCGATCGATGGCATTCCTGCCATTGCCATAGATCCTAAAGGTGACATAACCAATCTTCTTTTAACATTTCCTGAATTGAGAAGTCAGGATTTTGCTCCATGGATAAATGAGGAGGACGCTTTTAAGAAGGGATTGTCTGCTGCAGACTATGCTGTGCAACAGGCGGATCTCTGGAGAAATGGGCTTCTGAAATGGGGACAAGATGGGAAAAGAATCCAACGTCTTCGTGAATCAGTTGATTTTACGATTTTTACCCCGGGTAGCAATGCTGGCTTACCCGTTTCAATTCTAAAATCTTTTGCTGCCCCACCTTCGAGTATTAGGGACGATAAAGAAATATTACAGGAGAAAATTACCTCTACGGTCACTAGTCTTTTAGGATTGTTGAGTATAGATGCCGATCCGATTCGATCCAGGGAGCATATATTACTATCTTCAATATTGACTTCTTCATGGCAACTTGGAGAAGATTTGGACATAGGTCGTCTGATCCAATTCATTCAGTCTCCCCCTATGACGCGTGTTGGTATACTTGATGTAGAATCGTTCTACCCGTCAAAAGATCGTTTTGAGTTGGCAATGAAACTAAATAATCTATTAGCTTCCCCAGGTTTCAGCTTATGGCTTGAAGGGGAACCGATGGATGTTGCTAAGATACTCTATTCACCAAACGGAAAACCAAGAATATCAATATTTTCAATTGCACATTTGAACGATGCACAACGTATGTTCTTCGTGTCACTTTTGCTTAATCAGATATTAGGATGGGTGCGTATGCAATCTGGCACAACAAGTTTGCGCTCGATTCTATACATTGACGAAGTGTTTGGCTACTTGCCACCGATTGCCAATCCTCCTTCAAAGACTCCTCTTCTAACACTCTTGAAACAAGCTCGTGCCTTTGGTCTGGGAGTCGTTCTTGCAACACAAAATCCTGTAGATTTAGATTACAAAGCTATTTCAAATGCAGGTACATGGTTCATTGGTCGCCTACAGACTGAACGCGATAAAGCACGAGTAATGGATGGTCTTGAAGGAGTATTTCTCTCGGAACAAAAGCAATTTGATAAGAGAAACATAGATCAAACATTATCGGCTTTGGGAAATCGAGTATTTCTGATGAACAACGTGCATGAAGACGTTCCTGTAATATTTGAAACAAGATGGGCAATGTCCTATCTAAGGGGTCCTTTGACAAGGGAGCAAATCAAGGCACTAGTAGAACCAATAAAACCCAAAAAGAAGGAAACAACACTTCATCAACCTACACAAGCGTCATCAGATGTAGCAGATAGTTCACCTTATTCAAAAAAGGTCAATTATCAAAAACCTGTTATCCCACCGGACGTACTCCAATATTTCCTGGCAGGAACCCAGGATCAGTCAAAAGATCTCTCACTTGAATATCATCCAAATATCATTGGAGTGGCAGATATACGCTACAAAGATACAAAAACAAGAATCGATACGACTCAGACAGTTGTATTACTCACGCCGGTTACTGATAATCCTATACCAGTCAACTGGGATCATTCAGTACAAACAGATTTACAGATTTCAAATTTGCAAAAAACACCATTACAGCATTGTTCATTTACTGAGTTACCTCTTGCGGCATCAATTGCAAAGAACTATGGCATATGGAAGACAGATTTTGTAAGTCGGTTACTCAAAACACAGAAAATTCAATTATTGAAAAGTGAAACCCTTAATGAGATATCGATGGTCAACGAGACTGAAAGAGAATTCAGAATAAGACTTCAGCAAATTGCAAGGGAAGCTCGTGATCAACAGGTATCTAAACTACGCGAAAAATATTCAACAAAATTTGTTCAACTTGATGAGCGTTTGAGGCGTGCTCAAATGAAAGTTGAAGAACAAGAGGCACAGACAAGAAACCAAAAATCTCAAACCTATATTTCACTAGGAACCACTTTACTAGGTGGTTTTCTTGGAAGAAAAACTTTGGGCGGTGTTACCAAAACTTCCCGTGACTTTGGACGGATTATGAAAGAGAAAAGGGAAAGTGAAGATGCAAAGAAAAATCTCCAAGCCCTTCAACAGCAAAAAGCGCAGCTCGACATACAGTTCCAAAATGAAGTAAAATTCTTAGAAACTAAAATCGATCCACTCTCTGAAGATCTTAATACTATAGTTATTACGCCAATAAAGACGAACGTCTCAGTTCGTTTTGTTGCACTCGTCTGGACCTTATCATAGTGATATAGCGAAATTTTTTATCTATTTTTTCAAAACAAAATCAAACGAATGTGATTGATAAGAAAACTATAAGAAAAGACAGTATATAGCATGATTTAGCGGAGTGGAATTATATGGTAGTTGTAAAAATTGTCGAAGTGATAGGAAATTCACCAAAGAGTTGGGAAGATGCTACTAAGAATGCACTTGATGAAACAGCAGATACAATTAGGAATATCAAGTCGGTTGATGTAGAGCGATTTAGTGTAAAAGTTGAGAAAAATAAGATTGTAGAATATCGAGCGGTCGTGAAAATCGCTTTTATTGTGGATAGAGGTCTTGAAATCAATTGAAAAGTAAAATGCACTTTTTTTCTCATTGAAGAAGTATCAATTCATTATGTTACTGGCTTTGCAATGTTCCAAAGGCAATCAAATTTACTATTGAAAATTTTAATATCTTCAACATCCACATATGCAGTTCCAATATACGCGGGGTCGTCATGGTTGTCCTGTAATATCTTTATACCATTGATTGCGAATTCTTTACCATAGACATAATTGCGCAAAGTTCCTGATGCACCTTCTGGAAAACTTCGAATTTCTAGTTTCTCTGGGAAGGATTCTTTGAACTGCTTGAGCATTGCAGTATCAATTTGAGCATCAATAATAAGTTGTACCTTTGTATCGAGTTCTAAGAATTTTTTGAAATAATCTATAAATGGATCCTTGAATAACCGATCGCCACTAATTTGAAGTTTGACGTTATTCCCCTTTTCCATGCTGTTAAATAATGCGTTATAGAGGAGCCACCGGCTGTAGTATTCAAGGGTAACATTCCCGTTTCTTTGGAGTTTGATACCATATTTGTTATAGTTTTCCTTATAAAATTCACTATACGTTTGGAGATGGTTTTCAATTGAGTGATAGGTTTCAGGTGCAATATATTGCTCTAAATCTTTTTTTACAAACTCCCAGAGCGCATTAGGGTGGACAGGAAGATAGCTTTCCCTTCCAAATTGATCTCTTGTATCATTGGAAAATAATACCTTTGCGATGATACCATTTTTAAGCAAACAATTGCGTCCCGTTTCAAGAGGTCTTCTTGTTAGATTTGCTAGTTCTTCTGCAATGGATAAAAACTCGGAAAATTCCTTTGCTGCATCAACAATCAGTATGGCATAATAGACTGCTGCTTCCCTAGGGCGATGAAGTTTCATCCGTTCAAACATCATCTCAAAATCTTGAATATAATCTAATTTAACTCGTGTCTTGATACGACATCCCATCGAATTTCACCAATCCCATCAGTTTATTGCATTAACAAAAAAGTCATTGATTTTATATACCTTATGGCCGCACAACTACCTGCATACCTATACGTGTAACTTTGGAGGAAATTTAGACACCATCAGGAGGATATGTTTCTTTTTGGAATCCATTAAGTTCTTCTTTTATGACGTCACCTAACCGTTTTATACCTTCACGAATTGTTTTTTCATCGGAATAGGAAAAGTTTAACCTCATACAATTATAATTGCCACCCTCTGGGAAAAATGCTTCGCCAACGACATATGCAACTTTTTTTGCTAACGCTTTCTGAAACATCAGTCGTGAGTCAATAGTAGGGGGGAGCGTAATCCAGATAAACATCCCGCCCTTGGGGACAGTCCAGTTTACCTCTTTTGGAAACTCTTTTAAGAGTGATTCAATCATAATATCTCTATTTCTCTTGTATATTTTTTTGATCTGTTGAATTTGTGTGTCAAGATACCCTCCGTGAATATATTCATATGCAATATATTGAGAAAAGGTATTGGTACAAAGATCTGTCGCTTGTTTTGCTTGTATAAATTTATCTAGAATCTCTTTTGAAGTGATTACCCAACCAAGTCTAAAACCAGGTGCAAGTATTTTTGAAAATGTAGATGTATAAATAACTCTGCCTTTTTTATCAAGAGATTTAATTGGTGGAATTGGTTCTCCTTCAAAAACTAATTCGCCATAGGGGTCATCCTCAATAATAAGAAAATCATACTCTGAGGCTATTTCTAAAAGTTCCTTTCTATGACTCAATGACATCGTTTCTCCAGATGGATTTTGGAAATTGGGTACACAATAGAGAAATTTTGGATAAATTCCTGTTCTCCGAAGACGTTCGATATTTCTTCGAAGAGATTGTGTATCAATACCTTCGGAATCCATGGGGATTGATTCACACTTTGCTTCGTATGTCTGAAATGCTTGGACTGCTCCAAGATATGCTGGAGTACTTGTAAGATAGGTATCACCTGGATCCAAAAAACATAGGGCAACCATTGACAGTGCCTGTTGTGCGCCACTTGTAATGATGATATCATGTAGTTCGCAATTAATATTTTTTACTTGTTTCATTCTCTGTGCAAGTACACAACGTAATTGTGTTAGTCCTTCCGTTGTTCCATATTGTAAGGCATCAGTTGGATTGTTTTTGAAAATATTGTCAATGCAATCATGGATGATTTCTACGGGAAATGCTTTTGGATTAGGCAGACCCCCGGCAAAAGAAATCATCCCTGGCATCTGAGTAAGTTTTAATAATTCTCTAATTTCTGATGATCGAAATCTGCTGACACGTTTTGAAAATAATCTATCAATGTTTACGACCATAATTCATCGAGAGGGGGGAACAAATGGAAATTAATAAACATTGGTATTCAACTTATTAGTGATTGTTTTTATGCTACGTTCTTTTTTGTTTTTTAATCACATTATGAATATAGTAATAATTTTTATATTTCGTAAGAGAAGTAAAGAATAAGATGAAAAGAACGTTCTAATTATCAATATGATACTTACTATATGATCAAAAACATAATGGAAATGAAGATAAGAAGAATCATTTTGCTCTGCACTATAGAACATATCAGGATTTATAGGTATCATACCGTTATCCCAAGATATATGAATAGTTGATTTATCACTTCAATGTTAAATGTTCTTCACGTTGATCTTTCTGTATTGATTTTAAATATGGACCAAATCCAAATACCTAAAGAACGCCACAAAGTTTCAAAATTGACCATTGGACTCTTAGGCATACGGATTTCAAAAGTGCTCCAACCACTTTCAATTCCATTAATGTCCTTGGCTTTAACTTGAATTGAATAGGTATTTTTTTCAGTCCATGTATGAGTAACATCAATACTTGTTCCCTGCATGTATGGCCCAAGCCATCCATCAGATGTGGTGTCATCATCCCAATCAATGAAATAAAGAACATCATCATTATCAATGTCATTGCTATAAAAGCTAAACGTCTGTTCTTCGTTCGTTTTTCCACTTTGTGGTCCATTCACTACAGGATCTGAAGGAGGGGTTGTTACTAAAACTGTAAGTGATAAAGATGAGGTGCTTCTTTCTCCCACAATGTCTTCACTAATAACAGTCACATTATATTGCCCTGGATTTATCCAACTAGTTGATGTTTCGATTGTTGTGCCAGATATAACGTAGTCTGACCATGAGTCAATAATCATATCTCCATTCCAATTCCACCCATATCTAATCACATCATTATCAGGATCTGATCCCATGGTTTGGAAAGAAAATAATGACCCAATGCTACAGATCGTTGACCCGATTGGTTGAGTTGGTTGAAGGGGAGGGGTATTTCCAATTTTAACTGGTAAATTTGCTTGTTTCCATGCAGTTATTCCTCCAATCATATTATAAATTACGCCATTAAAATTGTTAGCAACAAGAATTTGAGCTGCCTTTGCGCTTCTTCCTCCGACCCCGCAGGTCATAATAACATCTGTTCCATTATATTTGTTCATAAATTCCTGAAGGCCGGATTCGGTTTGTAAAGCTGTAAGTTCAAAGTTTCTTGGATACTCGGGATATGGAGTATTAATTCGTTCGGTTTGCCATTCTAGGTCACTTCTTACATCTATTGGTGGTGTTATACCATTTGAAATTGTAGAACACATCTCCCATACTTCTTGAACTGTAATATTAATATAGCCATTATTTTTCAAAACTGAATGAATTTGATGGTGGGCTTCAGTATTTATCATAAGGTTTTCTCCACTTGTTGAGCCAAAAAAACTTGAAGTACAAATTATGAGTAACAATTGCATAATAAAAATTTTCTTTAATAAAATCTTTTTCATGTTATCACTCTATAAGTTACATATATGGTATGTACATAATAGTGTTTATCATTTATATAAATTTTATTAAAAATAATTGGTATGAATTTATATTATATTTGTTATGTATTACGCCGTCCGCCGGATTTGAACCGGCGACCGTTCGGTTAACAGCCGAGTGCTCTACCAGCTGAGCTAGGACGGCTCAATTCAGATAACAACAGTCCAGAATACAGTTTCGTATTAAAAGATTACCTGTCTTGGCTTAAAACCCATGCTCTAACCTGAGTTTTCTCATGCTGCTTTCAACAAATCGATATACGGAAGCATGCTTACTTCCGCTCAGAATTTTATCAATAGCTTTTTGTGCTATATCCATATCGACAATATTACAAATGATGGCAACAGTATGTCCATAAATAGAAATATTGGAGAAGGTAAGTTCTTCTATAACTCGTTTGGTTTTCCCATTTGTACCGATGACCCTGCTTTTTAATCGTTGAACATGGGTTGGTCTATTGCCAACATAATCGCGAATATCAAACACAAACAGGTCCATATCGTCATTTAAGAGGAGGAATGCATGGTCGGGTGAAAAACCACGGCCAATAGCCCGTATGATATTTTCTACCTTGAAAATAGACAAAGGGTCTTCTATAGTAAGGTCATCAAAGGTTACTTCTCCCATTTCTGAATTAATGGTAAGTTGGATCTTTGTTGCTTCCTCTATCTTTTTTCGAGTTTCTCCGTTCTTACCGATGAGTACGCCGACTCGTTCAAGAGGAATCCTGATGTATCGCATGGTATTCTCCTTTTTTCCTTTTTATTTTATCATATATTAATTTTTCGTCTTCATGGATATCATATTTCTTAAAGTAGCTGACAATTGAATGAATATCACGTTTAAGATAATCTTCTGACAATGGATGATCTTTGAGTACTCCTTGCCCTATATCAATGATGTATGGTTGTTTTTGGTGAATAAGAATATTGAATTGGCTAAGGTCACAATGAATGAGATCTGCATTCTGATACATTTTTTTCATTGATGTTATTATTTGCTTAAAAATTGTTTTTGGATTAGTGAGTTGTACATCTTTAAGCATTGGTGCTGCCTGCCTCTCTTTTCCAATGAATTCCATGAGAAGGATGTTGTCAATCTTCTTTATCGGTTTAGGTGCAAAGATGCCTATGGAATCCAACTTTATAAGATTCTTATATTCTTTTGATGCCCATGTATAGATGGTATCTCTCCTTGATTTATGGTTGAAGTTGAATCGAGGATCACCTATTATATACTCTTTCATATGCTTAAATGTCGATGTCGAGATTCGGTATATCTTTAGTACAATTGGTTTATTTTTTGGAGTGATTGCTAGAAAAACATTGCCTTCTTTTCCCGAGGATATGGGAAAATCAATGTAATCAATGATTCTATCCGAAATAAGTTTTTCGATAGTGGATAAAGTTGATTTGTCAAAGACTTCGTCGAGTGTTTTTCTATCGACACCGATATGATTAAACAACTTTTGGGTCTTGAAGTCTATTCTCTTTATTTCCTTATTATTTAAAAAGAAATCATCAGAAGACATCCAGTGCCTCAGGAAGTAATCTTCTTCTGCTCAATATTTTTGATTGGGTTTTTGTATATCGATAGACCACATCGGCTTTTTCATCTTGTATATCCCAGGGCTTTATAATGAGAAGATCACCTGCTCGCACACGTGCGCTTCGTTTCATTTTTCCTGGTATCCGTGCCATGCGTGCTTTGCCATCGGAACAAATCGCATTGATACGCGATCCTCCCATTAATCTATCCGCTATAGCAAAAAATTCGTTCTGGTTCTTTTTCGGTAGTCTCAATCTAATATATTCTTCCTCTTCAGGATTTTGATTTTCGTTTTCGTACACATCATCACGGTTACCGATTTTTTTTGTCAGATAATCTCTATGAGTTATTAAACGTTTACTACCATTATACTTATATAAAGTAATACAAATAATATCAGTTGATAATGTTTTATTACTTTAAACTACTTATTATAAATAATAATAAATAAAACATATGGAATTAAGTACATATAAAAAAAGTTTTATTATTTCAAATATATAAAAGCAATTATAAATCCAATGAATCAGAAATATTACACATTGTTTCTAAGCTCAATTGTAGGAATTCTTCCAATGAAATATTACAATCTACACATAACTTTATTCGATCTCTATTGCATCCTTTTGCAAATGATTTATCATTGAATTTATCTATCAATGTTTTTATTTTAACGTCAGATATCTTTTTTGAAGGCATGACTAAAGCGGTTGCAATTATTAATCCTGAAACAGCATCAGCAGCTAGTAATGTTTTATCTAATGCTGATGTTGGTAAAATTTCAGTATACAGATAATTATGACTCTGAATGGCATTTACTCCATCTTTTGGAAAAATTCCATCAAGAAGTTCTGCAGTTACTTTTGTATGGGTCTCTGGGTTTTCTTTGGTGTATTCGTAATCTAAATCGTGCAATAGTCCCACTAAAGACCAAAGAGTCTCATTTTCGTTGAATATTTTTGATAGTTTTATCATGATAGCTTCTACAGCAAGTGAATGTTTTATTATTTTATCATCTTTTAAATAAACATTAATCAGAGAAAATGCATTCGTTCTATCAATCATATCTACCAACCAAATTTAATTACGACAGTTTTTATTTATTGTGTTTTGTCAAATATTCTTATCAGTTCTCTTTCAATATCTTTTTTTGCCGAAGGTTCCTACGGTTTCGATCGTTCATACGTTCATTTCTTTAAATTAATTGTATCAACTAAACATACATCACTATATTTTTTTATTTGCATATAATGAATTAATAAGAGATTTAATAACATTTACCTTTTTATCAAGAAATCCTCAACATATAGTTGAATCCAGTCAGCGTTATGATATATAAAAATGAATCTTTAAATATTCAATAGTGCTACTTTCCCCGAAAGGATATGAACAAAAATGTTTGCACTATCATGCTTTTTTTATTATCTGGAATATTTCTCTCCGGATGTATTGAAAATGCATTACCTGATATTGTCTATGTGGATAAGAGTTTTACATCATCGGTATCAGGGTGGGGATTTGATCATTTTAATAGCATTCAAAAAGCAATTGATCACTGTGATGAGCATGGGATCATCTATGTACAAAATGGTACATATCAAGAGGATATTGGCATAAGAAAAACGCTTTCTCTTATTGGGGCAGATGCAAACGATACCATACTTATTGGAAAAAGCATAGATGAAGAAATTGTATGTATCGACTCTATGGGAAATGTCACATTTACGGGATTTACTATCAGAGATAGTGGGATTGCGGATTCCATTAATCCATTAAAGGTAGGGATAAGACTACAATCAAGTGGCAATACGATTGTTGGTAATATTTTTATCAATAATTCTTTCGGGTTGTATCTAGAACATTCCACGGAAAACTCTATTTTCAATAATTTTTTTTCAGAGAATGAGTATGGCATCTACATGAATACCTATTCCGATGCAAACAATATTACACAAAATGCGTTTGTGTTTAACCATGTGGGTGTGCGATTGAAAGGCTCAACATTTAATCGATTCTCATACAATATTTTTTCAGATAATGATGGCGGGATTTACCTTTGCTGCGTTTCTAATGACAATTGCTTTTTTTCAAACATTTTTATGAGAAATAGTGAATGGCATGCAGAAGATTGGTGCAATAACACATGGAACTCTAGCGAAAATGGGAACTTTTGGGACGACTTTTATTTAATTAATCAGGGTGCAATTGATAACGATTCGAACGGTATTATTGATTCATCGTATAAAATTTCACGGGGATACAATCCAAAAGAGTACCCAAATAAGGATTATTTGCCTCTAGTTTACAAACCAATGATTTACAATAGTTTTTTTAAACTTGATGAAAAACCAGATGAGAAACTCAAGTTTTTATAAAAAGGCTGAATTGCATGAAGAAACAAACGAAAACGCAGATAAGTGATTTGTTTCTTTGTTAAATAAATTATTAGCATCAATGATGAAAAAAAGGTCTATACAATCAGATACCACAAATTACATTAGCAAGAAACAATTATTACATATCCAGATATGGGATCAAAAAAAATCTGGTTATGTAAAAAGATACATAGAATTTTGTATCCTTTTCGAATTTTCATTTTAATTGGAATATTACTTGCAAGTTTATTTATGACTCACTTATCTTTTTACACGAATAGTGACCATCACATTCATTCTGGATATGATACGTTGAGCATATCTGTTTGTGCGACAAGCAGTCAATCATTGGATCAAGAAGTTGATAATGGATTAAGAGATGCATCTAATGATAGTACGAACATGCTTACCAAAAAAATTTTTAGCGATTCCTCGGACGGATATTCGAAGTTTTTTGGAGCAGCAAATGTTGACACTTGGAGTTACGTTCGAAATAATAGGTCAGGAAATCAAAAAAATGATAGTTGTGTTTCGTACACTAAAGGCATTCTTGCTTCATACAATGCAAAAACTGGAGATTTGTATGTAATCTCTCGTTCGTATTTTGCCTTTAATACAACCATTTTAGGTGCCAATGCAAGTATCAAGAACGCAACGTTATACATTTATGGGGTAGGAACCAATGAGAGTAGCGTCTGTATGGTCGGTTGGGAGGACGGGACCGACGGGGTAGACTTTGATGATTATGGGGCTATCGGACAAATAAATCTTGGCAAAAGTGACTCTTGGCATATCAATCGATATAACCAACTACCGTTCAATGAACAAGGACGTACCTATCTTAATAAAACGGGGTATACCTACATCGCATGTAGGGAATATGATCATGATTTTCTTGATATTCCTCCTAAAGGGGAAGGGTTGGACGAAAATCGAAATGGGCATTATTATACTGATGAACCGGGTACTGACAAGGACCCCTATCTGCTCATCGAATATTATTCTGATATCTCGGATGATGAGAATGATGCACCTGATGAAACACCCCTTATTTCAATGGGAATTTTACTATTCTTGATTATTGGTTTTGCGTTAATATTTAAGCTAAAAAACAAATAAATCTTGCCCTGAACACTATACCTTCAAATGGTAGCCTTATGGCAGAATCCGCAGTCACATAACGGAAAATCTTAATTATTATATATTTTATTTGGGAATTCTATGATGAAAAAAATATTTTTACTGTTGTTTGCGGTTCTTGTACTGGGTAGTTTCTCACTTTTTTCAGGGTGTTTTGATGATGCCACAAAACCATCAGCATCATTTCATATCGAACCACCAGCTATTACTATCAATGAAACAGTGTATATGAACAGTACATCAACCGATGAAGATGGGTACATCGTCAACCATACATGGTTTTCTGATGATGCAATTATCGGGTATGAGACGAATATTACATATCGTTTCTTAGAATACGGGACCCATCTTATCAAATTACAGGTAGTCGATGATCAAGGTAATTCAGCTTTTTTTGAAACATCTCTTCTAATTGTGAATATGAGTTCTTTAGATGAAAAACTCTATGGATTATGGGAATGGAGTACAGTGAATCAAACGGGAAATTGGACATTTTATCAAAATCATACGTTAGAGGCGACATTTACGGGGATTGGTGGGGCAAGCGTTACTGATTGGTGGAAATGGCAATTTAATAATAGTCAACTTTGTTTTTTTGAGCCTAGTGATACATTCTTTGACGCAGCGTGTTATGGTTTTGAATTTTTGGACGATTACAAGACGTTAATAGTAACCTATGCAGGAGCTTCAGCCACATGGAAAAAGGTCATAGGTTTATAGAGTGTGTTTACACATCTACCATTTCAATGAATCATCGGAGCATTTTATAATCGTTATCACATGAAATGGGTGGGAAATCTAAGACAATGATACCTATGTTAGTTTATGCAAAATTATATAAGCAATGTGTACTATAATCAAGTTTGGAGAAAATTGGGGGCAAAGGTGAAATGATGAAAATAGGTATAAATAAATATATTTTTAGTATGCTGGTAACTCTTTCATTTCTATGTGTTAGCGTTTCAGCTCCTTTTCAAACAGCCGCTCATGAAACATCGACTGTAACTTCTATAAAAACAACTACTCAACCTTCAACCTCAAACATACTGTTCGATCCTATTGAGGTCGAAAAACTTGTGTGGAATGGTCAAGATTTTGTTGATTCAGCGGTGGTGACTGAAGGGGATATTGTTTTGTTTCAGGTAATCATTTACAACCCCTATGATTGTTATGTAGTCCATTGGTCTGGTATCGTTTATGACTTTTTGCCATGCAATTTAGTATATATCCCTAATAGTACCACGCTTCCTCTTGAAGATCACCCAGACATTGATTCAGAGGTCATTGATTGGGAAAATAATTCAGTCTTATGGCAAGTTGACCGGGATGCGTTTATGTTACCGCATACGTATCTCAATTTTACCTATCAAGCAATCGCGGTGTGTTGCGAATCGGGTTATATGTCAAATGATCTGACGGTTTCCCCTAGCGAACTTGTTCATATTTATAATCCAACCGATATTATTACTAATGACGGATCGCTAGATGGGTCTGATTCTGCATCTGTTGAAGTGATTTGTACTAACGTTCCAGGTATTACGCTTGAGAAGACAGTCAATGACAACGGAGCGTGGGTGGAAACTGTTTCCATTTCTGAGGGTGATACTGTTGCATTCCGCATCCTTGTCACAAATACTGGCATGATAAATTTAACCATGGTTCAGATTGTTGATACCCTTCCATCCTTTTTAACCTATAATTATGATGCAAACCTTACGCCAAGCAGCGCCTCGGATCACCAAATAATATGGGAGATAGATCAACTCGATGTTAATGAGACGGTTGAAATCGTGTTCAGTGCTCATGCAACCAATGAAGGGACAGCAGACAATTGTGCGGTTGTCACAACCTGCCAGGGAGTGACCGATAGTGATTGTGCTCACGTAGTTGTTTCTGGAATGAACGTGTCAAAACAAATATGGGATCCCCAACACCTCATCTGGGTAGAAGAATATGATGCATCAGTAGGAGATACTGTACGATTCCGAATCACGGTGTCATACATAGGTGATGGATCATACACTCTGTATAACCTTCATATACGAGATAAATTGCCTGAATGTCTGGATTATGCAAATAATGCAATTCCCGTGCAGACTGCCATATCAGCCGACGGAAGAACCATTTGGTGGAACCTTACCACTAGTGTTCCACCTGGTAGTTCAACAATCGTTGAATTTGATGCATTAGTCACCGAAACTAGTGGGTGTGGACCTTGCATCAATATTGTCAATGTGACAGCTAATGAATGCAGCGGCCATATTTTTTATGGCGAAGATGATGCAACGGTGAACGCTGAATGTCCCTTAGACGCAGAGTCAGGTGGACCGTACTATGGAACTATTGGAGTACCTGTCCAAATTACGGGATCTGCAACGGGGGGAACACCGCCGTATACTTTTAAATGGGATTTGGATGATGATGGGATCTTTGATGATCACTCTGGCAGCTCTTGCACAAAGTCCTGGTCTGCAGCGGGGACCTATGAAATCCATGTGAAAGTAACGGATAGCGAACAACGAATAGATACCGATTCAACCGTTGTCGTCATTTCTAGCTCACAGAATAACCAACCGCCCGTAACTCCATCAAAACCTCTCGGGAGCACTTCAGGATCTCTTGGAGTGAGTTATACCTATTCTACAAGCAGTACTGATCCAAATGGTGATCTAATTCGCTACGGGTGGGATTGGAACGGCGACGGAACCGTTGATGAATGGACTGGGTATTATGCAAGTGGTACGTCTGCACCTCTTGCTCATGTCTGGTCTACATCAGGAACCTATAATATAAAAGTAAAAGCGGAAGATGATAAGGGTAGCCAAAGTAGTTTTTCCATCGTACTGACCGTCGTCATATCCCAGAATTCAGCGCCGTTGAAACCTTCACTCTCTGGCCCAACCTCTGGTAAGATTAACACCGCATGTACGTTTTATGCATCTGCTACCGATCCTGATGGTGACAACATTTATTTCATGTTTGATTGGGGTGACAGCACCACCAACGGATGGATTGGACCCTATACGTCTGGTCAGACTGCAACGGTAGTGCATAGTTGGACAGTTCAAGGGACGTATACTGTTAAGGTGAAAATAAAAGATACATCCGGTACTGAAAGTGTGTGGTCGGATTCTCTTCCGATTACGATGCCAAAATCACATTCTCAGATATTCGGCACATTTCCATTTTTAATGGAATGGATATTGCACCATTGTTCAGCTCTCTCCAACTATCTCTTCTCTTTCTCTTTTTAATCTAACCTTATATTTTTATTAAGGTTGGATGTGTTCTCTTTTTTTCTATTAAAATGAAATTTATTAATTTATACAGAAAAAATTAAATAATCATTCCTCCTCTTTCTATCTCATAACATTATGAAATTGGCATTTCCATGAAAACATTTTCGAATAGCGTCCATTCTGTGCATGTAGGATGTGTATTCTTTCTATGTTCAATGCTATTGGTATACACTTTTGCAGAAGCCATTCATCATGAAACTTCTGATATAGATTCCATGACATTTTCATTTTCTTTTCCCAATCCTTGCATACAGATCAGCACAATCTTTGAGAAATCATATCAACTTAGTATTGCAGGTTTAGAAAATTCCAATGAGTATCTTCATTCTCGTCTACCTATAAAATCACTTACTATTTTACTCCCTTACAATAAAGCGCTCCAAAACATAGACATCATCTGTCCAGAAACACTTACGATTGGCAACATTAATGCTATTGACTATGGGGGAGCAGTGATCCCGCTATCTGAACATTCTATGATAGATACTTCCGTTCCCTTCAAACTTGCCTATGATCCCTCTTCTCCAACTATTGCCCAACAAAACGAACGATACTCCCTTGTTGGAACATATCTCTTTAGAGGGTATACACTTCTCAATATCAATATTTATCCAATACTGTTTTCTCACAATCTACAGCAAATTTACTTTTGTCCCACAATGAATGTGGTCATCACACTGAAAAACAGTGAAACGAATGCCATTCAAAGAGACAATATGCATGATGCAAATTGTATCCTATCATATGTTGAAAATCCTGAAATGGTATCAACCTATTCCTCATCAGGTTTTCATCATTCCTCAATCGATGAGCACTATGAATATGTAATCATCACAAGTGACTCTCTTAAGAATGCCGATGGAGAGTATACCTTTCAAGACCTTGTCGCATGGAAACAATATAAAGGCATAAATGCAACCATTGTAACTGTTCAGGATATAAAAACAAATCTTGATTTTTCAGTGAATGGGAAATGGGGCGACAATAATCCCGACAATCCCTTCTATCAAAGCCCTCTTCTCGGTGATATTGCCTTGTATGATGACACAGAGGCTCGCATACGTAATTTCATTCGTTTTGCCTATGCCGAGTGGGGGACAGAATATGTGCTACTAGCAGGTGACGCAGATGCTAATCATCCTAAAGACAATATCATTCCTGTTCGCGGGTTATTTGCTGATGAAAATGGTCTTCCTCTTATCACACCTCTGAGTTATGAAATGGACGATATTCCGTCAGATATCTACTATGCCTGTTTAGATGGGAATTTCAATTATGATGGTGACTTCCATTTTGGTGAAGCACCTGCATTTAATGTTGTTGATGGAACTGTTGACGAAGCGGATTTATATGCGGAGGTATCTGTTGGTCGTGCCTGTGTCGACTCCGTAGAGGAAGTCTCTAATTTTGTGAAAAAAACCTTAACTTATGACCAACTTTTCTATGATGAATATTTTTCAAAGGTCCTGTTCCTTGGCGAATATTTAGGGTCTCAATTCTTTTATCAATGGGGTGGCGATTATAAGGATGAGATTGAATATCTCTTTCCACAAGAGTATAATATTACCAAACTCTATGAGAGAGATGGTACAAAGGACTCTGAGTATTATTGGTACCTTCTCAATGAAAATCCTCCTTTGATCATTAATCATGACGGACATGGAAGTCCCAATAGCGCTATGGGGTTAAATTGTCGGGGCATTGAAGAATTAGCAAATGACAGATATTTCTTTATCTACTCTCACACCTGTCTAGCGGGTGCATTTGATAATTGTTGGCCTCCAGATAACTATTATGAGTTGGATTGTGTTGCCGAATATTTTACTGTTGAGACAGACCATGGAGCCATCGGGGTCATTATGAACTCACGGTATGGTCTTGGGAGTCAATACAGTGCGGAATCTCCTTCAGGGGCATATGATGAATCATTTTTTGCTGCCATCTTCAATAACAGTATCCGGCAGATCGGCCCCGCGAATCACTATGCAAAACAGGACCATATCTGGCAGATTAATGAAAATGGGATGCGATGGGCATATTATGAGACAAATCTTCTAGGGGATCCAGAGTTGTCATTGAAAAAACCATTACCTGATATCGATGTGAAGGTAACTCTAACAAACCCCATCGATGGCGGGTGTTTGTACGTCAATGATGGGCCCCCACACCTGCTTTCCTTTCTTCAAAAACCATTTGTGGTTGGCGGTATTACACTAAAAGCTGATGCTTCTTCGATTCCCGATGGTATGGTTGAATCTGTTTCCTTTGTTGTCGATGATGAGGTTGTCTATGTTGATGCTCTGGCGCCTTATAGCTGGTTTTGGATCCCCGAGCATCGAGGAATGCATACGATATCAGCAGTTGCAACAGCACTGTATGATTTCTCCGCAGCTGACAACAGAGCAATTTATACTCTGTGGTGTTGAATTTTTAAATGGATAGATTAATTATAATTTATGTAACATTTAAATTTATATTCGTATTTATTTAAAAATCAAACTCCAATAAATTGTAAAGATATGAATTGCAAGAAAGAAAAAGTCATAAATGAAATTAACAAAGTATTAAATAGTTAATATAACATTTATTTCACTATATATTGCACACGTTAATATAATATTGTTTTACGGGGGCAAAATATGGTAAGAAATAGAAAAGAGAGACTTTTTAGTAAATTTGAAGCTGTTATAATCTGTGGACTGATGCTCGCAACTGCACTTTCTGTAATGTATGTGCAGTCATCAATTTCTGCATCTCCCTCACAATCAACAAATGAAAATCATATGATTTTTTATCGAACGTTTGAAGAACCCATCCTGCGAACTCATACGCTTTATGAGGCGCAATATACTACTCTTGCACTATGCAATACGATGGCCATTGGGTCAGAGCCAGGGTCTCCGACGTATCCTGTCTATCCAATGACAATCCTTTTACCATCTGGGAAACAAATTAAATCGATCGATGTCCACCCAGGAGCCTTACAACAAGTTAATACCGCCGCGCAACAAATTGATTTGCTGAGCCATCCAATTACACCTTACCAACCGTCGATACCCTTTGGCACACCAGCCCCAGACTCAATTACGTATAATGACCATGTGTACGGGTCTTCTGCATATGTGCCAGATAGATACTTTACTTCTTCAGATATTGAGTATTGTCGCGGATACGCGATTGTGTCCTTAAGCCTCTTCCCAACAAAATATAACCCGAAAGATGGAGAACTATTCTACGCAGATACGATTATTATTGACATTACCTTAGAAGATGCAACATCACAAAATGGTATGCTACGGGACAATGAACTTGATGAGCAATGGGTCAAATCACTTGTCTGCAACCCTGAGGAAACTAGCAGTTATACCACGGATAAGGGCGATACTTTTGAGTATCCTGGTGGTCTCTGTGATCCCTCCGAATCATATGATTATGTTGTTATCACAAAAGAATTTTTAACTGATTATACTGGGACTTATACATGGGCTGATTTTATCAATAGAAAACAATCTGACGGACTAGCGACAATTATCGTTTCCGTAGAAGATATTCTTGCCTGTACTGATTATTACAATTCAACGAGCTTATTCAATGACACTCCTGCGAGAATCCGTGAGTTTCTGAGAGATGCCTATCAGGATTGGGGTATTTCCTATGTACTCATTGCAGGTGATGTGACAGATGGACCAGGCGATACAGATATTCAAAGAAGACTTATGAGCTCAGGTGCAGAATCTAATGTTGAAGCTGAGTTATACTGGAGTAATTTGGACAGCACGTTCAATGATGATGGCGATGGATCATGGGGTGAAGAAGGAGATAATGGGTTTGATCTCTATTCCGAGTTGTTCATTGGAAGCGTTCCCTGTGACGAGGGGATTGATCTCTCAAATTGGATGACAAAATGCTTTTATTATGACGATTCAAATGAAAAGGATTATCTAGAGAATGCTGCCTTCTACGGTGGAGATACTGGATGGTCATGTGAAGGAGACGATTTCATTGATTTCACCATCTATGGGACTGACCATTATTATGGACCTTATCAAGTGTCCGTTTGGCCAAGTGTCATGGGATTTGTGCAGGGATTTGATACGTGGAATGCCTCAAATCCTGGCTATGAATATAATATTTCAGTACGATGGACTGAAGAACCACCTAATGTGGGGTGGCAGGGCGGTTATGGTCAAGGTGTTCCAGGATTACTGAATGCGATAAACAGCGATAACTGTACAATCCTCAACGGGATTGCGCATGCTGATGCATCTATGTCGTTAGATGTTTATGCATCCAGTTGGGAAGCAGATTACCATAATACAAAACCATTTTTCATTCACGATTACGGCTGTCACTGTGGTGAAATGAGTGGTGCAGATGATGGTGTCCTTCATTCGATGCTGTTCCATTCAGATACGGAACTTGCGTTTGCCTGTGTGTATAATACAGGGTACGGTTGGGGGAATTTTGACGAATCAAATTCCAGTAGCGCATGGCAACAAAAACTTTTCTGGGAGTATTGTTTTAATTTCAGCAACAGTGGAAGTATTGACAATTGGCAGCTTGCAAAAGCTCATGCGTTTGGAAAAGACAAACTCGCTGTTGCTATCGACTGGGAAGATACTTTCCGTGAAAATATCCAATGTTCTACGCTGTTTGGCGATCCGGCACAACTGTTGAAGATCCCGTATGTCCCCGACCATGACATTCTCGTAAGAAACTTAGAGATACCCTCGATAATTGCGCATAGCGATCCTCAAACGGTCTCTGCAATGGTACGAAATATCGGGAACAATACAGAAACAAATATTGTCGTTGATTTCAAGATTGATAATGTTGTTATTGATACAACAACGATTGCTTCACTGAGCAGAATGGAATCAACAACAGTGAGTTTTCCGTGGAATCCAGATATTGGTACCTATCTTGTCGCTATTGAATCCCAACCAATTCCAGATGAATTTGATCTTGAAAATAACCAAGTAAACCGGACGGTCAGTGTCGTCGCGTCACCAATTATTGTTGTCGATCCACTCACACTTTCCTATATGCTTCCAACGGAGGCCACGGATGATGATACGTTCACCATTACTAATTTACCTGCAGCAGAGGGAGCATGCGAGTATAGCATTTCCTATGCTGGGAATCTCGGAGGCAGTTGGATTTCTGCTAGTCCAGACACAGGAACTGTGAGCATTGGTGGTGCTACTATCGTGACGGTGACGGTTGATTCAACGGGTCTTGATCAAGGCACCTATACAGGCTATGTCATCATTACCAGTAATGATGTTGATGATCCAGAAGTTATTGTTTCTATCGAGATGACTGTTGTCTATGGGAATGATATGAAAGCGGTGTCCCTGAACTATCCAACGGGAGTTATTCTTTCAGGACCGTATACGGTGAATGCTACAGTACAAAATCTAGGATACTACCCACAAACAGGAGTTGTTGTCAATTGTAGCATCTTTGAGGGCGGTATTGGCGGTGTGATCCTTGATGAGGATTTCTCTACGAATCCAACGGATTGGACGATCACACATGTCTCTGGGACCGCCTGGACCTGGGACAGTTATGACCAGCGGATGGAACACACCTATGGGTACCCGAACGCCGGGTATCTGGACAGCCCTATCTTGGACTGTTCCGGGAAAACGGGCATCTCGCTCTCATTTTGGCACTATTGGAAAGCGGATTATAGCAGTGAGCAGCAGGATGGCTACGTGCGGGGCAGTATTGATGGTGGCATGACGTTCCCGTACCTCATTGACGAGTTCCACCACAACGATCCGGGTGAAGAGACCGCGGTAAAATATTACGATATTTCTGCATGGGCGAATGGCCAGTCGGACGTCATGATTCGCTTTGACATTTACAATTACAACGATTGGTACTGGCGTATCGATGATTTCAACGTGTCCGCGGAGATCACCGGACCGTTGGTGTACTACGCTGAGACGCTGATCGATATCGGCCAGTATGCGTCGCAGAACGTGCAGTTTTCTCCAGCATGGAACCCCGGTATGGGTGTGTATGGGGTGCAGATCACGACACTGCTACCTACTGATGAGAATCCAAGCAATGATGTTGTTGCTGATGTCGTCTCGGTCGAAGGACCTGGTCTTGCCTACACTCCAAATTCCTATGATTTTGGCACCATGCTTGTCGGCACAACCGGTGCAACGAATTTTAACATATGGAACGATGGGGTTGGCACGTTGTCCTATGCTCTCAGTGAATCTGCCTCATGGGTGACGTTGTCCACATACAGTGGTACGTCATCAGGCGAACATGATCCCATCACAGTCACGGTGGATACCACCGGGTTGACCTCAGGAGTGTTGTACCAGTGTGACATCAGTATCACCTCTGATGGAGGAAGCGGCGTATTTCATGTCGACGTCCTAGTGGTCGATAGCACCACGCCCATGCTTGATGTGGAGCAGACGCTCTATGATCGTGGGTTCCCCATCCGTCATGCGACCGATGGGGATTGGGCCGGCGCACAGAGCTTTACGCCGACCATGAGCGCCATCAGCGGTGCAGAGGTCTACCTGCGCAAATTCGGGACGCCGGAGTTTGATCTCACAATTGAACTGCGCAAAGACTCACCAACAGGCACACTCTATGACACCATCACCATTCCCACGTCTGAAGTGGGAACATCCTATAGCTGGCTGTGGTGTGATTTTGCTGATACACCCGTGACAGCGGGGACCAAGTATTTTGTCGTGATCCCCCCAGCCCCAAGTGGCGTGACCACAAGCTATGGGTACGAATGGGCGTATGCCTTTGGCAACCAATACGATGGCGGGGCGTTCTGGTTCACCCGTAACGGCGGTGGGCTCTGGCGTGACCTTGGAACGATGTATGAATATGCCTTCAAAACGTATGGATTGCTATAAAGCAGAATAAATATTAAAATTACAATAGTTAAAAAAAATAACAAAAATAGAGGTAGAATAAATGAAAAACCATGCATCAAAAACAAAACCATTAGCTGTGGCCATTATTCTCATTGCCATGGCATTGTTTCCAATTAATCAAATTGGACAGGCAGATGAAGCCACTACTCAAGATTCAAACGTTGAGATAGTGCTCTCTACGTATGGCGAAGAAATACAAATTTCATATGATATACCGGAATACACCGTCGACACTATTTTCCATGAAGGAAAAGAGTACAAACGGTACAGTCTTTCGGGTGAGCCACAACTTTTAAAACAGGCATTGCCTGATGTACCAACTGTTCGAAGAAGTATCATCATCCCTGATGATAAGAAAATGACGGTCGAAGTCATTTATAAGGAAATAACGGAATACGAGAATGTCGATATAATTCCCTCAAAAGGAAATTTGCCACGAACGATAAATCCTGATGAAGTTCCATATAAATTTGATGACTTCTATGAACAAGATGCATGGTATCCAGAATTCGTCGTTCAACTCGATGAACCTTACATTCTCAGAGATTTTAGAGGTCAGATTGTGCAGATAAACCCAATCCAATATAATCCTATGCAGCATAAAATACGAGTGATACAAAGTATCGTAATTTCCATTACTGAAGATGGGCTTGATGATACAAATGTGTTCTATCGGACTAGTGAGCTAGAGAGGATTGATCGAGACTTTGAAGGAATCTATATGGGCCATTTCCTGAATTATAATGATGTAAAATCCAATTGTAAGTATACCCCTGTTTCTGAGCAGGGGAACATGCTTGTCGTCTGTTATGATGCTTTCTATGATGACATGGTTCCTTTTGTCACGTGGAAGAACATGAAAGGGATCCAAACGGAAATGGTGAATGTCTCAACCATTGGGGATGCAAATGCTATTAAAACCTATATCACCAATTATTACAATTCAATAGGACTCACTTTTGTCCTTCTTGTTGGTGATATTGCACAAATACCTTCGATAATATCAGGAGGCGTTACCTCAGATCCAAGCTATTCCTATATTGTTGGATCTGACCACTATATGGATCTTTTTGTTGGGCGGTTCTCTGCAGAAAACATCGCGCAGGTTCAAACACAAGTAGAACGATCTATCGAGTACGAACGCGATCCTCAGAGCGGTGCGACATGGTATCAAAAAGGAGTCGGTATTGCTTCAAGCCAAGGCGTTGGCGATGATAATGAATATGATTATGAGCACATCCGTAATATTCGGACTCAGCTTCTTGATTTTACTTATACGGTTGTTGATGAATTCTATGATGGGAGCCAAGGTGGTCAAGATGCTTCTGGTGATCCTACCCCTAGTATGGTTGCTACCGCTTTAAACGAAGGGCGGAGTGTTATTAACTACTGTGGGCATGGAGGGATGACTGGTTGGAGTTCAAGCGGATTTAGCAATAGTGATGTAATATCATTAACAAATGATAATATGTTACCGTTCATCATCTCGGTTGCCTGTAATACTGGAGAATTCCAAAGCGGCACATGTTTTGGAGAAGCATGGTTACGGGCAACGCACAATGGTCAACCAACAGGCGGTATTGGTATGTATGGGTCTACCATCAGTCAGAGTTGGGATCCTCCCATGGAGGCTCAAGATGAATTTGTTAATATCTTGGTAGGCATGTACGCTGATAACATCAAAACGACCTATGGGGCTCTCTGTTATCAAGGATCGATGTCCATGATTGATGATTATGGGGCTGGTGGGGAATCAGAAGCTGATGCCTGGACAGTTTTTGGTGATCCTTCCATCCAAGTACGAACCGATACACCTGTTGAAATGGTGATCGATCACGCTTCCTCAATCATGTCAGGGTCAATAGAATTTGAAGTTACAGTTACTGGTGTTGAAGGTGCACTCTGTGCGCTATCTTATTATGGTCAATTCCTTGGTGCAGCATATACTGATGCCACAGGATACGCTTTGATCACTTTGGCTGAACCAATTGAAGATATGGATATCGTTGATCTTGTTGTCACGGGTTTCAATAAAATGACCTATCTTACAACACTAGATGTTCTACCACCATTACGAAATATCGCTGAATTTGACCCAATGCAGGGAGTTCTCATCGCATATCCGTTTGGTATTTCGTATGGGATCATTGCTGAGATGTCAGAAGATGTTATAGTCACAACGATTGTTGGTAGTACTAGTGAACAATCCTATGTAGCATCACAATATGCTTCGAATGGTGTGAATACAGCGAATTGTGAATACCTCATTGCACCATCTGATTCGTATTGGACTCGAGATTACGGCCCCTGGTTCAGATATAATTTTACCGCCAATGGCATTGAAGTGATTGATTTTGAGTACAATCGACCGCGTCCAAATGATGATAACATACCTAATGTCTTTGCAAGTCAATATGGGTTGAATTCGATTTATATGGATATCATCCATGCGGGTGGAAACTATATGACCGATGGACAAGGTATCGCGGCTTCAACAGAGCTCGTGCTATCAGAAAATCCATCAATGACTGAAGAAGACATACAGGATATGTTTAGTGAATATCTTGGTATCGGCACCTATCACCTCTACCCCGATCCTCTTGGTGAATATATTCAGCATATAGATTGTTGGGGGAAATTACTATCACCAGACACTATCATGATTATTGAAGTGAGTCCTAGTCATAGTCACTATGCTCAGATCGAAGCAGCAGCAACTTATTTTGAAAATCAGATATCATGTTATGGGACACCTTATAATGTTGCGAGAGTCTATTGTCACCTTGCAGAGCCATACATCAATTCTCTTATCCTCAATGATAAAGTCCTTGTTCCAATTACAGGCAGTAGCTATGATGCTGCTGCATTACTGGCATATCAAAATGCTATGCCTGGATATGAAGTGCTCGGGTATACTGGCTCTTGGCAAAATACGGATGCATTACATTGTCGAACAATGGGTATTGCGAATTTAGATATGATCTCCATAACTCATGATCCACTCATTAATCAACTACCAAATGATGCAGGGTTTGAAGTGGAAGCTGATATCCTTGCCTATGGGGTTGGCAATACTGTTGTCAATCCATTAATTCATTGGAAGAACACAAGTCTTGGTGTATGGAATACAATTCCAATGAGTCATGTTGATGATACCTATTCCGGTTTTATTCAAAATCACCCCTGTGGGGAGATCATCTCTTATTATATCAGTGCAGAGAATAGTGTAGGAGAGCAATTCAACCTTCCCTATATTGGTGCACCTGATCCATTTTCCTTTATGATAACTCTTGTGCCTGATATCTGGGTTGATCCAAGTTCGCTTTCCATTGTTGGAAATATTAACGAACTTCTTACTGATGTTCTGACTATTGGAAACGATGTTTTTGCTGGTGAAGATCTTGATTTTACCATTGCTTGCTCTGATGATGGCGGATATGGGTGGCTCTCAGTTGATATAAATAATGGGATAATAGCACCTGGTAATGCAATACCGATCACTGTGCAAGCAGATACGAACGGTCTAGCTGTAGGTGTCTATTCTGAAATCATAACAATCAATAGTGATGATCCAGACACACCAAAAATGACTATTCCAGTTACATTGGAAACCGTGTTTGGCAATAACATTGGGCCTCTCTCAGTGAATTATCCTACCGGTGCTATACCAGCTGGTTCACATGTGGTGAATGCATCTATTGAAAACTTTGGATCAAATGACCAATATAACGTACTCGTTAATTGTTCTATCTTTGAAGGAGGGATTGGTGGCGTCGTTCTTGATGAGGATTTCTCTACGAACCCGGTCGATTGGACGATCACGCATGTCTCTGGGACCGCCTGGACCTGGGATAGTTATGACCAGCGGATGGAACATACCTATGGGTACCCCAATGCCGGGTATCTAGATAGCCCGATCTTGGATTGTTCTGGGAAGACTGGCATCTCGCTTTCATTTTGGCACTATTGGAAAGCGGATTATAGCAGTGAGCAGCAGGATGGCTACG
>JAEAMF010000863.1_pt1 | contig 28924 bp, 22 predicted proteins | sample 8958721 | NCBI WGS metagenome assembly JAEAMF01 (sample SAMN16933255, study PRJNA681124) | bioreactor sludge metagenome | isolation source: anaerobic bioreactor treating anionic surfactant - SDBS | place: India: Bengaluru | collected 2019-02-28 | reverse complement strand
GCGCGGGCGGTGCCGGCATTCGATCTGGTGCTGTTCTCGGAGCGGTCGGCCGCCGGGGCGCAGGCGGGGCGGGTTTCGGCGGCCGCGGTCTGGCCGCGGGCCGGATGCCACCAGGCCGCGGTCTGCTACATCTCCGGCCCGCCGGCGATGATCGAGGTGCTCACGGCCGAGCTGCGCGGCCTCGGGGTGGCGCCGGAGTCAGTGAAGGTCGACGCGTGGTGATGGACGGTCCGCTGCCGGCCGCAGACTGCGAGCACGTGCTTGCGCACGGGGCCTGGGACGAACTGCGGGGCGCGCGGCTGTTTGTCACCGGCGGCACCGGGTTCGTCGGCCGCTGGCTGCTCGAGACCCTGCTGGCGGCCAACGCGCGGCTCGGGCTCGGCGCCGCGGCGACGGTGCTTTCGCGCGACCCGGCCGCGTTCCGCGCCCGCGCGCCGCACCTCGCCGGCGACCCGGCCGTCACCCTGCTTGCGGGCGACGTGCGGACGTTCGACTTCCCGGGCGGGCAGTTCTCGCACATCATTCACGCCGCGACGGATTCGAGCGCCCGGCTTAACGCCGAGCAGCCGCTTCTGATGTTCGACACGATTGTCGAGGGGACGCGCCACGTCCTCGACTCTGCGGTCGCGAGCCGGGCCCGGGCCGTGCTCTTCACGAGTTCCGGCGCGGTGTACGGCCGCCAGCCGGCGGACATGGCCCGCATGGCAGAGGACTACCCCGGCGCGCCCGACCCGCTGAGCGATGGTTCGGCATACGGCGAGGGCAAGCGGGCGGCCGAGCTGCTGTGCCGGCTCTGCGCCGACAAACACGGGTTGGATGTGAAAATCGCCCGCCTGTTCGCGTTCGTCGGGCCGCACCTGCCGCTCGACCGCCACTATGCGGCGGGCAATTTCGTCCGCGACGCCCTGGCCGGCGGGCCGGTCCGTGTGCAGGGCGACGGCACGCCGGTGCGCTCGTACCTGTACGCCGCGGACCTGGCCGCTTGGCTCTGGACCATCCTGGCACGGGGCCGGTCGTGCCGGCCGTACAACGTCGGCTCGGACGAGCCGGTGACGGTCGGCGAGCTGGCGCGGGAAACGGCAGGCATCGTCGGACCGGACGTCGGCGTCGAAATCGGCCGGCGGCCCGTCCCGGGTGAACCGGCCCAGCGGTACGTACCGTCGGTCGCCCGGGCGCGCGCCGAGCTGGGGCTGGATACTTGGGTGCTGCGGCGCGAGGCGCTGCGGCGCACCGCGGAATGGTACCGGGGGCGCGGATGATGCGGCTGGCGGATTACGTCGCCGGCTACCTGGCCGACCGCGGGGTGCGCCACGTGTTTCTTCTGACCGGCGGCGGGGCGATGCACCTGAACGACGCTTTCGGCCGCGAGCCGCGCATCCGGTGCGTCTTCAATCACCACGAGCAGGCGTGCGCGATGGCGGCCGAGGGCTACGCGCGCGCGGGCGAGACGATGGCGGTGGTCAACGTCACGACCGGCCCGGGCGGGACCAACGCGCTGACCGGGGTGCTGGGCCAGTGGCTCGATTCCGTCCCGGTGCTGTACGTGTCCGGTCAGGTCCGTATCGAGATGACGGTCGCCGCCACCGGCCTGCCGCTGCGCCAGTTGGGCGACCAGGAAGCGGACATCGTCGCCATCGTCCGGCCGATTGTCAAGTACGCGGTGATGGTGACCGACCCGAAGAGCATTCGCTACCACCTCGACCGGGCCATTCAGCTTGCAGTTTCCGGGCGACCGGGCCCGGTATGGCTTGATATACCGCTCGACGTCCAGGCCGCGATGATTGACGAAGCGGAGCTTGAAGGAACGGGCGAAGTCAGAAGCCAGAATGCAGAAGTCAGAATGCAGAATGGCGGACAGGAGAGAACCGCAGAGGACACGGAGGGCGCAGGCGACGGGACAGGGAGGAGCCACGAAGGCACGAAAGCACGAAATGGCAAGGGCGAGGGCAGACAGACAGCCGGGCAGCAGGACAGTCAGACTGTCGGGCCGACGACTATCGGTCTTTCAGGCTCATCCGCCGACCGGGCGCGGGTGCGGGAACTGGCGGCGAAGGTGCTGGCGCGGCTCGTGTCAGCCCAGCGGCCGGTGGTGCTGGCCGGCGCGGGTATCCGTATTGCCGGCGCGGCCGGGCGGTTCCTGCGCGTGGCCGAGCGGCTGGGCGCGCCGGTGCTCGCCGCCTGGGATGCCATCGACCTCGTGCCTTGCGACCACTCGCTGTACTGCGGCCGGCCGGGCACCGTGGGCCAGCGCGCGGCCAACTTCATCTTCCAGAATGCCGATTTCCTCCTGAACATCGGCTGCCGGCTGAACACGCGCCAGATCGGCTACAATTTCCCATCGGTGGCGCGCGCGGCCTGGAAGGTATCGGTGGACATCGACCCGGCCGAGCTGGCCAAGCCGACGTTCCGGCCGGACCTTCCGGTCTGCTGCGACGCCGGGCTGTTCCTCGAACTGCTCGAGGAGCTGGCCGGGCCGGGGCTCGCGCCGAAACCCGACTGGCTGGCCTGGTGCCGTGACCGACGGGCGCGCTACCCGGTCGTTACCCCGGAGCAGCGCCAGCCGGCAGCCGGGGTCAATCCCTACGCGTTCTGCGAGGCATTGTCCGCGCGGCTCGGGCCGGACGACGTCATCGTCAGTTCCAACGGCGCGGCGTGCGTGGTGCCCATCCAGGCGCTCGACATCAGGGCCGGCCAGCGCCACATCGTCAATTCCGGCTGCGCGGCGATGGGCTACGGCCTGCCGGCGGCGGTGGGCGCGTGCTTCGCCGCGGGCCGCCGGGTCATCTGCCTGGAAGGCGACGGCAGCATCCAGCTCAACATCCAGGAACTGGCGACCGCCCGGTACCACAACCTGCCGCTTTTCATCTTCGTCTTCAACAACGGCGGCTATCTTTCCATCCGCACGACCCAGCGGTCGTTCTTCGCCGGCCGGCTGGTGGGCGAGGGGCCGGCATCGGGCGTCGGGCTGCCCGACTACGCTGCCGTCGCCCGGGCCTACGGGGTCGAGGGCTTCGTTATCCGCGACCAGGAGGAGCTGGCGACCGTTCTGCCGGCGGCGCTGCGGGCGCGCGGCCCGGTCTTGGTCGACGTGCGGATGGACCCGGAGCAGACGTTCGTGCCCCGGGTAACGTCAAAGCGCCGGGCCGACGGCCGGATGGTGTCGTCGCCGCTTGAAGACATGTACCCGTTTCTTGACCGGACCGAGTTTCTGTCGAACATGATCATCCCGCCCTGGGAGCCAGACTAGGAGGACCCGTGAACCTGTTGGAACGCCGCATGGCCGACGCCCTGAAGGACCTTAAAGAGAACCACCACGTCAGCGGCATCAAGGCCGAGTTCGAAGCCGAAGGCACCAGGCTGGAGGAAGCGCTGCGCCTCAAGGAGGTTGTGTCGCGCGCCGGCCTGGGCCTGACCATCAAGATCGGCGGCTGCGAGGCGATCCGCGACATGTACGAGTGCCGGGTCATCGGGGTGGACCGGCTGGTCGCGCCGATGGTCGAGACCGCCTACGCGCTCAAGAAATTCCTGGCCGCGGTCAAGTTCGCATTCCCGCCCGAGGAGCGCGAAGCGATATCCTTCACGGTGAACGTCGAGACCATCAGCGCCTGCCGCAACTTCGACGAGATGCTGGCGCTTTCCGAAATCGGCATCCTCGGGGGCGTGGTGATGGGCCGGGTGGACCTCACCGGCTCGATGGGCCTCTCCCGGGAGGACATCAACAGCCGGCAGGTGTTCGACATCACCAAGGAGCTGTTTGTCAAGTCGAAGGCGAAGAAACTGGAGAACGCGATCGGCGGCGGCGTATCGGCCCATTCGCTGCCCTTCTTCCGCGAGCTGCCCGCCGGGACACTCGACCGCTACGAAACGCGCAAGGTGATCTTTGCCTGCCCGGACGCGCTCGGCCCGGACGCGGACAAGGGCATTCTCAAGGCGGTCGGGTTCGAACTGATGTGGCTCAAGAACAAGCGGGACTACTACAAGATGATTTCCCAGGAAGACGAGCAGCGGCTGGTGATGCTCGAATCGCGCTACAAGCGGATGATCGAAGAAGCCGGGGGCAAGTACGAATAGCCGGACGGCGCTCCTCACCGGCGCGTCGGGCGGCATCGGCCGGGCCATCGGTGCGCGCCTGCGACAGGACGGCTGCGCGCTCGTCGAGCCGTCCGAAACCGAACTCGACCTGCGGAGTCCCGGGTCGATTGCCGGCTGGCTCGACCGCAACCGCCCGCCGGTCGACGTGCTCGTCAACTGCGCGGGCATCAACCGACTGGCCGACGGCGCCGAGTTGACCGACGCCGACCTGGCCGACACCCTGGCGGTAAACCTCACCGGCCCGGTCGCGCTGTGCCGCGGCTTCGCGCCGCAGATGAAGGCGCGGGGATTCGGACGGATCGTCAACATCAGTTCGATCTGGAGCGTTGTGTCCAAGCCGCGCCGCGTCGCCTACTCAATCAGCAAGGCGGGCCTCAACGCGCTGACGCGGAGCCTGGCGGTCGAACTGGCGCCGCACAACGTGCTGGTCAACGCGGTCGCGCCCGGGTTCGTCGACACCGCGCTCACGCGCCAGAACAACACGGCGGAAGAAATCGAGGCGATCCGGCGGTCAATCCCCATCGCCCGGCTGGCCCGGCCGGAGGAGATGGCCGAGGTGGTGGCATTTCTCTGCTCGGAGCGCAACAGCTACATCACCGGGCAGGTGATACTGGTCGACGGCGGATTCACGTGCCGGTGATCGAGATCACGTCGCGCCTGCGCGACTACCCGGTTCACATCAGCAGCGACGCCGGGTTCGTGGCCGGGTTCGAGAAGCTGCCGAACCGCTGCTACGTCGTTGACGAGAATGTCTGGCGTCTCTACAAGGATTCAGCGCTGGCAGCGCTCGACCGGAGCCTGGTCATCGTCCAGCCGATAGGCGAGGAACTCAAGACAATGGAGTCGGTGTGCGCGCTGTATGACCGGCTGGTGGTCCTGCCGGCAAAACGCAACCTGACCGTTATTTCGATCGGCGGTGGCATCCTCCAGGACATCACCGGGTATATGGCTTCGACGCTGTACCGCGGTCTGGACTGGCGGTACGCGCCGACCACGTTGCTGGCGCAGGCCGACAGCTGCATCGGGGGCAAGACGTCCCTCAATTACGGCCGGTACAAGAACCTCGTGGGCACCTTCTACCCGCCCAACGAGGTCTTCATCTACACGCCGTTCCTCCAGACGCTGGCGCGGCCGGACTTCTACAGCGGGCTGGGCGAGGTCATCAAGCTCCACATCATGGGCGGGCCGGAGCGCCTGGCCGCGCTGCGCGCGCTGCTGCCGTCGGTCGCCGCCCGGGACGAGGAGGCCCTGGCCGCGGCGGTGACGGCATCACTTGAGATCAAGCGCGACTACATCACCGATGACGAATTCGACCGGGGCCGGCGCAACCTCTTGAACTTCGGCCACTGCTTCGGCCACGCCATTGAAACGACATCGGACTTCCGGGTTCCCCACGGCCAGGCCGTGCTGGCCGGCATCATTCTCGCCGAGATTGTCGCCCGCAACCGCGGCCTCGTCTCCCGTGAACTGGCGGATGAGTTGAGACGCGAGTTGCTCGAACCCAACCTTGTCGTCCGCCCGCCCCGGGCGAGCCTGGCGCCGGACGCGGTGATTGACGCCATGGGGAAAGACAAGAAACGGCGCGGAGCCGGGCTCGCGCTCGTTGTTCTCAAAGACGGGCACGAGATGCAGCGCCTGGACGACCTTACCCCCGGTGAGGCGCGGCAGGCGCTTGAGGAGTTCAGCAGGTCGGCGGGGTAGAGGAAACCGGAGGACTAAGATCAAACTCATCTCCATCGTCACCGCCTGTTTTAATGAAGAGGAGAACGTCCGAGAGGTCTACGAGCAGGTCCGAGTAGTCATGGCCGGGCTGCCCGGTTACGACTACGAGCACATCTTCATTGACAATGCGTCCAAGGACCGGACGGTCGCCATTCTCCGGGAACTGGCAAAAGATGACAAGCGTGTCAAGGTCATCGTCAACACCCGCAACTTCGGCCACATCCGCTCGCCCAGCCACGCAATCCTGCAGGCGCGCGGCGACGCGGTCGTCAGCATCGTCGCCGACCTGCAGGACCCACCGGCGCTCATCCTTGAGTTTGTCCGCAAGTGGGAGGAAGGTTACAAGGTCGTGATGGCGGTCAAGAAACAGAGCCAGGAAGCGTGGCCGATGTTTGCGTTGCGCCGGCTCTACTACCGGGCGTTGCGCCGGCTGTCGGACGTCGAGCTGGTCGAGCATTTCACCGGGTTCGGCCTGTACGACCGGGCGGTCGTCGAGGCATTCCGGAACATCGGCGACCCCTACCCCTACTTCCGCGGCCTGATCGCGGACCTCGGGTTCGAGAGCGCGCGCGTCGAATATCGCCAGCCCGGTCGCAGGCGGGGCATCACCAAGAACAACTTCTACACGCTCTACGACATGGCGATGCTCGGCCTGACGAGTTACACCAAGGTGCCGCTGCGCCTGGCGACGATGCTCGGGTTCGCCTCGGCGGCCATCAGCCTGCTGGCGGCGCTCTTCTACCTGGTGTACAAACTGCTCTTCTGGAGGAGCTTCTCGTTAGGCCTGGCGCCGCTCGTCGTAGGTATATTCTTCTTTTCCTCGGTCCAGCTCATCTTCCTCGGCATCGTGGGCGAGTACGTCGGGTCGATCCACACGTACATCCGCCGCATGCCGCTGGTTGTCGAGAAAGAGCGCATCAACTTCGACTGACCGGCCGGCAGTGCGCTTGACACCGTCGGACCACCGCCGGATAATACGCGCCGATGGCGCCGCCCCCCGACATCGATACCAGGGTTGAGGCCTCGCGTCCGACCGGCGAGTCGGCGGCGGCCGGGCAACCGCTGCCCGCGGCCGGCGAACGGCTGGACGGCTGGCTCGAACGACACCTGACGGCCGTGGTGCTGGTCGTGCTGGGCCTGGGGCTTGCGCTCCGGGCGCTGGTCGCGGCCTTGACGTTCCTGGGTCCGGACGAGGCGCTGAACCTGCTGGCTGCCACCCGCCCGCCCGCCACGTGGTCATATGGCGGCGACTGGGGCCCGCCCCAGCCGTTGTACTGGGCGTTCCTTGGCGCCTGGCGGGTGCTGGGCAGGGCGGATTTCATCCTCCGCCTGCCGTCGGTACTGGCCGGCTCGGCCGCGGGCTGGTTCGGCTTCCTGTGGCTGCGCAGCGTCCTGGGCCGGGCGGCGGGGCTGTTCGGGGCGCTCCTGCTGGCGTTTGCCCCGGCGCTGGTCCGCCAGTCGGCGCTGGCGGACGGAACGGCCCTCCTGGTGCTGTTCGTGACCGCGGCGCTGTTTCTTTTGGAGCGGGCGCGCGCCCGCCCGTCCGCCCGCATGGTGGCCGGGTTCGGCGCGCTCCTGGCGCTGGCCGTTGCCAGTGGCCTGCCCGGCCTCTGGTTCGCGCTGGCGGCCGGCGGCTACGTGGCGCTCGGTATGTTGCGCCGGCCGCCTGCCCGGCCGGCCTGGGCGCTCCTGGCCTCGGTCGCTGCTGCCCTGGTCCTCGGGGTCGTCCTCTACTGGCCGGTCGTGTTCCGGGCCGCGTCTTCGGCCGCTGTGCCCGCCGGTTCGGGACTGTTCGACTTCGGCCGGGACGGCGCGTGGTCGTTTGCCGTTGCCCAGACCATCGCGGTCTACAACTACATTGCCGCGTCGGCGGAATACGGCCTGGTACTGCTGGTGCTTTTCATCGCGGCGGCCGGGCTGTTGCTCTTTGGCCGGCTGCCGGCCGGCGCAGGCGGCACCGCTTCCCGCGAGCTGGGACTGCTGCTGCTGGTGCCGTTCGTATTGTCGTACGCCGGCGCGGTCGCCGGCGTGACCGCCTATGGAAACAACCCGAGTTCGCTGTTCCTGGCCGTCTTCGTGGTCGCCGGGCTCGCCGCCCTGTGGGCCCGGGTCGCGGGCCGGCCGCTCTGGCTAGCGCTCGCGGCCGGGTTGGTGATTGCGCCGGCCTGGAACTTCGGTCCGGCGGGCGCGACCGCCGTGATTCGGGACCAGGGCCGGGGCCTGCTGTCAGACGCGTTCGCGTACGTGCGGGAAACCGCCCCGACGGGCGGCCTGGTCTTCTCGGACCGGCCGACCCGGGTGTTGCTCGAACGCTACCTGTCCGCCGGCCGGGCCGCGCCGTGGTCCCCCGACGCGGCGGAGGTTTCTGAGGTGTCGGCCGGCGGCTACCGGCTGGTCAGTCCCGGACGGCTGCGGCCGCTGTCGCTCGACAGCCTGGACCGGGACTTTGCCCGGCTGAACTCGACCTGCGGGCCGGCGCGCGGCACCATGGTCGGCGTGGTCGCCATCGGCGAGAGCGGCAACCTGGCCGACAACCTCGAGCGCTACGCCGGGGTGGTGTACCCGGGCCGGCGCGCATTCGGTCCCAACGTCGCCGTGTTTTTCGTGCCGATGACGGGCGACGCGCTGTCCGCAGTCGCGCGCCGGGCCGCGGACGCAGTCCGGACGCCGCCTGAGGCCGTCTTCTGGCCGAGCGGCCGGCTCGACGACCCGGCGGTGGCCCTGCTCGGCGACCTGGCCGGCCGGGTCATCCCTTACAGCCGTCTTTACCGGGCCGGGGCTCTGCGCGGCGGGAGCGTGGTGTACCGGTTTGTCCCCGCGCTGGCGGTGTGGGTCTTTGGGAGTCCCGAACGGCACCCGCTGTCGATGCGCTATATGGACGACCAGGAGAACTACTACTACGCTGACCTGAAGTTCACCTTGCTGGCCGCGGACGAGGACAGCCTGGCCGGCCTTTATCTCATCGAGTCGCCCGTGCGGCAGGCGCTGGACTCGCTGGCCCGGGCCGGGTGGTGGAGCCCGCAGCCGGCGGTGCACACCGTGCTGTGGCCGACCGACTACCCCTCCGACTCCGTCCTCCGCCGGCCGGGCCGGCGCCCGGCCCGGATTGCGACCTACTCCGACCTTTACCGCCGGCTGGACGCGGGCGTGGGGCTGGACCAGTTTCTGCCGGCCTACGCGTTCTGGGCGTTCGGTTCGGAGGAGGAGCATCCCGCGTTCATGCGCTTCATGGATGACGGCGAGCATTACACGTCCGCCGGCTACCAGTTCTCGCTGCTGGCGGCCGACCCGGAGACGCTGGCCGGCGTGTACCTGGTGGAGTCCAGTATCGGCATGGCGCTGGATTCGCTGGCCCGGGTGGCGGCCGGGCTGGCGGTCGGCCGGCTGCGCGCGGTGCTGTGGCCCGGCCCGCACTTTACCGATTCGACGGCGGAGCGGGCGGGACGGCTGGCCGGCGAGGTGGTGTCCTATTCCGAGTTGTACCGGCTGACCCGGGGCCGGCCCGGCATCGACGACTACCTGCCGGCGCTGGCGTTCTGGACGTACGACAGCCCGGAGGAGCACCCGGAGTTCATGGCGCAGATGGACAAGGGTGAGAGCTACGTCTCCGGCCAGTACCGGTTCACGCTGCTGCTCGACGACCGGGAGGCCGGGGCGGCGGTGTACCTGGTGGAGAGCCGGTCCGGCCCGGCCCGGGACAGTGCGCTACGTCGGTAACGTGTTCCGGCCGCCCTCCGAGGCGGAGTCGCTGCTGCTGCAGGCGACCATCGGCTGCTCGCATAACCGGTGCGGGTTCTGCGCGATGTACCGGGACAAGCAGTTCCGCGTGCGCAGGCCGGAGCACGTCCTCGAAGACATCAGGATGGCGCGGGATTACTTCGGCCCGGGCGTGCGCCGGGCGTTTCTTTGCGACGGCGACGCGATGGTGTTGCCGACCGCGCACCTCGTCAGGATTCTCGCCGGTCTCGAAGAGGCGTTCCCGGACCTTCAGCGCGTCGGCATCTATGCCAACGCCCGCGATATCCTCAAGAAGCCCGAGGAGGAGCTGCGCGAGCTGGTGCGGCACAGGCTGAGCATCTGCTACCTCGGGCTCGAGTCCGGGTCCGACCGCATACTGGCGTGGATCGACAAGGGCGCGACGTCGGCCGATATGGTCGCGGCGGTGCAGAAAGCGCAGGCCTGCGGAATGAAGTCCTCGGTCATCTACCTGCTCGGCCTGGGCGGCCGGGCATCATGGCAGGAGAATGCCATTGAGTCGGCGAAGGCGGTATCGGCGATGAACCCAAACTACCTGTCGGCCTTGACCGTGACCGTGGTGCCGGGCACGCCGTTGGCCGACGCCCTGGGGTCAGGGGAGTTCGAGTTACCCGCGCCCGAGGAGTTCGCGAAGGAACTCAAGTTGTTCCTTGAGCACACCCACGTGAAAGCGACTGTCTTCCGCTCGAACCACGCGTCGAACTACGTGCCGCTGGCCGGCCGGCTACCGAAGGACAAGGCCCGGCTGATTGCCGAGCTGGACGCGGCAATCGCGCTTCACCGGTTCCGGCCCGAGTACCTGCGCGGGCTCTAGAAACCGGGTTCGTCGGGCAGGCGTTCGAGGTAGTCGCGGTAGCTGCCCGCGCCCATCCGGCCGGCGAGCGACAGGAGCTGCGCCCGGTCAATGAAGCCCATCCGGAAAGCGACCTCCTCGGGACAGGAAATCATCAACCCCTGGCGTTCTTCGACCGCCTGGACGAATGTCGCGGCCTGGAGCAGCGATTCGTGGGTGCCGGCGTCGAGCCAGGCGGTGCCGCGGCCCAGCCGCTCGACGCGCAGCCGGCCGCGCGCGAGGTAGGCAAGGTTCAGGTCGGTAATCTCGATCTCGCCCCGCCGGGACGGCGCGAGGCCGCGGGCGAGCGCGGTCACTTCCGAGTCGTAGAAGTACAGCCCCGGGACCGCGAGGTTGGACCGGGGCGCCGCCGGCTTCTCCTCGATGCCCAGCGGCCGGCCGTCCCGGTCGAGTTCGACCACGCCGTACTGGCGCGGGTCGCGCACCGGGTAGGCGAATATCACCGCGCCCTCGGTCAGCGCCGCCGCCCGGCGGACCGACTGCTGCAGCCCCTGGCCATATATGATGTTGTCGCCCAGTATCAGGCCGACCGGCTCGCCGGCGACGAAGTCGGCGCCGACGATGAAGGCGTCGGCCAGGCCGCGCGGCTCGGGCTGCTCGGCGTAGCGGAAGCGCACGCCCCAGTCCGCGCCCGGGCCCAGCAGCCGCCGGAACGCGGGCAGGTCCTCGGGCGTGCTGATGACCAGGATGTCGCGGATTCCTGCCAGCATCAGCACCGACAGCGGGTAGTAGATCATCGGCTTGCTGTAGACCGGCAGCAGCTGCTTGCTCACCGCCCGGGTGACGGGATGGAGCCGCGTGCCTCTGCCGCCGGCGAGAATGATGCCTTTCACCTGTCGCTCCCTTCTGTCTGTGTCCGGGGAAGGCGCGGGCCGTTCTGGTAACTCACGTCAGGCCTGAGGATAGGGCGGCGGCCGGGCCGCGTCAATCCCGGCGGCCGTCAGGCGCCGTCGGGCAGGACGACGAGCGGCCGGCGGACGCCGACCCGGAGCCGGGTCGTGCCGTCGGCCAGCGCCAGCCGGCCTTCGTGGCGGGCCAGCGGCGCGCGCAGTTCGGCCGGGATGGCGGCCGCGCCGAATTCGTCGAGCACGACGATGGTGAACGGCGGGCAGGGCTCGATGACGTCTTCAAGGTTGATGCCGCCGCAGACCAGGCCGGCGGCCTTGTTGTCCCTCACCTCGGCGAGCGTCGCCTTGTCCGCGAAGTCGCGCACCACGAGCCGGCCGGCCGCCACCGGGCCCGAGGTCAGCACGCCGGCCGTCTCGCCGCCCGCGCCCCAGGTGCCGGCGATGGTCGTGCCCGCGCCGAGCACCGTGGCGCCGCGGTCGGTCACCTCCTCGACCGTGCCCGGCAGCCAGGCGCGCACCGCCAGCTCCTCGAGCAGCGGCTCAATGAGCACGATGCCGAAATGGCGGTCGATGCGGTTGACGCGGCCGCGCACCGGCGACGCGACGTGGCGGAAGCTGGCCGGCTGCAGGTCGCGCGCCAGCCACTGGCCGACTTCGACTTCCTGGCCCGGCTCGACGCGCAGGTAGGGGCCGAGTCGTTCCGGCTCGACGCCCAGCTCGCGGGCGACGCTGACCGCGGTGAACTCCCGGCCGTACTCGGGCGCCTCGCGCACCAGCACCACGCCGTCGGGCAGGAGCTTCTCGATGCGGCCGGCGACCGGCGAGCGGAACACCTTGTCGGCGGCCAGCCGGCGGTGGCGGCGGGCGATGACGTCGTCGACTTTGATTTCGTCGCCGACCCGCTTGACCAGGCAGTGTTCCAGTTCGGCCGGCGGCACGCCCAGCCCGGCGCAGACGTGCAGGAAGAACGGCCGCAGGAACTGGCGCGAGCTCCGGGCGACGACGGTGCCGGTCTCGACCCGCTCGCCGGGCCGGACGAGCACCGCGCCGGGAATGGCGAGCTCGCGGCGGAGCCGGATGGGGCCGGCGGTGACGCGCGGCGCGGCCGGGACCGGGTCGGGCCGCGGGGGCGGCACGTAGTCGCGGGGCGGCGGCGCGGGGCGCGGCCCGGTCACCGGCCCGAGGCTTGAAAATCCCAGCCGGTCGAACAACTCGAGGGCCAGGTTCGCATCGACGCCCGCGAGCGCGCCCAGGTGCGGGAACATGAACTCGCTGTCCACCGCCAGCTCCGTGCCGGCCGCGGGCGCCAGCGCGTCCGCGAGCACCGCCGCCGCGGCCGGGCGCGGCGAGTGGGACAGGATGCCGCCCGAGCCGATTATCAGGTCGTAGTCCCGGAGCGCCAGCGGCGGCCGCCGGGGCAGGATGGCCCGCGGCTCGCGCAGCAGGTCGTTCAAGTCGTCCCGCACCGGGCCGAGCTCGGACCGGCTGCCGGTCCAGAGCGCCAGGTGCTGGCGCACCGCCTCGCGGATGGCGATGGCGGCCACCGCCCACTCGGTCAGCGTCTCGTCGGCGTTGCGCGCCAGCCGGGTCGGGTGGACGTACTTATTGCCGACGCGGTTCCAGGCGTCGGTGTCGGACAGGCCCGGGTGGTAGAGCTCGCGCACCGGGCCGATGCCCGCCAGGCGCGCGACGTTCAGGATGCTGTAGCCCAGGCCGAGGTTGGCGCTGACGGTCCGGAACACCGCGCCGTCCCGGGCGGTGAACACGTCGGTGGTCGCGCCGCCGACGTCCACCGCCAGGATGCGCTTGCCGGTCCGCCGGGACGCCAGGGCGAGGATGTTGCCGAACGCCGCCGGGGTGGGCAGGATGGGCGCGGCGACCCACTCCTTGAGCCGGGTGTAACCCGGGGCCTGGGACATCACGTGGTCCATGAACAGCTCGAGGACGGCGCGCCGGGCCGGCTCGAGGTTCTCCTCGTCCAGCGACGGCCGGACGTTGGGCACGGCCCGGAACAGGAACCGCTCGCCGACCGACTGGCGCACCAGGTCGGCGGCGCGGGCGTTGCCGGCGTAGACGACCGGCAGCCGCTCGGCCGGGTTGAGCTTGGGGTGGAGGTCGGCCTCGAGCAGCAGCTCGGCGAGGAACACCGGGCCCGAGACGTTGTCGGCGTCGAAGCCGCCGGCGAACAGCACCATGTCCGGCCGCAGGCGCTTCAGGTCCTCGATTTTCCGGTACGGGCTGCGGCCGTCGTTCATCGCGATGACGTCGAGGACAATCGCGCCCGCGCCCAGGGCGGTGCGGTCGGCGGTGTCGGCGGTGAGTTCCTGGACCAGGCCGGTGACGACCAGCGCCAGGCCGCCGCCGGCGCTCGAGGTCGCCAGGCAGGGAACCGCCGGCGCGCCGGAACGCACCAGCGCCAGGCCGGTGGCGTCCTCCAGGCCGCGCAGCGCGGCCAGCACGCCGACGGTCACGTCCTCGTGCGGCCGCTCGACGGTTGTCGGGGTCTCGAACCGGACGCAGCGCCACGCGCCGGCCTGGCGCCGGAACAGCAGCGCCTTGGTGGTGGTGCTGCCGACATCGGTGATGACGAACTCGGCCGGGCTGGCCGGGAAACGCGTCGCTGCCATGGCTACCTCCGGCTAACTATCGGCCGGTTCCGGCCGGCTGTCAAGCGGTCAGGCGCGGGGCTGGTGGTCGTCGGCCGGCCGGTGCTCCAACAGGTCGAGCGACGCCAGCAGGCCGTGCACCTCGCCGCGGATGATGTCGCGCACCCGGCGGTACTCCTCGATATCCCGGCCGTACGGGTCGGGAATTTCCCACTTCACTTCGGTGGCGCCGGGCAGGAACGGGCAGACGACCTCGCAGCCCATCGTCACCAGGTAGTCGAACTTGCGGTCGGGCAGGTCCTTGAACCCCTTGGGCCGGGCGGAAGCGATGTCGATGCCGGCCGCCCGCATCACCGCGACCGCGTTGGGGGCGACCGCCGCGGCCGGGCGCGAACCGGCGGACGCGCAGTCGACGTCCCGGCCGAGCGCGCGGCAGTACCCCTCGGCCATCTGGCTCCGGCACGAATTGCCGACGCAGGCGAAGAGGATGCGCGTCACGGCCGGCCGCGGTCAGGGCAGGTTGATGTAGACATCGTAGTCGTCCTCGTCGAACTCGTCCAGTTCGACTATCTTGCCGTCGTAGAGGGCGTTTACCAGCTTGCGCATCGTCCGGACGTCGGCGGCGTCGGCCGCGCCATACTTGATGTTGGCGTCGTCGTTGGGCCCTTCGTTGACGTGGCTCTTGTCGGCCGCGAACCCGGCGGCCTTGAGCACCGCCACCACCTTCCGGCCGAGCGCCTGGTCATTGGCAAAGACGACGACGTTGTACCGGCCGGTCGCCGGCTCGTCGTCCGCCGGCGTCACGGCAGCCTGGTTCCGGCCAGTGCCCAGCGCGCCGATGTCGGTGTCGTCCTTGCCCGCGCCGAGGCAAGGCGACCCGCCGGAGAGGTGAAAATCAGCCTCGCCGTCCACGAAGTCGGGGTCGGCCTCGATGTTGGACTTGTGCTTCGGCACCCACTGGTCGTCGTTGGAGTGGCCGTAGAAACAGTTGTAGCGGACGGTCATGCCGCCCTCGTCCTTGTCGGTGACCAGCGAGCGGCTGTTGTTATAGAAGATGTTGTTGGTGAACTTGGTGCGCGGCTCGTCGCGGTAGGAGTAGACGGCCGAGACGCTGTTGTTGGCGAAAGTGTTGTGGTCGACCGTGGCCGCGGGCGTGCCCGAGGCGAGCAGGATGCCGCGGTCGCCGTTGGCGGTGATAACGTTGTGGTGGATACTGGCGGTGGCCGACTCGTTCAGGTAGAGGCCGTGGCTCGAGCCGCCCCGGATGGTGAAGCCGGTGACGACGGCGCCGGTCGCGCTGACCTCGACGACCGCATAGGCTTTGTCCTTGCCGTCGAGCACGGTCTGGTCGGCGCCCGCGCCCTTGAGCGTGACGTTGTCGCGCTCGATTTCCACGCCGTCGGGCAGCGCGTAGTAGCCGGCCGCGACGCTGACGACGTCACCGGGCGAGGCGGCGTCGAGCGCGGACTGGATCTCTTCGTAGTCGGCGTCCGGTCCGACGGTAATGGTGCCGGCCGCAACCGGCAGGACCAGGGCCAGGGCAAGGACAGGGGCAAGCAACTTCATGTATGACCTCCTTTTCACACGCGATTCTCCGGCAGCCGGGCGCGGTTGTCAAGCGGCGTGGATTGACAACCGCCCAGCAGTTCTATACTTGCTCAGCATGCGCGCGAAGCCCGCCGACGTCATTGCCATCTGCGTCCTGGCCGCCGCGGCGCTTTTGTCCTCCTGGCCCTACGCCGCGCCCGGCCACCCGCTGACTTTCGACGTCTGGCCCCACCTCGTGCGCCAGGACATCGTCTACCGGGCGGTCCGAGAAGGGTTCAGCCCGTTCTACACCTTCATGTTCTACTCCGGCTACCCGGTGCTGCGGTTCTACAGCCCGCTTTTCTATATCCTGGGCGGCCTGCTCACCTTCCTGACCGGCGGCAACCTGCTGCTCGCGCTCAGGGTCCTGCTGGTCGCGGTCCAGCTCGGGTCGGGCGCGGCGATGTTCCTGTTCCTCAGGCGGCGCGGCCGGGCGGTTCCGGCCGCGGCCTTGGGCGCGGCCGCGTTCCTCCTGATACCCTGGCGGGTCCGGCACATCGCGGTCCTGGCCAACTACCCGATGTCCCTGCTCTACCTGCTCCTGCCTTTGCTGTTCCTGGCGCTGGACCGGCTCGCCGAGAGGCCCGGGATATGGCGCGCGGCCATCCTCGGACTGCTGCTGGCCGCGGCGCTCCTGTCGCACGTCGTCTACGCCGCGTTCGCGGTGCTGTTCCTTGCGGCCTTCTGGCTGGGCACGGGAAAGGCACGGGCCCGCTTCGGCCACCTGGCGCTGGCCGGGGCGCTCGGGGTCGGGCTGGCGGCGTTCTTCGTAGTGCCGTTCATCGCCGAGTACGGGCGGCACGTGTATCCCCGCATCCTGATGCAGAGCCCGGCGCCGGACATCCAGGTCGCGCTCGGGCTCAGGCCTGCGCTCGGCGGGTACGGCGGCGGTTACCTCGGCCTCGCCGTCCTCGCGCTCGCGGCCGTCGGCGTTGTTTCGGTTTTCCTCGCGCCTGCCCGGGGCCGGCGCGACGGCATCGTGGCGGCCGCCATCGCCGGGCTGAGCCTGGTGCTGGCTTATGTCGTGCCGCTGCTCGGCGGGCGCGCCTGGTTTCTCACCCTCGGGCTCCTGCCCGAGCGGCTGCTCCTGTTTTTCGCGTTCGCGGCGGCGAGCCTTGCGGCCGCGGCCTTCACCCTGCTCCAGCAGAAAGTTCGGTTCTTCGGCCGGAAGCCGGCCGTGCTGCTCGCCGCGCTGGTTGCGCTGCTCCTCGCCGACAGCCTGCCCGCCATCCTGCGCGTTCGTTACAATCAGCCCGAGGAGTTCCTCGCCTACAAGCCGGCGGTGTACAGCCTGGTCCGGTCCCAGCGGCCGACCAAGGTTGTGGACTTCGCCGTGCCGGTTGACCAGGTCGACGAGCCGGTGCGGTTCCAGGCCTACCCCGGCATGGCCTACCTGTTCGGCGGCCTGGCGTCGGCTTACGGTCCGCAGTATCACCAGTTCGCGCCGCGCTCGATGGCCTACGGCTACCCGTGGCTCAACGCGGTCGCGGCCGACCTGGCCGATTCAACCACGCGCGTCCTGTCCGACCGCTCGCTCAAGGTTCTGGCATTGCTGGGCGTGAGCCACCTCGTGATGGAACCGAGGCTCATCCAGGTCGAGCAGGCCGGCCAGTTGTTCGACGCCGCGCTGGTCAAGGACGGGGTTAACTGGGACCTGCGGTTCGTCGAGGCGGGCCGGACGCCGCGCATCGCCTTCGGCTCGCTGCCCGCCGGCCTGGCGCTGGCCAGCAGCCGGGTCCGGCCGGTGGTCGGGGAGAGGCTGGTCCGGGCCGGCGAGTTCTTCGTGGCCGACGACTGGTCGGCGCTGCTCGACTCGGTCGGCGTGGACCTGGGCACCAACAGCGTGAGCTTCATCCCGGTGACGTCCGGGCCGGACTCGTTGCCCGGGCAGCCGGTCCTCCGGGTGTCTGAGACCGACGTCCGGCACCAGTCGGCGCGGCTCAAGGTCGCGGCCGACCGGGACTGTTTCCTGCGCCTGGCGCTGTCCTACTACCCGTGGCTTCGGGTCACGTTGGACGGCGAACCGGTTTCGTTCCGGGAAACCAAGGACCACTTCATCTGGCTCAGGTTGCCGGCCGGTACGCACTCAGTCGAAGTCACCGCGCCGCTGACACCGCTGCGCCGGGTCACGCTGTTCGTCTCGGGCCTTTCGGCCCTTGCCTGCCTCGGGACGGTGCTGGTTCGCCGCCGCCGGCCGGACCGGAACCCGGGCGCGGTCGTCGGAAAATAGCCGGGTTACGAGTTACGCTTTGCGGCGCGGGCGGATGTACAGCCGGCCGGCCGCGTAGTCGTAGACCGTGTTGAACCGACCCAGCAGGGCACCACCGATGACCGCGTCCGCGCCCGGCTGCTTGGACCTGACCTCGTTGGGCGCGAACACCACCGCCAGGTCACGGAACTCGAAGGTGTCGAGCGCGACCAGCGCGGCCCGGCCCCGCCAGCCGTTGATGTCGCCGCTCAGGCCCCGGCCGAGGTACTCAGGTTCGAGGGATGCGGGGACAGGAAACTTCGCGCCGTCGCGGACCAGGAACTCGACCGCCCGGTTGGCCGCGAGGTCAAGGTAGCAGTCCAGTTCGACCGGCTCTTCGCCGGCGATGCTGGCGCGCAGCTTGACCCAGGGAACGCTGTTCTTGCGCAGCGTCATCGGCAGCGTGGTCCACGACGAGTCGGGCCGGAACGAGCCCGGCTCGTGCAGCACGATGACCGAACGGTCGTAGTCAATCTCCACCTGCCAGTGGCCGAACAGCGAGTAGCCCATCACGCCGTCGCTTGAGAACCCGGCCATCGTGCCGTCGGTCAGCCACACCAGCCGCTGGCCCGGGAAGTCGACCGGCCCGGCGCGAAACGAAGCCGACTCGGCCATCAGCCCGCGCGCCGGCTCGCCGGCACCCGCGCCCGGGATGAGCACCGAAGCGGCACGGGCGACGGTCGCCGAGTCGGTCAGCGGCTCGTAAAGCAGCACGCCGTCGAAGCCCATCCCGGTGTCGAGCACGACGCGCAGAATGCGGGACGAGCCGACCCGGACCGGCACCAGCACCACGCCACCCTGCGTCTCGAACGGAATCTCCCGGCGGGCCGCCGCCACGCCGGCCCGCGGCGCGCACGAAACCAGGGCCAGCAGCGCCGTCAGCAACGTGCGAGTGTTCATGGCCTGCGCGCCGGTTTCTTCTGCGTCTCGGCGAGGCGGGCCTTGACGATACGTGCCACCAGCCGGGCGGGCAGGGGCCGGTCCTGGGTGAAGTGGATGGTGCCCTTGGTCGTCTTGAACCCCTTGAGCGCGGCCGCGTTCCTGCGGATTACCTCGGCGCTCATCGAGAAGAAGCTCAGATGTTCCTTGAAAGCGGCGTAGCCCACCAGCCACACCCGTTGCCGGAAAGCGGGCATTCCCCAGGCCATGCCCTCGGTCGCCTCGGGCGCGGCGGCCCTGATGTTCCGGCGCAGGCCTTCAAGCGCGGCGCGCTGCCCCGCCGGAACCCGGGCAAGGTACTCATCGACGGGATTCTTCGTGCGATTCATCGGACGATGCTAGGCCCGGGACAGGCGAATGTCAAAGCGAACCCGCCCGCGGCGGGTGAGCTCTGGTCGGCCGGCGCGTTTCATGTCGCCTGGAGCTTGCGGCGTGAGGCTTGAGGCGGCGTCCTCGCCTTCGCTTGACTTCGACCCGGATTCGGCTACAACTACCCGATGCAGCAGAGCGGATTCGGATATCTCTGTCCGTTCGCCCAGCCATTGACGCATTCGAGTACAGAGAATATGGGAAGTGCCCCTGGTTTCTACAGATTGTGATTGTGACTACCGGACTCTGAACACCGAACTCTCAGCCCTGCGGACCGGACCGACTACTTCTTGTCCTTGCCCTCTGCCTCTTCGCTCTCGGCCTCAGCCTGACCCCGCAACGCCTTCGCCAACGCCTCCGCAATTTCCCTCTGCATCCTTGCTTTCACGCACGCCTCGATGAACTCCCCCCTGCCCATCGCCTCCAAGCACTTGCTGAGGCCACTGTAGCACTGCCTCGGCCCATCCCCCGCGTCCATCGCGATGTGTTCCATCAGTGACGGCGCGAGGCAGGCGACCGCCTTCTCCCAATCCTTCTTGATGATGAAGCCATTACCCATGTTCAGCAGCGATGTTGCCGCACCGTCCCGGTATCCTATCGCTATGCACACGGCCCGGCTTCTCTCCAGATACTCCAACGCCTTGTCCAAGTCGCCCTTGTCCTGCCAAATCACCCCGATGTTGCCGAGGTCGCTCGCCACGCCCAGTCGACACCCGACTTCGCGGTGAATGGCCAGCGCCTCTTCATAATTCTTCAGCGCCTTGTCGGGTTCGCCCTTGGCCGAGTAGATGTTCCCGATGTTGCCGAGGTCGCTCGCCTCGCCCTGTCGATACCCGATTTCGCGGTCTATCGCCAGCGCCTCTTCAAGATACCCTAGCGCCTTGTCGGGTTCGCCCTTGGCCGAGTAGATATTCCCGATGTTGCTGAGGGCACCTGCCACGCCCTGTCGATACCCGACTTCGCGGTGAATGGCCAGCGCCTCTTCATAATTCTTCAGCGCCTTGTCGGGTTCGCCCTTGTCCGAGTAGATACCCCCGATGTTGCCGCGCCTCTTCATAATTCTTCAGCGCCTTGTCGGGTTCGCCCTTGGCCGAGTAGATACCCCCGATGTTGCCGATGTCGCTCGCCACGCCCTGTCGATACCCGACTTCGCGGTGAATGGCCAGCGCCTCTTCATGATACTTCAGCGCCTTGTCGGGTTCGCCCTTGTCCGAGTAGATACCCCCGATGTTGCCGAGCTGGTTCGCCACGCCCTGTCGATACCCGACTTCGCGGTGAATGGCCAGCGCCTCTTCATAATTCTTCAGCGCCTTGTCGGGTTCGCCCTTGGCCGAGTAGATATTCCCGATGTTGCCGAGGTCGTTCGCCACGCCCTGTCGATACCCGACTTCGCGGTGAATGGCTAGCGCCTCTTCATAATTCCTCAGCGCCTTGTCGGGTTCGCCCTTGGCAGAGTAGATATTCCCGATGTTGCAGAGCGCCCCGGCTTTGTTCCGCCGGTCGCGGGCTCGGCGGAAAGCCCGCAGTACGGCACGGTGAACGCGGAGCGCTTTCTGCCATACACCCTGCCTCTGCAGTATGAGCGCCACGTTGCCCAGCGCAGCCGTCTGCCAGCCACGGTCTCTCTTCTTCGCGGCAACTCGACCCAACCACCACCAGGTGTCCATTGCTTCGCCCGACCTGCCATTCACGAACAGGCGTTCGGCCAAGGTGTTGAGGCTGTCCATGTCTGCTACTATCCTGGCCAACCTCTTCAGCAGTCTGCGGTCATCATACTTCTCGTATAACAGAATCAGCACATCGGGCGCGGACGCCACCAGTCGAGCGACGCGAATGTACTGCCGCGCCACGGCCTCAAGGCTCCGGCTGTCCTGCTCGCGCAGGAACTCGCGGAATTGCCCGTGATACAAGCGATATATGCTCTTGCTAGACACCGAGATAACTATGCGGCGGGCGACCAGATCTCTCCACGCAGCCCGGAACTGCGAAGGGTGCATGCCGGTGAAGCCACGGGCCAGGACCTCGGTGAACACCTGCGGCGCTATGCCCAGCGTCAGACAAGCCCTGCGCGCCGAGTCGGGCAGCCCGTCAAGCACTTCCTGGTGCACGCGGCCTAGGCGGTCCTTCAGGTCCGGCACGTCAAGTCGGTCTAGGATGTCTGGCATCTGGTCATCTTCGCCGTGGAGATGCTTCTGCCAGAGCACATAGCAGATGTTCTGTGCGTAGTACGGGCTGCCGTCGGCCAGTCTGACCACGCGTGCAACCTGCTCTTCTGAGAGGAATTGTCCTCGTCGCGCTATCTCCGCTATGGCCGCATCCGTCAGCCGTCCTACCGAAACCTCCTTGGCAGACTTGGCCACGTTGGAATCGATGCTGCCCCGCAAGTAGCTTGGGACCTCCATGACTGCGTAGACGCACTCCGACTGAAGACAGAACTGGGCAAGCCAGAGTTGGTCGGCAGGGTCCATGAGGTATGCGTCCTGCACAAGAACGCACACCCGCCTGCTCGTTTTCTTCAACTCCGCGCACGCACGCAGGCAGCGGGCAACGAGCGGGGCGGCCTGAGGGTCCAGCTGGGCCAAGCCTACTCCAAAGCTGGTTACTGGCCCGGCTGCACTGACATCTGGCGTGAATGTGGGGACTGGGACTACGCGTGTCTTCTTGCGTGTGCCGGCGAGCTCCTCAAGCTGCTCGCCTATGCTCGCCCAGAAGCCTCCCAATGTCCTGGGGTGGAGCGGACCGATGAAGGTCATGCCTTCCACGCGAATGGGAAGGTCAGTGAGAAGGGAAGTCTTTCCGATGCCCCGGTCGCCGGTCAACAGAATGACAGAAGGACTCTCGGAGAGGAATCGCTGCAGGTCAGATATTTCGTTCTCCCTGCCGACGAGTTCGTCGCCTTTGACAGGACGCAGGAAGTACGGTTCGAATGGCGGTGGGGCCTTGCGTGGCACGCGAGCACTATAGCAGTTGCCGCATTGGTGTCAATGTACATCCGGGAAAACCCGGGACGCTTCCTGGGTTTCTCAGTTGCCATTGGAATGCTACCCGTTTTCGTAACCACTAACATCACATAGCGTTCGGCGGCGGCGGTTCAGTGTTCAGTCCAGTCCGGCCACCTGACCGCTGGACCACGGGAGCGCCTGGCCGCTCTCCTCACGTAGTTATATGGCCTAACAGGCCGGATTTTTCGGCCGGAGCGCGAAAACCCGGGGAGGTCTACGACCCAGGGGCCGCCACCCGGCTAGCCCCTTGCAGAGCATGTCATCGAGCCTTAAGTCCCATCTCAATCCGAGAGTTACGGCGTGCTTCAAGGCGCGGGACAACGGGAGCCTGAAGCCGGGCTTGTCGGCAAGGAACAGGGAATCGAACAAGGCCAGAGTTATGCCCAGGCTGTCGGCTTCGCTGTCGCCGTGGATGTTCCGCTCTGTGTCGGCCCGGAGTTGAGCTTCGCTGTCGCCGAGGTTGTCGGCGTGGCTGTTGGTGAGGATGTCGGTTTCGAATCAGGAGAGGACGTTTCGCTGGCCGTCGGTGAGGAAGACGACCCGGATGTCGGAGAAGCTCTTACCCTGCGACTGCCACAGCATCACCGGCTGGCTGCGGCTTCGGTCTCATCCTGCGGCCAGGAACGGCCGGTTTCACCCGTGAGCCGCGCCCGCACCGGCGCAGGTTGCCACCGGCCACGTGCGCCGACTTGACACCGCCGCCCGCAGGCTGACACTTAGTGGCCAACCAAGGAGCACGGATGCGTATCATTGTCGTTCTTGTGTTCGGGCTGTCGTTTGCTGCCGCCGCCTGGCTGCCCCTCGGCCCGGACGGCGGCTATGTCCAGGCGTTCGCCCTCGACCCGCAGGACTCGCAAACCGAGTACGCAGTATCGTACGACTACCCGGACAACGCCCGCGTATTCTGCACCACCGACGGAGGAACAAGTTGGTCCTTGGCCGGCCGGGTCCCGAACTACTACGTGAACACCGTGGTGGTTGACGTCTTCAACTCCACCGTGCTCTATGCCGGCTCAGGCAGCAATGTGCTGTACCGCTCGACCGACCGCGGCGCGACCTGGGCCAGCTCAACACTACCGGGCTACACAACCGACTTCGACCGGGACGACCAGGTAGAGGGCCGCGTGTATGCAGCCGGGTACTACCTGTACAACAGCGAGTACCACGCCGCGCTCTTCATCTCAACAAACCGTGGCCTGACCTGGTCAGTCTCGATGCCCCGGCCCGACACCGTGTTCTACGGCTACGCCTGCGCCGCGGCACCGGGGTACCCGGGCCGCGTGTACCTTGGCTGCAACAACGGTTACCTGTACGAAACGACCGACGCCGGGACAAGCTGGACCCTCGCCAACTCCGGCATTCCACCCACGGCCTCGGTGTCCGGGTTGAGTATCAGCCTTCTCGGCCCGGTGCTGGCCGCAACCAGCTCAGGCATCTACCGGAGCGCCGACGGCATCAACTGGGCCCTGGCGACCGGCTCGCCCACCGGCGCTTCATCGGTGGACTTCGGACACCCGGGCGGCAGCACCGCCTGGTGCCTGGGCCGCGCCGATTCGATACGGGTCTATGTCTCCACAGACATTGGCGCGACTTGGCGGTGTCCGTCACCCGGATTCGCAACCTCCAAAGTCGCGAGCCTGCATCCCTGGTTCTTCGGCGACATGACCGCCTTTGCCAACACCCAGATCGGCATCTTCCGCTCCACCGACATGGGCGCGAACTGGCAGGCCGCGCACTCGGGCCTGCGCATTGCCAAGATATCGACCATCGCCGCCGGCCCGTGGAACAGCGAGCGCGTATATCTTGAGGTCGCCGAGAACGGTGTGTTCAAGTCGGCCAACCGCGGCCTGGACTGGACCCGGTGCAACGACTTCCTTTCCTGCGGCAACATCTGCGGCATCGGTGTCCAGCCCGGCACCGACGGCGACATCCTGTACGCGCTCGAAGGCTCGGGTTGAGGAAACGCCGAGCTCTTCAAGAGCACCGACGGCGGCGCCGTCTGGACACAGATCGAAAGCTACTACAACGAAGGCGGCAGTTTTCTCTGCCATCCCGAGTCAACGCGCATCCTTTTCTCCGGCGGGCAGGGCGCGGCCGCGGACAGCTACGGGTTCGGTGTCGGCCGCTCGACCAACGGCGGCTCGAGCTGGACCCATCGCCGCATGGCCTACCCGCGCCGCGGCTGGTGCACCGCGCTGGCGGTGCGCAAAGCGACGAACCAGGCCGCCTACGCCGGCGGGTGGATTCACTACCCGGCGGGCACCAGGGGCGCGATATTCAGGTCAACCGACTTCGGCGCAACGTGGGAATCGCTGCCCTCGGCGCCGCCCGACACCATCACCGGCATCGTGGCCGACTACCGCTCGGGCCCGCGCATCTTCTGCGCCACTACCGGCGGGCTCTACCGCACGACCGACGAAGGCCAGAACTGGACCAGGGTCATCGCCCAGCGCGGGCTGAGGTGCGCGGCCTCCTCGTGGTGGGGCATGGCCGTCGCCGGCGACTCCGGGGTCTGGTACTGCGACTACGACACGTGGGTGAAGCTCGACTCAGGGTTGGGCGCGACCCGCGTCCAGACGCTCGAGTTCATCGGCCACGACCCGCCGGACCCGTGGCTCTGGCTCATGGCCGGGACGTCCGGCGGCGGGGTCTACTACTGGAGCATTGATGTCACCGGACTGGCCGGGCCGCGCTCGCCGGCGCCGGCTCGCGCCCGGGCTGCCACCGTCTGCCGCAACCGGCTCGCGCTCGTGCTTGACCGGCCGGCTGAAGTCCGGCTGCTGGACGTGCTCGGCCGGACCCGTCACGCGCAGGTCCTGCCCGCCGGCCGGGCCGAACTCGACCTCGGCGCATTGCCGCCCGGTGTTTACCAACTCGTCGGCGCCGGCCCGACGAGCCGCGTGATTGTCAATCGCTAGGCCGACCGGCTAGATCAGGAACTTGCCGTTCCTGGCGATGGGCTTGCCGTCGCCGTAGATACAAGCATCCTTGCGCGTGTCGCAGACCATGTCCCAGTGCACGCCCGACTTGTTCCTGCCGCCGGCCTCGGGCAGCGACGCGCCGACCGCGATGTGGATGGTGCCGCCGATTTTCTCGTCGAACAGCGTGTTCTTGGTGAAGCGCTGGATGGCGTAGTTGGTGCCGAACGCCAGTTCGCCGACGTAGCGGCCGCCCGGGTCGGTGTCGAGCATCGCGTTCAGGAAATCCTCGCCCTTGTCCGCCTTGGCCTCGACGACCTTGCCCTTCTTGAACACCAGCCGGACGTTCTCGACTTCGCGGCCGCCGTACACCGCCGGGAAGGAGTAGCGGATGTGGCCTTCGGCCGAATCTTCGAGCGGGCAGGTGAACACCTCGCCGTCCGGGAAGTTCTGCTGGCCGTCGCAGTTGATCCACTTGCGACCCTTGACCCGAAACGACAGGTCGGTGTCCGGCCCGGTGATGCGGACCGTGCTCAGCCGGTCCAGCCGCCGGGCGAGTTTCGCCTGCCGCGCCGAAAGCTTCTTCCACTCGGCCACCGGGTCGGCCTTGTGCAGCATCCCGGCCTTGAACACGAACTCCTCGTACTCCTCGAGCGCCATCTCCGCGTCCTGAGCCGCGGACTGGGTCGGGAACATCGTGCCGACCCAGCGCAGGTCGCCGGCGCTGATGCGCTTGAGCATCTTGTCGAACATCGGCCGGCTGGCCCGGCTGGCGACGGCGATGCGCTTCGGGTCCACGCCGGTGAGTTCCTTAGAGTTCCAGCCGCCCCAGAAGAAGATGCGGCAGTTGAGCTTGTCGACCTCGACCAGCGCGCTGGGCGGGATGAACTCGAGTTGTTCCTTGGACGCGTTCTTGTACATAAGGTAGCCCTGGCCGGGCAGCGTCGCCCGCACCATCGGGTGGCCGCCGGCCTTGAGCACCTCGACCATCGTCTGGCGCATCAGCTCTTCGGCCAGGTAGCTGCCCTCGATACGCACCCAGTCGCCCTTCTTGACGGCGACCGAGTAGTGGACGAGGACCTTGGCGAGCCGGGACAGTCTGGGGTCGGTCATGTTGCCTCCGAAAGGAAGGGATTCAAGGAGTCAATTGAGGACGCGAACAAACCAGAAGTCGGAGAGCAGAAACCAGCGACCAGCAATGCCGCCGATTGTCGTGAATCTCTGCTTTCCAGTCCCTGATATCTCATCTCTGGTTTGTCTGTTCTACTCTGCTACAAAGTGCCCGTTCTCGTAGATTGCCTTGCCGTCGGCGTGCACCCGGCCCTGTTTCATGTCTTTGATCATGTCCCAGTGCAGGCCGGATTTGTTCTTCGAGCCGGTCTCCGGGTACCCGGAGCCGACCGCGAGGTGGACGGTGCCGCCGATCTTCTCGTCGAACAGGATGTTGCCGGTCGGCCGGTCGATGCCGTAGTTCAGGCCGAACGCCACTTCGCCCAGGAGCCGCGAGCCCGCGTCGGTGTCGAGCAGGCTGGCGAGCAGTTCGTCACCGCGTTCCGCCGTCGCCTTGACGACCTTGCCGTGCACAAACTCGATTTCGATTCCCGACACCGGCCGGCCCGAGTGGATGGCCGGCACGTCGAACCGGATATGCCCGTGGGCCGAATCCTCGACCGGGCCGGTGAATACTTCGCCTGACGGGAAGTTGGCCTTGCCGTCGGAGTTGACCCACTTGCGGCCCGCGACCGACAGGGTGAGGTCGGTGTCCGCGGACTCGAACCTGAGTTCCTGCACCCGGTCCAGCCGGTCGACGTGACGCTGCTGGGTCCGGGACAGCTCGCGCCAGGCCGCGACCGGTTCCGGCCGGTCGCAGAAGCAGGCACGGAACACGAAACCGGCGTAGTCGGCCAGCGACATGCCGGCCTGCTGGGCCGAAGCGTCGGTCGGGTACTGGGTCAGGCAGACGTGCAGCTCGCCCCGGGCCTTGCGCGCGAAGAGCTTCTCCATCACCCGGGCCTGGGCCCGGCGCGCCAGCGCCAGCCGTTCGGGCGTGACCGCGGCCAGCGCCGCCAGGTTGTCGGGCGCGCGGATGACCAGCCGGGCGTCGAGCCGGTCGATTTCGAACAGCGTCAGCTCGGACACGTAACCGACCTGCTCGTCGCTGCCCGCGCCGAACAGGATTTCGTCCAGTTCGGCGTAGTGGGTGCGGGTGTACGGGTGCGCGCCCAGCCGCAGCGCGTGCCGGAACACCTCCCGGGCGAGCGGGAACCCGGCCGGCTCGGTCTGGAGCAGCGCCAGCATCCCGGGCTTGACGCCCAGGCTGTACTCGGCGATGCAGGCCGCCATACGCTCGATTCTCTGGTCAACCATCGTCACCTCGCTGTCAAATGTGCTCTTACCATAGCCGGGAGTCGCGCCCTGTCCAGTCTAGCCGATGTTCCGCCCCCGACACAAGAGGACCCCGGCGATGCTCGCCGCGCTCACCAGCCCGCCGACCGCCAGCAGCAGGTGCCGCACCGCGAAGAAGTGGGTCAACTGGCCGATGAGCAGCGCCGCCAGCGCGAACAGCAGGTGCATCAGCCAGTCGCGGCTGGCAAACACCCGGCCGCGCGCCTGTTCGGGCGCGGACTCGTGGATCATCGTGTCCATGCCGATGAAAATCGGCGACAGCGCCAGCCCGGCGACGAACACCAGCGGCGCGACCACGGCAAAGCTGCGGGCCAGCGCCAGCCCGCCCGCCACCAGGCCCAGCACCAGGAAAGCGCAAAGCATCACCCGGTGCTTGCGCACCCGGTGCCCGAGCAGTCCGTAGCTCATCGACGACACGACCAGCCCGATGGAGCCGATGGCGGCGACGAAGCCCACGCCCCTGGTCCCGAGCCCCAGGCCGGCGATGGTCCTGTCGTTCTGGACGATGGGCACGTAGAGCACGAACATCGCCGCGCCGACGACGACCAGCACCAGCACCGAGCAGTAGACGAACAGCACCGACGGCTCGCGCGCCACGAGCCGCGCCGCCTCGCGCAGTTCGGCGAGCAGCTGTCGCACCCGGCCGGCGGCGGTCTGGGCAAACGAGCGCGCGCCCTCCGCGGTCGCGAGCGGCCGCGCCGGCGGCCGGGCGAGCGCCAGCCGCCGGTAGATTACGAGGATGGCGGCGACCGACACCAGGTAGCTGAGCGCGTCGATGTAGAAGCCCGCGGTCCAGACCGGCCGGATGCCGAGCCCGAGCCAGCCGCGCCAGTCGACGATCAGCCCGCCCAGGAGCATCCCGAAGAAGGTCGCCACCCGGCCGACCAGCGACATCAGCGAGTTGGCGGCGAGCAGCCGGTCCGGCCCGACCAGGTTGGGGATGATCGCCAGCCGCGCGGTGTTGAAGAACAGCCCGAACAGGAAGACGGTGAAGGCGACCAGGTACACCAGCGCCAGGCTGTCGGTCCGGAGCGCCACCAGCGGCACGAACAGTACCAGCACCGTCCGCGCCGAGTCGGCGACCAGCATCACCTTGCGCCGGTCCCAGCGGTCCACCAGGATGCCGGCCAGCGGGCCGAACAGCACCACCGGCAGCGCGACGATGACCGTCAGGAACGATATCGCCCGCGCGCTCGCCCAGCCGAACCGGGCCGACAGGAACGCCACCATCGCCAGCAGCGCCATGTAGTCGAGCTTGTCCCCGAACAGCGACACCGCCTGCGAGACGGTGAAAATCATGAAGTCGGGGACGCGCAGGACCGAAAGGAACCGGTTGCGGCCGGTCAGTTCGCCGGGCCGGCCCGCAACTTCTGCCCCGTTGCCGGCCGGCATCTAGTCGCGGCGGCCGTAACGCGGGACCGGGTAGCGGTCGAGCAGCTCGTGGTAGAGCGCTTCGATGCGGTCGGTGATGCTCGGCCAGGAGAAGCCGAGCGCCTTCTGCCGGCCGGCCGCGCCCAACCCCAGCCGCGCCGCCGGGTCGCGCAGCAGCCGGCCGATGGCCGCGGCGATGGCGTCCGG
>JAEAMF010000869.1_pt1 | contig 28962 bp, 42 predicted proteins | sample 8958721 | NCBI WGS metagenome assembly JAEAMF01 (sample SAMN16933255, study PRJNA681124) | bioreactor sludge metagenome | isolation source: anaerobic bioreactor treating anionic surfactant - SDBS | place: India: Bengaluru | collected 2019-02-28 | reverse complement strand
CGGCCATATGGATGATGCAGAATCAAAGCAGATCCAATACAAGCATCTGTCTTTTCAGATTTCAGCATTCCATTATCGCCAAGCCAAATCACAGCATGATTGACATGCTCAGTGCGACCGACACGACACAATAGAACATCACCGTATTGCATATCACTCACTTCAACAAAGCCTGCTTCACCAAAGCCATCTAAATACAGCGACTTATTCTCTTTGGATTCCCACCAGCAATCCTGACGCTCAAAATCAATTAGCTGAATGTCGAGTTCACGCTTATAAAAGTCACGAACAATGGCATAGCAATCTTGGTACCCATGGTGGTAATCACGGCCAATGAGTGGCGCTTTATAGCCACATGGCTTATAGACTTGGAAATCTATTTCAGGCCAAGCACAGATCACCCAAGGCTTTTCATGAAGTTCAATTTGTAGTAAATCTAAATCAGAAGCACGTGTTGTAGCATTGGGGTGTGAGTGTACATAAGCTTGAATCTCACCTTGATCTTCAGCATGCGCCAAGTCTTCATGATGAATTTGAAACTGACCTTTTTCAGCGACATTGCGGCATGGGATATACTCACCAGAAACAATAACCCCGCAACATTCTGCGGGGAAACATTCTTCAGCATGAGATAGAATTGCTGCTTTTAGTTTTTTATTTAATTTCATTTTTACACCATTGAAGATGCAGGGAATCCACCAAAATTAAGCTCATTCTCTCGACAACGACAGCCTGACGTTCTGTAGTTGCATCGATCTAAAGCTGGATTATCTGTTGGTTCATCTTTTTCAGTAAACATTGCAGATCCGATGTAGCCACATTCTTCACTTCGATATTCCCAATTGCAGTAATTTGAGATTTGTCGTGTTGGTATTTTTAGCCCTTCAAAATCCACTGGATTAGAAAGTTCAAACGTCACTTGCTGAGCATTTTCCGAGGTCTTTTGCTCAATGAACCAAATTTGCTCTCGCTTCTCGCTTGGATTAGCTGTGGCATTGCCGGCACTAAAATTTTCAGCATCAAGATACTTAGCTAACGTGGTAATGACTTTGAGCTTTGCTCCTGCAAAATCATCAAACTGTAGGCAATAGGCAGAAACAGCCCCCTGAATACCATTGATATTATTTGCCATGCTTAAAGTTGGCGCTGATGCTTTACCATCTGAGCGCATTTCAAGACCTGATACCTCTAAAGCCATTGGCTCGAAAGTTTCACCTTGCCAGATGATGTTTCGCATCCAGTCTTTGGTTGTCTTATTCCATGCCCAAACCTTTCCAAATTCACCGTAAGGAACGATTTTGCTATCAATATGTGATGAATCTGTACTAGGTGTTTCCTCGCCAAATGCATAGTTAAATTCACTATCTGCACTTACTAAAAGTGAACCATTATCTGAAATTACTTGTGGTTCAGTATTCAGTACAACTGATCTTGTTTGGCCTGATTGGTCGCTAACAGAAAGCGTCAGCCTTTCCCAATCCTCAAATGAAATATGCCCGTGAAAACGCAAAATGCCAGCACCCAAAGCACTAGCATCCAGTTCAAACAAGGTGATCAGGCCATCGACATAGAGTTTCTGGAAGTCACTGCTTAGGGTCATTGTTAGACTCCATTTCTTTTGGTTGATTGAATTTAAGGTTTAAAGTCTTGGGTGAATGTGGTGGAGATTGACCAGACCAATCCACCAACCTGTCTTGCTTGGTATGAAGTGCTAGTCTTAACTCTCACCTCGCCATCTAAAGGAGAATCCCACAAGAATGAGTCAGCACCCTTGTGGCGATCAAAGAAGGCTTTAATTGCAAGAATTTCATCCTTATAGCCAGTTCTTTGATAAGCCCACTCGCCCTTTCGATTATTGATACCAACCGAAATGCTTTGCTCATACCCATCACCGAATCTGCTGGACAACACATTAAAGCTCTGTGTATCCGAGCTGCCTTCCAGATCGCATGGGAAGGTAAATTTTTCGTTGCTCATAAATTGTGTCCAATAAAAAAGCACCGTAGGGTGCTTTTCTTTATTTACTAGCAAAACACACAGTGTCTCACTCTTTAGTCTTGCTTATTAATGCTTTTAAGGTTTTAACTGGCTCTGTTTCTTGTCCTTCTTTTGAATGAAAAGATCCCTCTCTATAACCACTTGAAACTGTTACAACCCTGTATTTCACTTCTTTGGCTTTTAACATTTTTTCCACATATTCTTTTGGTAAAACTACCATTCCAGTGGATCTCCATAAAGTACCACCAATATGAGTAGACTTAGTTGTCCTTACAGGGATTTCAAAAGTATCAATATCGCCATCAATATTAAAAGAGACACTTTCAATTATTGAAGAAATATCACCAAGACTAATTGTTAATCCAATATTACTAGGATCTGCACTTGTCCAAATCCCACTAATAGAAACAGAGCTTAAAACGGTTGGTCTATCATAAACATAAACCCCATACTCCTTGGTGTTGCAGATTGTTTGATTATCAAAACCGCTAACCTTACATTGTGGCTCATATTTATCTTTAGAAAAAACTTGAGATGAAAGCAGTAAGCTTAACCCCAATAGAATAATCTTCTTCACACCGCTACCAGTTAGTATTTTCATTTACAGACAAGATACTAATTTTATGGACAAAAAGAAACCACCTTTCGGTGGCTTTATCTGCCTAGATTGACATATTTATCTTCCTTTTATTGCATTAGCCAGTGGGTGCCCTTGGCGCAGATTTCTCTGAATACCACGATCCACACCAGAATCAATTTTCTGATCCAGCATCTTGCCAATCGTGATCATTAAATTACCATCACTATCAGTCGATGTTTCCACATTATCTTTGCCGTAATTATTAATAGTTACATTGGGTTGTGATGATTGACTCTTAAAATCAAAAATCTTAGGTGAACCAACCACACCACCATCCGAATAGCCTTTTTGACCTTTCCGCATAGCCTCAACCACACCAACGCCACCCAATCTAGCAATGTCTGTTTGAGAGAAAACAACCTCACCCTTATGTACCACGCCAGCAGGTTCAAACTTTCCACCATAACCCGTGTAGCCACCTTCGGAGAATCCTTTAGGAGTTGCAGCTTGAATCAATGAAACAAATGTTCCAGATTCAATAGTAGCTAAAGCTGCTGCACCCATTTTTTGCCAAACTGTACCAGGCTCATTCGCATAAGCATCAGATGCAGACTTCCAGACGTTCATACCTGCCTGAGCTAGCGCGAATGCCTGTTGTGCGCCATATAAAGCACGATATGCTGATGATGACTCGCCAAGCATTGCGCCAAACATTCCTGAAATCGCGCCTGTTACCTGTTGACCATAACCAAGTTGAAGACTATAAGATGAAGCCTGATAATCCGACTCAATAGCCGTCATCCGATTATGATGCTCTTGCCAGATTGCTTCACGCTGCGCTGCAAGCTCCTTAATATTAGCATTAGGATCTTGAGCAGCTTGATCTACCTGACTCATTTGTGCATCAAACACATCCTGAGATGCGCCATATCGACTAAATCGCTCTTGCTCTAAACGGTACTGATCGCCAGTGCCGTTCATTTCAGCTTGGATGCCACCCCATTGCTGAACTGCGCTATTTAAACGCTTGCGATTTTCTTCCTCTTGCAAAGCCTTGCTTAAAGCAATTTCGCGCAGTTTCTGCTCTTGGCTTAACTTTGAGTTTAGAAGAATCTGCTCACGCTCCAAACGATAACGCTCCTGCATGGCTGCGGTTTCGAACATGAGAGCTTCACGTAACTGAAATAAGCGAGTCTCTTGAGCCAGCATCAACAAAGCCTGCTCCTGCTTCAGCTGCTCATCAAGCAAAGCAACAGCTTTGTCACGCTGCTCCTTTGTCAACTCTATGTCACGTGCTGCATAGAATTTCTTTTCATTAAAACTATCCTCCAATAATTGTGATTCAGTTTTTTTGAACGAGCTATAGTCATCAAGCTTTGTTTTGAGTACATGTTGAGCAATTGCAATTTCATTGTCTGCCCGTGATTGATATTCAGCTTTTAGCTTTTCAGCATCTTTAGGGTCAAACTTTGCATCATCAATGCTTTTCAAGTCATCTTTAAGTTTTTCATTGATTCGTTTAACTTCATCGGCAACACCTAATTCAAGTTTCTTTCTTAAATCTGCTTGCTCTTTTAGCTTATCCTCTGCATCTTTTAGAATCGAATCAAATTCTTTTGATGTTCCAGAGAATCCATTAAATCCAGCAGCATAAGATTTAACATTTTTTAAATAGTTTTTGGTTTCTTTAAATCCATAAGCAGCACCCGATTGAACATTACCAGGTCCAGCGTTATAAGCCATGATTGCTTTATTTACATCACCTCCAAATTGTTTAATCAGTGCAGACATATATTTAATCATGCCATTGATGCTTGATTGTTCATCAAATACATTTACATCATATTGTTTAGCGGTTGCCGGCATGAATTGAGCCAAACCTCTAGCTCTTTCTCCACTTCGAGTAACAGGACCAACTGCATTTTTGTTGCCTTTGCTTTCCTGCATAATCATGGCTTCAATTACACCGCTAGGAATACCGGCAGCATTAGCTTTAGCAGAAATATTATACTTAGTGGATAATGCTTGAACTTTTGAGTTCACTTGCATTATTTTCTGCTGTTTCTCTAATTCTTTAGTACGCTCCTTTTCAGCATCATTCTTAGCATCAATAATCTCTTTATTCTTTTGCTCAAGACCTAGGATTTTTAGGTTTTCAAGGTACATTTGCTCAGTAACTTGAACGCCATTTTTGCGTGCCCAAGCTGCTGTTTCAACCATGTTCTGTACTTGTTCTGGTGAGAAACCCTTACCAAGCAATCCAGCAGTTACTTTTGCCTCAAAATCTTTATCAGCTAATGACGCCTTAAAATCTTTTTGGGCTTTTGCAGCCTTTTGTGCTGCTGTTTCATTCTTTCCTAATTCTTCACTATTTTTTGCAACCTGAACTGCTGAATTTTGAAATAAATTTCCTGTCAATGTGACTTCTTTGCCAAGGATTTTAAGTGCATACTGTGATTTTCCAGCCTTTGCTGAATTTTCATCATACTGAGCTACTTGCTTCTTAAGCATGTCATACAGATCAGTTGGAATATTCATTTGATTTAGGCGTTTAATCGCCTCATCATAACTAATGACACCATTACGAGCATCTTCAGTTACTTTCCTAGCTTTTTCATTTTCAACTGATGCAGCACGAATAGCGAACAGAACAGCATCTACAGATTCTTTAGACTTTGCCAATGCGGAATTTTGAGATTCAAATGTCTCTGTTAGTTTTTCAACGGATGAAATTTTATCATTGCCAGACAGCTTCTTGAGTTCTTCATCAGTCTGATTGGCAATCTTTCCCTGTTCTTCAAGCTTTGCATTCGCCTCAGCTGCTTTATTGCTGAAATACATATATCCAGCCGCAAGAGCTGTTACACCAATTGTAAGCGCACCCACTGGACCACCAACCAATCCAAGAATTGCAGCACCACGTGAACGAGATGCATTAAGTGCATTTTCAGCTGCTGTTTGTGTGGCTGTTGCTGATGTGGTTTGCTTTTGGGCTATTGCTAAAGCGACCTCAGCCTGAGTTAAGCGCATGGTTGCTGCTGCACGCTCTTGACGTGTAATTGCACTATTTAACTCTTGTCGAGCTAAGCTAACCTCAGTTAAGGCTAATGCAGCCACTTGGCGTGTCCGCTGTACTTCTAATGCGGCCAAGTTGATTTGACTCTGAATTACTACTTGCTCTGCTGCACGACGCTCTAAAGATGTTGCAATATACCCTTGAATAGCAACTACTTGAGAAAGAATAGTCTTTGTGAGTAATGCAACACCGCCAACCATCGCAATGCCAGCAATATCATTAAAGTTGCTTGCCAGCACTTGAATGCTGCTAGATAAAATAGATGCTGCACCAGAGGCCTTTCCGGTCTCACCTGTAAATTTAGTGACTTCGTTTGAAAGTACAGTAAGCGACTGCCCAATAGTGACATCAGTCTTGTTATACAACTCATCAACACTTTCACCAGCTTTCAAAAGTGCCTTCGTAATAACCTCGCCAGTCAGCTTCCCATCAAGCATCATTTGGCGTAATTCACTACGAGTAACACCTAAGCCTTTTGCCATTGCATTAAGCAAACCACCAGCACCATCAACCAAGCTGTTATATTCTTCAGCGCGTAAAATATTGCCATCAAGCGCTTGACCATACTGAAACAGGGCTGCTGCTGCCGCTTCAGAACTCGATCCACTTAAAGATACTGCCTTTGATGTGATTTCAGTAAGTCGAGCTGTTTGTTCTTGGGTTAAATTCAGTGTTTTGGCATTGCCCATATATTTCGAATAAACATCATTTACAGCACCCCATGAAGATGCAGATTTTTGAGCAATAGCAAAAGTATCTCGCATTGCTTGGTTGAGTTCTTCTTGAGACTCAGTGACAAGCTTTAGTTTGTTGCTAATTCCTGTATAAGCATCCATTTTATTAATGGCTGCACCTACCGTCACAATGCCAGCCATGTACCCAGCCAGCTGGCGAGTCGCCACAGACATTGAATCCATTGATTTAGTGGCGAAATCACCATTTCTTTCAATGCTAACAAGTTCTCTATTAAGAGCCTCGGCATTCCGCTTTGCTTCTCGTGAATCAATGGTAATTCGCAATACAGATTCTTGACTCATCTCACTTTCCTATAGGCATAAAAAAGCGCCTCTAGGCGCGAAGACAATAAAAAACCGACCTCTTATTGGGTCGGCTTATTTGAATAAGTTGATACCCCAGAGCATCACATCGACATAAAAGTTGATTAGCAAAATGGCAATAAGAACAAAGAATGGATATTTTAGAATTTCATATTTCCCAGCCATGTAAAATGTTAGGGTGGCCAGGGCAATACAAATAAAAATACCAGCAATGGATAGTAAGAATATAACTGGATGGTTTAGAGCAGTATCTGTGATGACCTGCCATCTTTCTTTAAAAATATTAATCATCGTCCAACGCCTAGTACATTAAAAAAACACGACAACGAGTAGATAAATGGACTTGCTGCAATCAGCAAAAGCGCTGTGCCAATACAAAATCTTAAATATGGTGACAAATTAAAATCAGTCATCTTAGGTTGAGCCTCTTTTCTATATATTTAACACCTAAATTAATCACTCTAATGGCCGCATAGATGGCAACAAACCATAAAAACAGGTGTACAAAGCTATCGGGGTTTAGGTTAATAACATTCATCTCAACTCCTAGCATGTGAAGTGAAAAACTGGTATCTTTGTTTGGCATAAATTTAGTTTGCCTCCTTTGCAATTAGGAATGTGAACAATAAGAACCTCAGTGTTGGCGCACTGGGGTTTTTGCTTTTCTGAACTTTAATAAATTCATCTATTGAAGATCAGGCGGAAATGCTTCCGTTTAATTCTTAGTGATTCTGCAATCTTTGATTGACTAAATCCTCCGGTCCGGTTTTCAGTTGATATAAAAAAAGCCCATGATTGCGAGTCACGGGCTTTTTGCTTTTTTGGGTATTAAAAAACCGCCACTTGGGCGGTTCTTGTTTGTTTTAAAAATTTACCAAGCTTGAGTATCAAACCAGTTAGGATTTACACCAGTAAATTTAACACCACCAGAAAAATTAATTGCCTGACAGAATCTATCAACTAGCGGCTCACCCTTCTTAGTTCTAAAGTCCAACTCCATGCTGACTTTTCGCGCCATGACATTTGAATCAATGACATATTTGGAGTAGTACATCATGTCTTTCTTATTGATCAGCATGAGTGCCTGCCAAACATCCTGCATCATAAAGTTTTGACTTAGAACTGATTCTGTAAATTTACGGATAAGCTCGTAAGTATCTCGATCAAACAATGTGCTTTGCTTTCCTGCATTGCTATATAAAGCAATTAAGTGATGTACATATTCCACAGCGACAGGGATAACATCGTATGGAATCTCATCAATGCTTTTTACATTAAAGCGCTGGTGTACCAACTTGTAAGCATCGCTATAATTCAAATGTTTGGTTTTAGCCACAAGTAAATTAACAGCATTGGTTAATGGCTCACGTTCTGATTTATGGGTTTTGGTAATAGGTGCACCCACCTCTTTATCAAGAATATCCAAAACCCATTTACGGAATTGTTTTGCGATTGCTGTCTTGGAGAACATTGCGATTAGATGTGCGCCACGCAAAGAGAAAATCCGCACGCCCAAATTGGGCGTATGGGGATTACTAATGATTTGTGTCATATTATTTGTAAATTCATCAGAATTACGATTGAAGATTTTAGTCACTGCATCAACTTGTTTATAGCCAAGTGATTGGGCGATTTCAGTAGATGTTAGCCAAATTTGACCGTCCTGCTGAACAGGTGTGAAATTTACTTCGTTAAAACTTAATGCTAAAGTAGTCATAGGTTTAATTCCTGTGGTTAGGGTTGAACATAAGCAGATTGATTACTTTGGCGAGTGCAATCTGCTTTTTTATTGTCTGGATTTTCCAAAAGGCCTTCGTGTTGAAGGATTAACTTCAGATAGTGATTAAATTGACCGCGATAAGTGCGGTTTTCGCGTTTTGCAGCAGCCTTGACAATATCTGCTAATTCGTCATCATAGGAACATGTGTACATAACCTCTCCTTTCATACTATCAAACTTTACATTTGATAATTTATGATAGGTTTTGATAATTGTCAAGGATTATTATGACCCAAAATTTCTCTGAACGCCTTAAGTTTTTTAGATCACAACAAGGGCTTTCACAACAAGGTCTAGCTGATGCTGTTGGTATCTCAAGAAAACAAGTTTCAGACTATGAAGTTGGGTCTGCAAAACCACGCCAAGCTACTTACTTTAAAATTCTTGACGCATTAAATATGACTGATGAGGAATTTTACGGAAATCAAATAAGCACTCAGGGCGAATCTCCTTTAATTCTCAAAATTCCTGTATACAACTGGGTTAGCGTTACAGATGCTGATTCTGCTGATATTGATCCTGATTCTTATGTATACATCGATTCAAATATTTTAAAGCGAACATCTACAGAAGGCTTGTTTGCAATGAACATTGTTGGTCTATCAATGTACCCACAATATAAAGATGGTGATTGCATAATCACTGACTCTAATTTGCAAAACATTAAGGATGGTTTGCTTTATATACTTTCTATTGGTGATGAACCCACATTTAAGCAATGCTTTAAGCAGCCAAATGGGAAAATTCATTTATCCGCATTTAATAATACATTCCCTTCATTTGAGGTTAATCCAGACGAGATTAATGTTCTAGGTGAAGTGATTTTTAGGATGGGTTTCGTTTGATTTAAAAAAAGCACCCTAGGGTGCTTTTCTTTTATCTCTCTGGCGCATCGGGGTGATGCAATCACTTTAAGGCGCTTTCACAATACAGGGATGCATTCTTTAATAGTGGGTCAGGAGTAAAGTTAAATGTCGCACCCATATAGTAGTCTGCTTTTAGTATTAACTTCTCATTTGTCTTGGATACAACCTTTAATTTAAGATTGTTTTGGTTGTAAATAATATTGTCTACAGTCTTTATCTTATCAAGTATATCCTTACCATTATAACTTTGACACATAAGACCTGTACCATCACTGTTAAACTTGATTGTTACAAGCCAAGGACCGCCACTGCCTGACCAATATCCTGATAAGTTTGTGGGCTTGGGAGTTATTGAGCTGAATTGACCACTCAATAGGTCGTTATTCATGGCACACCCACCCAACCCCACAACCAAGCACAACCACAATATCTTCTTCATCACAACACCTTAAATATTAGAGAATTTTTTTAATTCTTAAATCTTGAAGTAAATCCCCAATATTAGAAGATATTGCTGATCGAACAGCCTCTGAGTCAGTACCACCCATAGCTTTTGGTGATGCCTTATGTGTTTTGATTGTATTTTTATAAATCTGCTCACCGTTTTTCGTGACGATATAATCAACATCTAGATAAAAATCAACCTCTATAAAGCCAATCCAGTCGTATTCGAATCGCTGAATATCACCTGATATCTGAATATCTGCATTCCGATCAGGATTAAAACCTGCTGCGATTAACTCCTTTGTTAGTGAGGACTTTAGTAACACATCTGCTTTATCAGACATGTACATAGTTCCAATCGCTGCTGATGGCTTCTGAAATTCATTTGATTTAACTAGCCCTTTTTCAGCTGGAAGGTATTTAAACACTCCCACCCCTACATCTCCTTGGCCTTTGATTGTTGGTGATGCAACATAATTAATAGGCATTGTTGTTGAGCACCCACTCAATACCAACCCCAATCCAACTAACCCTGCAATAATTATCTTTTTCATGTGACTACCTCTTATAAGTAATCACAAGATACTAATTTATCAGTTAAAAAGAAACCAACTATTTGTTGGCTTCCTTCAGAAACTCATTATCCAAAGCATACATACAATCAATAAATAAACCCTTATCCATGTCACACCCAAACAAATCAAAGTAGGTTTGAATGTCATGCAGTGTTATTTCTCGATATATCGCACTATGTTGCAGTGGAATGAGTTTTCTGCTTTTTGAGATGTAATTAAATGCCCTGATTAAATAGCTGGCTGTAAAGCTGCGTTCAATCTGCGGTGGTGCTTTTATTCCAAGCTTTTTGTAGACTTCTTCTGTCTTTTCTGGTGCCCATTTGATGTTTCTTTGTCGATAGTGCTCAAGGACTTTCCCACCTCTTCATCAGCCGTTTTATTTTTCTCAACCCGCAGTTCTTTGGATTTGTTTAAACAAAATAAAACCAGCTCAAGTGATGCCTTAGTGCTTGTACATAACAATTCAGCATTTTGCTGGCTATACTCAATAGGCTGTTTGGTTTTTTTATCTTCAAAACCCGACCACCCTAAAATCAAGTGAGACACCGCACGATTAAAAGCCAGTCGAGACTCTAATGCCGACTCATCTGTGATGCTTTTAATGCCGTACAGCTCGCGATCTATCTGAATATTGTTTAATTCTAGTGCTCGGTTAAATGATGGTTTATCGGCATCAGCAATTAACAGTTTTGCACCATCTTTAAAGTCGAACCAGCGCTGTGTATATTCAGCCACTTCTTTAGGCTCAATTTCAATTTCCATTTAATTCTCCAAAAAGCCCCGAAGGGCTTGCATTAAGGGCCGACAACTACTGGGATACGGGTCAAGGTTGGTGCTGTATCTGCAATACTAAATGAGAATTGAGTTTGCAGAACATCCGTAGCACTACCGCTTGGTAATGGTGCAGTTAATTGCAGTTTTGGTAGGAGCAAGGTGTATTTATTCCCATCCGAGTCTTTCAGTGAGTATTGCAGGCCGATCGTTTCGTTTAAGAATTGCTTTTCGTACAATTCAGCAGTGTTGCTTGACCATGCAATTGTGATATTGCCTGTACCCTTTAGGACTGATTCAAGCACTGCACTGATATTATTTTCATAATTCAGGCATTTCTGAACCTGCATCGAGTTATCAATGGTCAATTCTAGTTGGGTTGCACACATTCCAGATCCGGCCTGACCATCAATCAAGATGTCACCAGCAGAAAGTGATGTGAATTGAATCGCATCTACAGCATCTGTTACCACACCAGTAGGCATTGCTTGATATGCTGTGCGCTTCATTCCCATGATTGAGAATTTTGAAGTCACAATGCCACTTTCAGGAATTGATAGTGACCATTGATTTAAGTGGCATCCTGTAAATACTTGATAGTTCCCGATGTCCTTAAATCCACGAATCACTGACAATGTTTTGCGAGTTGTTCCACCAAAAGTTAATACGTTATTGCTCCACGCATTAAAGGCAACCGCTTCAAGTAGGTCATCTTGAATGCCATAAGCAAATTCTGTTTCAATATCTCCTTTTGCTTCAATACCAGTCACTAATGTTCCTGATGCAATGCGGCTATCTTTGATTGATCCTGACTCAGTTGTTTGTGCTGTTGCATCTAAACTATTTGAAGTAAAGGCTAGAGTTTTCCAGCTTGCAGCAATTGTTCCTGGTGCTGACTCAACACCGTAGAGCGTTACCTGTTTTGCGCCCGAACTCATGGTTTTCTCCTATTCTAGGCATAAAAAAACCACCTTTCGGTGGCATTGAAATAATTAACCCCGCACTTGGCGGGGTTTATGTCTGTGTAAATGAATAAATAAGAACAATGATCATGAGCACCAAAAGGACATAAAAGGATCTTTTCCAGTACAAGCCTTTTGCCACAATCTCATCTAGGTCTTCATTCCATTTTTTGAAATTTTCAGAAGTGGATTCGAGAAATCTACGACTATCCTGAACTTCTTTCCGAAGCTCCTTATTTTCATTCCAGTTATCAATAACAATTTGCTGTTGAAATTTCATTCGATTGATGACTTCTTCAACAAGTTCTGCATGCGTCATTACCTCAAGCTCTTGGCGCATTTCGATGTATTCATCTAAATCATCACTCATAGGTCAGCACCAAAATTAAGCAATAGGGTATTTTTATTAATCCAGTCTTGACGTTTCTGCTTGTTGATTTTCTTTTCGCGTTTACGCTGGTGCATACCAAGACTAAAAAGAGTTCCTTTTGCTTTCGATATCTTGTCATCCATATCAATTGCATTCAGCTCATCAAAAGCTTTGTGTCTGGCATTCAATTTGCCTGTCCAGTAATCCCAAAGCACATCGTCGCATTCTTCTTGGTATTTGATGACGGTATCTCGAAGTTCAGGCTTTACCTTATTAGGCTCCACTGAATAAAGCCAAGCTGGTAGTTTTCTGAGTGGCAACATAACCACTTCGCGGCTTTGACTATCACCAAATAGCTGAATGGTCATTTTGACCATGCAGGTTTTAAACTTCTTAACAATCTTTCGGTATTGGCTCTTCCAATCTAAACCCATGCCTTCAACAATTGGTTTCATTGGTGTATAAGGCTGTCCGTTATGCTCAACAATGGATAGGTGGGTATTATGAAAAAATACAGTCTGCGGTTGCGCTACCATCTTCATAGCATTCTCCTGATCATGCTCAAAAAAAGAAACTGGCAGGCACGTTGAACATGGAAACGTGCTTTTCGAACCGTCGCCCTAGCCAGTGGTTTGCCTGAAAACAGGCGTAAAAAAGCACCCGATTGGGTGCTATGTGGAAAATTTAGATATTAAAAAACCGCCATTTCAGCGGTCATGTTTATTCAGGTATTTCGACTGGGGATAGGCCCTGCTCTACAAGCGCGGCTTGCCAATTCTCTTGAGAATCACCATCTAACACTAAGCGTTCATATAGAAATTCAAGTGCAGGTGCTAACTCAGCAGGGATAACTTGCGCTCTCATTTCATCATCAGAAAACAAAGCATAATCTTCTGGCTTCCACCAGGAATGACAACCCCAATAGATGCCGTCTGCACCTTGCAGCTTTACAGACATATTGTTGGGGCCACAGCCGTATAGCTCTGCAATTTTGTTGATGGTGTCTTTGTGGGCATCAGGAACGATATTTACAACGCTAAGATTGAACACGTTACACCCCTGCTGCTTTGTTAAATAGTTGCGTGATTTGCGCTGTTTCTGCTGTAGTTAAAGCTCTATTAATCACAATCAGCCCACAATGGTCGGTTGAATCTTCAAATGTAGCTGGGATTGTTTGATTCGTGAGAATCTGAGTGCCGACATTGGGCACTGCGCGAATTACTGTGCAACCTGTTAATTGCGCAGGTAGTGTGGTAATGAGCTTGTCGTCTACAGTGTCGTAATCTAATCGTTGCGGTGATGCAACAAGTAGCGGTCGCATTGATGATGTAGTTTGGTAGGCGTGATTGCCTGCTAGTTCTTTTACAGAGAAATTATCAACACTACCAACAAAACCACCAGAGCTTGCTAATTGAATTGTAGACGAACCAGCGGATATTACATACTCAGTGTAAGTACCTACTGCACTTCTAATAACGCCTGCTGTACCGCCCACAACACATCTAATGCCTCCAGACGTATATGATGTAACAGTGTAAGTAACTTTATAAAGTTTTTGCGCTGGTACTACTGGTGATTGTGCAATAGCATGCGCTGTAGCGGTAGTATTAATATTTACAATACCGCCTGAGATTGTTACACCCGTATTTTTTGCCCACGCTGTATCTGTATCAAAAGTTCCATTAACAACTAATTCAGGCCCCAACACCAGCCCCTTACTTTTATCCAGCACCAACCCAACAACCTGCCCTGCACCTGTTACCGGCGTAGTCCCTGCCGCATCTTGATAAAGTGTAGAGAGATCATTAAGTGTTCTAGTAAAACCCTGCTCACTGTTTGCAAACATGGATTTGATGAGTTGGTCTATGTTTTGCTGACCACCAATAACGGTACAGCCGGGTGTCCAAAATGCACCGCCTATCATGGTGCTAAGTGGTGTCTTAATCATTAGGTGGCTTCCGAGATAACTAATTTCACATTTAAATTACCAGTTTTCCAAGCCCAAAAAGTGCCATACGTTCCATCAGTAAATACTTTATTATCAAAATGACTCACATCCAGATCTGCTGGCGCTGTGCTTGAAAATGCAAAATTAAAATCACCACCGTAGCTTTGAGCATAAAGTTTCTTGTTGGAAATAAGCTGAGGTGTATTTGTAAGTGTAACTGACCGGGTTGCCATAACGATTCCTTAAAATAAAAAACCGCCATGTAGGCGGTAGGGGTTTAAATTTTGTTTTTAATTAACTCTGAACTCAGCCCGAATGATCTTTCCATAAAAATTATCATCCTTAAGATCTTGCGGTGGGTGAACTAGATAGACTTCAAGATGTCCGGACTGAAAGCTTTCAATATGCTGTGTCCAGGCTTCACATAAATTCGCCATATCCAAAGTGCCTTTATCTTTAGGTGTGAAGCACTGGATTGAGATAATGCCGAAATTACGCTTACATGGTTTATTTCCAATACCGACAATTCTACCATCAGCATATTGAACAAATACTTTGCACCATGGTTTATCTATTGGTGGTACAAATTGCTGACCGTTAAATAAAGGCTGATTCTCAATTCGAACCGTAGTGTCTGGATGGGTGAATTGCCCAATCTTTGCGTAGATTGCAGTTTCTACTTGTGGGAGTGTCATCATTTGTATTTGCTCACAACTGATTGGAACGATAAGGCGTAAACACCGTTAGGCGCTTGCTGACTCCAACCATTTTCCAAGCGTGTGCCATAAGGACTTAACGTCTGGATATAAACAAGACCACCTATTTTTGCTGTAGATGCGACTTTCAAACCTTTTGCTAGTGTTGCACCACCTGATAGATCAAAACCCTTTTCATAAGCATTTTGCGGTGCGTCAATCGTAACTTTATGCGATGCCCGAAATTCACCATCCATGACTGGTGAGCGCGTAACGACTTGCTGCAATGTTTCGCCTATGATCTTTTTGAGATGGTTGTCTGCATTCTTCACCACCTCAAGCGCGAAATTAGTTGGTTTTTTTGTCCAGGCCATCTTTAACCACCTCAACCTTACCTATTCTTATTTCATAAATAAAAGCACCATTTTCCACAATAAGATTTCCATCCACTGCCTGTTTATTCTTTATGAGATAGCCTTTATTTGTGTCGCAAAAAATTACATGTGGTGTCTTAATGCCATCCAGCAAGACTTCTTTAACTCTAGGTTCGGACTGCCCTACATCAACATGATAAACGCCATCCGTATGCATGGCTTGGTGTATAAGGTTTTGATCATCAATATAAATCATGCGCTCACCTTTCTTAATTGAGCTGTATAAGTAGCACTTACTGGATCAACCCCAATATTTACCAACTTAAACCGGCCCTTACTGGTAGTCCAGACGTCACCAATCTGTGGCACCTGAGTCACTTCATTCTGTAGCACAATAGCCTTGCAGTCAGTCACCTGATAATCAGTCGGTTTGACCATATCTTTTAAGTACGATCCAAACAGCACACCACGTCCGGTATAAGCTTCAACTGTAATCACCGGATAGGTCTGCGTTGCAAAATCAAAGTTACCTGACTGGATTTCTTTGGAACATGTAAAAGTATCGACTGCATCGCCGAGCTTTTTATCAAATGCCTTAGCTACTTTAGACTGGATTTTATTTTTGATCACTACATTCACTCCGCTCATAAAGCTCAAATAAGTCTTGAGCTAGTGCTTGAATTGAATAAGCTTCAAACTCGATACTTGGGTTTTCTTCACCCATTTTTAACTTTAACTCTTGCCAGATATGCACAGCCTCATGAAGTAGAAGGCCATGAATCTGATTTACATCCCACCAGTCGCAATCTTTAATCTGAACAATTGCATGGTCATCATTAAAGTTTACCCGGGCATCTGCGCCACCTTCTAAAAATTCAAATGGTGCTTTTACAGTATCAAATAGAATATCGAGTTGATCTTGGTTTCTGACCAGTGTGTAACGCATGTGCTCAAATGGTGTGGTGTACCACTCCGGAACATAATTGTTATTAATCATGCCCGATACACCTCAAATCCGAAGCCCTGTGTAGCGTCTGGATTCACAAGATTAAGCGAATCAATCAGGGCTTTAGCGATTTGCTCGTATTCTGAGATTTCATGACTACCCTCAGCGAATGTTTCACTGACCTGTACCGTATCAGCCTTTACACTTTCACTGGTTGTCTGTCGGGCAATACCCGAATAAATCACACCAGCCTGAATGCCTTTGATAATTTCGCAGGCTGCTTGCTTAAGAAGGTCGTCAATCAGATATGGAATAAAACCAACTTCATTTTTCATCCAGGTGTTTGCAAGTAAAACGAGGCGAGCTTTATCACCAGCTGGTGCAAAGTCTGCCCCTAAAATTTGCTCAGCCTGTTCTTGAGTAATAAAGCTCATAATGATTATTCCGTTGGTTTTACAGTTCTGGTTGAGCGTTTGGTTGGCTCTTTTTGCTCCACTTCCTCATAGAGCGCGTGAATCTTTGGATCAAAATCTAATTCATTGATTAACACATAGTCACCATGATCTTTTGACCACGGCTTAACTTTTACAGTTTTCATTTGTGGCATGTTGCTCTCCAAAAACAAAGGACGCACAAAGCGTCCTCGATTTAATGCTTACCCTAAAACAATCGCGAGATGTTCAGGCTTGAGTGCAGCACAGCCCCATGCCAGCGCAATTTCATACTGCACTTGACGGTATTGAGCATACACAGATACTTCGAACGACAAGCCGCTCACTGGATCAGTGATGATTGTACGGTCAACAGCAGAATCACCTTGTTGCGGTAATGCTGGTGCACGTGTTGCCAGTGCAATCGCAGAACGAGGGAAAACCATGTTTCGCACAGAACCGGCGGTCACAGTGATTGCTGTAGCTGAAGCAGGAATTGCTTTACGTAAGCCGGGAGCCGCAATAGTCACCTTGCCGCCATTCGACACATCCGTATCGCCAGCAACAACGATATATTTGTTAGGGTCGCCAGCAAATGAAATAGCGTCACCAATAAGGATGGTTCCGGTGCCAGCACTCGCAAGCGTGATTTCCTTAGCGCCCACTGCATAACCTGTTGCATCAGTAGTTGCTAATGCACCAGTACCGGCTGTATGTGATTTGATTTGAGCGGATTCACGAATCGCAAAACCATGTACATCAAGCAATACACCACGACGCAGCAAACTATCATCATTCGCTTCATTCGCCTTATTAAGCTGCGCCAATGTACGCATGTTTGCGCCAGCAGTAGTATCAATTACCATCTGCAAATCAGATGCTGGTGCGCCATTGTCTTTAAGCAACTTCAGTGCTTGTGCTGTATCGCCTAAACCACTTGCAAAAGGAGTTGTGCCAGCAGTACCAACTGCGCGTGACGCTTTTAAGTGTAATGCAGCCAAGTCCGCTTCAACTTCATTCACCAAAGTACGCATACCTTGAGCAAACTGATCGCGCAGAATCACGTTGTATGATGCACCGTTGTTGTCCAGACCGCGCTTTTCTTCACCATTCCAGCGAACAGGAACACGACGCGCCTTAGTGATTTCCATTTCGATAGAACCAACGTTTTGGTCCCCATCATCTGGTGGCGTTACGTCTGGAGTAATGTCAGTAGCAGTTGCGCCAGAGGTTACAGGTGACTTAACCTTCTGACCTTTTGCTGCACGCTCAAAGGTCATATCAGACGAAACTGCTGGAATAATACCAACAAGCTCACGTGATACTGTATCGAGCGCATTGTAAATCGTAGGGATTAAACCATTTAAATCGTTAGCCATAAGCTAAAACTCCATTAAAATATTATTGAATTTGTCCGCCTTCACGGGCGAATTGTGCTCGGCCAACAGGGTCAAGCGATTCAAACTGCTGGCGTGATAATGTTTTTGCACCACCACCTTGACCACCACCTTGGAATCCACCGCCACCAGCTTGAGAACCTTTTAAAATTGAATCCTTGTGCTGGTATCCACCAACCAAAGTTTCCAAGGCCTCATCAAAGTCTGCGATTTCACCCGGACGAGTGCGTGAATAGATTTTTTGACCATCGGCACCAACGGCCACGACTTTTCCGTTTTCAATTTGGAAGTTTTTCCCAAAAGTGGCCTGAATCATGTCTACCGGTACAGCGATGTTGTCTTGAATGAACTTAGAACGAGCAAAACCACCGCCAATAAGTTCGTTATGCAGTTGGGTTTGGAAAGCATCACGCTCCTGGACAATAGGTGCGTATTTTTCTTCAACAGCCTTAATCGCTTCTAGTTTGATTTTTTCGACTTCACCAGCATCCACCAGTTTTTTGTCGTCGAAGTTTTTCAAAGTTTCTAAAGCTTTTTTGGCTGCCACTGGATCTTCGATACCCTCAAAACCTTTAAGTTTTGCTTCCAGTTGCTCTTTGGCTTCACGATGAGTTTTGGCTTCACCATTTAGGCGTGAAATTGTTGCAACCGTGTGCGCTGCATCGTGTGGTGCTTCTTTGCCATCGTCATGAATGTAGATTGGTTTATCTCCATCTACTTCTGCATAAGTTTTACCTTCGATAGTTACTGTTTTAAGTTTCATAAGTCATCCGACCCTATTTCTAAAATGAGCATCCGCTCGTTACGCTGTCCACATCCGCTTTCAGCAGGCAATAAAAAAGCACCTCGAAAGGTGCTTAAGTTGAATTTGGTTAAATTTTAAATATCTGTTTCGATTTCACTGCTAGTAACTACAACCGCATCAGGCAAGCCAAATGCTTTCATGGTTTCAGTAAAAATATAAATATTTGTGGGCTGAATCCCTGTTTGATGCTGAAATTCTGCAACTTTATTTTGCACAAAGCCTGCAATCTCAGCTTCAAGTTTTTTCTTTAGCACTGAATATTCTTGAATCGTAATTTCTTTCATTTCTTAGTCCAAGCCTTTAAAATTAAGTCATAAATGATTTGTTGTTCAGGTGTAGTCATCACAGAACATTCATAAAATAAAGAACGACTGTAACAATATATAAAACAACAATGATTGGTAGTAATAAGATCAGGTTTTTTGATAGGAAGTTTTCAAATTTACTCACAATCCCAGCTCCTTAAATGTTTTTTCATCCAAAGCCTTAAGCTCACGCAAAACACAAAATTTGTTGAATCGAATTCGATTTTCGATACTGCCAATCGGTTTTTGTGTGACATGAATCGCAGAGCGTTTCCAAATTACTTGGTTTATTTGCCAACTCATTTTTCCCACCAAATTGATGGAATGGCTTGATATGGTTTACAGATAAGTCACGCCCATATTTTTCATAGTGTTGCTCACGGGTTAAACCGCATTGAATACACTTAAAATCATCTCTTTTTATAATTTTCTGGCGTATCACCTGCCAATTAGAGCCTCTAAACTTATTGGCTTCCATGTAAGACGAGCCACCTTGCCAATTAGGGTGTTTTGCACCATGAAAGGCTTGGCTTATTTTGTCTTTTCGCTCTTGGTTTGTTTTGATTTGGTTTATATAACACTCTTCAGAGCATGTTTTTCTGAAATTATCAGCAACCAAACGCCCAATTGTATTATTCCATTTCAGCGAGCTAAACCACACACCGCAAGAAATACAGTGCCGATCTTTTGATTTCTTATGATTTAGTTTGCAATCATTAGAGCAATATTTCGCATTAGTCCCATGACCATGTGCACGACTAATCTCATTATCACAACCTGCACATCTTCTTAAAACCTTGTTTTTCAAGTCTGCCTTGAAAGCATCGTAACAAATACGGTTGCAAAATATATTCTCGGACAAAACCCCATTACGCCTACTACTTTTAGATTTACCTAAAACATCGGCATTGCAATGTGCACATTGATGCTTTCTAGTAGTACCTTTTGAACCAATATAATCACCGCGCTTTTGTGCAACACGATAGCAAGGCATTCCACAGTAAATATTACGCTTACCTTTCACTGGTTTAAATTGCGAACCACAAGTTTTGCAAGTACAATTCGAATCAGTCATGACATTATCTCCAAGTAGATAAGTTGTGATCAGAAACCCCTTAAGATAGCCGTCTTTTGGGGTTTTGTTTTGTCTAAAAATTATACCACATAAAAATCATAAACCTAAGTTTTCAAAGGTTTTTTTGTCAATTTCTCGTAACTCATCAAGCGTGTATTTTCGCCCAATTGGATCAACAAATTTATCAATTGGAAAGTCTGATTTTTTATATAGCTCAAAGCGTGTGCTCCCCAACCAATTGCGCTGAAAATCATCATCCTGATCCTTAAACCAATCTGAAAATTTAGTGTTCGCCTCGACCTGACCAATGATGCCATCACGCTCATCTTTGGGGATATTCTTGATTTTCCGCTCGTCCGCCACAAATGGACGCACCCCACCCAGATTTCCATCAGCATCAACACCAATCAGCGTCGATCTGCAATTTGGATGAAGTGGAGGTCTTCTAATTTTGGGATCATCAATCTTCCACATGGTTTGATCTAGGTTTGCACACGTAAAACTACTACGCCCATCAAGCACACTGACGAATTTAATATGTGTAAATCCAAGAGCTTCGTAGGTCTGTAAATACGATGTATTGGATACGTGACTTCGAGCTGTTCTTACCTGGCGTTCAATGACATAACGTTCTGACTGAAGTAAGCCATCTTTATAATCAAGTGACTTTCGCCCTTTAATTCGATTGATAATCTGCTGATTGGTTTGACCCTGTGAAAATCCATCACGAATGACATATTCAACTTTCTTGCGTAAATTGACTGCAATATCAGAAAATAGATAATCAACCAGCTGACCACCAGAGAAAGGCACCTTTTTGGCTTTCTGGTACAGCTTCTCACCATCAACCTGAAGCGTTTCGCCCATTAGCGCAATGGTATAACTAGCCTCATAGACAGCCAAGGCAATAGCAGACTGTTCAAATATCTCAGGCAGTTCGGTAATTAATGAAGAAAACCACTCGTTTAAAGTGGCTTTGATTTCCTCAATATTACGACTGGTCTTAGCTTTGCTTGAAAAGTTGAGACCTTGTAAGGCTTTGCGTTCTGATTCAGTTAAGTTTTCGAGCAAATCACCCAGTTTAAGCAGTTGCTCATTCGACAACTTGTCAAAGACCTTAATCAGATCATTTACGTTCTGAGAGGATGCCCGATATAGATATGCCTGATGTTGAGTCAGCGCATCAAGTAAGGTTTTTTGCGCTGATATGTTCATATTTATGCATCCACAGTGCCATCATTCCGCTTTTCAATTTTCTTTACGATGTCTTCCCATTTATCTTCCGGGAAAGTACCTGTTTGCTCATAGTGATACCAAACATACATCGGCAACTCACCAGCAAGGCATGCTTCATAAATCAATTTAGAGCGTGTTGAATCATATTTCGGCTTATTGAAATCCTGAGCGATCGTAAAGCTCAGTTCATCCACTTTAAGATCATGATTAGGCAAGGCAAACTTTGCACACCATCGCAATGCCATGGTAATCGCTTCTGAAATATTGGCTGCCACAAGCGATAAGACTGAATGCTGAATAGAGTTTTCATTCCCGGCCTGCTCAGCCGTTTTATTGGCAGACCCAACTTCAATCAGCCGGGCACCCAGTTCTTTCATCTGGTCCCACTTGTCTTGCATGCGCTTATAAGCCAAGCCATTTTCATCCGCCTGGATAAACTTACCATCCGTTGGGATACCGGTACGACTACCAACACTGGCACCAGACTCTTTAAGCATGCCGTACTGCTCTTGTGTGATACCCGGCAAACATAAAGTGGGCTGACCTACAATAAATGCTGATTCCTCTACGTCTGCAGTGCTTCTGTAATAAGACAACTCTATTTCTGCCAGTTCATACAAAGGCGCTGTACCAACTTCGTCAGAATTGTCTATAGCTCCACAGAAAGTAAAAGGAATGTAATCCCAGGTATTGCCATGGTAGTCCGTAGGCGTGGATGTGTGGTCTAAATTCCACTCACCTTTGTCATTCTTCTTGTAGACCTCAACCACATAAACAAAGCGACCACTTACTACTTTCAACCATAGCAAGCGATATTGCTCGGTTGTGACCAAGCTAAATCCATCTCGCTCTTTTACAGTTTCGTGAATTTTGACGTAACTGAGCTTTTTCTGATTTCCAACAATGATGTAATCCCAATCTTCAACCGCAGCTGCTTTGATGATATGAATCATTGGATAAGCACCTTTAGTCTTATCCTCGGCTCGGTTTCGGCTTGGATCCACACTTGGATAATCCACGTATACGCCACAGCGATAATTACGACTAATCAGCCGCATTGCTCGCTGTGATACCTGGTAAATAGAACGCCCTGCACCATCAGCATTTCGGTCCAGATATTCCAGATCATCCGGGTGATTAAACACCGGTGTTTTGCCAAAAGCCAAACCGATATGACTGGCCAGCGTTCGACTGGTCACGCCCGGGAAGATTGCTCGATCAATGTACTCACCATATCGCGCCTTCCCATCCGGATCTTCTTTGGATTTAAACATGGAAGGCTTTGGTAAATATGCCTCCTTCTTTTGCTTAATAACTTCCTGACCATCACAAACATCGTCCAACTTATTCCAAGTCGCAATGTGCTTATCATAGTCAGCGTGCGTATTTGTAATGCTCATATTAGAATCCAAACATTGGTATATCGATGTGTGTGACTTGTGGGATTTTATTCATCGCCACAGCAAAATATCTAAACCCATCCGCGCCATGCGATGTGTGGTCATGCAATGGCTTATCTTTCCAGCAACCACGCTTGTCATCCCACTCTTTGCGATAGTTTTCCAAATGAGAAATACCTTCTGCACACTTCGCCTCATCAAATTCACATCGAGGTAGAATTTCACGAGCCAATTCAATGCCGTCCATGATTCCAATGTTAGAGACCACTTGAAAGCGCACTGAATACCTCACTCCGTCAATCTCATAGCCTTCTTTGGCAATATCAAGGCGAGATTTACCATCGTTCATCAATGAGCGGTTTTGGATGTCGTGTGGAGCGTAGTGCGCTGAGTAGTTGTAACCACGATCTTTCAAGACTTTGAAGTAATGACGCATCCCTTCACCTGAGTTTTCGTAGTAATCAATCACTTGATAACGATCATCACCGATCTTACGAACGAACCAGATCACCATAGAATCTGATACACCCAAATCCCAAAAGGTCATCACATCCAAATGTGAGTTATCAGGTAATTCACCAATACGACCATTCTCATACAAGAATTTGAATTGCTTCTTGTAGTAAGCGCCTTCTACTGACTGAGCAAATGCTTCAGATGGGATAGATGGATACTCACGCTTAATATCCTCACCAAGCGTTTTCTCTTTCTGCCAGTACCATTGCTGCTGCTCTGGTGTGGTATGGATGTTGTATTTGGCTTTTAGTTCAGCAAAGTAGTCTTTTAGGCGCTGCGGAATCTCCACCGTTACAGGTAGTGAGTAGTCTTGGTTCTTCCACCATGAGAAGAAAAAGAACTTCCAATCCAAAACACCAAGTGTTCTGCCTTGTAGTTGTAACTTCTCAGCAGTCTGGCAGTAGTCATAGAAATAACCTGACTTACCCTCAGCTGTAGATTCAAGTGTAATCTTTCCACCTAAACCAACCGCTTCAAAAGCACCAGTGACAATCTCACGAGCTTTATCTGGGTATTTAGCACAGATCTTACCGAACTCGGATATATGTAATCGCTTTAGCGTTCCACCACGGAATGATGTACTAACTGTGACTGATCCACCTTTGGAGAATACAAGCTCCTCTTTGGTTTCAATGCTTAATGGATTCGCTGCACGTAATGGATGTGGCAGCTTCTCATAAGCATATTTAACCTTTTCACGAAACAAGCGTTTAGCATCATGCAAGGTATGCGCAATCAAGGCACATTTATCAGACATAAACAGCGCAGCATCCAGTTGGATAATACACATCTCAGTCGTAAATCCGAGCTGACGCGCTTTTAAGATGATGTTTCTTGACCACTCATTTTCAAAGTATTCAAGCTGCTCAAGTGTCATATTGAACTTAACTTGCTTGCCGTTTTTATCAGTGATGCAGTAGAGATTGTTTAGCCTCCAATGCTGATCAATAAGTTTTGCTCTATGCTCAGGTTTAAGCATAAGCCCTCCTTATTAATCATCTTTACTTAGTTCATCCATCAGGTCTGAAAGTGATTGGATTTCAAGTTTCCCTGTGTGCTCAATTTTGTCTTTAAATGCGCCCACAGAGACATGTCTACCTAGCAACTCAAGATTCTTAACCTTATCGGGCCATTTGATCTTTTTAAGCCAACCTTCACCATCATCCATGCTGATTGTTTCGATGTTTGATATGTATTGACGCCAAATCTTAGGCCAATCGCGCAACGGTTTAACATTGCCGTCGTCGTCCATGATGTCTAAGACATCCATCTGGTCAATTTCGACCAATCGCTTTAGGACATAGTCAGCATCAATCTGGACGCGCTCAGAACGCTCTTTTAGTGCGTCTTGGATAGCTTTTGCGATACTAGGTTTTGCTAGGTTTTCAGCACCAATCTCATTAGCAGTCTTTTCACTATAACCAGCTCTAATCGCAGCTTGCGTAGCATTTAGGTCTATCAGATATTCTTCGACAAACCTTTGCTGTTTAGGCGTTAGGTTCGCCATATCTTTACTCCTGATAACACCACTTCAAATCATCCGGCACAATCAAATGAATACCCAATTTCGTGACAGTAAAATCGTGCACACAATTCAAATACTCAGTCATCTGCTTAACGCTTAATTTTGTCGTACTGCAAAGTCTTATTACTTGCTCTGCAATCACTCGATATTCTTCACACTCGTTCTGCTTCAACATGGCAATCGCTTTGCATGTCTCAGCAAACTCTTGATCATCACGACGGTAAATAAAAATCAAAAACCTTTTCTTAAACTCAAAATGCAATTGATCTTTATGGGTGCCATTCCTCTTTTCAATCTGGCCTAACCACATCCAATAAAGTCTATTTTGAGCTGCTGACCGGTCATCCTGCCTCTGATCAATCCTCACCACCAACGGCTTACCCTCATTAATCGCCTGAGTGTAATTGATGTGCATGAAGTTAATGACTTTGGTGATATCAGCATGGGAGTTGATAGGAAATACGGCTTTTTGCATTTCCTGCTCCTAATGCTGTTTAAATACAATCCACCCAATAAACATACCAAGAAGAAAGATTATCAATGACATAACACCTTGCTCTAAAGTCATCTCAAAACACCTCTTTATCTTCCACCACCAACATCCGATTAGTCTTCACCAGCCACCGATCGAACATCGCCTCACTCTCTGCCCGATTGCCTAATTCAAAACGGTCAAATGCACTATGGCATGAATGGCACAACGGCACCGTAAATTCATCACTCGCCTTAATCGATCTACCCTTACCATGCTTTGCTGAATTGCTATGCGCTGCCTGACTATCTGGATTACCGCATCGAATGCACGGCAGCTTTCTGATTGCTGCCAGTCTTTTTGAATCACGCATACAACGCTTCACGCAAATTCTTAATACGCTCTTTCAACTTAATCATGATGCCATCAATTGCCAGTAACTCATTGCGTGTCAGTCCAGATCTACTAAGATTCTGATACTTAGACAACTCAGCACTGCAAAATTCTAAGTCTTGTTTCGCCTGTACTTTGTCTGTCACAGATCACACCCTTCAAATATTGCAGCCTTCATTTTTCACACTCACCACCTAATAAGAAAAGAAAAACCCCACCATGACCTAGTACACGTGGGGTTTTATGTGCCGTAATCCGTCCGGCAAGTCAGAGAAATCATTCAGGTTTTGTTTTGCCACACTTGCGACATTCGACTTCTGCAAATATGTCAGACTCGTAATCAAATGCATGAAAGCAGAATAGGCGTTTTAAAAACTGGAGCATGGCGCTCTCCTTTCTAGCTAGTTTTAGCTAGTTATTTAGCTAGTCGTTTTTAGTTATTTGAATCGACATATCGATCTGTTCATGTCGATTTATTTGGATTTTATAAACATGAGGAAACAAAAAAGCCCACCATTCGATGAGCCTTAATCGCTAGTGAACCCGACTACTCAAGCGCACTATACCTGAAATATGCCATATCTCGGCATGCCAGTCAAATACTAATCAATGCGTAATCGTTTATCGTGACCAGCTAGGTAAAACTTCCCGGCATAAATCATATTTCTTAAAACATTCCGACCTAATTTAAATTCATCTTCCATCTTTCGGTCCGATAAGCCTCTCACATTTCTTTCAATAAACAACTGAACAGCCACCTTAGCTGAATCACAAATCAGTTTTGATTGCTTCACTTCAATGATGAGTCTCCGCACCTGCTCCGCTTCAAAATCACTAATCTTGCAAATGATCTGGTCCTTGCGTGGTGCCACGCCTTTGTTGTTCTCACAGATCAGCCAGTAGATCTGGTTCACCCCAAGGCTATCCGGCTCATTCCCCGACTTCATGCGACAGGTTTGAATGTATGCACCGTACTGCTTCAACCAATCTTCAGCTGTAAATTTCGACCAATCCATCACTTGTGTTTTAACCACTGCATTCATCCCTGTTCCCCTAAATTTCTCTAATCTCGATACCGTGTACCGACTTCATCAAGTGCTTTTTCAAGCGGTAAACTGGTAAGCTCCGCGTCATCTTGCTTTTGACATCCTCAACGACCAGTTGCCCTTTTTCCTGATAAACAAAATCTGCGACATACTTCACTGCTGGCTTGCGTCTTGGCTCATTTTCAAACTTAACCGCCTCAGCTAAAACGAATGCTTTTTGCAGTTCTAAGCTCTCGATCTCCCCTGCACGCTCTAACAGTGATAAATCCCGATAGCGTCTTGCTTCTTTTTGACTATCGAAAGTGATGCCGTTAAGCACCACCTTCTTGTTGTTGTATTTAGTCACTTCCACGCTCCGCACTTATGAGCACAAATCATGGTCCCACCATCCAAACCATCAACCCAGTGGTGGTGACACAGCTTTTTCTCAGCTTCCATAATCGCTTTAGGCGTTTCCACCACCTCACACGCTCTTTCTGCCAAAGTTGCATATCCTGCAATGTCGCGATAGTTGTCAAAATATTGCGGGTCGCCATTTACGGCTCTAGCAATCTTGTTGCAAATCATAAAAAGACTGGTTTTCTGCTCTGCGTTTAAATGCTCGTAGTTTGCGCCACATTCAACGATAGCCATTAACTGCTGAGTTGTACCCGCAACATCGGAATAATTGCCATATCGAGAGCCACGTTCGTTTAATGTGTTATTAATCTCACTCATCGCCCGCACCCCACATAATTCCGTTCATCTTCGGCCTTCAGTGCTTCCATTTCCGCATGCATCCGGTTCCATTCTTCAATCAGCATTTCTTCATTTTCATCCGGTGCCATCAACTCAGTACCATTCAATTTGTCGCGTAGTTTTTTTAAGTCGGTCATGCTGCTTTCCTCTTTTCGCTATATCTTTTTTGTGATTCGACAGTGCATTTCTCACACCTATAGCCATATCCTGTTTTGCTTTTCTTGCTGTTGAATACGCGCATCTTTGAATTACCACAACGAACACATAAACCAATAAACTCAAAGGCTCCTGATTCAACCGCTTTTGCTGCTTCTGCAAGATTGAATTCTGCTCGTTGCTTGCGATCTTTTTGTGCAGCATCCAAGTGAACTTCACGATGATGCTTTGTTATCTCCATCCGACACTTAGCGCATCGTGCGGGTTGTTTTCCGTGTAAGTAGTAATCAGACATTCCATGAATTTTGCATGGAGCTTTAAATACAGACTTACCGTCTTTTTCCGCTTGAATGCGTGCTGCTATAACTTGTGCACGTCTTAACGCCTCCGGTGCTTCCGATCGCTTATATCGACGCTTAGTTTTTTGCTTTGGCACTGTGAACACAAACCCAGACATAATTGCCTTAATGTTTCTCCAGTGAGCCTCATCAATTCGACCCTTTCCAGTTTTGGCGTTATCAAGCTTTTTGGTTGTGATTCCACACAACTCGCAAAATCGCTTTTTGTCTCCGCGATGCATCTTGCTGTAAAACTCAGCAATCACATTCATTTGCTCAATTACGATTGCTTGAATTTTTGCAACCTTGGCTGGTGAATTCTTAAGAACAGGATTTTTAAGCTTTCGAATGCTTTTGTTTTTCTCAAGAATCACTTCAGTTGGTGTTTCAATCTTGGCTTCAGCATGTTGCTGCTTCTCATTTTTAGAGGTCGCACGCATTGGCACCTTGCCATCCTTAAAATGAGTAAATCCCATTGGCAATACTTCAACATTTTTGCCTTTTGCTAGGAATTCTTTCAGATCACGATCCAATTGCTCACGTAGACTGCGTTTAGCTTCAATCTGGGCATGAGTTATGTTTTTACCTGCCTGTACTGATTCGATTCGCTGTTGAATGATTTCGTTCACGCCGCACCCCCAAATAAATCCAAAGTCCACTCGTCACGAACAGGTTTTACTTTCACCT
>JAEAMF010000867.1_pt1 | contig 28972 bp, 28 predicted proteins | sample 8958721 | NCBI WGS metagenome assembly JAEAMF01 (sample SAMN16933255, study PRJNA681124) | bioreactor sludge metagenome | isolation source: anaerobic bioreactor treating anionic surfactant - SDBS | place: India: Bengaluru | collected 2019-02-28 | reverse complement strand
GCGGATGATGGGTATTCAGGCTTTTTACTGCGATGCGACGGATACTCGTTCTTTAATGGAATTTGATTTGGGAAAAGCGAGTATGATTTTGTCTACTATTCCCGATGTTAATGATAATTTGTCGATTTGGCATTATATTTGCATAAATAGTAAAAAGGTAAAACCAAAATTTATTTGTTTGGCTCGGACTTTTTTGGAAGCGGATGTTTTGTATGCGGCTAAAGTCAATCTGGTCTTGAATCCTTATGTCTCTGTGGCCAATGATTTTGTATCAGTAATTCAGGCAAAAAATAAGAGTAAAGTCTTGAAAGATTATCGGGCGATCTATCAAGAGTTGGGCAAATAACGGATGGATTTTGTCGGAAAATAGTTTTATAGTAAATTTAGTGTTTTTTATTTAATCTAATTAGTGAATTATATGAAAAAGTGGCAATATATTTTTGGTTTGGTAATAATATTGGTGGTAGTTTTGGGTGGTTATTATTTTTATCGGACGCGAATTAGTGAGTCAAATCAGCCTGGCATCAGGGTGGACTATGAATTGATTGATAGAAGTAATTATGGTTTATATGCAGATTTGGCTGATGAGGAAAAATACAAAACTTTGTCGGCGACAATTTTTTCTGATGAGGCTTCTTGGAAAAGATTTTGGGAGAATCAAATTCGGGATGCCAATACGGGCGGTTTTGATAATTATCCACCGGTTGATTTTGATCAAAAGAGAGTTTTGGCTTTGTTACAGGGAGTCAAGCCGACAGGTGGGTATTTTTTGAATGTGACCGAATTGACGGTTGTAGGAAAAAAATTGGTAGCCAAAGTAAATATTAGTGAGCCTGGTGATCAAGGTGTACAAACTCAAGCAGTGAGTGCGCCGTATGATATTGTCAAATTTGATAAAGCAGTTTTGGATGGAAAGACAACTTTGGAAGTTTGGGATGCAAATACTAATAAAAAGATATTATCGCAAAAATTGTAAGAATAAATTTAAAAAAGAGGGTTATGAAAAGTTGGTTAAAATTTTTTGCTTTGGTGTTGACGGGATGTGTATTGAATACTCAATTGGTTTTAGCGGCGACTCAGCCGGTAGTTAGTTTGTCGGTTTCTAGTACTGAAGCGAAAAAAGGTGATTCAGTGACAATAGATATGACAGTAGCAAATAATACTAATACCGAATTACAAGATGCGATTTTGTCCTTGGATTTGCCGGTGGATAATGGTTTGAGTTTTTTTAGTTCCAGTCGGCCGGTGGAATGGACAAGCGATAGTCGACCAACGTGGCGGTTGGGTTTTGTTGGTGCCAATATGGATGAACGCTTGAGCATAACGATAAGATTCAATTCTGATTATGCCGGAAATGGTTGGAATGCTCAGGCAACATTGTCTTCTTCTGTGAATGGTGAAAATCTTCAAGTATATTCCAATAGTGTTGGGGCAGTTTTGCAAAAGGAAACTGAGTCTACCAAAGAGCAGACAAAAGAAGAAGATACGACTCAGTCGGTCAAAGAAGAGGTGACGGTAAACAATGATAAAATTGAAGGTTTGGAGGCCAAGGTGGCGGAAAAGATTGATGTAAAAGCTTTAGCAGGAATAGCTGATTTGGAGAAATACAATAACATTAATCATTGGGATGCTCGGTTTGTGGTAATTGGGGCGGTGGCATTTGTGTTGGTTTTGGTGGTGGGGTTGTTGGCTTTTTTTATGGGAAGAAAATCAAAATAATCTTATGGAAGATATTGTAATCAAGAGTGATAAAACTCATAACTGGAGGGTTTGGGCAGGAGTGATAGCCTTTATTTTGGTTTTTTTAGTTGGGGTGTGGCTGATGTATAGTTGGTGGTTGGCACCTTGGTTGAGTAAAGCAAATAACTTGAATAAAGAAAGCGTAATAGTACCCGGAGTGGAGTCGACTGATGAGGATAAGGATGGATTAAATTTGCGAGAAGAAACTAAACTGGGCACGAGTGATAATTTAAAAGATACTGATAATGATGGTATTGATGACTTCAAAGAATTTCAGATGGGACTTGATCCTCTTAATCAGGATACGGATGGAGATGGATATTTGGATGGCATAGAAGTAAATAGTGGACATGATCCATTGAAAAAATAGGGTTTTATGATTGAGAATTAAAAAAATGATTGCTAATATATTATTAGGTATTTGTTTTTAAAAGAAATTTGGAGGGCTTATGATTTTTGGTGTGGTCTGTGTCCTGACGGGCATAGTTTGGTTTTTACAAAGTATTGGTTGGGTCGATGATACAATTTGGAGTTTATATCTTCCTTTAGTGTTGGTAGTGATTGGTTTGAGTATTTTGTTCCATAGTCAGGAGAACGAATGCATATTGTGTCGGATGTGGGACAATGGAGAAGAAAAAAAGGTAAAGCCAATAATTACACCAGCGGTGATTAAGCCAAAAGTGATAGAAAAGAAGGAAGAAAAAAAACCGACAAAGACGACAGTCAAAAAGAAAAAGATCGCAAAAAAATAGTTTGAATAAATTTTTCCCCCTTTGAATCAAAGGGGGATTTTTGTTGGATATTAAAAAAATAAGCAACCGTTGGGTTGCTTATTTTATAAAATTGGATATAGTTGTTAATTTTTGGCTAATTCGAAAAAATAATTACACCATTTTTTGTTTTTGTCGAAAGTGTTGAAATTTTGATCGTTGATTTCATTTATTGAAAACCAACGGATATCATTTGACTCTTTTTGGTTTAAAATGGTTTTTTGGTGATTATTGGGGTGAGCCAGGTAAATTAGATCAAGATGTTCATGTTCGTTGGGAGAGATTATGTTAAGTTGTATGCCATATGGGCGGATTAAATCAGATTGTTCGGGGAGTCTTTGGCCAATCAGTTGGACGTCAAGACCGGTTTCTTCTTTGGTTTCGCGCAGAGCGGCAGTTTCTGGATTTTCGTTTTCATTGATGTGGCCACCGGGAGCGAGCCATTTGTTGAGTTTTTTATGCAGAATGAATAGAAATTTTTGATCTTCAGGGTTATAAATATATGTTGTTACGTTAAAATGTCTTTGCATGATTATTTTAGTTAATAATTTTTGTATATAAGAATTTATTATGGTTTTAACATGACGCAATTATTGAATAAAGTGTTGAATGATAATAATAGTTTTTTGTGTAGGCCTTCTGCGTCTTGCTTCTTTGTTTCTGGAAGGATATCGATCTCGGTTTCACTATGTCGGCAAGGTTTGATTGTCCCATCAGGAGAAATAAATAAATCATTATTGTTTGCGCAAAAGGTTTGTGGGTTTGGTTGAATATTAATTGTCGCACAGAATATTTTTGTCAACCCCACTTTCAGCATACCATTATAATAATTTTTTTTCCGAGTAGTAGAAACGATAGGAATAAAATTTTGTTCGAGTAATTGTTTTTCTATTTCTTCGATGGGTACAAATTGGTCAGAAGTGGCTGGATACATCTCGATAAATTTTATTGATGCGTGCAATTTACTGCTGAATGATAGTAAATCATTAATGCTTTTTTTGTCTGAGTTGATGTTTTTGATGAGAGTAGTATTAATTCTAATATCAATGTTTGGAAAATGCTCTCTGAATTTATTTATGCCGTAAATTACTTCATGAAAGATATTTTTTCTGTCAGACAGTTGTTCATATTTCTTTTCATCTAGGGTATGTAATGAAACGTTTACGCGATCAACATAGTTTCCGATGTAAATTTTTTTATTCAGCAGGAGACCATTAGTTGTTATAGTGGTTTTTCCGAGGTTTTCATGAATTTTTTTTGCAATATCTACTATATCTTCTCTGACGAGAGGTTCTCCGCCACTCAGCGTAATACTTTCGAAGCCGAAATATAATCTTGCAGTATTGAAAATAAAATTTATATCTTCAGTGTTTAATAATTCTGGTTTTTTAGAATTTAAACCTTCTTTATGGCAAAAATAACAATTGTGTGTACATCTTTGGGTCAAGAGAAAACGTATTTCTTGTGAATATTTTTTCAAAGAAATCACTCCTTTTGATTTTATTTTGTAAATAAAGACCTAAATGTTGTCTAGGTCTTTATTTTAAAGTTCAAAGTCTGATTGAATTGTAATTTTTTTTTTTACCTATTTGTCAAATGGTTTGTAGGTGGGGTTGGTGTTATTTCTGTCAATAAATTTGGATGCTGGTTGGTTATTGCTTTGTGGTGATTATCCACAAGCTAAAATACTAAATACGTTGTTATAATTATTTTTGGAATCTATATGTAGTATTTATTTTTATATGAAATGTCCTAGTTGTGGTTTTGAAGATAGTTCAGTTTTGGAAACGCGCACGGTTTTAAATGGAGCGGTGATTAAACGAAGGCGAGAGTGCGAAAAATGTGCTAATAGGTTTAATACTCTGGAAAAGTTGGATAGTGTAGAGTTGATGGTGCGCAAAAAAAGTGGAACCAAAGAGCCTTTTGATAAAAAGAAAATTGTTCGGGGACTTATTTTGGCGATGGAAAAAAGACCGTACATGCAGGATCATTTGGACGATATTGCGGAAAAAATAGAAAAAGAGTTGTTGGAAAAAGGAATGAGGGTGGTAGAGTCGGCGGAGATTGGTGATATAGCTATGAAACACTTGAAACAAATGGATAAAGTTGGCTATCTGCGTTTTGCTTCAGTATATTATTCATTTGATAGTGTTGGTTCTTTTGTTAGGGAGTTAGAAAATTTAAGATAAGTAAAAAAAGTTTGGAGGTGAACAGTGTCAGAGTTATTTGAAACTTTGAGTTTGTCTGGTATGTCCGGTGAACCCGTGGCGGCGGTTAAACCAAATAAGCCCAAAAAGGAGAAGGAAAAGGCAAAAAAGAAGGTTAAAGATTTTGAAGTAATTTTTCCAGAAATCGAGGTCAATTGCAGTGAAAATGCGGAAAAGGTTTTAAATTCACGTTATCTGACAAAGGATGAAAAAGGGAATGTTTTGGAGGAACCAAAAGACTTATTTAAAAGAGTGGCAAAAGTAGTAGCGGCGGTGGATTTTCAGTATGGTGCTTCTGGAGAAGAGTCGGCGAAGGAATTTTACCGAATTATGGCCAATATGGAATTTATGCCCAATTCTCCAACTTTAATGAATGCAGGTAGAAAATTGGGGCAATTGTCAGCTTGTTTTGTTTTGCCTGTGGGTGATTCGATTGATGAGATTTTTGATGCGGTAAAAAATACAGCTATTATTCATCAAACCGGTGGAGGGACTGGTTTTTCTTTTTCACGATTGAGACCGAGTAGTGATGTCGTGAGTACGACTATGGGCAAATCTTCTGGTCCGTTGTCATTTATGAAAGTGTTTAATCAGGCGACGGAGCAGATTAAACAGGGGGGGACCAGACGGGGGGCTAATATGGCGATTTTGCGGATTGATCACCCGGATATTATGGCTTTTATCGAGTGTAAACGTGATCTCAATGAATTGACTAATTTTAATATTTCGGTGGCGTTGACGGATAAGTTTATGGAAGCACTGGAGAATGATGGAGAATATGAATTGATTAATCCGCGAGATAATTCTGTTTGGGGAAAATTGAATGCTAAAGAAGTTTTTGACAAGATTGTTGATAACGCTTGGTATCACGGTGATCCGGGGATTGTGTTTATCGATCGAATAAACAAATACGCGCCGGTGCCGAGTATGGGACCGATTGAAGCCACCAATCCTTGTGGGGAGCAACCTTTGGAACCATATGGTTCATGTAATCTTGGTTCAATAAATTTGGCGAAAATGGTGGCGGAAAAAGAAGGTGATTTTCAGGTTGATTACGAAAAATTGCGCAAGACAGTGCGAATTGCGGTTCGTTTTTTGGATAATGTGATTGATGCCAATAAATATCCTTTGAAAGAAATTGATGAAGTGACCAAAAAATTGAGGAGAATTGGTTTGGGAGTAATGGGTTTTTCGGATATGTTAATCAAATTGGGGGTACCATATGATTCCAATGACGCAGTTAGATTGGCCGAAGAATTGATGAATTTTATCAATATCGAAGCATGGAATATGTCGCGTGAGTTGGGAGAAAAGCGGGGATCTTTTCCGGTTTTTTCTGACAGTGTATTGATGCAGAAAGGAGAAAAAACGGTGCGCAATAGTGCGATTACGACAATCGCACCGACCGGGACGATCAGTATAATTACCAACTGCAGTAGCGGAATTGAACCGTTGTTTGCGGTGTCGTATATTCGAGAAAATATTTTGGGTGGAGATACGACTTTGGTAGAGGTTAATCCTTTGTTTGAAAAGATTGCCAGACAACGTGGTTTTTACTCAGAAGAATTGATGAAAAAAATTGCTCAAAAAGGTAGTGTGCAAGAGATTATGGAAATTCCGGAAGATGTACGACGGGTCTTTGTTACTTCGCATGATATTGCGCCGGAATGGCATTTAAAAATTCAAGCAGCTTTTCAAAAATATGTGGACAATGCTGTTTCTAAAACGGTTAATTTTGCGCATGATGCAACCAGAGAAGATGTTTATAAAGCATATATGTTGGCCTATGATTTGGGTTGCAAGGGGGTGACAATTTATCGAGATGGTTGTCGAGATAAGCAGGTTCTCAATATTGCCGGTACAAAAGATTTGCAGAAAAAAAATGGGCAAGAGTTGGAACAATTGATCGAAAATCCGGTGGCGCCGATTATCAAAAAACGACCACAAGTATTGGAGGGAAAGACTATCAAGATCGGAACGGGTGAGGGTGATTTGTATGTGACAATCAACCAAGATGAAGAAGGGATTCCTTTTGAGTTGTTTGCAACTATGGGCAAATCGGGCGGTTTTTCGGCTGTACAAACGGAAGCGATTGGGCGGTTGATTTCTTTGTGTTTTCGTTCTGGTATTGAACCGACACAAATTATTAAACAGTTAAAAGGTATTAGGGGAAGTAAGCCGATTGGTTTTGGAGAAAATAGGGTTTTGTCTTCGCCGGATGCGATTGCCAAAGCTTTGGAAATCTATTTGCGTCCGCCGTTGGATTTGGAGTTTGATAAAGATGATCATCAGATACAGATGCCAATTGTTAGCGATGAAGATGTAGTCAAAGAAGTACAGTATCAGATATGTAGCGAATGTGGAGGAACGGTAGAGCATGAGGGTGGGTGTTCGGTTTGTCATGATTGCGGCTATTCGGAATGCGGTTGATATTTTTGTAAATAATTTTAATATACCGGTTGTTTTACAGCCGGTATATATTTTGTTTAGATTTGTTGTTATTTTCTGGCTTGATGAAAATGGTTAATTATTGTATAATTAAAAGATTTTTACTAAACAAATTTTTTATGAATATTGACGAAAATGGTCCAGATAAATATAATCGGCGGGAATTTTTAAGAGGGGCTTTAATGACGCTAATGGCAGGTAGTCTAGTAATGAAAGAGGATCGAACTGAGGGGGTGGAAAAAAAGAAAAAAACTTATCCAGAAGAATGGGTAATGAAAAAAAGATCGGAGGAGTTGTATGTAGAAAAATATAACGGTTTAGAAAAACAGGACGTGAATCTAATCAATAGTATATTATTTTATCAAAAGCAGAGAGATATAAGTTTGGAGAAAGAATTTTCTCCAAACGAAATAATTAAAAAACGAGAAAACATATGGAAAAAAATATCAAAAGACTTTCCGGAAATTATCAAAGGGGAATATACTGAGAAAAAATTTTTTCATTTTTTGATTGAGTTTTTACCAAATTATTTGGCAAAAAAAGGAGTGGTGATATTTTATGATTTTCCCACTGTTGTTAATCGGGATAAAATATTGTGGACCGATCTTAATCTGAATTTTGTAGCTATTAATGAGGTTGGTGAAGTAAATTTAAAGTTTAAAACATATAATAAAAAATTTCGGGCCCAATGTTGTTTTATTGAACCATTAATTGTTAATGGTAAAAATTATACGAATATGGATAAGATAGAATTTGCGGGAACAATGGATTGGAAAACTATTTTTTTGAATATGAGTGTAATAAGAGGACGTGTTGAAGAAAATGTGGCAGTGACCGATGATGTCAATCAACTAGTAAAAAAAACCGATGAAGAGTTATGGCGGATTTGTAATAATACGGAAGATCGAAAAAAAATCAAAATGATTGCTTTGGCGCGAATGGCCAAAATAGACAAAAATCTAGTTTCTGATTTGGAAGATATAAAGCTGAGCGTGATTGTTCACGAATCAGGTCATATTTTGGATCAAGAAAATCAGCATTTAAGTTCTTTGTTTGCTGATTATAAGGATTGTGATAGTTATCGGGATAATTTTGATTATCAATTTTATCGAGAATGTGGTGTTTTGTTGTTTGAATTACGAGAAACGGATAAAAAAGATTTTTTGTTTAAAGAAATAATCCGTTGTTATGGTAAAGAAATTAATCAGAATAAGGGCATAACAAGTAATGCATGTGCGTATTTGGGGGAGTTAATAATTGATGAAATATCAAGGGATAGTAAAAAGATTGAGAGTGCAAGAAAGTATAAGAAATTATGTCTGCATATTGAGCAGGAAACATCGGATGAAAAAAGTAAGTATAAAATTTTGGTTCAATTTAGTGATTTTTTGAAGACGGATGAAAGTCGCGAAGAATTAAATAATGTTCTTGATGATATTCGATGCAAATATTATGAATCTAGGTTATGGGAGAAGAAAACATTAAATCGTGGTTGTAGGGAGGTTGACAATAAGAATAAAAAGATTATTCAATGGTGTGGGGTATGGCCAGGTTTGACATTGTTGACGACTGGTTTAGCACTGAAAGCGTTGGCGAAAGTAATTGACAGAAAAGAAGAAATGAAGAAAAAATAGTACATAGTAGAAAATATTACACAAATGGAGCGATTTTTAGATATATTTCGGCGGATGTCGAGAAGGTTTTTTTATGCTAAACTAAAATATGAATTAGTAATATGAGGTAAAATATGAATAAAAAATTGGTTTATGCTTTGCTGGCAGTTACTTTTGCTTTGTCGATTATCACTTTTTTGAGTTTATAAAAACAAAGGAGTGAATATGATGGTAAAAAATAACGGGCTGGCTGATTTTCGAAAAAAGTTGGCAAAAGGTCGGGAAAAAAAATTTTCGGTAGACAACGAAACGATAAATCAAAAAAAAAGAGCGTTTTTACGAAATATTTCTTTGCCCAACGGTAAGTTTATGATTTTACCGATTGATCAAGGTTTGGAACATGGGCCGAGTGATTTTTTGGTAAATCCTGATTGTGGTGATCCGGAATATCAATTGGAAATTGCAGTAAGAGCTGGTTATTCGGCAATTGCGATGCAGGTGGGCTTGGCTCGGAAATATTGGCAAAAAGCGAAATACAAAAAGAATATTCCGTTGATTTTAAAAGTGAACGGTAAAACGAGAGTTCCCAAGGAGACAGAGGAATTTTCTCCTTTGTGTGCCGAGGTAGAGGATGCAGTGGAGTTGGGAGCGCAAGCAATAGGCTATACTTTGTTTGCCGGTAGCGGTCGGCAAGCGGAAGATATTGCTCAGTTGCGTTTGGTACGGCGGGCAGCGGACAAATATAGTTTGCCCTTGATTGTCTGGTCGTATCCGCGGGGATCGGTAGTAAAAGGCGATGGAGGAAAAGATGGAATTGCAGCGGTGGATTATGCAGTGCGAGAGGCGATGGAATTGGGAGCGGATGTCGTAAAATTCAATATGCCGACTTTTCCCAAAGGTGGTTTTGCTCAGGATGGAGCATTTACGGAATATAATATTTTGAAAGATTGGAAACAAAAGGAGCTGTTGGCTAAAGTGATAAACACCGCGGGAGAATTGGGAACGTTGTTGTCTGGCGGGGATTTGATTGATGATAAAACTTTGTTGAATAATGTGAAGATAGCAGTAGAATGTGGAATAGATGGAGTGATTTTTGGGCGAAATATTTGGCAGAGAAAAATGCCGGAAGCTTTGAAAATTGCGGGTGAAATTAAAAATATGTTACATAGTTGATAATTAAAAATATCCGAAGATAATTTTTATTGTTTTCGGATATTTTGTGAGCCGCCATCGTCTAACGGTTAGGACGTCAGATTCTCAATCTGGTAATCGGGGTTCGATTCCCCGTGGCGGTATTTCAAAATTGGGTATTTGATTCAACTAGTGTGGATTTTATGAATATCAATTATCCCAAAGGGGAATGCGAAGAATTAAATAAAATAATGATGGTCAAGGCGAATCGGGAATTGGGTGCGAAAAAAATTAGTAGCGAGGTTGATATTGAACAGCTTTGTAGTGAACATAAGTGGAAAGTGATAAATAAGAATGTCTATTTAGATAAACAGAACTTAGCGGTAGTAAGTGATGCATGGGAAAAAGAATATATTTTGAAAGTGGGGAGAATTGAACCGTTGTGTACCAAGTTGATGAAAGTGGCCCATGATTTGAAAGATGAATTATCTTTTCGAGTGCCGCAGATTTATGAACAAGGCGAGGGGTGGATGTTGATGGAGAAAGTGAATGGTAGATCATTGAGTGATTATTATCAGGATAAGGAAGAAGAAGTGGTTAAGATATCAAAACAAATAGCGGATGATTATCAAAAATTAATAATGATAGCTCTTAATGAGTTAACAAAAAGAGATATATTAATGACTGGTGAGCAGCAGTTATTTTTGAAGTTAAATACTTGGAGTAAACCGTTGTTGGAAAATGATATGCTTGATTTTGAAATTATTCAGCAGTTAAAAAATGACTTTTCAAAGTTTATCAAACAAAAAGGTGAACGGTTTTTTGGTTTGGTGCATGGAAATATTACTGGTCAGCATGTGTTTTTGACTTCTGAGAAAAAAAGTTATTTATTGGATTTGGATGTGGTGTCTAGAGCCGGAAGAGGATATTATGATTTTTTGCGAGCGGTAGATTATATGTTGTTAAAAATAGATGATATTGGAGGAATATCAAAAAAGGTTCCTGGTTGGTTTGATAAATATTTAGTGGAGTTTGATCAAGAAGAAGTAAAATTGGTTTTTGCTTTTCGGGCGGTGGGAATTTTGGGTTGGGATGTTCTACAACAGGAAAAAAGATACAATAAACAGATTGCTGATGATAATAAAAAAAGTGAATTGTTAAACTTTATATATCGAATATATTGATTTTTATGTGGTACCAGTCGGTGCAAACAATTGATTTGTGGGGGATCAAAATCCAAGTATGGGGTTTGTTGCTGGCCATTGGAACAATGCTGGCTTGGTTTTTGTTTGATTACAATTTATTGTGGCGCCGGATCAAACATGATTCTTCGTGGGTGATGTCGGGGTTTATCATTAGTGCTTTGACGGGAGCGCGGTTGATGCAGATTATTTTGGATTGGGGATATTATAGTCGTAATCCGGAGAAGATATTGGCGATTTGGGAGGGGGGAATGGCGTCGTATGGAGCGTATATCTTAGGTTTTGTTTTTTTGTGGTGGTATATAAAAAATTATGTAAAAGAAAAAACGGATTTTCTGGAAGCGGCAATTGGTCCGATGTTTTTGGCTTTGATGGTTGCTCGGACTGGTTGTTTTATTATTAATGATCATTTGGGTAAGTTGGGTGATTGGCCTTGGTCGATTGCGGTATATGGTGAAATGCGGCATCCATTGTCATTGTATTATGTGTCGCTTAGTTTTATTTTGTTTATGATTTTCTCTTATTTGTTTTATCAGAAAAAGTATCGAGGATATTTGTTTTGGTTGGCAATTGCCATGTATAGTGGTTTGCGATTGACTATCGATTTGTTTTGGAAAGATTGGCAAGGGAATCAAGCTTCATTTTATGGGACGATAATTACCAGTGTTGTTTTTATAGCAATAGGAGTGGTAAAAATATGGCATATCAGCAAGCAAGAGCAAAAAATTTAATCTTATTTTAATCTTATTTTTATATTGTAAAGTTGGGCAAAAAAGTTCCAACTTATTTTTTATTTATGAAAATACTTATTATTGAAGATGAAAAGAGAATTATCAGTTTTATAAAAAAAGGCTTGAAGTACGAGGGGTATATAATTGAAGAGGCTTATGATGGCAAGTCAGGTTTGAATAAAGGAAGAGATACAAGTATTGATTTGATAATTCTGGACTTAATGTTGCCCAAAATGGATGGGATGGAAGTGTGTCATTTATTGCGAGAAGAGGGAGTAAAAACGCCGATTATTATGTTGACAGCTAAAGATAGTATCGATGATAAGGTCAAAGGATTGGATACGGGAGCGGATGATTATTTGGTTAAACCATTTGCTTTCAAGGAATTATTGGCGCGAGTGCGTTCATTGTTGCGGCGGGGAAAAAACGAAAAACCAATTTTATTAAAGATTGCTGATTTGGAATTGAATCCATCAAGTCGAGAGGTAAAACGTGATGGTAAATTTATTGTTTTGAGTAAAAAAGAATATAGTTTGCTTGAATATTTGATGCGTAATCCCAACCAAGTATTGACTAGGACAATGATCTCAGAACATGTTTGGGATTATGACTTTGATAGTTTTACAAATACTATTGATGTATATATTCGTTATTTGCGAAAGAAAGTTGATGATCCTTTCAAAAAAAAGCTGATTAAAACAATCAGGGGAGTAGGTTATAAAATAAGTGAAAATTGATGTGGCAAAGTAAAACAATAAAATTTCAGGCTGAGAGTTTGGATTTGAAAAACTGTCCAATTTTGGTTGGTCTGGTTAATATGTTTGATGGTGGTTTGTTGATAATTGATATGGATTTGAAAGTAAAATTTGCCAATGATTTTTATTTAAATAATTTTAAAAAGAAGCGAGAAGATGTAATTGGCCACAATGTTTATGAGGCAGTGGAATATTTTTTCGAAAGAAAAAATATAGATGATTTGATTGAACTGACCAATCAAAAGGGATTGGCACAAGCGGAATTTCATCTGGAAAACAAGTTTAAAGAAAAAGTTGATGTTTATATCTACCCCTTCTTCAATATGGCTGAAGAGTTGATTGGCTATGTGGTAATGGGAAGAGAGGCAAGAAACATTTCTGATTTGATTTTTAGAGATTTTAAGGCAGATGTTTTTATTCGGCATATTTTTGATGTGATGCACGAAGGAGCGACGGTAGTAGATAGTAGTGGTAAATTGCAATATGCCAATCAAAGATTTTACGAAATGCTTGGTTATCCCCCCAAGGAATTAATTGGTAAGCATTGGACGTATTGGTGCGATCGAGATTATTTGGAAAGAAAAAATTACCGATGGATGATTAAAAATGGTTGGGTGGAAAATGGGGTCTATAAGTATAGTTTGAATTTGTTAAAAAAAGATAGGACGAAGTTGCCAGTTTTGCTTTCGGTGTCAAAAAATGTCGATCGGAAGATGAATATTAAATCGATTGGAGTGGTAACGGATATTTCCGATAGAATGCGACTAGAATCTGATTTTCAGAAAATGATTAGTCTTAATCGCAAGATATTGGAAACTATTTCGACGGGGATTATTACTTTGGATAAAAATTTACGAGTTAGTTCGGTGAATAATCAGGTAGAAGTTTTGTTTGGAAAGAAAATTAATCAGGTTAAAGGACTGGATTTGAGGGATGCATTTCCGGACATTGCCATTATGAGTGAATGGTCAAATTGGGTGATGAGAACTTTACGGCCGTATCATGTTGATCGCTATAAATTGGCGGAACCAATAGATCAAAAAGTAATGTTTATCAATGTTCGGATTAATCCATTTTTTGAGTCGGGGGAAGAAGTTTCCGGGGTGGTATGTGCTTTTGATGATGTGAGCATGAGCGCAAAACTGGAGGAACAAATTGAAATTTCATATCGTAATTTGGAAATTGCGCATAATAAATTGTCGTTATTATTGAAGCGCCAGACTGATTTTTTAGCCGATGTTTCACATGAGTTGCGTACTCCGCTTACGGTTATTTCTGGTAATGTTGAAGTTGCTCTGCAGGACAAGAAAGCCAAGAAAGAAGATTATATTGAGGTAATGCAGGTGGTTGAAAATGAATCGAAGAGAATGAGAGGCATGGTTGAAGATTTGACTATGTTGACCAAGTTGGAGAGTGGTCAGACGGGATTGCAATATAGTCAATTTTGGGTGGAAGATTTGATAGAGGATATGATGAAAAAATTGAAATATATCGACCGGCAAGGGAAAAAAGTGAGATTTACGACGGTGGAGAATTTATTGGTAGTGGCCGATTTGGAAAAAGTACAGGCTTTACTATGGAATCTGATTGAGAATGGAATAAAATATACTGGTGATAATGGTTTGATCGTGGTTAGTATATATCGCAATAAAAAGAATAAACGAGAATTGATGATTGAAGTGGAGGATAATGGCGTTGGTATTCCGGAAGAACAAATTGATTTGGTGTTTGATCGTTTTTATCGAGTCGACAAATCACGTAGTCGGGAGAAAGGTGGGTCTGGTTTGGGTTTGGCTATATGTATGTGGATTGCCAAAGCACATAAAGGAAATATTAATGTAAGAAGTGTTTTAGGTAAAAAATCTGTTTTTACTGTCTCGTTGCCTATTTTGGATAAAAAAACAAAAGATTAAAATATTTTTAATATTGTTTTCATTTTTCCTTTAATATTAATCTTCTATTCTAAATATAGAAGATTTTTTTATGGAGGTGCACATGAGCGCGATCAAGTATGAAACTAGGGGGAAAATGGGGCGTATTTCGGAGAGATTGCAATTTGCCTTTCGCAAATATGAAGAAGCGGAAAATAGATTGAAAGATTTGGTTAAATTGGGCAGATCGATATTGGAAACAGCAGAATATTCCGAGGCCAAGATGGAAGTTTTGTATTGGCAGAAGAGAATCTCGGAATTGAGAAAATTGGTGGGAAAAACAATTAGATCACAGGATACGGCAAAGGTAGGTTTGGGTTCGACAGTAACGGTAAAATTTGGTTCTTTGCAGAAAGAGTATACGATTGTAACTTCGGTAGAAGCTGATCCGGTTAATGGTTATATTTCCAATGAATCACCTTTGGGAAGAGCATTATTAAATAAATCAGAGAAGGAAAGTGTGTCGGTCAAGACTCCCTCAGGTAACTATACATATGCAATTCTTGGAGTAGTGTAAAAGTCGTTTTAGTAAAAATATCGAAATAAAGCCAGCCAAAATAATTTTGCTGGCTTGTTTTTTGTTGCAAGGTTGTCTGCTAGAATATAGTTATGAGATATTTTGTCGCAATTTGGTTGGGAAAAATTTTGGTGGTATTTTTGGGATTTTGGCGGAGAGGTGGTACTTCTTTGCCTGGTTTGGTTGCAAGGATGATTGAACCGAATATTCTGGAAAAGATGTGCAAACAATTGAGATTGGGAACGATTGTAGTGACGGGAACAAATGGTAAAACCACAACGTCACGTCTGATGAAAAAAGTTTTGGAGGCTGGCGGATACAACGTGGTTTGCAATGGGGAAGGATCAAATTTGGAGAGAGGTTTGATTTCCAGTTTGATCAAGGAATGTAGTTGGAATGGAATAATTGTTTATGATATTGGGGTATTTGAAGTTGATGAAGCTGATTTGAAAAATATGATGAAAAATCTGAATTGTCGGGAGTTGGTGGTAACTAATTTTTTTCGTGATCAACTTGATCGTTTTGGAGAACTAAATTATTTAAAAAAAATTGTTATTCAAGCGATTGAAGAAATGCCGGCCGGAGCGACTTTGGTATTAAATGCTGATGATCCTTTTGTGGCTAGTTTGGGAAATGAGGTTGAACACACAAAGACGGTAAAATATTTTGGTCTGGATATTGCCGGAAAAATAGAACAAAAAGACGTAATAGATGTATTTGAGTGTCAAAAATGTGGTGAAAAATTGATATACGAAAAAAGATATTTTTCCCAGTTGGGGAAATATTTTTGTACAAAATGTGGCGCAAAGAGACCGGAACTAGATTGGGTGATGGTGGATTATCAGGGTAGGGGAGTAGATGGTATGGAAATGTCGGTAGTAAACAATGATTGGGGAAGTTTTGATTTAAAATTGAATTTACCCGGTTTTTTTAATGTCTATAATGTTTTGGCGGTATTGACGGCGGTGAGCAATTTGGAAATGGAAAAAGAGTTGGTAGTAGATGCAATCAATAAATTTATGCCGGTTTTTGGTCGGTTTGAAAAAGTACGATTGGGTGATGGACAGTTGGTTTTAATGTTGGCCAAAAATCCGACTGGTTTCAATGAATTGCTAAAAACAATTTTGGAGGATCAAAAACGGGTGAAAATGTTGATGATTTTAAATGACAACTATGCCGATGGGCGGGATGTCTCGTGGATTTGGGATGTTTCTTTTGATTGGTTACTGGGGAAAGTAGAGTGGGTATGTGTAGCTGGTCAACGCTTGGAGGATATGATGTTACGATTGAAGTATGCGGGGGTCAATATGGAGTTGGTGGCGGGTGAAAGAAATTACGAAAAGATCATTGGGGATTTCAAAAGTTTGGAAAATTATGATTATATATATGTTTTGGCAACGTATACCGGTATGATGGAATTTAGGAAAAAATTGGTAAAACTGGGATATTTAGCTGATTTTTGGGTGGAGCAATAATGGAACAAGATTATATTAAAATTGTTTTTTTGTATAGTCGTTTGATGAATATTTACGGTGATCGGGGAAATATTATTTGTCTGCAACAGCGGGCCTGGTGGAGAGGAAAACGGGTAGAAGTTTTGGAATACAATATAGGCGATCGTAATTTTGATTTTGGGGATATTGATTTATTCTTTTTTGGTGGGGGACAGGATTTGCAACAATTAGCGGTAGCAGATGATTTAAAGGTAGTTGGAAAGAAGATTGTTGGGCAACTGGAACAAAAAAAAGCGGCTTTATTGGCGATTTGCGGTGGTTTACAGCTGATGGGTGAATATTATCAAACAGCTGATGGAGAAAAGATTCCCGGTCTAGGTTTTTTGTCGGCATATACTGTGGCGGGAAAAAAGAGGCATATTGGGAATGTGGTGGTTGATTCTGAGGTTTTTGGCAAGATTGTTGGTTTTGAAAATCATAGTGGACAGACATATGTGGATTGGAAAAAGAATATGCCTTTGGGAAAGGTGGTGGTGGGGGCGGGAAACAATGGAGAAGATGGATTTGAAGGGATTATTCACCTAAATACTATTAGCAGTTATTTGCATGGTAGTTTGTTGCCGAAAAATCCGAAAGTGGCGGATTGGTTATTATTGAAAGCATTTGAGAGGCGTTACGGTAATTATCAGTTGGCGGAATTGGATGATAATTTGGAAAAAGAAGCGGCGGCGCGAGCGGAGGTGATTGCCGCTAAAGTAAGTCGAGTAACTAATGTAAGTTCATAATTAAAATAATTATAGGAAGAGGGCAATGAAACAAAAAATTATCATTGGGGTGGCAATATTAGTTGTAGTTTTATTGATTGGTCTTGGAGTGTATTTTTGGTGGCCGAAAAAGATAGTTGAGACCAATCCGGATTTATTGGTTTGTAATTCGGCTTGTCAAAATTATGAACAGTGTCAGAGCGGTTTTTGTAGTAGTGATGGTTTTTGTCGTAATAAGGAATGTCCAAATGAGGCTAATTGCCAATGTAATACAAATAAAACGGTAACTGTTAAAGATTTTGTTGAGAATTTTCGAGATGGAAAAATTGATGATTTTTGGGTGTGGAATGATGGGGGTAATACTGCTAGTAGTCAATCGGTTGATTATATTAAAGAAGAGATGTTATTGACGGCGGCGGGGGGAACTAGTCAGTGGACTTCCGATAATTCGGCTCCTACTTTATCGTTTAATACAAAGAATAATTTTAGTTTGGAGGTGGAATTTGATTTTGATCCGCGGTTTGATTTTCAGCATGCGGGCATAGGGGTGATGGATAAAAATTCGGGAGACTGGATAAGGATTTCGCGGTGTTATGATACTCATTCTTTGCAAAATGAATACGATCAACCAAATTCTTTGTATTTGATGGAAAAACAGGAGAAAGGAGTACAAAAATACAATCACGTGAATTTTTATGATACGAAAGTTTATTTACGGATGAAGAGGATGACGGGAAAAATTACGGTGGAGTATAGTCGGGATGGTAATGCGTGGTCGACTTTGGGAATGGCGGAAAATGAAAATTTGGCGGATGAGGTAGAAGTTTATTTGTTTGTTTATTCGACCAATCCCAATCCGGTCAGTGTGGCGTTTAAAAATATTGTATATAATATAATTGATTAGAAAAAATTCAAAGGGAGGCTGAGTTTGATTAGTAAATAATGGACTCGGTGGTTTTTTTATGGCGAAAGTGGTTTTGTATCGAAAATATCGGGCACTGACTTTTGACGAGATTATTGGTCAAGACAATATTGTCAAAACGGTGAGGCAAGCTTTATTGACTGATCAAGTTGGGCATGCCTATCTGTTGGCTGGGCCGCGGGGAGTGGGAAAGACTTCGTTGGCAAGGATTTTGTCGCGGGCAGTCAATTGTTTATCCTTGGATGAAAAAGGCAATCCCTGTAATCAGTGTGAAGTTTGTCAGGCTTTTTTGAAACAAGCCAGTTTGGATTTGATCGAAGTTGATGCGGCCTCACACCGGGGAATTGATGATATTCGTTTTTTGCAAGAAGGTTCTTCATTTGTGCCGGTGCTGGCCAAGAAAAAGGTATTTATTATCGATGAAGTGCACATGCTGACCAAAGAAGCATTTAATGCTTTATTGAAAACTTTGGAGGAACCGCCGGCTCATTTGTTGTTTATTTTGGCTACTACGGAGATTGACAAAGTGCCGGAAACAGTGTTGTCACGTTGTCAGATTTTTGTTTTTAATCGTTTGGCCAGAGATACTTTGGCTGCTCATTTGGAAAAAGTAGCAGGGGCGGAAGGAAGAGAGATTGAACCGAAGGCGGCGGAATTGATTGCCAAATTGTCATATGGCGGTGGGCGGGATGCTTTGGGGATGTTGGAGCAGGTATTGTTGTTTACAGATGGAAAAGTGACCTTGGAGGAGACGGAAAAAGTTTTGGGATTGATTAGTGAGGATATATTATCGGAATTGACAAAAAAGCTTTGGGGAGAAGATATACCAAATATTTTAGAATATTATTTTCGAGAGATATATGACAAAGGTTTGGATATATACCGATTGATGGACGATTGGGAAAAATATATCAGGGAATTGCTTTTGAAAAAATATACCAGCAGTAAAACTGATGAGGAAAAACTTTGGTTGGAAAAAATTTCTTTGATTGATTTGGTATCTATGCTGGATGTAATGGCTGAATTGAAAAATAAAAAATATGATTTGGACTCACTTTATTTTGAAATGTTGGTTTATAAATATAAAATAATACGAAACAATGATGAGAAAGTAGAAGTTATTGAGGATAAGGTGGAGAGTAGAAAATTGGTAGAAAAAAAAACGGTGGAAAAGGGGCCAGATGAGATAAAAAAAATGCCAGTGGAAAAAAAATTAGTTGCAGATGTCATGGTTGATCAAGAAAAATGGATTCAAATAGTAGAGGAAATATGTCGTCTCAAACCGGTGGTAGGATCTATGTTGAAAATGGCTAAGTTGCAAGGGCAGGATGGGAATAAAATAATAGTGGATGTGCCTTTTGCTTTGCAGAAAGATCGTTTATTGAGTAATGAAAACTATCAAGCGTGGGAAGAAGCGTGTAAGAAAGTACTTGGAGAAAAGTTGAAATTGGATTGTCAGGTTAATAATCATTTGCAAAATAGACAGGAAAAGAAAGAAAAAATGGAGAAGAGTGTGCAAGAAAAAATAAATAAAGATTTGGGATTGGATTTATTGGAAAATGTAGTAGAAGTCTTTGAGGGAAAGATTGTAAAATAAAATTATGGCAACAGAAAATTTAAAAATTCCCCCGCAGAGTTTGGAAGCCGAGCAATCCTTGCTTGGTTCTTTGATGTTGGATCCGGCGGCGATGATCAAAGTAGTAGATGTGATTCGTTCAACTGATTTTTATAAAAAGGGACATCAACTGTTGTATGAGAGGATTTTGGAATTATACGAAAAAAGAGAGCCTGTTGATCTGGTGACTTTGAATGAAGTGTTGGAGAGGAAAGGTGAATTGCAGGATGTGGGTGGGGCTAGTTATATTTCTAGTTTGGTCAATGTTGTTCCTTCGGCGGCCCATATTGTGACTTATGCCAATATTGTTCGGCAGAAATCAATATTGCGGTCTTTGATTTCGGTTTCGGGAGATATGAGCAGGATGGCTTATGAAGAAGATATGGATGTGGAAATGATTTTGGATAAAGCCGAACAGTCGTTATTTTCTATTTCCAAAGTAGCTGGTAGCCAAAATTTTGTAATGATTCGGGATGTTTTGGTGGAATCATTTGAGAGAATTGATCAGTTACACAAAAATAAAGGAAAAGTGCGAGGGGTGCCAACTGGTATCAAGGGATTGGACGATATCTTATCCGGTTTGCAAAAAAGTGATTTAATAATTTTGGCGGCACGGCCGAGTATGGGAAAAACTTCTTTGGCAATGAATATTGCTCAAAACGCCGCTATTGAAGAAAAAATTCCGGTGGCGATTTATAGTTTGGAAATGTCAAAAGAGCAGTTGGTCGATCGGTTGATTTGTGGGGAAGCGGGATTGGATTCGTGGAAATTGAGAACGGGTAATTTAAATGAAGACGATTTTGAAAAATTGCAATTGGCAATGGGTTCTTTGTCGGAAGCACCCTTGTATATTGATGATACTCCCGGTCTCAATGTGGTGGAAGTGCGAACTAAAGCGAGGAGGTTACATGCGGAAGTGGGGCTGGGGTTGGTAATCGTTGATTATTTGCAGTTATTGGAAGGTAGGTCGATGAATAATGATAATCGAGTACAGGTTATTTCCGAAATTTCCCGGTCATTGAAATCTTTGGCGCGTGAGTTGAATGTGCCGGTGATTGCTTTATCACAGTTGTCGAGAGCGGTGGAAAGTCGTCCGGACAAACGGCCATTATTGTCTGATTTGCGAGAAAGTGGTTCGATTGAGCAAGATGCTGATGTGGTTTTGTTTTTGTATCGAGATGATTATTATGATCGCGATACGGAGAAAAAGAATTTGGCTGAAGTGTTGGTGAGAAAACATCGTAACGGTCCGACTGGAGATGCACAATTGTATTTTGTTCCAGAGTATATGCGTTTTCGTGATATTTCCAAACAACAAGGTGGTTGATTATGGGACAAAAAAACCGAGAAAATAAAGGTGAACAATATTTGGGTTTGATGGGTTTGGAAGCAAATTGTAAAAAGCAGCTGTTTGAGTTGATATATCTTTATCGGTTGTGGGAAGAGTATTTGGTCAAGATAAAGGGTTTGCGTTTTCAAATTGGTTATTTACCGGTAGTTGGTGGTTTGGTGTTGCGTAACAATCAAGATATTGAGGATGGTTGTGTGTTGGCCAGGTTGCTTGTTTCGGCGACTTCGGAAGAACAGGTGGATTTTTTAGAAAATTTTGATTTGAACCGTTTGGCAAAAATGGTGGCTGAGTTCAAAAAGTTATTGGCGGATATACCGGATTATGATTCGGCGGGATGGGGGTTAAAAATTTTTGTCTTGGTCAGATATGGTGATTGGCGAAAAAGTTTGTTTATTCTAGTATATTGGTTTTTGTTTTTATTTATTTTTGGTTCGGTTTTGTATTTTTTGGTGGCGACGGATACTGGTAGGGATTTGGCTTGGCAGTTTTTGGATGTATATAGTTTTATTATAAAAGTTTTGATGATTTTAATTTTGATTATAGCTCTAGTTTTTATTTTAGCGATTGTGAGTTTTATGTATTTTGAAGGAAGGAATAAGAAGAAGTAAAAGGAGTAAAAATGATTGATACCAAAAAAATTTCGTTTGCGACCAAAGGTGGGTTTGATATGGTAAATTTAACCAAAGAAGTAGGTCGGATGATCAGAAATGGATCGATTGAAAGTGGAATAGTAAATGTTTATTCCCATGGTTCGACGACAGCGGTGGTTACTTTGGGAAGCGAAGATGGGATTAGGGAAGATTTTGTGGAGATGGTAAAAAAGATGGTGCCGGAGGGAAAATACAAACATGATGAATGGACAGAGCATCATAATGGGGTCTCTCATATGCGTTCGGCGTTATTGGGTACAGGTTTGAACATTCCTTTTATGCACAAGAGAATGTTTTTGGGAATGTTCCAACAAATATATTTTGTGGATTTGGATTCGATTGAGCGGGAGAGAGAAGTCATAGTTCAGATTATTGGGGAATAGTGTAAAACTTTTTTAAACTCTTAAAAACTAAATCATTTTCGGTTTATAAGAGTTTTAGAGAGTTTCTAAATGTTTTTAAGTGTTTGGTGTTTGTATTTAAAATATTTAATTTAAACTTTAGTGAATTTATTTAAAAACAAAGACAGTAGTGGTTGGTGGTGGATAGTGGTGGCGGTGGTGGTTTACGCGCTTGATCGTATTATTAAAGTATTGGTTATTACTCGGGAGATTCCGCAGTGGCAAATTGGGAATTGGTTGGAGATAAGATTACAATACAATGATGGGATGGCGTTTGGTTTGGGAAGTGGTTATGGTTTGCTAATTTCGGTGGTGGGTATTATAATATTTTTGTATTTTCTGTTGCAGGGTTGGAAAGAATGGTTGATGGATTGGAGACTAAATATTGGGGTGGGATTGGTTTTGGGAGGCGCGTTGTCTAATCTGGTTGATCGTTTGTATTATGGTGGTCGGGTGGTTGATTATATTGATGTAAAGTTTTATTCGATTTTAAATTTGGCTGATGTGGCAATAGTGGTGGGGGTGGGTTTTTTGTTGTTAGGTTTGTGGAAAAAATCTTCTTGAAGTAAAATATATTTAGTCCTGATTTGTATATTTGACAGGACAGGTTCCGGGATCGTCTAATGGTAGGACAGTGGCCTTTGAAGCCATCAATCTTGGTTCGAATCCAAGTCCCGGAGTTTGTACGAACACTCTTTAGCCTGCAGAAGCAGATCGAAGGGTGTTTTTAGTTTGTAGACTATGTTTTCGTCTTTCAGTTGCAAGTTCGAAAATACGAATTTGAGTAGTTGCCGTTTTTTGTCTATTTCCGAACTTTTCTTGAAAATTTGAGGAGCTTTGGAACAGACATTGAGTAGAAAGGTAACGGATTTTACAAATTTTTCATCAGCCTCAGTATGATCTTTCATAGACTGAGTAATTTCATATTGCCGATTTTTTAAATCTTTGGCTTTTTTGTCATATTGGTCTTGAGTAATACTCCTATTAATACATAGGTCCAAAAGAGTGTCGAGCGATAATTGAATTTTGCTATATTCGGTTTGAAGATGAGTGATACTATTTTTATGGTATTCAATTTTGGTTTTGTGGGTTTGGTTGACTTGATTAATAAGATCATTAAGGATGTCGTCTGGAATGACTAACAAATTAAGGATTTTATTAATTTCCTTTAGTAATTGTTTTTCTTCTATCCGAATAGCTCCATGTTTGCCTTTTGATTCTGTGCATTTGAGGTAGATATATTTGTTTTTCTTTTTGTCTGATGAAATAGCACAACCGCAGTCAGCGCAGGTCATCATGCCACGACCTAGTATTGATTCATATTTAGTGGACCATTTGAAGGGTTGTTTGTGATATCCCAGAATTACATCTTGGCATTTATCAAATAATTCTTTTGTAATTAAATTGCCGTGATAATGAGGATATAATTTTCCTTTGATTCTCATTTCTCCATAATAAAAGGGATTTGAAAGCATGTAATTGATTTGGCTGTGAGCAAGAGGTTTTCTGGACGGACCTCTATTAGTTAATCCTTTCTTTTTCATTAATGTTGCTAATCCACGGACAGAATAGTTGCCGGTTGAGTAAAGTTGAAATATTTCTTTGACTAGATAAGCTCGTTCTGAATCGATAATGATAGACGTTTTATTTGTAAGAGGGTCTATAGTATTCAGATAGCCTATGGGTGCTGTGGTTATCCATTCGCCTTTTTTTATTTTTCCTTCTTGGGCTCGCTTGGTATTGTCGCTGATTGCATCTGAGTAATATTTAGCTAGACCTAAATTTATTGTAAAATGAAATTTTTCGACGGCGGATATTTTCGAGTTAATAACGAGGTTGTCTGAAACAAAATGCATTTCAATTTTGTCCTGCATTGTCATTTCGTAGAGATTAGCTATTCTTTTGTCGAATACATTTCTGGAAAATCTATCGACTTTATCGAAACAAACAACGATTTTTTCTTTTTGTTTTTTAATATAATCTATCATATTGTCAAAATCGTCTCTTTTGCCTTTGTATGCTCCTTCGTCAAAACTGAATTTTTTCATTATTGAAAATTCTTTTCGTTGGCAATAAGCGATCATTCGATCGGTTTGGGCTGGTAAGGAATTACCGGCGTCTTTTTGTTCAAAGGTTGATACTCTAGCTAAAATGACGGCTTTCATTTTGTAAAAAGTGATTATTGGTATAAAATTGAAGTAGTGATTATAATCTAATGTTATCAAATGTTATCATTATTATCAAAGTTATAAATCATTTATTCAAATATGCTTTTACAGGTCAAAAAAGCTTTAGAGCAGTTTGCTAGTGATTATTATTCCAATGGTTGGTTTTTTAAGGAGCGTGAAGCTGTTAGTGCTTTCGTTTTGGGTTATTTGTCTAAGCAATGTGTTGATGGTCAAAAATTGTATCATCCGGCACAGATAGGGGTAGAATTTGCTGTTCCGCAACAGAAGTTGGATTCGATAAAACATTACAAAGCACAGGTTTGTAAAGATGTTGTTATTTGGGGCAGTCCTTTTACCAGTTGTTGGGATGAGGATTGGGAACCAGTTTATTATCCGGATATGATTTTAGAATGGAAAGCTCATGTTTCTGGCATTGATCAAAACGATAAAGCTTGGCTGATGGAATATTCCAAGAAAGTACCTGATTTTGTAGGTATGTGTGTGACTCTGAATAATGATTTATTGTTTGGGATTGATATTTCAGATGGACGAGTGATTGGTGAGTGGAGGTATAGATAATGCGTAAAATGTCAGAACAAATATTTTCAGCTTTGGATAATTTTGCTCAAGATTATTTCAAGAACAAATGGATAATTCGCGAGCGGGAAGCTATCAGTTTTTTTGTGTTTGGGTATTTGTTGCCGGAGATAAAAGCAGGTGATGAATTGTTCCATCCAGCTCAGATAGGCATAGAGGTGCATGTGCCAAAGCTGTTGGTTCACTATAATACAAAGAATAAAGATTTAATATTTTGGAAGAAGCCTTTTGATGTTGCTTATGATAGGGATAATCAAACAGTTAATCATCCAATGGTAGTAATGGAATGGAAAGATCGATTATTATCTTTGGACTCAAAAGACAAACATTGGTTGATGGATTATTCAAAAGTGGTCCCGAATGAGTTTTTGGGGATTTGTTTAACAATCAATGAAGATAGGATATTTGGAGAGAATATTGTTAAAGGTGAAGTGATTAGAAGTTGGGAGATTTGTAAGAAGAATTAATATAGGTAATAAGAAATATTTATGGATAAAAAAATAGACAATGATACAAATCAGGCAATGTCGAAATTGCTTACTTTAAAACAGGCTTGTGAGATATTGCAATGTCATCCTAATACTTTGAGGCAGTGGGATAAAAAAGGCATACTGAAGGCGATTAGAATAGGTATAAAAAAAGCGAGAAGATATAGGAGAGAGGATATCGAGAATTTTATTAACAAGAAAAATGATTAGTTGTCGGATATTGTAAGTCTGGTTTGATATAAATATGTATTATCTAAAAATGTAATGAATAAAGTATTAGACAATAAAAAATCTAAAGTATCGGATGTGTTGTTGACCGAAATTGCCAAAGATGCAAAGATGTCGGTTGTATCCGCCTATTTTACAATATATGCTTTTGAGAAATTGAAAGAATCTTTGTCGAAAATTGATTCGTTGCGGTTTTTGTTTGTGGAGCCGACTTTTACCAAGGAGCAGGAAGAAATTCGGGAGTTTTATATCAATAAGCTAAATCGTGAAAAGCAATTGTCGGGAATGGAATATGAGATTAAGTTGAGAAATGAATTGACTCAGTCTAAGGTGGCAAAAGAATGCGCGGATTGGATAAGAAATAAAGTTGATTTCCGATCTTTGAAGAAATCAGATCTTTCGCGGGCGAGAGCAATTCATGTCCAGAATCCTAATTCGGAGTTTATTGTGCAAGGAACGCTTGATTTTACTTCATCTGGACTCGGTTTTTCCAATTCCAATAAGTTGGAAATGAATGTTTATTCTGATGATCAAGATGCAACCAAAGAAATGTTGACTTGGTTTGATGAAATTTGGAATAATGACAAGATGGTTGAGGATGTCAAAGAAGAGGTTTTGAAGAGTATTCAAACTATATATAAAGAAAATACGCCGGAGTTTATTTATTTTGTGACTTTGTATAATTTATTCAAGAATTATCTGGATGAGTTGACGGAAGAAAATATTATCAAGTCTAGGACTGGTTTTAAGGATACGCTGATTTGGAATAAGTTGTATAAATTTCAGAAGGACGGGGTGATGGGGGTGATTGATAAATTGGAAAAGCACAATGGATGTATTTTGGCGGATAGTGTGGGTTTGGGAAAGACTTTTGAGGGTTTGGCGGTGATTAAATATTATGAATTGCGCAATCATCGGGTGTTGGTTTTGTGTCCGAAAAAGTTGAGGGACAATTGGATGATGTATCGGGCAAATGATGTGAGAAATGTTTTGGCCAATGATCGTTTTGGTTATGATATTTTGAATCATACTGATTTGAGCCGGAGTAAGGGATTTTCCGGTGATATCAATTTGAATACGGTGAATTGGGGTAATTATGATTTGGTTTTGATTGATGAATCGCATAATTTTAGAAATAATGATTCGTTAAAAAATAAAAAGACCAGATATAGAAGACTGATGGAGGATATTATCAGGAGTGGGGTCAAAACAAAGGTATTGATGTTGTCGGCGACGCCGGTCAACAATCGCATGAATGATTTGAAGAATCAAATTGCTTTTATAACTGAGGCGGATGATAGTGCTTTGATTCAAGATGGAATTGTAAGTATTGGCAATACATTGAGAATTGCTCAGTATCAGTTTAATAAATGGTTGGAAAAACCGGTAGAAGAGCGAGGACTAGAATCGTTGTTGGCCAATCTGAATGTGGATTATTTTAAACTGTTGGATGCTTTGACAATCGCTCGTTCGCGTAAACATATCGAGAAATATTATGATTTGACGGAAGTGGGTAAATTTCCGGACCGGTTGAAACCAAGAAATGTTAAAGCAAAAGTTGATTTGATTGGTGATTTTCCCAGTTTTGAAAATATCAATGATTCTATCAAGCGATTGTCTTTGGCAGTATATTCTCCTTTGCAATATGTGCGCTCGGATAAGGTCAAGAAATATCAAGAGAGATATGATATGGCAGTTAAAGATGGGACATCTACTTTCAAACAAACTGATCGTGAAAAAAATATTGTCAATTTGATGCGGGTAAATATTTTGAAGAGATTGGAAAGCTCAATTTATTCATATAATCTGACTTTGGGTAGATTGGCGGAAAAAATATCGTCTTTGCTGGAGACGATTGATTCATTTTCTGAATCGGAAAAATATGATTTTGATCTCGATGATGTGCCGGAAAGTATTGATGGTGATGATGAGCAATTGGAAGCGATGACGATTGGAAATAAAATAAGTGTGGAATTGGGCGATATGGATTTGATTCGATGGAAAGAAGATTTGGTGGATGATTTGACGAGATTGAATGAATTGATTGAACAATCAAGACCGATTACGGCGGAAAGAGATGCAAAATTGGCGGAGCTAAAAAAATTGATTACTGAAAAAATAAATAATCCCATCAATGATGGTAATAAAAAGATTGTAATTTTTAGCGCGTTTGCCGATACGGCGGAATATTTATATAAAGACATATCTATCTGGGCGCAGGATGAATTTAAAATTCATTCAGCCTTGGTAACCGGCGGAGGGTCCAATCAAACTACTTCCAAGGAAATTCAAACAGATTTGGGGAGTGTTTTGACTAATTTTTCACCGGTATCCAAAGAGAAAGAAAAAATTTATCTGGATGTCAAAGATGAGATAGATATTTTGATTGCGACGGATTGTGTATCGGAGGGTCAAAATTTGCAGGATTGTGATTGTCTGGTGAATTATGATATTCATTGGAATCCGGTCCGGATTATTCAAAGGTTTGGGCGTATTGATCGTATCGGATCAAAGAATGATCGAATACAGTTGGTAAATTTTTGGCCGGATATGGAGTTGGATTCTTATATCAATCTGGAGCAACGAGTGCGGGGCAGGATGATTTTGCTCAATGCCAATGCAACCGGTGAGGAAGATATCATCAATGAAACTGACAAGGATGTGATGAATGATATCGAGTATCGCAAGAATCAGTTGACGAGGTTGCAAGAGGAGGTATTGGATTTGGAAGATATTTCCGGTAATATCTCGATTACTGATATGACGATGAATGATTTCAAAATGGATTTGATGGAATATTTGAAGGATAATCGGAAAGTGTTGGAGCAAGCGTCTTTGGGAATGTATGCGATTGTACCGAGAAGTGATGCGATGGAAGAATTGTCTTCCGGAGTTATTTTTACTTTGCGACAGGTGGATTTTTCGGAAGCCAAGTCCGGTGAGGCCAATGCTTTGCATCCGTACTATATGGTTTATATCAGTGACGAGGGTGAGGTGAAATTGACTTACTTGCAAGCGAAATATATTTTGGATATTTTCAAGAAGTTGTGTAATGGTGACAATGATATTCATCGGGATTTGGTGGAGTTGTTTAATGGGGAGACCAAAGAAGCCAAGGATATGTCGCACTATTCGCAATTATTAAAAAAATCGATTGAGCATATTATCGGAGAAAAGCAGGAAAAAGGGATTGAAGATATTTTTAGCAGTCTGGGTAAGACCAATATTGCCAAAGATGCCTCGTTGTCGTGGATTGATGATTTTGAGTTGATTTCATTTTTGATTATCA
>JAEAMF010000866.1_pt1 | contig 28979 bp, 27 predicted proteins | sample 8958721 | NCBI WGS metagenome assembly JAEAMF01 (sample SAMN16933255, study PRJNA681124) | bioreactor sludge metagenome | isolation source: anaerobic bioreactor treating anionic surfactant - SDBS | place: India: Bengaluru | collected 2019-02-28 | reverse complement strand
GAGGGGCTGGCGGGCTATTTCACCAGATCGGGAAGTGTTTTTCAGACCTTCCTTAGCCGTTCGATCTGTTGATGGAGTCGGCTGCGTGTGGCTACGCAGCCCTCTGAGGCACTGCCCGAACTATGCGCCTGATCCGAAAGCGCCCTGGACTGAGTGATCGAGGCGCTTTGCCGAGAGAGGCTGTCCTCCTAGAAGCAGCAGCCCTTCTTGGCTGAGTCTGGCTTACTGACGGGCGTGACGCACCCCCTCCGCCAACTCCCGACACAACCCCAGCACCCCACTCACCGCCTCGGCCGGCGACGCCGCCTTGGCAATCTTATCGATCAACGCCGACCCCACCACCGCGCCATCGGCGCGCTTGGCCACTTCGGCGGCGTGCTCGGGGGTGCGAATGCCGAAGCCGATGCACAGCGGCAGGTCGGTGTGGCGGCGCAGGCGGGCCACCGCCTCTTCCACCTGGTCCATGGTCGCCGCGCCGGCGCCGGTGACGCCGGCCACCGAGACGTAGTAGACGAAGCCGGAGCTGCCGTTTAGTACGGTGGGCAGGCGGGCGTCGTCGGTGGTCGGGGTGGTCAGGCGGATGAAGTCGATGCCGGCGGCCTGGGCCGGGTCGCACAGTTCGTCGTTGTGCTCCGGCGGCAGGTCGACCACGATCAGGCCATCGACGCCGGCTTCCTTGGCGTCGGCGACGAAGCGTTCCACGCCGTAGCAGAAGATCGGGTTGTAGTAGCCCATCAGCACCAGCGGGGTGTCCTGGTTCGTGGTGCGGAACTCGCGGACCATCTGCAGGGTTTTCGCCATGTTCTGACCGTTGCCGAGGGCGCGGATGTTGGCCAGCTGGATCGCCGGGCCGTCGGCCATCGGGTCGGTGAACGGCATGCCCAGCTCGATCACGTCGGCGCCGGCGGCCGGCAGGCCCTTGAGGATTTCCAGCGAGGTGGCGTAGTCCGGGTCGCCGGCGGTGACGAAGGTGACCAGGGCGGCGCGGTTCTCTTGCTTCAGTGCGGCGAAGCGGCTCTGCAGGCGGCTCATGCGCGGGTCTCCTCGAGGTTCAGGTAGTGCATCACGGTCTGCATGTCCTTGTCGCCGCGGCCGGACAGGTTGACCACCATCAGGTGGTCCTTGGGCAGGCTGGGCGCGCGCTTGAAGGCTTCGGCCAGGGCGTGAGACGACTCCAGCGCCGGGATGATGCCTTCCAGGCGGCAGCACTGCTGGAACGCCTGCATGGCTTCGTCGTCGGTGATCGGCACGTACTCGACGCGGCCGATGTGGTGCAGCCAGGCGTGCTCGGGGCCGACGCCGGGGTAGTCGAGGCCGGCGGAGATCGAGTGGGCGTCGGTGATCTGGCCGTCGGCGTCCTGCAGCAGGAAGGTGCGGTTGCCGTGCAGCACGCCCGGGGCGCCGCCGGCCATGCTGGCGGCGTGCTTGCCGGTGTCGATGCCGTGGCCGGCCGCCTCGACGCCGACGATCTGCACGCTCGGCTCGTCGAGGAATTCGTGGAACAGGCCGATGGCGTTGGAGCCGCCGCCGATGCAGGCGACCAGCGAGTCCGGCAGGCGGCCTTCCTGGGCGAGCATCTGCGCGCGGGTCTCGCGGCCGATCACCGACTGGAAGTCGCGGACCATGGCCGGGTAGGGGTGCGGGCCGGCGGCGGTGCCGATCAGGTAGAAGGTGTCGTGGACGTTGGTCACCCAGTCGCGCAGCGCCTCGTTCATGGCGTCCTTGAGGGTGCCGGTGCCGGCGGTGACCGGGATGACCTTGGCGCCGAGCAGCTTCATGCGGAAGACGTTGGCCTGCTGGCGGTCGATGTCGGTGGTGCCCATGTACACCACGCACTCCAGGCCGAAGCGCGCGGCCACGGTGGCGCTGGCCACGCCGTGCATGCCGGCGCCGGTCTCGGCGATGATGCGCTTCTTGCCCATGCGCCGGGCCAGCAGGATCTGGCCGATGCAGTTGTTGATCTTGTGCGCGCCGGTGTGGTTCAGCTCCTCGCGCTTGAGGTAGATCCTGGCGCCGCCGCAGTGCTCGGTGAGGCGCTCGGCGAAGTACAGCGGGCTCGGGCGGCCGATGTAGTCGCGCTGGAAGTAGGCCAGCTCCTCGAGGAAGGCCGGATCCTGCTTGGCGGCCTCGTATTCGGCGGCCAGGTCGTTGATCAGCGGCATCAGGGTTTCGGCGACGAACTGGCCGCCGAACGGGCCGAACAGGCCGCGCTCGTCGGGACCGTGGGAATAGCTCTGGGTCATGGCTGGCTCCAGTGGGGAATGGGGGCGACAGGGGCGGGCAGGGCGCGCGCCTGTGGCGAGTGGCTACAAGGTAGCCAATGGCGGGCGGCGGGAAAAGCGATAAGATCGCCCTGACCTGTCAGGAAAACTCACCGATGAGCCAGCCTCGCGACCTTCCTCCGCTGAACGCCCTGCGCGCCTTCGAGGCCACCGCGCGGCTCGGCAGCGTCAGCCGCGCCGCCGCGGAACTGCACGTCACCCACGGCGCGGTGAGCCGCCAGCTGCGCGCGCTGGAGGAGCACCTCGGCGTGGCCCTGCTGGCCAAGGACGGACGCGGCGTGAAACTCACCGATGCCGGCCAGCGCCTGAGTGCGGTGGCGGCGGCGGCCTTCGACGACCTGCGCAGTGTGTGTGCGGAGCTGCGCGAGGGCCGCGAGCAGGCGCCGTTCGTGCTCGGCTGTCCGGGCAGCCTGCTGGCGCGCTGGTTCATCCCGCGCCTCGACCGCCTGCAGCGCGACTTGCCGCAGCTGCGCCTGCAGCTGTCGGCCAGCGAGGGCGAGCTGGACCCGCGCCGGCCGGGGCTGGACGCCACCCTGTGGTTCGCCGCGCCGCCGTGGCCGGCGGACATGCAGGTGTTCGAGCTGGCCGAGGAGCGTATCGGCCCGGTGCTCTCCGCCCGTCACGCGCGCTACGCGGGATTGCGCGAAGCACCGGCTGGCGCGCTGCTCGGCGAGCCGCTGCTGCACACCGTGTCGCGGCCGCAGGCCTGGCCGCAGTGGGCGAGGGCGCAGGGGCTCGATCCGAGCGGGCTGACGCTGGGTCAGGGCTTCGAGCATCTCTACTACCTGCTGGAGGCGGCGGTGGCCGGCCTCGGCGTGGCCATTGCCCCCGAGCTGCTGGTTGCCGACGACCTGGTTGCCGGAAGGCTGGAGGCGCCCTGGGGCTTCGTCGCCACCCCGGCGCGCCTGGCGCTGTGGGTGCCGGCGCGCGGCGGCGACCGCCGGGCGGTGGAGCTGGCGGCGTGGCTGCGCGCCGAGCTGGCGACGACCCCGTAGGGGCGAATTCATTCGCCTTTACGCGGCATTGTGGCGAATGAATTCGCCCCTACTGGTTGATGCAATGCCACTCCTGGCCGTCGGCCAGGCGCTGGCCGCTGGCGTCCTCCAGCCAGGACTCGGTCCGCAGCAGCTGGTGGCGCGCCACCCAGCGGTAGCGCGTCCCGGCGGCGAAGCCGGCGTAGTCCAGGCGCAGGTAGCAGAGCATGTACACCGGATCGCGGGCGAACATCGAGCCGATGTACTCCTCGAAGCGGTAGCTCGCCTCCAGGCGGTGGGCGCCGGAGCTGACTTGGAAGTAGCGGCCGTCGTCGAGGCGCCGGCCGTCGAGCTTCTCGGCCATCAGCAGCTCGCCGGGTTCGGTACGCAAGTCGATCCACGCCTGCTGCGGGTCGGGGGCCGGCAGGGGGCTGGCGCAGGCGCCGAGCAGGCTCAGCGCGGCCAGCAGGAGGAGGGCGCGCATGGCGGGCTCCGGGAGTGGGGGATCTGTGTTCAGCATAGCGCCGCACGCTGGCTGGCGGCAGGCGGGGCGATCGGCTAGCGTGGTCGGCATGTTGCGCCTCTGCCTGCTCTCCTTGCTCGTCCTGCTGACCGGCTGCTCCAGCCTCGGCTACTACGCCCAGCTGGCCGGCGGCCAGTGGCAGCTGCTGGCCGCGCGCCAGCCGGTGGACGAGCTGCTCGCCGATCCCGGCCAGCCGGCGGAATTGCGCCAGCGCCTGACGCTGGCGCAGGACGCCCGCGCCTTCGCCAGCGCGCGGCTGGCCCTGCCGGACAACCGCAGCTACCGCCTGTACGCCGACCTCGGCCGCCCCTACGTGGTGTGGAACCTGTTCGCCACGCCCGAGTTTTCCCTGGAGCCGGTGACCCACTGCTTCCCCATCGCCGGCTGCGTGGCCTACCGCGGCTGGTTCGATGAGCAGCGCGCCCGCGGCGCCGCCGCGCTGCTGCGTGTGCAGGGGCTGGACACCGCGGTGGCCGGGGTGGAGGCCTATTCCACCCTCGGCTGGTTCGACGATCCGCTGCTCGCCGGCATGCTGGCCTGGAGCGATGCGCGGCTGGCGGCGCTGATCTTCCACGAGCTGGCCCACCAGCGCCTGTACCTGCCCGGCGACACCGCCTTCAACGAGTCCTACGCACGCTTCGTCGAGGAGGAGGGCCTGCGCCAGTGGCGCCGCGCCCGCCATCTGCCGCCGCCGCCGGCGCACCTGGAGCGCCAGCGCGAGCAGTTCGTCGCGCTGGTGATGGCCAGCCGCGCGCGGCTCGAGGCGCTGTACGCCCGCCCGCTGGCGCCGGAGGCGCTGCGTGCGCTCAAGCAGGCCGAGTTCCAGCGCCTGCGCGGCGAGTATGCGGCGCTGCGCGACGGCTCCTGGCAGGGCGACGCGCGCTTCGACGCCTGGTTCGCCCGCCCGCTGAACAACGCGCGGCTGCTGCCGTTCGGCCTCTACGAGCAGTGGGTGCCGGCCTTCGCCGCGCTGTTCGCCGAGGCCGGCGGCGACTGGCCGCGCTTCCATGCTGAGGTTGCCGAGCTGGCCGCGCTGGGCGAGGGCGCGCGCCGCGAACGGCTGGCGGCGCTGCAGCGGCGTGGCGGATTTGCCGGGTCGGCGCGGCTTGACTAGCGTTCAGTGGACCCCAGTCAGCGGAGAAGCGCCGTCATGTCGGATCACCACACCTACAAGAAGATCGAGCTGGTCGGCTCGTCGCGCACCAGCATCGAGGACGCCATCAACAACGCCCTGGCCGAGGCGGCCAAGACCGTGCACCACATGGACTGGTTCGAGGTGCTGGAGACCCGCGGGCACATCGAGAACGGCCTGGTCGGCCACTACCAGGTGACCATCAAGATCGGCTTCCGCATCGTCGGCAGCTGAGCCGCCTCACAGCGCGCCGCAGCGCAGCACCCGGGCGCGCGCCAGGGTCTGGCCGCGTTCGTCCTGCAGCTGGGCCACGGCGCGGTGGGCGATGGCGCGGCCGCTCAGGCGATAGCGCGCGCCGGCGGCGAATCCGGCGTAGCGCACCTCGAGGATGCAGGTGCGCCAGCCGCCGCCGTCATGGTTGTCCGGGCCGCTGCCGCCGGGCACTTCGAAACCCAGACGCACCTGCAGGCGATGCTCGCCCGGTTCGACCTGGAAGTAGCGACGGTCCGCCCAGCTCCGCCCGTCGAGCTGGTCGGCTCCGAGCTGGATGGCCGGGTCGCCGCGGACCTCGATCCAGGCCTTGCCCGGATCGTGCGGCGGCAGCGGGGTGGCGCAGGCGGCGAGGAGGATTGCGGCGAGCAGGGGCAGGGCAGGCGGGCGCATGGCGGGCTCCGGAGCGGGACACTCTGCAGTGCACCTTAGCGCAAGGCCGGCCGGCGTGGTCCGGCGGTGCGGAAAAGCCCGCGGCGGCTGTGATGCGCAGGGGCGGCCGGAGCGTCTAGTCGTTCTCCAATAACAACGATTCCGCCCCCTCCATGCAGCAGCTGCTCAACGAGATTCTCGACGAAGTCCGCCCCCTGATCGGTCAGGGCAAGGTGGCCGACTACATCCCCGCGCTGGCCAGCGTGCCGGCCAACCAGCTGGGCATCGCCGTGTACGGCGTGGACGGCCAGCTGTACAGCGCCGGCGACGCCGGCACGGCGTTCTCCATCCAGAGCATTTCCAAGGTGTTCGCCCTGGTCCAGGCGATCCAGCATTCCGGCGAGGCGATCTGGCAGCGCCTCGGCCACGAGCCGTCCGGCCAGCCGTTCAACTCGCTGGTGCAGCTGGAGCTGGAGCGCGGCAAGCCGCGCAACCCGTTCATCAACGCCGGCGCGCTGGTGATCAGCGACATCAACCAGTCGCGCTTCGCCGCCCCGGCGCTGTCGATGCGCGACTTCGTCCGCCGCCTGTCCGGCAATCCGCACGTCGTCTCCGACGCCAGGGTGGCCGAGTCCGAGTACCAGCACCGCGCGCGCAACGCGGCGATGGCCTACCTGATGCAGTCGTTCGGCAACTTCGCCAACGAGGTGGAGGCGGTGCTGCGCAGCTACTTCCACAACTGCGCGCTGGCGATGAACTGCGTCGACCTGGCGCGCGCCTTCGCCTTCCTCGCCAACCAGGGGCGCTGCCCGCACAGCGGCGAGGCGGTGCTGACGGTGCAGCAGACCCGCCAGGTCAACGCGGTGATGGCCACCAGCGGCCTGTACGACGAGGCCGGCAGCTTCGCCTACCGGGTCGGCCTGCCGGGCAAGAGCGGCGTCGGCGGTGGCCTGGTGGCGGTGGTGCCGGGGCGCTTCGCGGTGTGCGTGTGGTCGCCGGAGCTGAACGCCTCGGGCAACTCGCTGGCCGGCATGGCGGCGCTGGAGAAGCTCAGCGAGCGGATCGGCTGGTCGGTGTTCTGAGGGTGCGGTTGCCGGACGCCGCAGGCTGTCCGGTATTGCACTTTTTCGCGGTGGTTTTCCGGTTTTCAGCGTCTGTCTGCCATGGAAAGTACAGCGGTAAGACCGTTGCGTGCATTTATCGCCACTTTTCGTGCGGTCAATAATCCTCGTGCGTCAACGATCCCGGGCAGGGACCAGGCCCCGCTGCGGGGCGCACGGGACTTCCGAAAAGCCACCAAGAACAAGTCGAGGCTGCAATGCACAAGCACAATCCGCTTCTCGAAGACCTCAAGGCGATCCTGCCGCAGATCGCCGCCAATGCCGCCCAGGCCGAGATCGAGCGCAAGGTTCCGGACGAGAACATCGCCCTGCTGAAGAGCATCGGTCTGCACCGTGCCTTCCAGCCCAAGGCCTACGGCGGCATGGAAATCTCCCTGCCCGAATTCACCGAATGCATCGTCGCCCTGGCCGGCGCCTGCGGCGGCACCGCCTGGGCCTTCAGCCTGCTGTGCACCCACAGCCACCAGCTGGCGATGTTCTCCAAACAGCTGCAGGACGAGATCTGGGGCGACAATCCGGATGCCACGGCGAGCAGCAGCATCGCGCCGTTCAGCACCATCGAGGAGGTCGAGGGCGGCGTGCGCCTGAGCGGCGAGATGGGCTGGAGCAGCGGCTGCGACCACGCCGAGTGGGCCATCGTCGGCATGCGCCGCATGAACGCCGCGGGCGAGCCGGTGTACAGCTTCGGCGTGCTGCCGCGCAGCGACTACGAGATCCGCGACGACTGGTTCGCCATCGGCATGCGCAGCAGCGGCTCGAAGACCCTGGTGATCAGGGACGCCTTCATCCCCGAGCACCGCATCCAGGCCGCGAAGGACATGATGGAGGGCAGCTCCGCCGGCTTCGGCCTGTACCCGGACAGCAAGATCTTCTACGCGCCGTACCGTCCGTACTTCGCCTGCGGCTTCGCCGCCATCAGCCTGGGCGTCGCCGAGCGCATGCTGGTCGCCTTCCGGGAGAAGCAGCAGAACCGCGTGCGCGCCTACACCGGCGCCAGCGTCGGCACCGCCACCCCGGCGCTGATGCGCCTGGCCGAATCGACCCACCAGGTCGCCGCGGCGCGCGCGTTCCTCGAGAAGACCTGGCAGGAGCACGCCGAATTCGCCGCGCGCCACCAGTACCCGACCCGCGCCGAGCTGGCCTGCTGGCGGACCAACCAGGCCTATGCGGTGAAGATGTGCATCGAGGCGGTCGACCGCCTGTTCGCCGCCGCCGGTGCGATGAGCTGGTTCGAGGGCAACGAGATCCAGCGGCTGTTCCGCGACTCGCACATGACCGGCGCGCACGCCTACACCGACTACGACGTCTGCGCGCAGATCCTCGGCCGCGAACTGATGGGCCTGGAGCCGGACCCGAGCATGGTCTGAGCCTCGATTCGCGCATGCGACACGCCTCCTTCGGGAGGCGTGTTCGTTTGCGGGCGGGGCGCCCTCAGTCGCGCAGTTCGCCGCACAGGTCGACGGCGAACCAGTGCTCCACCTCGGCCTGATCCAGGCCGGCGCCGAGCAGGGCGAACAGCTTGGCCAGCGCCGCCTCGCGGCTCATGCCGCCGCCGCCGACCAGGCCGGTGGCGGCCAGGCGGCTGCCGGCGGCGTAGACGCCGAACTCGACGTGGCCCTCGGCGCACTGGCTGATCGCCGCCAGCACCACGCCACGCGCGTGGGCCTCGCGCAGCGCGGTGAGCAGCGCCTCGTCGTCGGACGGGCCGGTGCCGCTGCCGTAGCACTCCAGCAGCAGGGCCTCGACGCCCGTGGCGAGCAGGGCGCGCACCTGGGCGGCCTGCAGGCCGGGGAACAGCGGCAGCACGGCGACGTTCGCCGGGCGGCGCGGCTGGCGCCAGCGCAGGGCGGCCGGCAGCTCGAGCGCCGCCTCGCCGTGGCGCGGGCGGGCGACTTCGGCGAAGGCGTCGAATGCCTCGCTGCGCACCTTGCTGGCGCGCGCGCCGTGCAGCAGGCGGCCGTGGAAGTACAGGTGCACGCCGGGGGCGACGCCCTCGGCCAGCACGGCGAGGGCGCCGAACAGGTTGTCCCAGGCGTCGCTGCCGGGCACTCCGGCCGGCTGCATCGAGCCGGTGAGCACCACCGGAACCCCGAGGCCGAGCAGCAGGAACGACAGCGCCGCGGCGCTGTAGGCCAGGGTGTCGGTGCCGTGCAGCAGCAGCACGGCGTCGCAGCCGTCCTCCGTCACCGCGCCGACGATGGCGTCGCGCATCGCCAGCCAGTGGTCCTGGCTCATGTTGGCGCTGTCGATCGGCGGCGAGAGCTCGCGGAACACCCAGGCCGGCGCCGGGCGCTCGGGGTGGGCGGCCTGCTCGGCGCGCAGGCGCGCCTCGAAGCCGTCGGCCGGCACCAGGCCGTCCGCGCTCGTCTGCATGCCGATGGTGCCGCCGGTGTACAGCACCAGCAGCTTGTGGGGGGCGTTCATGGCTCGGGCTCCTGGACGCACGTCAACGAAAAAGGCCGGCATTGTCGCAGCCGGAGCGGGTGGGTGGCAGCTAGCCATTGGCCGCGGCCGTCCCGGCCCGGGTCTACTGGCACAGCTGCGGCTGCCGGGTGCAGGCGCTCCAGCCTTCGCTGCGCATCTGGTCGAGGGCGCGCTGCAGGCGCTGCACCACCTCGTCGGGGGTGTCCCTGTGCAGGGCCAGGTACAGCGGATCGGTCTGCAGGCGCAGCACCTCGTGCAGGCCGCTGGCGCCGGCCAGGCGGGCGTGGTGCTGCCACACCGGCGCCGAGGTGGCCCACAGGTCGATCTGCCCGCGCTGCAGCTTGCCGATGTTGTCCTGGTCGTTCAGCGCGGCGCTGGCGGCGATGCCGCGGCGCTCCAGCAGCTGGCTGACCGCGGCGCTCTTGTAGGCGCCGATGCGGTAGGCGCGCGCCTGCTCGAGGTCGCTGAGGGCGAACTCGCGGCCGGGCGCGGCGACCAGCACGCTGTGGTACTCGGCGATCGGCCCGACCCACTTGAACTGCGCCTCGCGCTCGGGCAGGCGGGCGGTGGAGAACAGCCCGCTGCCGGGATTTTCCAGGGTGTGGCGGTAGACGCGGTCCCAGGGGAAGCGCAGGGTCAGGCTGTAGGCGATGCCGGCGCGGGCGAACAGCTCGCGCACCAGGGCGGCGCTGAGGCCCTGCACCTGGTCGTCGCGGGCGAAGTTGCGGCCGTCGGCGGCCATGTTGAACGGCGGGAAGTTCTCGGTCAGCAGGTGCACGCGGTAGTCGGCGGGCAGCGCGGCGCGGGTGACGCCGGGCACCAGCAGGAGGGCGAGCAGCACCAGCCGGCCCAGGATGTCGGACATGGTGGATTCTCCGGGTATTGGGGAGAGGGTTGCAGGCGCCGCCAGTCGAGGCCGACAAAGGCACCGACGGCGCCTGCAGGGGGTACGGCCGGCGGAGGACTCCGCCGGCCGCAGCACTCAGGCGCGGCTGGCGGCGCCGGCCTTGGCCGGGTTGGCCGCGGTGGCCTTGGCGGCCTGCGGCCAGGCGGCCGGGTCGAGGTCGAGGTCGGCGAACTGGCTGCGGTCGAGCACCGGCTGCTCGATGCCGTCGTCGATCTGCTGGTCGTAGTCGCGCATCAGGCGCAGCACGGTCTTGTACAGCAGGGCCAGGGCCACCAGGTTGACCAGCGCCAAGAGGCCCATGGTCACGTCGGCGAAGGCGAACACGGTGGACAGGTCCTGCACCGAGCCCCACAGCACCAGGGCGATCACCAGGGCGCGGTAGACCTTGACCAGCGCCGGCTTCTGGCTGAAGAAGCCGAGGGCGTTCTCGCCGAGGTAGTAGTTGTAGACCAGGGTGGTGAACACGAACAGCAGCAGCGCCAGGCTGACGAAGATGCGGCCCCACTCGCCGACCAGGGCGGCCAGGGCGGTCTGGGTCAGCACCACGCCGGCCATCTCGGTGCCCGGCTGGTAGACGCCGGAGAGCAGGATGATCAGCGCGGTGCTGGTGCACACCAGGATGGTGTCGATGAACACGCTGAGCGACTGCACGATGCCCTGGGCGGCCGGGTGCGGCACCTCGGCCACCGCGGCGACGTTGGGCGCGCTGCCCAGGCCCGCCTCGTTGGAGAACAGGCCGCGCTTGACGCCCATCAGGATCGCCGCGCCGACGCTGCCGGCGAAGGCTTCCTCGAGGCCGAAGGCGCTCTTGACGATCAGCGCCAGGGTGGCCGGCACTTCGCTGATGTTGCTGCCGACCACGAACAGCGCCATGCCGATGTAGGACACCGCCATGATCGGCACCAGCACGTCGGCCATGCTGGCGATGCGCTTGATGCCGCCGAAGACGATCAGCGCCATGATCGCGGCGAGCACCACGCCGCTGGCGATGGTCGGCACGCCGAAGGCGTCCTGCAGCGAGCTGGCCACGGTGAAGGACTGCAGGGCGTTGAAGCCGAAGCCGAAGGTCACCAGCAGCAGCACCGAGAACAGCACCGCCATCCAGCGCTGGCCGAGGCCGTGCTGGATGTAGTAGGCCGGGCCGCCGCGGTAGGTGCCGTCGGCGTTGCGGCGCTTGTACAGCTGGGCCAGCGAGCACTCGAAGTAGCTGGTGGCCATGCCGAGCAGGGCCACCACCCACATCCAGAACACCGCGCCCGGGCCGCCGAGCATGATGGCCACCGCCACGCCGGCGATGTTGCCGGCGCCGACGCGGCCGGCGACCGACAGCATCAGCGCCTGGAACGAGCTGAGCTGGCCTTCCTTGCGCTTGGTGGCGCTGGCGAAGATCTTGAACATGTCGCCGAAGTAGCGCAGCTGCACCACCGACGAGCGCAGGGTGAAGAACAGGCCGAGGCCGACCAGGGTGACGATGAGGACCTTGCTCCAGAGCAGGTCGTTGAGGAGATCGAGCATGGGGGGTGCCTCTCTTGTTGTTCTAGTCAGTGTGTTGCCGGGTGTTGCCGTTGCCCGCCGCGAAGGGGCTATGGTTGGCCAACTCCGCTGGTCAGACAATTTCGCGGGTAGCGGCGAGTTGGCGCGACCTGATGCTATATTCGCGTCAGTCGCACCATGGGAGCAGCGCCATGTCCGAACACCTCGGCCACAACCTCAAGCTGCTCTGCAGCCACTACCGTTCCATCGCCGAGGTCTGCCGCAAGCTGGGCCTCAACCGCGCCCAGTTCAACAAGTACCTCGGCGGGCAGAGCCGCCCGACCCCCTACAACCTCAAGCGCATCTGCGACTTCTTCGGTGTCGAGGAGTACGAGCTGGGCCTGCCGGCCGACCAGTTCGCCCGCCTGATCGGCGCGCGTACCGACGGCCCTGCGCAGTCCGTGCAGGATCCCCTGCTCGAGCTGCTGCAGCCGTTGCGCGAGCACGCCACCAGCCTGGCGCGCTACTGCGGTTACTACTTCGAATACGCCAACTGCATGTCGGTCCCCGGGCAGATCCTGCTGTCGCTGGTGCACCTGCGCGAGGAGCGCGGCAACTTCCTGTTCGAGCGCCAGGAGCGCCAGGAGCGGGCCGCCGGCGGCAGCGCCGAGGACTGGGTGCGCTGTCGCTACCTGGGCGCCGCCTTCTACCTGCAGGACCGCCTGTTCCTCATCGACTACGAGTCGCTGACCGGCAACGAGATGAGCCAGACCATCCTCATCCCCAGCTTCAAGAGCCGCATCAGCCGCCTCAACGGCCTGAAGACCGGCGTCTCCAGCGGCGACCGCCGCACCCCGGCCTGCACCCGGGTGGTGTGGGACTACCTCGGCAGCGAGATCAACCGCGTTGCCGCCTATCGCCAGGTGATGCTGTACAGCCCGGACGACCCGCGCATCGACGCCGACATCCGCGAGCGCCTGGCCGGTGCGCATATCCGCGACGGCCTGTTCGAGATCGAGTGAGCCGCGGCCGGCGCGCGCGTGCTGTGAAAAAAAACCCCCGGAAAGGCTCCGGGGGTGGAGGGAATAAAAAAGGGACGAGCCATGAGCGTCCCAAGGACACCGGGATGGGACCTCACCATGCCGGTTATCGGTGGCGCGCATCGCGCGCCGCAAGGATGTCAGGCGCCGCCGGCGCGTTCTGTTGTGCCGACAAAAAGGACACCGGCGGCGCCTGGAACCGGGTGGCGATCAGCCCTTCAGCGGCACCAGCCGCGGGGCGATCATGTTCTCCGGGCGCAGGATGTCGGCCAGCATCTCCTCGTCGAGCAGGCCTTCCTCGCGCACCAGCTCCAGCACGCCGCGGCCGCTGTCCAGCGCCAGCTTGGCGATGCGCGTGGCGTTCTCGTAGCCGATGTACGGGTTGAGCGCGGTGACCAGGCCGATGCTGTGCTCGACCAGATGCTGGCAGTGCGCGGCGTTGGCGGTGATGCCGACGATGCAGTGCTCGCGCAGCATGTCCATGGCGCGCTGCAGCAGGCGCATCGAGTCGAACATCTTGTAGGCGATCAGCGGCTCCATGACGTTGAGCTGCAGCTGGCCGGCTTCGGCGGCGAGGGTCACCGCCAGGTCGTTGCCGATCACCTCGAAGGCCACCTGGTTGACCGCCTCGGGGATCACCGGGTTGACCTTGCCCGGCATGATCGAGCTGCCCGGCTGGCGCGGCGGCAGGTTGATCTCGTTGATCCCGGTGCGCGGGCCGCTGGACAGCAGGCGCAGGTCGTTGCAGATCTTCGACAGCTTGACCGCGGTGCGCTTGAGCATGGCCGACAGCAGCACGAAGGCACCCATGTCCGAGCTGGCCTCGATCAGGTCGGCGGCCGCCACCAGCGGCTGGCCGCTGATCGCGGCGAGGCGGGTGACCGCCAGCTTCTGGTAGCGCGGGTCGGCGTTGATGCCGGTGCCGATGGCGGTGCCGCCGAGGTTGACCTCGGTGAGCATCTCCGGCACCAGGCGCTTGAGGCGGTCGAGGTCCTCGCCGAGGGTGGTGGCGAAGCCGCGGAACTCCTGGCCGAGGGTCATCGGCACGGCGTCCTGCAGTTGGGTGCGGCCCATCTTGATGATCCCGGCGAACTCCTCGCCCTTGGCGGCGAAGGCCTGGATCAGGTTGTCCAGGCTGGCCAGCAGGGTGTTGTGACCGAGCAGCAGGCCGAGGCGGATGGCGGTCGGGTAGGCGTCGTTGGTCGACTGCGCCATGTTCACGTCGTTGTTCGGGTGCAGCGCCTTGTAGTCGCCCTTCGGCCGGCCCATGACTTCCAGCGCCAGGTTGGCGATCACCTCGTTGGCGTTCATGTTGGTCGAGGTGCCGGCGCCGCCCTGGATCACGTCGACCACGAACTGGTCGTGGTGCTCGCCGCGGATCAGTTGCGCGCAGGCCTTGCTGATCGCTGCATGCTTGTCGCCGTCGAGGTGCCCCAGCTGGTGGTTGGCGTCGGCCGCCGCCTGCTTGACCATCGCCAGCGCGATCACCAGCTTCGGGTAGTGCGCCAGCGGCACCCCGGACAGGCGGAAGTTCTGCACCGCGCGCAGGGTCTGGATGCCGTAGTAGGCATCGGCGGGGACTTCGAGGGTGCCGAGCAGGTCTTTTTCGATACGGAAGGATGCAGCAGCGGACATGATGGCGTGAGGTTCCGAAGGATGGCGGTGAGCACCGCGACGCCCATAGGTTAGGGGCTGTGGCGGAGCGGCGGCCAATGCTGTTGCTTGCTGGGTCATGCCGAATCGGCATAATGAAGCTGTAACGGCGGCTTGACGCCGGCGATCCGACTGCGGCCGACGGAGGCGCGATGAACCTGGAAACCAAGTGGCTGGAAGACTTCGTCGCCCTGGCCGCCACCCGCAGCTTCTCCCAGGCGGCGCTCAAGCGCTTCGTCACCCAGCCTGCGTTCAGCCGGCGCATCCGCGCCCTGGAGGAGGCCCTCGGCCTGACCCTGGTCAACCGCGCGCGCACCCCGGTGGAACTGACCGAGGCCGGCCAGCTGTTCCTGGTCACCGCGCGCAACGTGGTCGGCCAGCTCGGCGAGGCGGTGCGCCACCTGCACGACCTGGAGGGCGAGCAGGGTGACATGCTGCAGTTCGCCGCCGCCCACTCGCTGACCCTCGGCTTCTTCCCGACCTGGATCGCCGGCCTGCGCCGCGCCGGCCTGACGATCAAGAGCCGGCTGGTCGCCACCAACGTCGGCGAGGCGATGCACGCCCTGCGCGACGGCACCTGCGACCTGATCCTCGCCTACTACGACCCGGAAGCCTCGCTGCAGCTAGACCCCGAGCTGTTCCCCTCGCTGCACCTGGGCGCCACCGCCATGCTGCCGGTGTGCGCGGTGGACGAGGCCGGCCGCCCGCTGTTCGACCTCGACGGCGGGCAGAGCGTGCCGCTGCTGGCCTACACCGCCGGCGCCTTCCTCGGCCGCTCGGTCAACCTGCTGCTGCGCCAGCGCGGCCTGCGCTCGACCACCGTGTACGAGACGGCGATGGCCGACAGCCTGAAGAGCATGGCCCTGCAGGGCCTCGGCGTGGCCTGGGTGCCGCGCCTGTCGGTGAGCGCCGAACTGGAGCGCGGCGAGCTGGTGGTGTGCGGCGGCGAGCAGTGGCAGGTGCCGCTGGAGATCCGCCTGTACCGCTGCGCGCTGCTGCACAAACCGGCGGTAAGGCGGTTGTGGAGGGTGTTGGAGGAGGGGGCTGGTGTTTTTGCTGGCGCTGGGAGTGATGCCGGCTCAGTCCGGTAGGTGGGTAACTCGCGAGCGATTACCCACCGCTGGCATCGGTAGACAAGGCTGTGTGGTTGTTTAGCCTGCTTGCTGTCGCTCAGCTGTTTTTGGCTTTATGATTAGCCTGATCTGAGTTTTGCGTAAAAAGGATTTTCCTGCATGAATGCTTCAGTTAGGTTTTCCTCTGATTACTCACTATCCGAGAATAAGCTCTCAAAAGAGGTCAAAAAAGAGATTTCTCTCATCATTAATCTTTCAGATGAAAGTAAATTTTTGGGTGCTTGCGAGATACTCAAGGATCTACGAAAGTGGGAGTTGGGTCAGTTGATTAAAAAGGAGATGTTAACCATTTTGGCTGACTCTCCTGAGCGCAGAGGAATACAAAATCAAGTTACCTATGCAAAGAAGCTGATATCTCAAGGTTTGAATGTGTCAATTGAGACAGATAGGCGAGCGGAGTTGTGGGTTGTCAGCAGCGCATCCCTAAAAAGAAGAGCGATAATCCAGAAGTGGGGCGGGCAAGTAAGAGAGATTAAATATTGAGCCGCGAATAGGTTTCGGCCAGAGGCCATCCCGAGCAAGCATTCAAGTTGTCCGCTTTCGCTCACTTGGTGCGATCTAAAGGCAGCCCTTATCATCATGAGGTATGCGGTGGGCTGCCCACTCCCTACCCCAACCCCCGCATGGCCCGAACCTGGGTGAGCCCCATACCAAGCCGTTCGGCGCGGGCCTGTTCGAGCTGCGCCTGAAAGGTGCCGAGGGTATCGCCAGGGTGTTCTATTGCGCCGTGGTGAACCGCCGCATTGTGATGCTGCATAGCTTCATCAAGAAGTCCGATAAGACGCCGCCCGCCGAGCGGCGGATTGCCGAAACCCGCCTGAAGGAGGTCAAACATGAATCCTGAGCGCAAAGCGCCGACCATGACCCACGAGCAAATGGTCGCCAAAATGCTGGAAGACCCCGAGGTGCGCGCCGAATACGAACGGCTCAACCGCGAGGAATTCGCCCTGCTCGACGAGATGCTGGCCGCTCGCCGCGAGGCGGGGCTGACCCAGGCGCAGGTGGCCGAGCGGATGGGCACCAAGGCGCCGGCAGTGGCCCGGCTGGAAAACGCCCTGGCCTCTGGCAGGCACTCCCCCAGCCTGGACACCCTGCGCAAGTATGCTGCGGCCCTGGGCAAAAGGGTTGAGGTGCATTTCGTTTGATGGCGAGCACATGGGCGGCCGGGAGCTGGCGGACTAATTCAGACTGATCTCCCCCCGGTTGCCCTGTGCGGCAAGCCGCAGCTCCCTCCCCCTACCCCTGCAACCCCCGCATCGACGACCGCAACTTGTACCGATCCCCCGGATGGATCAGCCGCGCATAGCTGATCAGGTTCTCCCCCGACCAGGTGCGGCGGATCACGCTCAGGCAGGGCGCGGCGCTGTCGATGCCCAGCGCGTCGGCGGTGGGTTGGTCGACCAGCACCGCCTCGACCACGTGCTCGACGTCGGAAATCGGGCAGGCAGCGACCAGCACCTCGTTGGGGGTGTGCCGGGAGAAGTCGGTGGTCAGGTAGTCGGGTACCCAGCGCGGGTTGACGAAACGCTCTTCGAGCTGGATCGGCAGTTCGTCCTCGCGGTGGACGAGGATGGTGTGGAACACCGGGCTGCCCAGGCGCACGCCCAGGCGCAGGGCCACCTCGTCGTCGGCCTCGATGGCCTCGCAGCGCAGCACGTCGTTGGAGTAGCGGTGGCCGCGGCCGCGCACTTCGGCGGCGATGTTGAGCACTTCCTGCAGCGAGGATTCGGCCTTGCGGTCGGTGACGAAGGTGCCGAGGCCGGCCTGGCGTACCAGGTAGCCCTTCTGCACCAGGTCGCGGATCGCCTTGTTGGCGGTCATCCGGCTGACGCCGAAGTCGCGGGCCAGCTGCTCCTCGGGGGGGATCTGGTGGTGCGCCGGGTAGGCGCCGCTGTCGATCCGCTCGAGCAGGAAGTCCTCGATCTGCTTGTAGCGCGGTGTGCTGGTCACGGCTTATCCCTTTGTGTTCGCTGCGGACGGCGATGATACCCAAGCGCGGGCCGGTCGCGCTCCTGCGGCCGGCCCGGCAGCGGTTACAGCACCATCGCCGCCACCCAGCCGAAGGCCAGCAGCGGCAGGTTGAAGTGCAGGAAGGTCGGCACCACGGTGTCCCAGATGTGGTCGTGCTGGCCGTCGGCGTTGAGGCCGGCGGTCGGGCCGAGGGTGGAGTCGGAGGCCGGCGAGCCGGCATCGCCGAGCGCCGCGGCGGTGCCGACCAGGGCGACGATGGCCAGCGGCGAGAAGCCGAAGCCCAGCGCCAGCGGCACGTAGATGGCGGTGATGATCGGCACGGTGGAGAACGACGAGCCGATGCCCATGGTGATGAACAGCCCCACCAGCAGCATGACCAGCGCGGCCATGGCGCGGTTGTCGCCGATCAGCTCCACGGAGCCGGAAACCATCTCCGGGATCGCCCCGGTGGCCTTCATCACCGCGGCGAAGCCGGCGGCGGCGATCATGATGAAGCCGACCTGGGCCATCAGGCGCATGCCCTGCACCACCACGTCGTCCTGCTCGCGCCAGGCGATCACCCCGCTCAGCGAGATCACCGCGAAGCCGACCAGGCCGCCGAAGATCATCGAGTCGGTCCACAGCTGTACCACCAGCGCCAGCAGCAGGGCCAGGCCGATCATCCCCACCTGGCGGCGGCTCAGGCTGCCGCCGGCGTGCTCCACCGGTTCGCCGCTGGCCGCGACGCTCTGGTAGCTGCGCTTGCGCCGGTAGCTGAAGGCGGCGATGGCCAGGCCGGCGACCATGCCCAGCGCCGGCAGCAGCATGGCCTGCGGGGCGAGGTCGCGGGTGACGCTGAAGCCCTGGGCGGCGCCGGCCTCGTTGATGTTGGCGATCAGGATGTCGTTGAGGAAGATCGCGCCGAAGCCCACCGGCACCGCCATGTACAGGGTGGTGATGGCGAAGGTGATGGCGCAGGCCACCAGGCGGCGGTCGAGGTGCATGCGGTTCATCACGTACAGCAGCGGCGGCACCAGCAGCGGGATGAAGGCGATGTGCACCGGGATCAGCGTCTCGGCCAGGGCGCCGGCGACGATCAGCGCGGCGAGCATGCCCCACTTGATCAGCACCAGGTTGTTGCCGGCCTGCTCGCCGTGGCCGAGATGGGCGACCACGCGCGCCGACAGGCGCTGGGCGATGCCGGTGCGCGACAGCGCCACGGCGAAGGCGCCGAGGGCGGCGTAGGCCAGCGCCACCGGGGCGCCGCCACCCAGGCCGTCGCCGAAGGCGGCGACGATCCTGTCCATCGGCAGGCCGGCGGCCAGGCCGCCGACCACCGCGGCGATGATCAGGGCGAACACCACCGAGACGCGCAGCATGGCCAGGACGACCATCACCAGCACGGCCAGAACGATTGCATTCATGTCGTTTTCCACTCGCTAGTTGTTGTTGTCGGGGAAAAGCAGGACGCAGCGGCCCGTACCCGCGGCGCAGGGCCGCGGGCGGGGCACGTTGGCGTCGGTCAGCCCAGGGAGGGCAGCAGCCCGGCCGGCATCAGCGCGTTGAGGCCACGCGCGGCGAGCAGCGCGCTGGCCGCCTCGATGTCCGGGGCGAAGAAGCGGTCTTCCTGGTAGTAGGGGACCCGGTCGCGCAGCAGGCTGCGCGCCTGTTCCAGCTTCGGCGAGGTCTTCAGGCCGGTGCGGAAGTCGAGGCCCTGGCAGGCGCCAAGCCATTCGATGGCGAGGATGCCGCGCACGTTGTCGGCCATGCTCCACAGGCGCTTGCCGGCGTTCGGCGCCATGGACACGTGGTCCTCCTGGTTGGCCGAGGTGGGCAGGCTGTCGACGCTGTGCGGGTGGGCGAGGGCCTTGTTGTCGCTGGCCAGCGCCGCGGCGGTGACCTGGGCGATCATGAAGCCGGAATTAACGCCTCCATTCGCCACCAGGAACGGCGGCAGCTGCGACATGTGCATGTCCATCATCAGCGAGATGCGCCGCTCGGACAGCGAGCCGATCTCGGCGATGGCCAGCGCCAGGTTGTCGGCGGCCATGGCCACCGGCTCGGCGTGGAAGTTGCCGCCGGAGATCACGTCGCCCTCGGCGGCGAACACCAGCGGGTTGTCCGACACCGCGTTGGCCTCGATCTGCAGCACCTCGGCGGCCTGGCGCAGTTGGGTCAGGCAGGCGCCCATCACCTGCGGCTGGCAGCGCAGCGAGTAGGGGTCCTGGACCTTGTCGCACTTCTCGTGGGAGCGGGCGATCTCGCTGCTGGCGCCGAGCAGGTCGCGGTAGGCGGCGGCCACGTCGATCTGCCCGCGCTGGCCGCGGGCGGCGTGGATGCGTGCATCGAACGGGGCGCGCGAGCCGAGCATGGCCTCGACGCTGAGGCCGCCGCAGACGGTGGCGGCGGCGAACAGGTCCTCGCCCTCGAACAGGCCGCGCAGCGCGTAGGCGGTGGAGGCCTGGGTGCCGTTGAGCAGGGCGAGGCCCTCCTTGGCGGCCAGGGTCAGCGGCTCGAGGCCGGCCACCGCCAGCGCTTCGCGGCCGTCGATCCACTGGCCCTGGTAGCGGGCCTTGCTCTCGCCGAGCAGCACCAGCGACATGTGCGCCAGCGGGGCGAGGTCGCCGGAGGCGCCCACCGAGCCCTTGAGCGGAATGTGCGGGTAGACCTCGGCGTTGATCAGGGCGAGCAGCGCGTCGATCACCTTGCGGCGGATGCCGGAGAAGCCGCGCGCCAGGCTGTTGACCTTGAGCAGCATGATCAGGCGCACCATGGCGTCGTCCAGCGGCTCGCCGACGCCGGCGGCGTGGGACAGCACCAGCGAGCGCTGCAGCTTCTCCAGGTCGGCCGGGGCGATGCGGGTCGAGGCCAGCAGGCCGAAGCCGGTGTTGATGCCGTAGGCGGTGCGGCCTTCGGCGATGATGCTCTCGACGCAGGCCACGCTGGCGTCGATGGCGGCGTGGCAGGAGCTGTCGAGGGTCACGCGCAGCGGCTGCTGGTAGGCGGCGCGCAGCTGGGCCAGGGTCAGTTGGCCGGGGACGAGATGCAGATTAACGGTCATGGCTCAGGCTCCCTTCACCGGGTTGATCATCGGCAGGTCGAGACCCTGCTCGCGGGCGCAGTCGATGGCGATCTGGTAGCCGGCATCGGCGTGGCGCATCACTCCGGTGCCCGGGTCGTTGCGCAGCACGCGGCCGAGGCGGGCGTGGGCGTCCGGGGTGCCGTCGGCGACGATCACCACACCGGAGTGTTGCGAATAACCCATGCCCACGCCACCGCCGTGGTGCAGCGACACCCAGGTGGCGCCGCCGGCGGTATTCAGCAGGGCGTTGAGCAGCGGCCAGTCGGACACGGCGTCGGAGCCGTCGAGCATGGCCTCGGTCTCGCGGTTGGGGCTGGCCACCGAACCGGAGTCCAGGTGGTCGCGGCCGATGACGATCGGCGCCTTCAGCTCGCCGCTCGCGACCATCTCGTTGAACGCCTGGGCGAGGCGCGCGCGGTCCTTCAGGCCGACCCAGCAGATGCGCGCCGGCAGGCCCTGGAAGCTGATGCGCTCGCGGGCCATGTCCAGCCAGCGGTGCAGGTGCGGGTTGTCGGGGATCAGTTCCTTGACCTTGGCGTCGGTCTTGTAGATGTCCTCCGGATCGCCGGACAGCGCCACCCAGCGGAACGGGCCGATGCCCTGGCAGAACAGCGGACGGATGTAGGCCGGGACGAAGCCGGGGAAGTCGAAGGCGTTCTTGACGCCCTCTTCCAGGGCCATCTGGCGGATGTTGTTGCCGTAGTCGAAGGTCGGCACGCCCATCTTCTGGAAGTCGAGCATGGCCTGCACGTGCACGGCCATCGAGCGCTTGGCGGCCTTGGCCACTGCTTCCGGCTCGACCTTGCCGCGTTCGACGTATTCGTCCCAGCTCATGCCCAGCGGCAGGTAGCCGTGCAGCGGGTCGTGGGCGCTGGTCTGGTCGGTGACCAGGTCCGGGCGCACGCCGCGGCGCACCAGCTCGGGGAGGATCTCGGCGGCGTTGCCGCACAGGGCGATGGACACCGCCTTGCCGGCGCTGGTGTAGCGGTCGATGCGCGCCAGGGCGTCGTCGAGGTCGCTGGCCTGCTCGTCGACGTAGCGGGTGCGCAGGCGGAAGTCGATGCGCGACTGCTGGCACTCGATGTTCAGCGAGCAGGCGCCGGCCAGGCTCGCGGCCAGCGGCTGGGCGCCGCCCATGCCGCCGAGGCCGGCGGTGAGCACCCAGCGGCCGGTCAGGTCGCCGTTGTAGTGCTGGCGGCCGGCCTCGACGAAGGTCTCGTAGGTGCCCTGGACGATGCCCTGGCTGCCGATGTAGATCCAGCTGCCGGCGGTCATCTGGCCGTACATGGCCAGCCCCTTGCGGTCCAGTTCGTTGAAGTGCTCCCAGGTGGCCCAGTGCGGCACCAGGTTGGAGTTGGCCAGCAGCACGCGCGGGGCGTCCTTGTGGGTCTCGAACACGCCGACCGGCTTGCCGGACTGGATCAGCAGGGTCTGGTTGTCCTCCAGGCGCTCGAGCACCTCGACGATCTTGTCGTAGCACTGCCAGTTGCGCGCGGCGCGGCCGATGCCGCCGTAGACCACCAGATCCTCGGGCTTTTCCGCCACGTCCGGGTGCAGGTTGTTCATCAGCATGCGCAGCGGCGCTTCGGTCAGCCAGCTCTTGCAACGCAGGGTGCTGCCGGTCGGGGCGGCGATCTTGCGGCTCGGGTCGTGGCGGGGATCGACGGTGCTCATCGGGGTTCCTCTTTCGCTTGTTGTTGTTGGGGCGTGGGGTTGGGTTCAGCCGTGCAGGGACAGCCGGTGGATCAGGCGCGCCGCCACCCGGGCGGTGCGGTTGTCCTGGTCGTGTTCGGGGTTCAGCTCGGCCAGCTCGGCGAGCAGCAGCTTGCCGCTGGCCTGCAGGCGCTCGATCAGGGGTTCGAGCAGGGCGATGGACACGCCGTGGGCGGCCGGCGCGCTGACGCCGGGGCCTTCCCAGGCCGGCAGCACGTCGAGGTCGACGGTCAGGTAGACGGCGTCGGTCTCGGCGACGAAGGCGTCCAGCTCGGCGCCGATGCTCTCCAGGGTGTTCTCGCGGATCTCGAAGTCCTCGCGCACCAGCACGCCCAGCTCGGCGGCGGTGCGGAACAGCGCGCGGGTGTTGGCGGCGCGGCTGACCCCCAGGCAGGCGTAGCGGAACGGCCAGCCGCGCGCGGCGCAGGCCTCGGCGATCTGCGCGAAGGGCGTGCCGGAGGAGTGCACGTGGGCCGGGTCGCGCAGGTCGAAGTGGGCGTCGAAGTTGACGATGGCCAGGCGCGGCGCGCGGCCGAGTTTGGCGCTCAGGTGCGCGGCGATGCCCTGCCAGCTGCCGAAGGCCACCTCGTGGCCGCCGCCGAGCACCACCGGCAGGTGGCCGGCGGCCAGCAGTTCGGCGACGCTGGCGCCGAGGCGCTGCTGGGCGGCGTCGAGGTCGCCATCACTGCAGCAGACGTCGCCGGCGTCGTAGGCCGGACCCTGGCGGTGCCAGGCCAGGTTGGCTAGCAGCTTGCGGATCGCCGCCGGTGCGCTGGCGGCGCCGACGCGGCCCTGGTTGCGGCGCACGCCCTCGTCGCAGGCGAAGCCGAGCAGGGCCAGGCCCGGCTGGCTGTCCGCGCCCAGCGGCTGGATGCGCTGGTGCCAGCGCGGGCTGTCGGCCTCGGGGTCGACGCGGCCGCTCCAGGCGTCCAGGTTCAGGCGATCAACGTTCATCGGTAATGGCTCCATTGAAGATGCGCTGGCGCAGGCGACCGGCCTGCACCGCGTAGGCCAGCTCGGCGGCGCGCGCGACGTCCCACAGGCACAGGTCGGCCGGCAGCCCTACGGCGATGCGCCCCAGCTGCGGCTGGCCGAGGGCGCGCGCGCCCTGGGCGGTCATCCCGGCCAGCGCCTCGCGCGGGGTCAGGCGGAACAGGCTGCAGGCCAGGTTGAGCAGCAGGGTGGGCAGAAACAGCGGCGAGGTGCCGGGGTTGGCGTCGCTGGCCACCGCCATCGGCACGCCGTACTGGCGCAGCAGCTCGATCGGCGGGCGCTGCGTCTCGCCGAGCACCAGGAAGGCGCCGGGCAGCAGGGTGGCGACGGTGCCGGCCTCGGCCATGGCGGCGACGCCGGCCTCGTCGAGGTATTCGATATGGTCGGCCGACAGGCCGCGGTGGCTGGCCACCAGCGCGCTGGCGCCCTGGTTGGACAGCTGCTCGGCGTGCGCCTTGACCGGCAGGCCGTGGCGCGCGGCGGCGGCGAACACCCGCTCGCACTGCGCCGGGCTGAAGGCGATGTTCTCGCAGAACACGTCCACCGCATCGGCCAGCTGCTCGGCGGCGGCCGCCGGGATCATCTCGTCGCACACCAGCTCGATGTAGGCGTCGCTGTTGCCGGCGTACTCCGCCGGCAGGGCGTGGGCGCCGAGCAGGCTGGTCAGCACGCGCACCGGCAGTTCCGCGCCGAGGCGGCGGGCGACGCGCAGCAGTTTCAGCTCGTCGGCCACCGACAGGCCGTAGCCGGACTTGATCTCCACCGTGGTCACGCCGTCGGCGAGCAGCGCTTCCAGGCGCGGGCGGGCCAGGGCGAACAGTTCGTCCTCGCAGGCTTCGCGTGTGGCGCGCACGGTGCCGAGGATGCCGCCGCCGGCGCGGGCGATCTCGGCGTAGCTGGCGCCTTCCAGGCGCTGCTCGAACTCGCCGGCGCGGTTGCCGGCGTACACCAGGTGGGTGTGGCAGTCGACCAGCCCGGGGGTCAGCAGCCCGCCGCGCCCGGCGAGAGTGGCGCCGGCGACGCGCGCCTCGTCCAGCTCGCTCATCGGGCTCAGCAGGGCGACGCGGCCGTCCTCGACCAGCACGGCCATCGGCTCGGGCAGCTCCTGCAGGCCGTCGAAGACGCTGACGTCGCGCCACAGCAGGCGGGGGGTGGAGGATGCGGACATGGGACGGATGACCTTCGGTTGGCGTTGTTTGTATATACAATATGAGCGAGGATGAAGGTCGTCAATAGTCGCCAGTGCCGTTGGTCCGGCCAGGGGCTGCCGTGCGCGGCGGGAAAGTCGCGGCAAGCCCGGTGTCGTAGGGGTTGCAGGCGCAGGATGGCTTCTGGGTCGGTGGGACGGCGGGTGGCGGAAAAGGCCGGGCGGGCGGCGGTGCGCGGTGGCGGTGCTTGCGGCTCCGGCATTCATGTATATACATTTGTCGCCGGCCGATGGGGCCCGCCCGCACAGAGGAGCACCGCAGCATGCGCAAGATCAGCCTGGCCGCCGCGCCGCGCCGGCCGTGGAAGAACGGCGGCGGCGAAACCCGCGAGCTGGCCGTGGCGCCGCCCGGCGCCGGCCTCGACGACTTCGACTGGCGCATCAGCTGCGCGCAGGTGGCCAGCGGCGGGCCGTTCTCGGCCTTTGCCGGCGTCGACCGCAGCCTGCTGGTGCTGGAGGGCGCCGGCCTGCGCCTGGACTTCGCCGGTGGCGCGCCCGTGGAGCTGGGCAAGGATTGCGCGCCGCTGCAGTTCGCCGGCGAGCAGGCGGTGAGCGCCGCGCTGCTCGCCGGTCCGGTCGGCGATTTCAACGTGATGACCCGCCGCGCGCGCTGGCGCCACCGCCTGCAGGTGCTGACCCTGCACGGCCGCCAGTTTCTGCGCCGCGAAGCCGAACTGGAGCTGTTCTACTGCGCCGCCGGCCGCCTCGACGGCTGGCTGGCCGACGCCCGGCCGTTCGCCCTGGCCGCCGGCGAGGGGCTGTTGTTCGGTGCGAGCGCAGCAGCGAGCGCAGCAGCAGATGCCGCAGCGGACGCCGCTACGCTCGCAACCGGGGGCGTCGCTGCGCCCACCGACGCTGGCGGCCTGCTGCTGTTCGAGGCCGCGGCACCGACCCGCCTGCTGCGGGTGCAGCTGTGGCGGCGTTGAGCGCAGGGGCTGCCGGCGCGGCCGCCCTGACGGGTGGTCGCGGCCCGGGCTTGCCGTGCTACCATTTTGTACAAATACTGTACCTGCAGTTTTTCTTGTACAAATTAGATGCGAGGTGAGCGCCATGAACCTGCACGACCTGTCCACCCACGCCCTGGCCGGGCGCATCGACAGCCTCGACCTGATCTCCCTGGAAGGCGGCATCTACGTGCTGGAGGCGCAGATGGATGGCCGCCCGCACAGCCTGGTCGACGAGCAGGGTCGCGTCTGCCACCTGCGTTCGGTGGAGCACGCCCGCGACCTGCTGCAGGAGGTGCCGCTGCTGCCCTTCCATCTGGTGCACCAGTCGCCCTACGACGAGATGTGCGGCCTCGCCGAGGGGCGCCGCGAACCGCTGCGCGTGCCGATCGGCATGCGTTCGCACTGGTGAGGCCGCGGGGCCGCGGCGGGCGCCTCAGGGCTCGGGCGGCTCGTGCTGGTCGAGGGCTTCCTGCAGGGCGGCATGCAGGCGTGCATGCAGGCGCACGAACCAGCGCCACAGCAGGGCGAGCAGGGTCACGGCGAGCAGGCCGATGATCAGCAGCCACTCGGTCGGCGGCAGGATGCTCGAGCTGAGGGTGGCGAGCAGCGGCAGGAAGCTGCCGAGGGTCAGCAGCGGGATCAGCTCGGAGAGCACCCGGCGCACCCGGCGGGAGCGGCTGCCGCGCGTGCCCAGCTCGGCGAGCAGCAGCGACAGGGCCTTGAGGCGGTGGTAGGCGGCGATCAGCAGCGGCAGCGAGAGCAGCAGGGCGGCGCCCCAGATCAGCGCCTTGTGCAGGGGCAGCGGCAGCTGCTGGCGGCCGAGCCAGGCGCCGATGGGCTCGGCGAAGTAGCCGGCGCCGAGGAAGATCGCCGCCACCAGCGCCAGGTTGATCACCGCGTGCAGCACGCTGCGGCGGATCAGGCTGGCCAGCAGGGCGTGCTGGCCGGGCAGGCGCAGGTTGCGCAGCCAGATGCCGTAGGCGCCGAACACCCGCGCCACGCCGGGCGGCATGGCCCTGGCGAGGCGCTGGGCCAGCGGGTCGGCGGCGCGGATCAGGTAGGGCGTGGTCAGGGTGGTGATCGCCGACACCGCCACCGCCACCGGATAGAGGAAGTCGCTGGTGACGCCGAGCTGCACGCCGAGGGCGGCGATGATGAAGGAGAACTCGCCGATCTGCGACAGGCCCATGCCGACGCGCAGCGAGGTGCGTCCGTCGTTGCCGGTGACGAAGGCGCCGATGCTGCAGCTGAGGATCTTGCCGAGCACCACGGCGAGGCTGATCACGGCGATCGGCCAGGCATGCTCGCGCAGCACCGCCGGGTCGATCAGCAGGCCGATGGCGACGAAGAAGATCGCGCTGAACAGGTAGCGCACCGGCTCGACCAGTCGCTCGATCTGCGCCAGCTGGCGCGACTCGGCCATGACCGCGCCGATCAGGAAGGCGCCGAGTACCAGGCTGTAGCCGAGCTTGGTGACCAGCAGGCAGAAGCCGAAGCACAGGCCGAGCACGGCGACCAGCAGGGTCTCGTCGCTGCCGAAGCGCGCCACGTAGGCGAGGACGCGCGGCACCAGCAGCAGGCCGACCAGCAGCGACACCAGGATGAACAGCAGCAGCTTGGCGAGGGTGGCGAACACTTCGCCGGCGGCCACGCTGCCGCTGGCGGCGATGCCGGAGAGCAGGGCGACGATGGCGATGCCGAGGATGTCCTCGACGATCAGCACGCCGAAGATCAGCTGGGCGAAGCGCTCGTGCTTCATCTTCAGGTCGCCCAGGGCCTTGACGATGATGGTGGTCGAGGAGATCGCCAGGATCGCGCCGAGGAACAGCGCATCCATCGCGCTCCAGGCGAACAGCCGGCCGATCTGGTAGCCGAGCCAGACCATCAGCACGATCTCGAAGAAGGCGGCGAGGATGGCGGTGGGGCCGACGCGCAGCAGCTTGCGCAGGCTGAACTCGAGGCCGAGGCCGAACATCAGGAAGATCACCCCCAGCTCGGCGAGGATGCGGATGCTCCGTTCGTCGCTGATCAGGGCGAACGGCGGGGTGTGCGGGCCGATCAGGAAGCCCGCGACTATGTAGCCGAGCACCACCGGCTGCCTGAGGCGGTGGAAGAGTACCGTCACCAGCCCGGCCGCCAGCATCAGCACGGCGAGGTCCTGGATGAAGGCGATGGCATGCATGGCCGGCTCCTCGGGAGCGGCCCCGCCGGCCGCCCCCGTTCGATGATAGGCGGGTCTGCCCGTCAACAGAACCTTTGCGATATACTCCGCAGCTTTCTTTGGCCGAGCACGCTGTCCGGCCCGCATTTGTCATTCGCAGACAAGCCACGCGCGGTTGCCCGGCGTGGCTTGTTGGTTTTTGTCGCGCCAGGCTGGCGCAGAACTAGAGGCACGACGATGAGCGCACTGGTAGGCGTGATCATGGGCTCCAAATCCGACTGGAGCACCCTCAGCCACACCGTCGACATGCTGGACAAGCTGGGCATCCCCCACGAGGTCAAGGTGGTGTCCGCCCACCGCACCCCGGATCTGCTGTTCCAGTATGCCGAACAAGCCGAAGGCCGCGGCCTGGAAGTGATCATCGCCGGCGCCGGCGGTGCCGCCCACCTGCCGGGCATGTGCGCGGCCAAGACCCACCTGCCGGTGCTCGGCGTGCCGGTGCAGTCGTCGATGCTGTCCGGCGTCGACTCGCTGCTGTCCATCGTGCAGATGCCCGGCGGCATCCCGGTCGCCACCCTGGCCATCGGCAAGGCCGGCGCGATCAACGCCGCGCTGCTCGCCGCCAGCATCCTCGGCGGCAAGCACCCGCAGTTCCACGAGGCGCTCAAGGCCTTCCGCACCCAGCAGACCGAGTCGGTACTGGAAAACTCGGACCCCCGCGAAATCTGAGGCAAGCACCCATGAAGATCGGCGTAATCGGTGGCGGCCAGCTGGGCCGCATGCTGGCTCTGGCGGGTACCCCGCTGGGGATGAACTTTGCCTTCCTCGATCCGGCGCCGGACACCTGCGCCGCCGCCCTCGGCGAGCACCTGCGCGCCGACTACGACGACAAGGATCACCTGCGCCGCCTCGCCGACGAGGTCGACCTGGTGACCTTCGAGTTCGAGAGCGTGCCGGCCGAGACGGTGGCCTTCCTCGCCCACTTCGTGCCGGTGTACCCGAGCGCCGAATCCCTGCGCATCGCCCGCGACCGCTGGTTCGAGAAGTCGATGTTCAAGGACCTCGGCATCCCCACCCCGGAGTTCGCCGACATCCAGTCGCAGGCCGACCTCGACGCCGCGGCGGTCGCCATCGGCCTGCCGGCGGTGCTCAAGACCCGTACCCTGGGCTACGACGGCAAGGGCCAGAAGGTCCTGCGTTCGCCGGCCGACGTCGCCGGCGCCTTCGCCGAGCTGGGCAGCGTGCCGTGCATCCTCGAGGGCTTCGTGCCCTTCACCGGCGAGGTATCGCTGGTGGCGGTGCGCGGCCGCGACGGCGAGACGCGCTTCTACCCGCTGGTGCACAACACCCACGTCGACGGCATCCTGCGCCTGTCGGTGGCCAGCAGCGCGCACCCGCTGCAGGCGCTGGCCGAGGACTACGTCGGCCGCGTGCTGGAGAAGCTCGACTACGTCGGCGTGCTGGCCTTCGAGTTCTTCGAGGTCGACGGCGGCCTCAAGGCCAACGAGATCGCCCCGCGCGTGCACAACTCCGGGCACTGGACCATCGAAGGCGCCGAGTGCAGCCAGTTCGAGAACCACCTGCGCGCCGTCGCCGGCCTGCCGCTGGGCTCGACCGCCAAG
>JAEAMF010000855.1_pt1 | contig 29117 bp, 29 predicted proteins | sample 8958721 | NCBI WGS metagenome assembly JAEAMF01 (sample SAMN16933255, study PRJNA681124) | bioreactor sludge metagenome | isolation source: anaerobic bioreactor treating anionic surfactant - SDBS | place: India: Bengaluru | collected 2019-02-28 | reverse complement strand
AGCTCTTCGAGGGACTGGCGGGTCACGTAGGCCACAAGGTCAAAACCGCATTCGAGATAAACCCGATGGAAGAGCCCGAACGGCGTGATCTTTCGGATCGTCCCTGCAAACACATTCCGTGCGCTGGACTTCGAAAACGGGGCGTCCACCGCAAGGGTCACATGCTCCGGCCGGATGCAACACAGAACCTCTTCCCCCGTTCGGACACGGCCCACCGCCTGAATCTCGCCGCCGTCCACCGCGGCGGTAAAGACCCCGTCGGAGACGTGGACGACCCGCCCCGGCAGAACCGTTTCGACTCCGACGAAACAGGCGACAAACTCGTTCACGGGCCGGTTCATCACCTCGGCCGCCGGGCCGATCTGCTCAATCCTCCCTTCGTTCACCACCGCCAGCCGTTCGCCCAGCCTGAGCGCCTCCGTCTGATCGTGGGTCGAGGCAACAGCCGTGGTGTGCGTTTCGCGGAGGATCCGTTCGAGATCGTCGGTCAGCGCCTCCCGGGTCGGCGGATCGAGAGAAGAGAAGGGTTCGTCGAGAAAAACGATTTGGGGTTTTGTGACGAAGGCCCGGGCGAGGCTGGTCCGTTGCGCCTCGCCGCCGGAGAGCTTCCGCGCGGAGCGTTTTGCCAGATGACCGACGCCGAAGCGCTCCAGGTATTCGGGCACAATCCGTTCGATCTCGCTTCGAACCACCCCGCGGATCTTGAGGCCCGCGGCGACGTTTTCGAAGACGGTTGTATCAAACAAAAGCGGCTCCTGGAAAACCATCGCAATGTGGCGGCGGTAGTCAAATCCACCGTCGGCAATCGGCGCCCCCCGGAACAGAATTTTCCCCTGCCCGAATTTCAACAAGCCGGCCAGCGTCAGCAGCAGCGTGGATTTCCCCGCACCGTTCGGTCCGATCAGGACGAGGACCTGTCCCTGAAACACGCTCAAAGCCGGGATGTCGAGGACCGTCGCGCCTCCCCGGCGGACAATGAGATTCTCGGCCTTCAGAAGAACGTTCGGATCGCCGACAGGGTTCATCTGGGCCTCTCCCGCTGCTGGATCTGGGTGAGGATCGCGTTCACGAAAAAGGCGAGGAGCATCAGGATGACCGATAGGGCGATGGCGATATCGAAATTCCCCCGTCCCGTCTCCATGACCGTCGCCGTCGTCAGGACCCGGGAGTAACCCCTGATGTTGCCGCCGACCATGATCGAGGCCCCGACCTCCGAGATGATGCCGCCGAAGCCGGCCATGACCGCCGCCAGCAGCGGCAGGCGAGCTTCCTTCACGAGGATCCAGACCATCTGGACGCGCGTGGCGCCCAGGGCGAGGATCTGGAGACGGAGGTTCGCCGGCAGATTCTGGATGGACGCCAGCGTGATCCCCGTGACGATCGGGGTGGCGATCACGGCCTGGGCCAGGATGATCGCCGTCGGCGTGTAGAGGATCTCCAGGAACCCAAGCGGCCCGTTCCGCCAAAGGAAGATCGTCACGAAGAGCCCCACAACCACCGGCGGCAGACCCATCCCGGTATTGATGATGCTCACCACAAGTTGCCTCCCCGGGAAACGGGTCAGGGCCACAACCGTGCCGACGGTGATGCCGATGAAAAGGCTCATCAGCGTCGCCGTCCCCGACACCCGCAGAGACAGAAGCGTGATCCCCAGGACCTCGCTGTCCAGCGTGAAGATGAGATAAAAGGCCTTTTGGATCCCCTCGAGAATCAGATCCATGGATCGCGCCGCCTGTTTCGATTTTTTTCGGGCATTGCAGGGGTTCCGATGGGTCCCTGCAACACCCGATTTGGGTCTCTTAGATCAATAATTAATTATACTCCGGCTTGCCCGCATCGGGGAAGAAGAGGGCGCCGCCGAACTTCTCCACGCCGAACGTCTTGATGATATTCTGGGTTTCCGCAGAGACCATGAAGTCGGAGAAGGCCTTCGCCCCTTCGGTGTTGACCTTCGCGAACTTTGCCGGATTGACGCTGATCACATGATAAACGTTCAACAGGATCGGATCGCCTTCCTTCAGAATGTCCAGTTTCAGGTCCTTTTTCCGGGACAGATAGGTCCCGCGGTCGGCGAGGGTGTATCCCCGCTTTTCGTTGGCCACGTTGAGGGTCTGCCCCATTCCGAGCCCCGTCTCCTGGTACCACTTCAGCCCGGAAGGCTTGACGCCAGCGGCCTTCCAGACATCGAGCTCCTTCGTATGGGTCCCGGACTTGTCCGCGCGCGAAAGGAAGAGAGCGCCGGCATCGGCAATCTTCTTGAAGGCTTCCGGCGTGGTCTTGGCCGACTTGATCCCCGCCGGATCGGCGGGATCGCCGATGACGATGAAGTCGTTGTGCATGACGATCAGCCGATCAATGCCGAATCCGTCCGCGATAAATTTCTTCTCGGCGGCAGGTGAGTGAACCAGCAGGACATCCGCCTCGCCCTTCTGGCCCATGGCCATCGCCTGGCCGGAACCGACGGCGATCGTCTTGACAAAATAGCCGGTCTTCTTTTCAAAAATCGGGATCAGAACGTCCAGAAGCCCCGAATCCTGCGTGCTCGTTGTCGTCGCCAGGATCAGATTCTTCTGCGCCGGTGCGGCAAAAGCGGGAAACGTCAAGCCGGTCATTAACCCCATGGCAACCAGCGCCACAACCAAAATCCTTGTCCAATTTCTTTTCATGATCTTCTCCTTATGGTGAATTGTTTTTCTCTACTTTTCAAAATTCACTTTCCCATTTTCTTGCGCCAAGCGTCCGAGTTGGGGAAAAACATCGGCGCGCCGTATTTGTCCTTGCCGAAGTCTCGTATGATGATCTGACCTTTGTCCGCGGCCGTCATCCAATGGATGAACTGCATCGCCCCCGCACGGTTCACCCGGGGGAACTTCGCCTGGTTGACCGGAATCAGAGACATGAAGTTCAGCATCGCCTTATCGTTTTCTACGAGAATCGCGAGATTGATCTCTTTCTTCAGCGACAGGTAGGTCGCCCGGTCGATGACCGTGTAGACCTGTTTTTCGTTGGCGTAGCGCAAGGTCGGTATATTGCCGCTCGAACCTTTCTCGTAAACGACATACCAGTTTCCGGACGGCTGGATGCCTGCCCCCTTCCAGAGATCCATCTCGGCGACATGCGTGCCCGACTTGTCCCCTCTGCTGATGAAGGTCGCCTTCTTCGCGGCGATGGTCCGGAGCGCCTCGGCCGACGTCTTCATCCCCTTGATTCCCGCTGGATCGGCCGCCGGCCCGACGATGACGAAATCGTTGTACATCAGCGGGATCCGCTCCGTCCCGAAGCCGTCTTTCACAAACTTTTCCTCCAGGGACTTGGCATGGGCCAGCACCAGGTCGAACTGCCCCTTTTCAGCCATTTTCAGGGCCGCGCCCGTTCCGGCGCCCACATGGCGCACCCGGATGCCGGTCTCTTTCTCGAATCCCTCCTCCAACGCGCCGACAATGCCGGCGTCGATCGGCCCGATCGTGCTGGCCAGCAGAACAAACTTGTTCTCCTGGGACGGTCCGGCAACATCCATCGTGCTGCAGGCCGGAAAGAGAAACAGCACGAAAAACAGAAAAATCCAACTTCGCTTGATCATCACGCACTCCTTTCCCAATCCTTCATTCAATCGATTGATGACCCATTCACTTCAATCTGTCCCGGGGGCTGATATCGTTACGGATATCTCTCCCTTCTCGTTGCCGAAATCATTCCCCTTGCGTATAGAGAATTCGGCCGGCATTGCCGAAATCGTAGCCCTTCAGATTCTTGATCCGCTGACGGAAGAGATCCCCGTTGAGAACCTGCATCAGGGCCTGGACCCCCTTCTGAAAAAAGATCGATTGGTCGCAGATCATGTCGAACCGTTCACGGGCAATCGGAATGAAATCGAGACCGAGCATCGTCGAAACCGCTACCGTGGCGATCCCCGCGTCCGCTTCGCCGGAGAGAATCGAAAGCCCGACTTCGATGTGGGTGAAAACCTCGTTCTCATAACCGGCGATCCTGTCCGGTCGCAGACCGGCCTTTTGCAGGTTGTGGTCCAGCAGCAGGCGCGTCCCGGAACCTTCCTGGCGATTGATGAACCGGACCCCGTCTCGCGTCAGATCCTCGAATCCGCCAATCCCAAGCGGATTGCCCTTGGCAAGAAGAAAGCCCATCTCCCGGTAAAAGAGATTGACAACCACCGCTTTGACGCTCGGAACCCACTTCGCCAGGTAGGGGATGTTGTACTCTCCGCTTTCGGGATCCAGCAGGTGCGACCAGGCAATGTCGGTAAAACCCTTCTCCAACGCCAAAAGCCCTCCCCGGCTCCCCGTGTTCGCGGAAAAGATGAACAATTCGGGATGAGCCTTTTTCAGGCAGGTCTGGAGAATGTCGAGCAACGGATCGTTGCTCCCGGCCGCGAGGAGCGCCCCGGCGATCCGTTCGCTCTTCCGGCGGGCCTGCTCCAGACCTGAAAGGGCGTTTCTCTCGATCCAGTCATCGATCACGCTCTTCGGGAAAAGCCACTTCCCGGTCATCCTCGTTGCCGGAATCTTCTTCGTCTTGATCAACGCATAGACCCGCTTCTCATGGATGTCCAGATAACGGGCAACTTCCTTGGTGTTCATCATTCCTTCGGGCATGGCCATTTCCTCTCAATGCGGGCGGCAGAATAGACGATCGAAAAGAAAATATCAATAATAAAATGACATATAACAACTTACTATTACTAATCCATACCCATACAAACCCGTATCTTCCTGGGCCATCGATTCGAAATAGATTGAAATAGTGAAAAAAGGACGGCTTGAAAATGTCCGGATAGAGACGGGGAAGGAGGGGGAACGGGAATGGCTGCAGTTTCTCCCGGGACGACGGTCAGCGGAAGCGCCGCTCGAGCATCAGCACTTGGCCCGTCTTTTCAAAGTAGGTTTTGAGTTTTCCCATCTCGTTCTGCTCTTGGGCGGTCAGCGCCCCGCCTCCGAGTCTTTCACCCCAGTAACCGTTCGCGACAACCGTTTCCACCCGCTCCAACCGGCGGATCAGGCTTTGGGCCGTCCCCGCCTGCAGCGCAATGCTGACGTCATTGATCAGCAGGATCTCCCGCGGGCGACGGTCCAACCGGCGGAAGAGCGTCTCGATTCTCCGGCGGTTGCAGCGGGCCTTCTCCCGGGCCTCCGTCTCCGTTTTCGAACTCAAACGGGGCGGGGCAAAAGGGCCTCCCAGGTAGAGGACGCCTTCTCCGGAAGGTTTCGGGCAGCAACAGCAGCATCGCCGCCCCGACCAGGTAGATGACGCAGGTGACCGCCAGGCCCGTCTGGAGACCATGGATTTTGCCGATATGGCCGATGGTGTAGGGCGCCAACACGGCGCCCAGCCTTCCCATATTCCAGCAGAAACCGCTGGCATAGGCGCGTACCCGTTCCGGAAAGAGCTCCGCGTAATAGGCCCCCAGCACGCCGCCGGAGCCGCAGAGACAAAAGCCCACGACGATCCCCCACCAGAACAGAAACATCGGGTGGCGAACGACGATGTAGGTCGCAACCGAAACGGCCGCGGCGGCGAAGGCGGCCATCATCGACCGGCGGCGGCCGATCCGGTCCGCAAGCCAGCCGAAGAATTGAAAGCCGAGAAACATGCCGAGGTACATGACGAAGGAAAAGCCCGCCATGGTCGAAAGGCCCAGCCCCCTCTCCCGGGTCAGGAAGGTCGGAATCCAGAAGGCGGCCCCCCAGTAGCCCGCGAGATTGACGACGCTGATCATCGTAGCCGGCAGCGTGATTTTGGCCAAACCTCCCTCGAAGATGGCCCCGATCCCGACTTTTCCTTTTCGCGAAGCGCCGATCTCGACGGCGGCCGGGCCGGCTTTCTTGCGATCGGGAGGCACCAGCCGCAGAACCAACAGGGAAACGGGAAGGGAAAGCGCTCCGGCGGCAAACAGCCACTGCCATTGGATATGCAGGACCATCCGGCCTACCAGGGAAGCCAGCACCGCGCCGATGGCGAAGCTGCTGAAGACGAATGAGGCGGCGCGTGCGCGGTATTCCGCGTACCAGTGCTCGGCAATCAGCGCCGCGCACGGGCCCCAAATGCCGCCGATGGCAAGCCCCGTTGCGAACCTCAGCGCCATCCAATGGCCCCAGGAGTGGACAAGACAGACGCCCGCCATCCCGGCGCCGAGCCAGATCAGCGCGAGCACCAGGGAGAAACGTCGGCCGCGGTTCTCGGCAATCAACCCGAACACGATGCTTCCGAACATCGCTCCCAACATCGTGGACGAACCGAGGAGCCCTCCCTCGGGGAGGGTGATCTGAAGGACCTTGAGCAGAACCGGCATGGCAATGGCCAGGACGATCAGGTCATAGCTGTCGAAAAGATAGGTCAGAAACGTGGCCCACAAGACGGGCCAGCGATGGCTCGTTCCACTCATGATTTTTCCTTTTTGAGTTTGGACAGCAGGTCTCGCGTCGCCTCCCGGATGTCCGGTCGATTCAGGATCGCCGATACGACGGCCACGCCGTCCACGCCCGTCTTCATGACCTCAGGGGCGTTTCCGGCGTCGATCCCGCCGATCGCCGCCACCGGGATGCGGACGGCGGCCTTGATTCGCGCGAGCGTTTCCAGGTCGACCTTTTCGGTGACCTGCTTGGTCGCCGTGGGGAAAACGGCGCCGACCCCGAGATAATCGGCGCCCTGCGCCTGAAGAGCCAGCGCCTCTTCCAGCGAAGAGGCGGAAGCGCCGACAATTTTGTCGGGTCCCAGCAACCGGCGGGCAACGGACACGGGCAAATCATCCGGCCCGACGTGCACGCCGCCGGCGTCAACGGCCATCGCAATATCGATCCGGTCATTGACGATCAGCGGAACGCCATACCGGTCCGTCACGGCCTTGACCTTCCTGGCCAGCTCCAGATATGCCCGCGAGGAGATCTCCTTTTCGCGGATTTGAACGAGTGTCGCACCGCCCAGCAGCGCCTCTTCGACATCCTCCTCGAGGCTCCTTCGGCCGAGCCAGCGGCGATCCGTAACCAGATACAAGGTAAGCTCCCATTTTTTCCCGAACATCACGCATTCCTTTCCATCAATATGATCTGCCTTCCCAAAACCAAAAAGGCCGCTCCCCGGGGGGAAGCGGCCTGGATGTCTTCGGCATGCGTCAAGCTCATTTCCCTACGCAGGCATTACCCTGATCAGGTCGATAAAGGGTTACCGGAATCCCGGTATCTCAGTCCGCAGCGGACACCCCCAACAAGCGGCTTCTTTCTACGACACAAGCTCGCCAATGTCAAGTTGATCAATATTATCTGTCAGTATTTTCATCCCCGTTGCGCAGCGAGGAGTTGCCGTTTTGAAAATCCCCGCGAGGAGGGATCGCGCCGTTCGTGCCGCGGACACCTTCGGAGCCTCGGACTCTCTGCCCGCGCTTCTCGATCTTGTCGGTACCGTCGTGATGGGCCGGGTCCCCAGCATGAGCGTCGGCCCCCATCAGGCAGCGGCGATCCCGACAGGAGGATTCCTTCCGCAGGGCGCGGATTCCGTCGTCATGGTGGAATATGCCGGTCCGGCAGGAGAAGGCGCCATCGAGATCTCCCATCCGGTCACGACGGGGGAAAACGTCCTCGGGAAGGCGGAAGATGTGGCGAGCGGCGATGTCGTGATTCCCGCGGGAAAGCGCATGCTTCCCCAGGACATCGGTTTGCTCGCTGGCTTGGGATTGGCGAATGTCGCGGTTTATCGCAGACCGAAGGCGGCCGTCATCTCCACCGGGGATGAGATTGTCCCCGTGTCCGACACCCCCGCTCCGGGAAAGATCCGGGACATCAACGCCCACTCCATTTCAGCGCTCATCCGGGCCGCGGGAGGCGAAACCGAAATGTTCGACCCTGTGCCGGACGATCCGATGCGTCTTCGCGACGCGCTTGAAAGGGGACTGACTTCGGCGGATGTCGTCGTGCTCTCCGGCGGCAGCTCGGTCGGCGAACGCGACCACATGCTGAACGTCGTGGCGTCGTTGTCTGATGCCGTGGTGCATGCGCACGGGATCGCGATCAGTCCGGGAAAACCGACATTGATCGCCTCGGTGCAGGGCAAACCGGTGTTCGGACTTCCCGGACACCCGGTGTCGGCGCTTGTCGTGGCGCAGGTTTTCCTTGCACCGTTTCTGGGATATCTGCAAGGGCAGGAGCTGAAACAAACGCCTTCCGGGATGCGGGTAAGCGCCGAGTTGACCGACTCCATCCACTCCGCACAGGGACGGGAGGAGTATGTGCGCGTCAAACTGGAGCAGTCGCAGGGTCGGCTCACCGCCCGGCCCGTCTTCGGCAAGTCGGGAATGCTGTCGACACTGGTCAAGGCCGACGGCTTTGTCGTGCTGCCGATCCACGCCGAGGGACTCCCGGCCGGAGAGACGGTAGAGGTCGTGATTTTCTGAATTTTGGATGGGACGGATATCATGGAGCGGAAAAATCGGATGTACCGGCATCTCAAGACCTTGGAGCAGGCGGGCGCCATCCTCCGGGCGAGATTCGGCGACCTGAGGGTCCCGCCGGAGACGATCGCCGTGCGGGAGGCGCTCGACCGAATCCTCACCGAACCGGTCACCGCGCTGTCATCGGTTCCGGCCTACCACGCCGCGGCGATGGACGGGATCGCGGTCAAGGCGTCCGACACCTTCGGCGCGCTTCCCGAGAAACCGCTCCTGATCCCGCGCGGGGCGGGGAAAATGGTGGACACCGGCGATCCCATCCCGGAGGGAAAGGACGCCGTCGTGATGATCGAACGGGTGGAGGAACGGGATCAGGGATGGGAGATCCGCGAGGCCGCCTATCCGTGGAGAAACGTCCGCAAGGCAGGAGAGGATATTGTCCGGGGAGAGGTGATCCTGCCGGCGCGGCACCGCATCCGGCCCTGTGATCAGGCCGCCCTCCTGGCCGCCGGGATTCTCTCCGTGCGGGTGTTTTCCAGGCCGCGCGTTCTGATCATCCCGACGGGCGATGAAATCGTCCGCCCGGAAGAGGCTCTGTCGCCGCTGCCGAAAGGGACGCTGCTCGAAGTCAACGGGCAGATGCTCGCGTCACTCGCCGTTCAGTGCGGCGCCGTCGCCGAGATCCGCCAAATCGTGCCCGACCGCCCGGGGGAACTCAGGGCCGCGCTGAACGAAGCGCTCACAGGGCAATACGATCTGATCATGACCATCGCCGGCTCATCGGCCGGTTCGGAGGACTTCACCCCGGTTCTGATGGAGGAATTGGGCGATCTTCTCGTGCACGGCATCACCGTCATGCCCGGAAAGCCGGCGCTGCTGGCCGCCTTGAACGGTCGGCCCGTTATCGGCATCCCCGGCTATCCCGTGTCCGCGGCCGTGGCTTTCGGAGAATTCGCCCGCCCCCTGCTCTATTTCATGCAGGGGCTCAACCCGCCCGAACCCGACCTGCTGGAGGTTTCCGTCGGCAGAAAGATTCCGTCGAAACTGGGCCTCGAAGAGAGGGTCCGGGTGATCCTCGGGAACGTCGGCGGGAAGCGCGTTGCGGTCCCGATCAGCGGCGGCGCAGGGGTGATTACCTCCCTCGTCCGCGCCGATGGGATTCTCCGAATCCCGCAAGAGGTCAGCGGCCTCGGGGAAGGCGAAACGGCACAGGTGGAACTGATGATCCCGCGTGAGGCGCTGAACGATTGTCTGCTGGCCGTCGGTTCTCACGACCTGACCATCGATCTGCTCAACAGTCTGCTGAAGGAGAGGACGGGCGGGCGTATGCACATCTCGTCAAGCAATGTGGGCAGCTTGGGCGGCCTCTTTGCCCTCAAAAGGGGGACGGCACATTTCGCCGGATCGCATCTGCTCGACACCGCCACCGGCGATTACAACCGATCGTACATCCGCCGCTATCTCCCGGGGATGCCGGTTGTGCTCCTTACCTTGGTCCACCGATGGCAGGGTTTGATCACACCGGCCGGGAATCCCAAGAAGATCAAAGATATCGAAGATCTCAAGCGGCCGGACATTATCTTCATCAATCGCCAGGCCGGTTCCGGCACACGCATTCTGCTCGACTACGAATTGGCCAGGGCCGGGATCGCCCCGGACGACATCGTCGGCTACCGCACCGAGGAGTACACCCACATGAATGTCTCCATGGCTGTGGTTTCCGGAGCGGCGGACGTGGGGCTGGGCATCTGCGCAGCGGCGAAGGCGCTTGGCCTCGATTTCCTTCCCGTAACGAAAGAACGCTATGACCTGGTGATCCCGACCGCGTATAAGGAAGATGAAAAAATACAAATCCTGATCGACATCATCCGTTCCAAAGAGTTCAAGGAGAAGGTCTTGGCGATGGGGGGCTATGAAGTGCACGAAACGGGAAACATCGTCAATCAAAACTGAAGGAATCTTCAGAACAGGCCTTCATCCCGAATGCCGTAGCGCTCCTCCATCGAACGGATCGCATCGAGGTCCGCAAATAGATCAACAGGCTGTGCAACCGGTTGGGATACCTTGCCCGAGACAGCGCCGACAGGTCGTCCGCACCACCCGTCGACGCTGCGGATCATTGTTTTGCACGCGTTCCTTTTCAAGTCTATCCGTTTCGAAAGGATCTCCATGATCGGCACCTCCTCAAAAGTCCATGCGCAAAATATGACCGCCGGAATCTACGGATCATTTCATAGCGCAAAAACAGTGCCATAGGACCGATCCGGGATGAAAGATGCAACTACTTGGAAGTAGGACAGTTATTTCCGAGAACCTGAAAGGTCTTTCTGAGGAGGAGATAACAAAATTGTGCCGGCTTGCCAAACAGACACAAAAGCGTCACGACCCTTCGAAACGCAGAAGATGCCTTGGGCATCGAAGATCCATTTTACAAACGCGAATCGTCCCGGCAGAACCCGGTCGCAGAACATCGGCAGAGGGAAAAATCGTCCCTCACCGTGCAGGGTCATGAAAGTCGGAAATCGGTTGCAATCCCGGCAAAGATGGAATATGGGATCCAAGAATGCCATGGCTGTGTCCTGCCGTCCTACAAACGATCCGTGGAAGGGAAATATCATATGAAAATAGTCGATTACCGCAAGGTCCCCGCAACGACACCGCTGCCGGGGGTGATCAAGAGGGTGCCGATCGGTCCAGAGGCCGGCGCGAAGAACTTCATCATGCGTGTTTTTGAGGTTGCGCCCGGACATGCCAGTCCCGACCATATACACCCCTGGGAGCACGAGATTTTCATTCTCTCCGGGGAGGGGGTCGCCCGGTCACAAGACGGAAAAGAAACGCCGATCGGTGAGGGAACGACGCTTTTCATTCCCGAAGGGGAAAAACACTGCCTGGTCAACAAAGGCAGGGTTGAACTCCGCTTCATCTGCATGATCCCTGCGGGGGTCGAATAGCAGGAGGATTCATCCATGGCCGACTCACCCAAGGAGCCCCGGCAGCAGATCCGCCGGGACGATCACGGGCGAATCCGGGAGCGGAAATTCATCCTTCATGGAAAGCCGGAAGGGGAATATGTTTCCTACTTCGAAAACGGCCGGGCGATGGTCCGGATGACCTTTCGCGACGGCCGGAGGGAGGGTGAAGCGCTTTCTTTCTATCGGGACGGCCGGATCCGCGAAAAGGGGTTTTTCAAAAACGACAAACCGGAAGGGGAGTATCTCTCCTGGTATGAAGACGGAGGACTCCACGAGCGGGAGTTTTATCAAAACGGTCTTCTCGACGGATCGTACGTCTTTTATTTCCGGAACGGCCGAATTCGCGACGAAGAAAATTTCCGGATGGGGAAATTGGAAGGGGAGTACCGTTCCTACTACAAAAGCGGACGGCTCAAGGAAAGGGGCGCCTTTCGGAACGACCGTCGGGACGGAGAATACGAGGCCTTCGACCGGGAGGGCCGACTCCGGGAAAAGGCCGTTTATCGAAACGGCAAGCTTGTGGGAAAGTTCCTGACCTTCGGCGCGAACGAAGCAGCCGCCGGGGGAACGAATGGGGATGACGGCGCGGCGCGCGACGGAATCGAAGACGAGAGAGAGGGAAACAAGAAGGTCGTGGACAACCTGCTGAAGGATTTGCAGAACTTCAACCATTCCTGATGGTTTCACTTAGGGGAGGGCCATGATTCAAAATATTCTGATTCCCACCGACGGCTCCCATTATGGAAAGACGGCCATCGCCTATGGAATTCATATCGCCGGAAAGCTGGGCGCGCAACTGACCGGGCTCCATGTCGTGGACGTTCGGCTCATTCGCGGACCCGTGCTGACGGATATCTCCGGCTCCGTCGCTCTGCCGTCCTACCAGGAGTTCCTGCCGGCCATTGAAAACAGCCTGGACGTCAAAGCGGATGCGATCCTCCGGGAATTCAGGGATCAGTGCGAGGCGGCGGGACTCCATCCCGAAACGAAAAAGGTCAGGGGAGTGATCGACGAAGCCATCATCGAAGAAGGCCGGAAATGCTGTGACTGGATTCTCCTCGCCCAACGGGGCGAGCATTTCCACATCGATGGAGGCGCCATCCTCGGCTCCACGGCGCAGTCGGTCGTCCGGCGATCCGGAAAGCCGGTCCTGGTGACTCCGGAACATTTCCGGGAGATCGAAAGCATCGCCGTCGCCTATGACGGGAGCGCCCCGGCCGACAAGGCGCTGAAACTGGCCGCCGAACTGTCGGAACACGCCTCCTGGCCGTTGTCCGTCGTGATTGTCACGGCCGACCCGTCCGCGGGCGAAACCATTTCGCGAAAGGCGGAGGATTTTTTGGAGTCCGACAGGATCGACAGCGCCACCCTCATCCTCCCGGGCAAGGAGGACAAGGAACTCCTCAAATTCATCCGGGAGGGGGCGGTGGAGCTCCTCGTCATGGGGGCCTACGGTCACAACCGCTTACGGGAACTGATGGTCGGTTCCACGACCTCCGCAATCATCCGGAAAAGCACGATCCCGGTCCTGCTGACCCGCTGAGCGTCCCTTCATGAAATCCATCCAGAGCCAGCCGGTCTATCTGAAAACGCTCTACTTTCTTTTTTTTGTCGGCCTGGGGATCAGCTCGCCTTTTTTCGGAATCTTCTACAAACATGTCCTCGTTCATACCGACGGAACTCCCGCCATACGCCTGATCGGTCTGATCTTTTTCGTGATGCCGCTGGTCAGCCTGATCGCAAACATTCCTGCGGGAGTCCTTGCGGACAAGTTCCAGTCGGGGAAGCGCCTCATCACCCTTTTCTGCTTCGGCGTGTCCATCTTCGCACTGATGATCGGTCTGGCCGGAGAGGATCTTGCCCGCACATGGTCCATCCATCTGAAATTCACCTACATCTTTGTCCTGCTGCTCTTCCTCAACGCGTTTTTCTATCCGATCATGCCGACACTCGACGCGGAGACGCTGCTCTTTCTGAACCGGCATTCCCGAAGGGAATACTACGGAGCCTACCGGGTGTGGGGAACCTATGGCTGGTCCGTCTCGTCGATCCTGATGGGGGCCCTGCTCTTCTTCATCCGCCACGATCCGATGATCTTTTACGGGGCGGCGCTGGCCTTTGCCGCGCTGGGGTTTGCCTCCTGGTCCGGCATCGAGAGCCGGCCGGCGGCGGCCCCGATCATCATTCCGTGGGACCACCTGAAAAAGGACACCCTCTTCCGGCGGTTTCTGCTGTTCATCTTTCTCCACGGTGTCGTGACCACCTCGTCGTTCACCTACGTCGGATACTTTTTCGATGATGTCATGAAGAGTCCGATGGAGATCGGCTTCGTCCTCGGCACCTGGGCCCTCTTCGAGATTCCGGTGATGACGTTTTCCAGGAAACTGATCGACCGTTTCGGAAACCGACTGCTGATCGTATCGGGGCTGCTGCTGAGCGGGATTCGCCTGATCCTCTTTTCCCTCTTCACGCCGGAAACGCCTTTTGCCTGGAAATTCGCCGCGGCGCTTCTGCACGGGCCCGGCTTCGGCCTTTCCCAGTTGGGGATCATCGATTTCGTGGACCGGCAGGCGCATCCGGCGATGCGGGCCATCTACCTGAATATCTCGACCGTGGCCCGCATGTCGCTGGCCTCGGCGCTGGGGGGCATCCTGGGAAGTTTTCTGATCGACTGGCAGGGAGGCGCGTTTCTGATGCTTTTTTGCGGATGGGTCACGATCGCAATGATTCTCTTCTTTGTCTTTTTCGTCCGGAATCGCCCGGAACCGGGGTCATGCCCATAGGATCGCCGCAGCCGCGACCGGATGGCAGCAGACCGGAAACGGGTTTAACTACCGGTATGAAAGACTGCAGAAGAAATCGTCAACCGTCAAAAAAGGCCCGGAGGCAAAACCCCCGGGCCCGTCCATCTTACCTTTGAAAAAACCGACTATTTGAGCAGGGCCAGAAAGACACCCGCCGCAATCGCCGTTCCAATGACGCCGGCCACGTTGGGACCCATGGCTGCCATCAGCGGGTTGACCTTGCCTTTGGTCTGCTCGGAGACGAACTTCTGGACCACCCGCGCGGCCATCGGGACCGCGGAGACGCCCGCCGCGCCGATGCAGGGGTTGATCTTCATCCGTTCCGGAAGGACGAGGTTGAGCAGTTTCGCGAAGACGATCCCGCCGGCCGTGCTGAAGATGAACGCTACGCAGCCGAGAACCAGGATGAAGAGGGTCTGCGGCTGGATGAAATTCGTTCCCTCCATGGTTGAGCCGACCGCCAGCGCCAGGAAAATCGTCACGGCATTGATCAGGTGGGTGCTTGCCGTGTTGCTCAAACGGTCCGTGACCCCCGATTCCCGGATCAGGTTCCCGAACATCAGCATGCCGATCAGCGGCGCGACCGAGGGGATCAGCAGGGCGGTGATCAGCGTCGAGATGACGGGAAACAGCAGAACCGTCGTCCGGGAAACGGGCTTGGCCGTCTTCATCTGGATCGCCCTCTCTTTTTTCGTCGTCAACAGCCGAAGGACCGGCGGCTGGATAACCGGAACCAGGGACATATAGCTGTATGAGGCTACGGCGATCGCCCCCATCAGGTGCGGGGCCATTTTTGCCGTCAGGTAGATCGAGGTGGGTCCGTCGGCACCGCCGATAATCCCGATCGAAGCCGATTCCTGCGGGGTGAACCCGAAGAGGTAGGCCGCCCCGACCGCAGCCACCATAACTCCGAACTGCGCCGCGCCGCCCAGGACGAAGGTGATCGGCCGGCTCAGCAAGGGCCGGAAGTCCGTCAGCGCCCCGACCCCGAGGAAGATGACCGGCGGCAAAAATTCCGTTTTGATCCCCGCGTTGTAAACGAGCTGCATGAGTCCCGCGACGACCTCGGGCCCCGATGCAACCCAGTTGTCGAACGAGGCCATCATCGAGTTGGGAATGTTGGCCATCAGCGCCCCGAAACCGATGGGCAGCAGCAGCAGCGGTTCATAGTTTTTCGCGATTGCCAGGTAGATCAGGATACCGGCAACAATAAACATCGTAATGTTCTGCCAAGTCAGGGCCATCAGCCCCGAGTCTGAAAATATCTTGCCAATTACATCCATACCTCACGCTCCAATCGTCATTATCGGTTTTTCTGAAGAAACCTGGCTTCCCAGCGCCGCCTCGATGCTGATCACACGCCCCGAGCAGGGGGCCTTCACGTCATGGTTGGCCTTCATCGCCTCCACCTGGGCCACAATCTGACCCTCCTGGACGGCATCGCCGACCTTGACCGCGATCTGCACCACCTCGACATTGCCCTCAAAGGGTGAAAAGACGGGGACGGTCTTGCCCGTATGGGCGACCGGAACGGCAGCGGCCGGAGCCGCCGGCGCGGCCGACGGGGCGGGGGCGGTTCCCGGGGGTTCGATCGTGATTTCGAAATTTCGCGTCACGGCCCCTTCGACGACCTTGCAGGTTGTGGTGAACGGAGAGCTCAACGGCGCCGCAACCGCAGAGACCGGCACCGCCGCCGCTTTCTTCAGCGGGAGCGAAATCTTCGCATTGCCCGTCAGGAAACGGATCCCCTCGTTGAGTTCCATCGCCTTGCCGGGAACGATAGATGCAGCCACCAAAAAGATGTTCTCTTCCGTCATCGGAAGGTTTCGTTCCTTCAAGGCCTGTTCCGCCAGGGCGACCGTGTCCGGCGCCGCCTCGAGGGCATCTCCCGTGAAGGGCTCGAGCTTGAGCTGCTCGGATGCAATCTTGACGACCTCGGGATCCGGCGGAAGCGGCGGACGCCCGAAATAACCCAGAACCGCCCGGCCGAATCCGGCCTCGATCTTCTTCCAGCGGCCGAGCAGAACATTGTTGAAGGCTTGCAGCCAGTACTGCTGGCTGCCCGGGGTAACACTTGTCCAGGCGCCGGCCGCCTCGACGACCACGGGGAACTCCGCCAGCACATCGGGGTACCGGTGGAGGATTTTGGCCTCCTTCATCATGTGAACATTCGGGCCGATCGCGCCTCCCGGCATCGGGAATCCGACGACCCGCGCATCGGCGGATGTGGTCACCGGATTGAAATCATACTCCTTCAGCCCCTCCTCCAGCATCGCCTGGATCGCATCCATCTTGGTTTCGTCGATATCCAGCGAATAGCCGGTCCCCTTGAGGGCGTGCCACATGGAGCGCACCTCGGGCTGAACGGTCCCGGAGGCCATCGGGTGGCAGGAGAGGTCGATGCCGTCGACGCCGCCGTCGATTCCGGCCATGTAACAGGCGACGCCCATCGAGGCCGTGTCATGGGTGTGATGCCAAAGGATCACTTCCGGCGGCAGGATCTTTTTGAGCCCTTTGGCGGTTTCGTAGCAGGTCTTGGGATCGGCCGTCCCCGAGGCATCCTTCATGCAGACGGAATGAAAGACGATGTCCCGCTTCAGCAGTTCCCGGATGATGTTGATGTAAAACTCGGGGGTGTGAACCTTGTCGGAATGGAAGGGCAACCCCATCATCGATACGCAGACCTGATGGTGCATCCCCGCATCCACGATCGGCTTGCCGGTCTTGACGAGGTTGTCCACGTCATTCATGTAGTCAAAGTTCCGATCCCAGGTTGTATTGTGCTTGTGCATGAGCTTGGCCTGAAGCTTCAACGCCTTGATCTTCTGGGTCGTCAGCGTGACTCCGGAAACGGAGCGGGTGAGGATCTGGAGATCAGCGTCCGGACCGACCGCCTTTCTCATTTCGTCCATGCAGAAAAAGGGATCCTCGTTGACGTAAAAGTAGGGGGCCTGAAACCGCGCGCCGCCCCCGAACTCGAAATGGCGGATCCCGGCTTCCTTCGCCGAATAGGCCATCGCGGGAAGGATGTCCTTCAGACGAACCTTGCCTCCGAACGAGCTCTGGAGCCCGTCGCGGAATGGCATGAACATAACACGAATTTTTTTGGGGGTACTGGTGTAAATCATATCGTCCTATGCACCTTTCATAAAATTTGCTGGTTTATGTGTATGGTTCCCCCAACAATAGTTGCGGCGGGCAATGGATATCCCGCCGCAGTCAGGAGAACAACCTGTATGCTCAGCGCAGAATCTCGCGAACCCGGGAGACCCTGGCGCCGGGAAAAGCCGAATGGACGGCTTGGGCGATCGCAGACTCCACAGCCGTATCCACTCTTACGGTGGCCGCCGCGGGCTCGGCCGCCGGTGCGGGGAAAATACGGGTCAGGATCGCCATAATGATGGCCATAAAAGCCAACAGGACAAGCACAATCGAAAAGCCCAGAGTACATGCTGCAAGAACGGACATTAAAACTACCTCCTCATGATCACGTTACCCGACTCTTCAAGCCAACCAAAACCGCTTCATAACAGCCTCGGATTGCGTTCGAGCGGCACCGTTCATCGGTTATTTTGGTGATTATAACACACTTCAGGCCAAAAAGGTGACTTTTTTTGATCCATTTTTTTCAATCCCGATCCGGCCCTTCAGAGACCCATTTGACGGCAGGCCGATTCTTCGGCAACCCGACCATGGGTTACCGGATCCCGGCGACCTTCGAGGATCAAAGCGAGATCGTCCGCGATCGCCGTCACCACCCCACGCGCCACAGGCGGCACCGACCACAGATGCTCGGCGGATCCCTCCGCAGTCTCCTGCCAGACACGCACGGCTCGACCGATCATTACGGAGTGACGCCGGTACTCTGCCAGCAACGGCATGAATCCCTCCCGGAGAAGCAGACCGTAGAGGTCGTCGATCTCCCGCAAAAGAGCCGGCAACAGCGAGGGGAGGCCGATCCCCTGATAAAACTCGCCCAGGCATCCCACCTGGGGAACAAAGGGCGTCGGTTCGACCTCCGGGACACTTCCGATGTTGATCCCGATACCGAGAACCGCATCCCGGATGATCTTCCCCTGGATCTGCGTGGATACGACAAATCCGCCCACCTTGCGGCAATCGACGACAACATCATTGATCCATTTGATCCCCGCCGCTACAGCCCCGCCGGTCAGCCGTCGGATCGCCCGGACACAGGCAACCGCCGGCAGCAGGGTGAAACCGTGACCGATCTCTCCCGCCGATCGGTTCGGAGATAAGTGCACCACCAGATGCAAATTCCCCGGACAGACCGACCAGGGGCGACCCCTCTGGCCGTGAAAACCCGCACCGGTCAGCGCCACGCAAGCGGCATGGTCAGATAGAGTTCCTCCCTTCCGAATCAGGTCGACCACACCGTCGTACTGGGACCATGCGGCCTCGTCCACCAAAAGCAGAGTTTCCCAATGCCCCCAGCGCTGACCCTCGGACCGCGCCTGCCAGAGGACGGCGCCGCCGCCGGCAGCGGCCCAGAGGGACAAGTCCTCCGGTCTCGGGGTGATCGACGGACCCGGGGCCTCCCCCGGGAAAAAGGGCTCCATGCGGATGGCAGGGCTGAAACCTACATTCATGTGGGGCCGGTATCATAAGATCCGACTTGTTTCAAGAACCTTTTCCTGCCGGCATTCTTTTGGACATTCCGGGGTCATTCATTTTCCACATCGGCTATTTTCCACCTATTTTCCTTGACAAGCCGCATATCAAATCCTATCCTAAGGATGAGGCAGGTGCTCTTTTCCATGTGTCCCCTTTTGGTTTGCTGCCGATTGACCGATGAGATGCATTCCATCGTCACAGGGAATCCCCGGCAGCAGATATGGTCAGCCCGTCTAACGACTTGCCAACCCCAACGAAAGGAGTCATCCATGGCCATCAAGGTTTTGATCAAGCGGAAAATCCCGGAAGGATTGAACGACCCCCTCTTCAATAATCTGATCCGCAAACTCCGGGCGCTCGCTTCCGTTCAGCCGGGTTATATCTCCGGGGTTACCTTCAAACGTGTCGACCAGCCGCGCGAGTTTCTGGTCGTCAGCACCTGGCAGAATATCGACGCCTGGAACGAATGGCGGACAAACCGGGAGCGGAACCAACTCCAGGAACAGATCAACGCCATCATCGGGGCTCAAACCGAATACGAGGTATACGAATACCTCTAATGCCTGCGGCGGGGCTTTTCATTCCGAAGGCCCGGCCGTTTTTGGACAGCGTTGAAATAAGGAGCGAGGGGGAAGAAAAACGGGGATCGGGCCTTCATCACCGCCCGGTCCTCTGCTGGTCGTCATAACCCCTGCGTAAGACCAACCATTAGGAGGTTGTTCATGTGGGTCTTCACCCAACGCGGTTTTATTTCCATCATTGCTTCTGAAAACAGTCCGAACTTCCTGATGATCCAATCCCGTTTTCCGGGCCACATCGAGGCACTTTTTCCGAATGCACAGGTTACGGAAGCCCCCTATGGCGTCTATCGATTCCGAGCCGTGGTCCAGAAGCACACCGTCGCGGAGAAGCTGCTCGACCTCGTCGAACACATCGATTACATCTCATTCAAGAAATCCATTCCTGATGAACGCTACCGGGAAGCCGTCATGGATGCCTGGAGCACGCTGAACAAGTACGATCTGGGACCCGGCAGGCCTCACGACCCGGAAGAGTTCATGCCGTAGGCAGCGAAACGTTCACAATGGTCCAGCCTTCAGGTGCTTCATGAGGGCGTCGATCCCCGCCTGGGAAACCACCTCATCCTGATCGGCATGACCCGAGCTGCATCCGATGCCTCCGACGATCCGTCCGTCAAAAAAAACAGGGAGCCCGCCGGCAACGATCATGAACCGTCCCTGGTTGCTGACATGGATGCCGTAGGAGGGGCCGTCCGGCCGGCTGGTCTCGCCGTAGGCCCGCGTGGACTTGCGCGCGGCGGCGGCCGTAAAGGCTTTGCTGATCGCAATGTCGATGCTGGTCAGCCGCGCGTTGTCCATTCGGTGAAACATCAGCAGCGATCCGCTATCGTCGGTGATTGCGATATCCATATCCACACCGATTTCCCGCGCCTTGGCCTCCGCCGCATCCATCATGACCCGGGCGTCGTCAAGGGTCAGTCTGGGAACCATCTCCATATTGCAAACCTCCTCTCCTTATGTTTTGCCGAAGATCTCCTATTCGAAATGCTTCCCGATGCTTGTTCGCAGGCCGCTCAAGAGATCATGGCGGGTGAGGTCGAAATGGATCGGGGTAATGGTGATCATCCTCTGCTTCAGCGCCCCGGCGTCCGTATCGTCCTTCTCATGCTCGGGAAGCTCGGTCTGTCCGGCCAGCCAGTAGTAGATGTGTTCGCGCGGATCGACCCGCTTGTCGAAACTTTCCATCAGCCGCGCCCGCCCCTGTTTCACGACGACGATCCCCCGGATCTCCTGTTCCGGAACGGCCGGTATGTTCACGTTCAGCGCAACGTTCGGCAACGGATTCTCGAAAAGGAAGGCGGCCATCTTCCGGGCGAAACGGGCAGCCGCCGAATAATCGGCCTCTTCATGCGTATCCAGGGAAATCGCAAAGGACGGCACTCCCAGAATCGCTGCCTCCGTTGCCGCGGAGACGGTTCCTGAATAGAGCACGTTGATCCCCACATTGGACCCGCGGTTGATCCCCGAGACGACCAGGTCGACCGGCCCCCCCGCCAGCTCATCCAGCCCGATCTTGACACAGTCCGCAGGCGTCCCGAGAACGGAATAACCGAGAAAAGCCCCGTTTTTACGGGCCTTGCGCACCATCAGCGGCCGGGAAAGCGTGATGGCATGACCGACAGCGCTCTGCTCGACTTCAGGCGCCACGATGACGCACTCCGCATCCCGGGAAAGCTCCCGATAAAGGGCACTGAGTCCCCGGGCGTAAATCCCGTCGTCGTTGGTCAGAAGAAAGCGTCTCATCATTCGAAGGCCGCACCGCTGATCCGGCCATTGTTCTCGGTTTTCATTTCCGATTCCCCGGACAGATGGATTTCATATACTGCAGCGCCTCTTCCGCCAATGGGACCGAGTCGATCCAGACGGATGCCTCGTGGTTGAATTTCAGGGCAGACTGCGTCAGGTTGTGGCTCCCGATCAGCAGATACCGCCCGTCAATGACGACCATCTTGGTGTGCGTCACCCGTTCCGGTGCATCCAGACAGACCTGAATTCCCGCCTTTTTCAGCCTCTCCGCCGTTTCGGCATGGTTCCGGTTCTGGTCGTCGTTGCCCCGGTTTCTCTCGAGAATGACCTGGACACGAACCCCTCTGCGGGCAAGGCCCAAAATGAATAGAAGTACGGCCATCGGCAACGGCAATCGCGCGAAGGCTTTCAAAAGTCCCATCCCGTTGTTCTTCTCCTTTTTCCGCCACACGTTCTCTCCTCTACAGGAGGAACGGCTCTATGTCCGCTGTCTTGCGGAATCGATCCTGTCATGTTCCCTTATACCACACAGGATCCATTCTCAATAAAAAAAAGCCCGGGCATCCACAACGGGAGCCCGGGCCGAGGGTTTCGGACGATTTACTTCTTTACGTCCTCAAAATCGGCGTCCACCACGTCGTCATCCTTCTTGCCGCCACCCGCCTGCTCGCCTGCCCCCGTTTGAGGGCCTGCACCCGGACCCGCCTGCTGCTGACCGGCGGTTTTGGCGTACATGGCCTCGGCAAGCTTGTGGGAGGCATTGGTCAGCTCCTCCTGCGTCTTTTTGATCGCTTCCAGGTCATCGCCCTCGATCGCCTTCTTGACCTTGGCGATGGCCTCCTCAATTCTTGCCTTTTCGGAAGCATCGATCTTGTCGCCGAACTCCTTGATATTTTTCTCCACGCTGTATGCCATCGAATCCGCCTGATTTCTCGCCTCGATGAGTTCCTTTTTCCTCTTGTCCTCCTCCGCGTGCGCGTCGGCATCCTTGACCAGCTTGTTGATCTCCTCCTCCGTAAGGCCGCTGGAGGCGGTGATCTTGATGCTCTGCTCCTTCCCGGTTCCCAGATCTTTTGCCGAAACGTGGACGATGCCGTTGGCGTCGATGTCAAAAGTCACCTCGATTTGCGGCATGCCGCGCGGAGCGGGCGGAATTCCCACAAGCTCAAACCGCCCGAGGGTCCGGTTGTCGCCCGCCATGGACCGCTCTCCCTGGAGGACATGGATGCTCACCGCCGGCTGGTTGTCCGCCGCTGTCGAGAAAATCTGGCTTTTCTTGGTCGGAATCGTCGTGTTCTTCTCGATCAGCCGCGTCATGACGCCGCCCAGCGTCTCGATACCGAGGGACAGCGGCGTGACATCGAGGAGCAGGACATCCTTGACGTCGCCGGTCAGGACACCGCCCTGAATCGCAGCGCCGACCGCCACCACCTCATCCGGATTGACCCCCCTGTTGGGCTCCTTCCCGAAAATTTCCTTCACCTTCTGCTGAACGCGGGGCATCCGCGTCATCCCGCCGACAAGGATCACCTCATCGATTTCGCTTGTCCTGAGTTTTGCATCCTGCAGGGCTGTCTGGCAGGGCCCCACCACCTTTTCGATCAGATCCTCCACCAAGGCCTCCAGTTTGGCCCGGGTCAACTTGATGTTCATGTGCTTGGGGCCCGAGGCGTCGGCCGTAATGAAGGGAAGGTTGACATCCGTCTCCATCGAGCTGGAGAGCTCCATCTTCGCCTTCTCCGCCGCCTCCTTGATCCTCTGCAGGGCCATCTTGTCCTTCCGTATATCGATCCCCTGGTCTTTCTTGAATTCGTCGGCCAGGTAGTCGATCAGCCGCTGGTCGAAATCCTCGCCCCCCAGGTGGGTGTCTCCATTCGTGGACTTGACCTCGAAAACGCCGTCACCGAGCTCGAGAATCGAGATGTCGAAGGTTCCCCCCCCCAGGTCGAAGACGGCGATCTTCTCGTCCTTCTTCTTGTCGAGGCCATAGGCCAGCGCCGCGGCTGTCGGTTCATTGATGATCCGAAGCACGTTGAGGCCCGCGATCTTTCCCGCGTCCTTCGTCGCCTGCCGCTGGGAGTCATTGAAATAGGCCGGCACCGTGATGACCGCGTCAGTCACCTTCTCCCCGAGATAATCGTCCGCCGTCTGCTTCATCTTCGTCAGGATCATCGACGAAATCTCGGCCGGGCTGTAGTTCCGCCCCCGGATCGTCACCTGGGCATCGCCATTGGCCGCTTCGGTGATTTTGAACGGACTGATGGTCCGGTCGTGCTGCACCTCTTTCGAATTATATTTTCTCCCGATCAGCCGCTTGATGGCATAAACGGTATTTTCCGAGTTGGTGACCGCCTGCCGTTTGGCAACCTGTCCCACCAACCGCTCCCCGTTTTCCGCAAAAGCAACCATCGAAGGGGTCGTCCGGTTCCCCTCCTGGTTCGCGATCACGACGGGATCCCCGCCTTCCATCACCGCGACGCACGAGTTTGTCGTTCCCAAATCGATCCCGATAATTTTTCCCATGATCAACATTCCTCCTCGTTAATGATTCTAAGCCTCTTCGCAATTATTTCCCGGTTCACCGCCCATTGAGGGGCGTTTGCAGACCGATACCTTCGCCGGCCGGAGCAATCTGCCGTTCAGCAGATACCCCTTCTCGAATTCGTCGATCACCCTGCTGTTCTCGTGGTCGGCGCTTTCTACCTGCATCATCGCCTCATGGACATTCGGATCGAACTCCTTCCCCTCCGCGTCGATCCTCTCCACGCCGTGTTTCTGCAAGCTGCTCAGCAGCTGCCCATGAAGCATCCGGAGACCTTCCCTGAACGCATTGAAATCTTCGGAATTACAGGCATGTTCTATGGCGCGGTCCATCCCGTCCACGAGCGGCAGCATATCCCGGATCAGGGTCTCGTTTCCATACCGTATCGCGTCCGCTTTTTCCCGGACCACCCGTTTCCGATAATTGTCGAGCTCGGCGACGGCGCGCAGATATTTGTCGTAATTTTCAGCGGCCCTTTTCTCCGCCTCCTGAAGCTTTGCCATCAGATCTTCCGTTCCGCCCGTCTTTTCGGGAATTTCCGCATCCTGTCCACCCTTGTCCGGGAACGATTCCGCCGTTTTCTTCTCCAGGCCGTCTCCGGCCGTATCCTTTTTGCTCCTTGCAACCATGACGCTCCTATTTCATATCCGGTCTCTGAAAGAGTTTGAAATCCACCATTTCACAGATCACATGGCCTGCCGTGATATGCACTTCCTGAATGCGGGGGGTGCTGGTGGAGGAAACGTTCAGCACATGGTCCGCGGTCTTCGCGACATCACCGCCGTCCCTTCCGGTCAAACCGATCGTCACCATGCCGATCTTTCTGGCTGCTTCCAGTCCCTTGACCACATTGGCGGACTTTCCGCTGGTGGTCATCCCCCAGGCAATATCCCCCTTCTGGCCGATGGCCCGGATCTGCTTGCTGAAAATATCCGAAAAATCATAGTCGTTTCCGATGCTTGTAATGATCGAGGTGTCCGTCGTCAGCGCAATGGCCGGAAGAGGCGGCCTCTCGATGACGAATCGGTTCACAAATTCCGCGGCAAGGTGTTGCGCATCTGCCGCGGATCCACCATTTCCGAACAGCAGAATCTTGTTCCCGGCCTTCAGGGCCGCCGTGACTGCTTCGACCACCGCAACGATCCTGGTCAGGTTTTCATTGACGAAAGTCTCCATCGCCTGGCCCGATTCGCGGAATATTTTGACGATATAATTTTCCATGATGTCCTTATGAATCCGCCCGTTTCTCAAAAGTGGTCATAATATATGAATCGACCCGGACCCTGTCAAGTGAGCCCGTCCGATTTAAATTTTCTGTCCCATCCTCTTGATCTATCGGCTGCTCTTCCTTCCGGAAGGGTACAAAAACCGCCGATTCACTCAAAAGCGTCCGCGATCAGCCGTAACCCCTCATGCAGTGTCTCTTATCCGACGTCAGCATCCAGAATCCTTCATCCCGCGGTTCATTGACGGAGCCATCAATGTGTGTCAAAATTCATAAAATGAAGGGATTTCGGACAACCGACGGACAGGAAGCGAAAAAGGTTGAATCGTTCATACGATGCAAAACGGCGAACTGAAATTCATTGTTGATCTGAATGCGGGGAAAATGGCGAGATGGTTGCGGATGGCCGGCTTTGACGCCGACCTCTTTACCGGCGCGGATGATGATGCGATCGTGGCCGCCGCGTTGACGGGAAACCGCATCCTGCTGACCCGAGACCGACGGATTATGAAACACCGTGCGATTGTCGGCGGCCGCATTCAGGCAATTCTTATCGAGGATGACCACATCAAGGGGCAGGTGTTACAGATCCTTGACATGCTGAAATTGGACAAAAGCCGTTTCCGTCCGTTTACCAGATGCTTGGAGTGCAACAGGCAACTAACGAAGAGAGAGAGGGAAACGATCCGGCATCTTGTTCCGCCTTACGTATACCAAACCCAGAACCGTTTTGCCGAGTGCCCGGGTTGCCGCCGCATCTACTGGCCGGGCACCCATTGGGAGGGGATGAGCCGAAAAATCGATGAGATACCGGATCTTGAGCCAGATAAACCGCGTTAGGCACCGCAACACGATCGGGAAAATGATCTGAACCGTGAAAATGGAGAAAAGCGCTTTTTGTACTACAGCCCCATTGATTGCCCTTCAGCAGGGCCTCTTTCCTATATGATCGACAAAACCCTTGCTGCCCCAGCCCGAAAAGGCAGATCATGCCTGTAACCGGTCAAGACCTTTTTTTATCGTTGTTCACAGAGTTCCGCAGCACATTGGAGGGCTTGAAGGTAACAACCCTTCTGGCGTCAATGGTCATCGTTTCGCCCGTCTTGGGATTCCGGCCTCTCCTCGCCTTCTTGGATCTGACCGTCCATTTGCCGAATCCCGAGATATTGACGGGATTCCATTTATCCAACTCATCCTTGATGATGTCAAAAAGGCTGTCCACGATACGGGCGCAGTCTTTTTTAGGGATGCCGATCTCGTCATACATGGATTCTACGATCTCCATTTTCGTCAGACTCATAATCTTTCTCCTTTCCTCATGGGTGATCAGGGTCAAGCGCTTTTCCGCCAATACCGGTCACCGGCTGCCGTTTCAACCGGCTAAATCTCAATCAGGATTCCCTGTCCTCACACAGGGTCTTGACCGCCCTCAGATACGCATCGAATCCTCTCATGAAAATGTCATTATGATCTGCACCGGGAATCTTGAGAAGCGTTTTGAATCGTGATGGGCAGACATCGAAGAGCGCCTGCGCTTCTGAAAAGCGGAAAAAATCATCAAATTCAGCATGGATCATCAGGGTCTTCTTGTCCCATGTCCGAATTTTTTCAAGGTTTCTGAATCCCTTTTCTTCCGTGAAGCCGATCTCCGAACCGTTTACACCCAGGAACTCCAACAGTGAAGCGGTATGTGCAAAACTGCTCTCCAGAACCAGACCGTTGATCCGGTTTTTGTGACGACAGATCAGCTCAAGTGCCGAGGCGCTGCCGAGGGACCGGCCCATCACGATTAAAGCCCCCCCGTATCCTTTCCCCTTCAGCCATCTTTCTGCAAACTCAAAGACAGTGTGGCAGTCTCTCATCATGTTTGAAACCGTCGGACTGCCGTTCGATCCGCCATAGCCCCTGTAATCCACCACCAGAAAATTCATGCCCCCGTGGTTGTACAGGGGTCCAAATTCATCATAGTCACCGGCAATTTCACCGTTTCCATGAAAGAAAAGAAGATTCGGCGCCGATTTTCCTGCCATATGGAAGCAACCGGACACGGCAATATCGCCCTCCACCGGAATCAACACATCGAATGCATTTTCAGCCCTCTCACGCACACCGTAATCGGGCCTTGGATGAAAAAGCCTCATAAGGATTTCCGGACGGTCCAGACGGGAATAGCCGCCATTCGATAAATCTGTCATTCCAGCGCACCTATGATTTGCCTTGTTCTTTGACGCCTCAACGCGGGTTGGGTTCAGATGTTGTATGCATATTGCTGCGCTCCATATCGTGTACCCCAAAGTGCCCGGGCCGCAGGTCATTTGAGGAGCATGGGCCCGTGTTTCCTACTGCGCGGGACTCTGAAGTTTGAGCGCCATGGAAGGCAGAGTGAGCTTCGAGTCAGGCCCCCGCTGTGTCTCCGGGACCATGTAATCACGTTCGACGAGCGTAGCCTTAACCCCGGGCGGGATGACGAGCTCTGTGTCTTCCACAGATAAACAGAAGCCGTGGGTGAGTTTTTCCAGGCCATCACAGTTGCGGGTGAAATAGTAGACGTAGAACTTGTCTAAGTTATCCACTCCAGGGTACCACTCCGGTTTTGCGCTACCCACGAGCTTCGCGCCGTCGACGTTTTCCGCGCCCAGCCTCAGGCGGAAGTTGTTGACCCCCAAGCTGACGTACGTTGCATTCCCGGTAGCCGTACCCAGGGTTCCAACCACGGCATAGACTTCGCCGTTATCGAATCCGTAGCCACCCCTGAACTGGTAACTGGCGTCTTGCGTGTCCGCGAGACAGTCCATCCCGATGTTGTCGCACAGCGGTCCAACCAGATTGAACGGGGACGACTGAGTGTCAATGAAGGAGGCGGCCTTGTCCGTACAATTGGGATCGGCGCATGGTTGCTCCCATAACTGGCTGACTTTATGTACGAGTCGGTTAAGGTCGACCTTGAGGTACTCTTCGGAGACCGCTTTTCTCGGTTCAGGGCTATCGTCCTCCCATGCCGGGTAAGGCTGAAGCGAGTGCGGCTGGGAAGCGCGGATCCGCAGAATCGACAGCGATGGATTGTTCCTCCAGATATCTGAGGGCATACCTTTCTCGCCGCCGTCTTCCGGGAGTGAGTAACGAATGCCCGAAACGAAATCGTCGGCGTCTTCACCAAGACCGATCCGCATGTTCGCGGGGATCCCCTCGGTAAAGATGTCTTGATCCGCAACCGACAGATTGCGCAGGACCTGGCGGACTTGCCGATCCATGGACCGGTCGGGTGTGATGATGAAGTAGCGGAACTGACCGAAGCTTCCGCCCGACTGCCGTTCAATGACCACGTTATTGTTGCTGTCGCTCAGGCTGTCGAAAGTTAAAATGCGGTCCTGCGTGGGACGACCAGGGACTTTGTGGAAGAAGACGTCCTTGGCGCCGATCTGGTTGATCAGATGGTATGTATCGTTGTCCGTTTTATAGGTGTCTTTGCGGGTGAACAGGTAGCTCTGCAACCCGAAATAGACGGCCTTCGGAGGGAGATACCCGAAAATGACAATCGCTTCATTCGGATCAAAACGGAAGCTGGTACTGTAGCCCTCCTTGGTCTCGCCGAACGCGTTTTTAGTTGCCGGGTCAATGTACTCATTCGGCCAGTAGGGCACAACCGGCATTACATATGGAGCGGTGGGATTGTTGAAATAGCACGTTCCCATCACTTCAAAGGATTTCGGGCAGTCCTCGATCTTCCATAACTGGAAATAGCCCTGAGCGATTTCAAATCCGTCCTTCTTCAATTCAGCCGTGAATTGATCGACGCCGATACCGGCATTGCCGGTGTTTTTGTGATTGCATGCCGAGATGATTCCCCATACCAGGAGTAAGACGAGGATCTGAAAAAAAAGGGGGACCTGTCGACGAGCGACCATTAGAGTACCTCCTGAGTTTTTTGGGAAAATCGTTGGCTGAAACCCCGGCGGAACATTCGACCCTTTTGACTTTTGAACCTTCTGCCTTTCACTATGTAGACGAAAAATATCTTATGGATGGATCTAACTATCTGATTTCAGAAGCATTACAAGGAATCGGGTGGTGTCGATCCTGAGGGATTCTCATCTCCCAAACCGAATCGTACTCCCGAAGATTCTGTTTTTAGTGAAACATCTTTTTTTAGGGCAGTGAATTTGTGGTGTATGGCATCTATAGGGCCAAGGAATTTGTTTGTCAAGAAATTGATCAGA
>JAEAMF010000861.1_pt1 | contig 29150 bp, 25 predicted proteins | sample 8958721 | NCBI WGS metagenome assembly JAEAMF01 (sample SAMN16933255, study PRJNA681124) | bioreactor sludge metagenome | isolation source: anaerobic bioreactor treating anionic surfactant - SDBS | place: India: Bengaluru | collected 2019-02-28 | reverse complement strand
CTTCGGAAGCGGGCCCGCCCGGGTGCCGACCACCCGTGGTCGTCCGTTTGGTCAACCGGCGGACCGGCCGGCCACCACCGCCGAGCAGCCGGCTACCACCACCGCCGAGCAGCTGGCCACCACCACCGCCGAGCAGCCGGCCACCACCGCGGTAGGCAAGGTGCTGGCCAAGCCGCTGGTGCGGCGGCTCGCCCGAGACCTGGGCGTGGCGCTGCAGTCGATTCGTCCCACCGGGCCGGGCGGCACGGTCAGCAAGTCGGACGTGGAGGCCGCCGCCGGACTTGGCCGCGTCCCCGAGCACGCCAACCGCGTCCCGATCAAGGGCGTCCGCAAGGCCACCGCGACCAATGTCGCCGAGTCGATCGCCAAGCACGTGCACGTCACGGAGTTCAACACAATCGACGTCAGCGCCACCAAGGCGCTGGTCGAGGTGCTGAGGGCACGCCGCGAGTTCGCCGGACTGCATGTCTCGCCGCTGCTGATCCACGCCAAGGCCGTCTGCCTGGCGATGGCCCGCCACCCCGAGCTGAACGCGTCCTGGGACGCCGCTGCCGGCGAGATCGTCTACCACGACGAGGTGAACCTGGGCATCGCCGCCGCGACTCCGCGGGGCCTGCTCGTCCCGGTGATCAAGGGGGCTGACAAGCTCAGCCTGGTTGAACTGTGCCGGGCGATCAACGATCTCGTCGTGACCGCACGCGAGGGCAAGCTGCAGCCTGCCGACTACGCCGGTGGCACGTTCAGCATCACCAACGTCGGCGTCTTCGGCATCGACACCGGTACCCCGATCATCAACGGGGACGAGTCGGCGATCCTGGCGATGGGTGCGATCAAGCGCAAGCCCTGGGTGGTCGGCACTGGGGACGACGAGCGTATCGAACCCCGCTGGGTGACCACGCTGGCGCTGAGCTTCGACCACCAGTTGATCGACGGCGAGCAGGGTTCGCAATTCCTCGCCGACATCTCGACGATCCTGAGTGCGCCGGAGCTGGCACTGCTGTTCTGAGATCTCTGAGATCAGCGCAGCCAAGGGCCGAAACTGCCCTGTGAAGCGTTTCGATCCACCGTGGCTGGACGCTGGTCAGGGCGCGCGGTGGCAGGATGGCCGCATGCTCTACGCCACGCACCTCGAGGTCGATCTGGCCGCCATCGAGCACAATGTGCAACAGGTGCGGACGCTGACCCCGGGTGCGCAGGTCATGGTGGCTGTCAAGGCCAACGCCTACGGTCACGGGGCGGTCCCGGTCGCGCGGCACTTGGCGTCCCGGCGCCTCGTGGACGCGTTCGCGGTGGCGACCACCCCGGAGGGCATCGAGCTGCGCACCGCCGGCATCGAGCTGCCGATCCTGAGGCTCTCGCCGGCCTTCGACGACGAACTGGAGGCTGTGGTCGCTCACGACCTCTCGCTGACGGTCCACGACGAGGCCACCATCGACGCGCTCGCCGACGTCGCCGAACACGCCGGACGCTGCCACGGCGTGCATCTCGCGATCGATACCGGCATGCGTCGAATCGGCTGTGAACCCGAGGACGCGGGGGTGCTGGCCGAGCGGATTGCCGGCCGGGCGTCCCTGCGCTTCGACGGCATCTTCACCCACCTGCCGACGAGCGACACCCCGGCCGGGGCCGATTTCACCAGTGCGCAACTTGCCCGGTTCGCCTCGGTCGTCGGCCAGATCCAGGACGCCCGGGCTGCGGCCGGGCTGCCACCGGTGCCGTTCGCACATGCCGCCAACTCCGGGGCCATCCTCGGCTACGACCTCGGGCCGATGACGATGGTGCGCCCCGGCATCATGGCCTACGGCTACTACCCGGACGCCCGCGCCACCCCGCGTCCGGTGGAGCTTCGGCAGGCGCTCGCCTGGAAGTCCCGGGTGAGCCACGTCAAGCGCGTCCCGGCGGGCCAGACCGTCGGCTATGGACGCACTTGGACTGCCCCGGTCGACAGCTGGATCGCCACGGTGCCGGTGGGCTATGCCGACGGCTACTCCCGGCTGAATTCGAATCGGGGACGCATGCTGGTCGGCGGCCGGTCCCACCCGGTAGTCGGCCGTATCTGCATGGACCAGACGATGCTCGATCTGGGCCCTGTCACCCCGGCCGGGCCGGCGCCGGCAGCGGTGGGCGATGAGGTGGTGATCCTCGGTGGGCAGGGCGACCAGTTCATCGGCACCGACGAACTGGCCGACCTGATGGGAACGATCAGTTACGAGGTGACCTGCCTGATCACTGCTCGGGTGCAGCGGAGTTATCGGCTGGCCGTCGACTGACGAACTGCTCGCGGGCGTAGCGTCCCACCGCCAGGGTGTTCCAAGAATCGGTGGCTGCGCCGACCCCGCCGCCGACCACCGGGATCGCCCGGGCGATCAGGCCGACGGCCTGTTTGCCGCCAACGGTCGTCAGTAACGCGGTCACGACTCGCTGGGCTATCAGTTGCTCAAGGTCACGATCGAGACCCGGCGCGGTGGCCAGCACCAGCGGCGTGCCCGGCAACTCGCCCTTCTCGACCAGGTCGTCGACGATCCGTTTGCCCAGCAGTGTGGTCAAGACCGCATGCCGGACGCGCGAGTCGTTCAGGTCGTAGCCGCGCAGGTGCGCGATGGCCGCCACCATCCGGGCTTGGATCAGCGCGACCCCCGCTAGGTTCGTGGGCGCGCCGACCACCAGCGTCACGAAACCGCCAAGGTTGGTCACGAAACCTTGCGCTCCGCACATTGCCGCGTGGTTGCGGATCAGGCCTTCGATGGCGTCCTCGGCGCTGCCTCGCTTCACCAACTGATGCCCGGCGGCGATCCGGGCCCCCGGCAGCTGCTCGCTACCCTCGATCGCGAACTCCAAGACCCGGCGCAGCAGGCGTCCTGTCGTGTTGGGTGCACTCACCGGTGCCGCAGCGATGATTGACTTGCCGATTTGACCAGAGTCGGGCATGGGTGCTCCTGCAGGCGAAGGAATGCAACTACGCTAGCCTGAAAGCTCCCAGCTACGAAGAGCGCGTTGCCCGGATTCGGCCCTGACCAGCCTCTTGTTCGCAGACCGTAATCTGGAATCGTTCCGCAATGCAGCGGGGGATCCGCGACCATGGAACGCCATCGCACGGAAGGGGCCGCATGACTGAATTCGCTCGACTGGAGCTCGACGGGCGAACCTACGAGTTGCCGATTCTCGTCGGCACCGAGGGTGAGCGCGCCATCGACATCAGCAAGCTGCGCGCCCAGACCGGTTACATCACTCTCGACGACGGCTACGTGAACACCGGCTCCTGCCAATCCGCGATCACCTTCATCGACGGGGACGAGGGCATCCTTCGCTATCGGGGTATCCCCATTGAGACGCTTGCGGAGCGCAGCAGTTTCGTCGAGACGGCTTACCTGTTGATCTTCGGCCACCTGCCCACCAGCACTGAGCGCGAGCAGTTCGCCGAGCAGTTGACCCAATCGTCCCCGCTGAACGAGGCGATGAAGAAGCACTTCGACGCCTTCCCGACCCAGTCGCACCCGATGGCGATCATGTCGGCGATGATCAATGCGTTGTCCACCCACGAGCGGCCGAAGATCGACCCCGGTGACGACGTCACCCTCCAGCTCTACGCCGCCCGGCTCATCAGCAAGATCCGGACGATCGCTGCGGCGTCCTACAAGTCGAGCATCGGCGACCCGATCATCTACCCCCGGCACGACCTGAAGTACGTCGACAACTTCCTGCACATGATGTTCTCGTTGCCTTACACGCCGTACGAGGCGACCCCGGAGGTCAGCCACGCACTCAACTCCTTCCTGGTGCTCCACGCCGACCACGAGCAGAACTGCTCCACTTCGACGGTGCGGATGGTGGCCTCCGGCGAGGCGAACCTGTATGCGTCCTGCTCGGCCGGGGTGGTGGCGCTGTGGGGTGCCAAGCATGGCGGTGCGAATGTTGCGGTGGTGCAGATGCTGCAGCGGATGCGTCGTGAGGGGCTCACGCCGCACCAATTCCTGACCGAGGTCAAGGACCGGTCGAACGACCGCCGGTTGATGGGGTTCGGGCACCGGGTCTACCGGAATTTTGACCCTCGGGCCAAGATTCTTCGTCAGGCGGCGGAGCGGCTGCTCACTTCGATGAAGATCCAGGACCCGCTGCTTGGGATGGCCCAGGAACTCGCCGAAGAGGCCTTGCAGGACGACTACTTCGTCGAGCGCAAGCTCTACCCGAATGTCGACTTCTACTCGGGGATCATCCTGCGCGCGATCGGCATCCCGTTGAACATGTACACCGTGATGTTCGCGATTGGACGCATGCCTGGCTGGATCGCCAACTGGAAGGAGTTGCACGACAACCCCGCCCAGAAGATCTACCGGCCGCGACAGCTCTACATCGGCAATCCGAAGTCGGAGTGGGTGCCTCGCCACGAGCGCTGATCGTCGCGGGGCTGGATGGCTGGCGCGTCGTATGCACCGGCGGCGGTGGTCGGACGTGCCGGTCGGCGCGAGGTGTCAGACTGGTGAAGTGTTCATGCAGGTCTTCGGTCCGCCAGCCCTTTGGCCTGCTCAAGACCTGATCGCGTTCAGCGACGACCTCAACCTGTCGCTGGTGCTGGATGCGTATTGCTCCGGTGCCTTCCCGATGCCACTGCATGAGTCGTCGTTCGAATCGGTGATGGGTTGGTGGTCGCCGATGCGTCGCGCCGTCCTCGAACTCGACGACCTGCGCGTCACCCGCAGCTTGTCGAAGTCGGCCAGGCGTTACACCACCACCATTGATCAGGCCTTCCCTGCGGTGCTCGAACGCTGCGCCGATCCGGCCCGTCCGCATGGCTGGATCGACGACGACATCCGTCGCGTCTACACCGAGGCCCACGAAATCGGAGTGGCGCACTCCATCGAGACCTGGGATGGCGAGGGACGTCTGGTCGGCGGGCTCTACGGCGTGAGCCTGTGGGGTCTGTTCGCCGGAGAATCGATGTTCCACGACCCCGTGCACGGCCGCGATGCGTCAAAGGTCGCGCTGGGTCGATTGGTCAACGAATTGCGCACCCGTCCCGACGGGGACGCGCTACTCGACCTGCAATGGTTGACCCCGCACTTGGCCAGCCTGGGTGCGAGCGAGATCTCGCGGGCTGACTACTTGGGACGCCTGGTGTCGGCGCTGACCGCCCCGCAGATCGAGTGGACGCGTATCCGCCGACCGGGCGACTGGCGCCTGGTCCGGACCTGAAGAACCCAGACCGCAGCGGCCCGCCGAGCCGTCGGACTCGGACGAGCTGGAACCTGAGTGACGCTTGACCCCACGGACGATCCTGGGAACTGGAGGATTGAACGATGCCTGAACTACCGCAGGTCGAGGCTCTGCGCGGCTGGCTGGCCGACCGACTGGTCGGACGCGCCGTCATCGGCGTCCAGCTGGTCGACTTCGCGGCGCTGAAGACCTATCAACCCCCGTTGGACGCGCTGCTGGGTCTGGAGATCACCGACGTCGCCCGGCACGGCAAGTTCATCGACGTGGACGCCCAAGGCGTGCACCTGGTCTTCCACTTCGCTCGCGCTGGTTGGCTGACCTGGAAGGACGCCCAACCGACCACCCCGGCCCGGCCGGGCCGGGGACCGCTCAGCCTACGGGTCACCCTGGACGACGGCTCCGGCTTCGACCTCACCGAGGCCGGTACCCAACGCAAGCTCGCGATCTACGTGGTCACTGCCCCTGAGCAGGTGCCCGGCATTGCGGCGCTGGGGCCGGACCCGTTGTCGGAGGGCTTCGATCGGGCCAGCCTGGACGCGATCGTGGCGGCCGCCGGACGCGCTCAGCTCAAGGGGGTCTTGCGTGACCAGCGGGTGATCGCCGGTATCGGCAATGCCTACAGCGACGAGATCCTGCACGCCGCCCGGATGAGTCCGTTCACGCCAGCGGCCAGTCTCGACGAGGCCGGCCGACAGTTGCTCTTCGACTCGATCAAGCGGGTGTTGGCCGACGCGCTGGGGCGCAGCTCCGGACTGCCACCAAACAAGCTGAAGGACGACAAGCGGACCGCGCTGCGCGTCCATGGCCGCACCGGCGAGACATGTGACGTCTGCGGCACCACCATCGCCGAGGTCAGCTTCGCCGATTCGTCGCTGCAGTACTGCCCGGGCTGCCAAACCGGTGGCAAGCTGCTCGCCGATCGCCGGATGAGTAAGTTGCTGCGCTGAGTGCAGCCGGGCCGAGCGCAACCAAGCGGTGCTGGTTCAGGAGCGGAAGGGGAAGCCCTTGCCGTGGCTCAGGTAGACGACCAATGCGATGCCGGCCCACGCCAGCGCCATCCCCAGCAGCGAGCTCAGCCCGCCGCCCATCATCCCGCCGGCGATGGCAGTCAACGGCACCGCCAACGCCAGCGCGATCACGATCCGAACGGTGACGGCCCGTCGCTCGAGTTTGGCGTCCTCCCGCTGGTCGGGGACGGCGGTCGGCTGGTAGACCGCAGGGGTGTGGCTGGGGGCCGGTTGATAAGGGGCGTTCCAGTTCTGGGACGTGGTCTGGCCGTCGGTACTGTACTGGTCGGACGGCGGGTTCGAATAAGGCATGCTCATGCCGCCAGTTTTACGCGATGCAGAAAGCGTCCTGGTGAAAGGTCGTCCAGGCTGGACGCTGGATCACGCCCACCAGTTCATTCGACGTGACCGATCTGCCCGCGACTTCGAGGGTGAATCCGTCACGATGCCGGGCGGCAGCGACAGTAGCGCCGGGGCGTCCGGCTCAGGCGACGGGTTGCCTGCCCGACTGAGGCGACGGCACCCGGATGCCGTGGTCGGCCACCGGTTGGGCGAGGCTGGGATGTGCGGACGCCTGAGCGGCGCGGTTGTTCAGCGAGCAGCCGGGGTTGCCGCGCACCTTGTCGAGGCCGACGTTGATGATGAAGGCGACCACGCCGGCCAGCATTCCCCAACCGGCCGACGAGTTGAGGCCCACGGCCAAGCCGAGCAGCACCGGAAGCGTCAGGGTGCACGGGGAGAGTGACATGCGAACAGCATACCCCATAGGGTATATCACCGACTAGTCTGTGCGTCATGCGCGGTTTCTTCGGGCCAGAGGGCACGTTCACCCATCAGGCGTTGCTGACCCTCGGCGACGAGCCGGCGATCGCCTATCCAACAGTCACACGCGCCCTGGACGCGGTCCGCGTCGGCGACGTGGACGCGTCCTTGGTGCCGATCGAGAACTCGATCGAGGGTGGGGTCAGCGCCACGCTGGACTACCTGGCGCTGCCCACCGCGCCGCTGCAGATCGTCGCCGAGGTCGTGATCCCGGTCAGCTTCGACCTGTGCGTCCGCCCGGGCACGACGCTCGCGCAAGTGCAACGGGTGATCAGCCACCCGCACGCGATCGCGCAGGTGCGTGGCTGGCTGGACGCCAACGTGCCGGACGCCATGATCGTAGAGCGTGGGTCGACCGCAGGTGCGGCGCAGATGGTCAGCCATCCGGAGTCGGAGTTCGACGCCGCGGTTTGCGCTCCGGTGGCCGGCGAGATGTATGGGCTGGTCAGCGTGGCCACGGGCATCAGCGACAACCCCAGTGCCGCCACCCGTTTCGTCCTGGTGACTGCGCCCGGTCCCTGCCCACAGCGCACCGGCCACGACAAGACGACCCTGGTCGCCTATATGCACGAGGACCACCCCGGTGCACTGCTCGAGATCCTTCAACAGCTCGCGGTCCGCGGGGTCAACCTGTGCCGCATCGAATCGCGTCCGACCAAGACCACCTTGGGTGAGTACTGCTTCAGCATGGACGCGGAGGGCCACCTCAGCGACTCACGCCTCGCGGAGGCGCTCATGGGCCTGCACCGGATCTGCAAGGACGTGGTCTTCCTGGGCAGCTACCCGCGCGCCGATCGCAAGCGGCCCAAGGTGCCCTTCGGTGGTGAGGACGCCGACTACAGCCGTGCCAAGACCTGGGTCGAGGCCCTCGACCGGGCGCAGTAGTGGGCGTCGGAGTTGCCTTGAGCGCTACTTGGTGCGCGGCGCGATCACGAGCATTGCGCCTGGCACGACGCTGAACTCGAAGTGGGTGCCCATGCCCTCGATGTCGCCGTCCGCCTCGCAGGCGATCGGGTTGTCCACCTCGAAGACGACCTTTGAACCCGCCCAGTACTCGACCACCGGATCTGAGGACCGGCGAAGCAACGAGCGCGCCAGCTTCGCCCACTTGCCGAGGTGGGTTGGTGCGGTGATGAGCACGTCGAGTTGGCCGTCGTCCGGCTTGGCGCCCGGGAAGAGCCACACCCCACCTTGCAACTGACCGGTGTTGCCAACCATCATCAGCACCGCCCGGCGGCGCACTTCGGGTTGGTCGTCCAATCGCATCCGGACCGGGCGGGGTCGCATAGCGATGTGTCGGGCGAAGGCGACGACATAGGCGACGTTGCCAACGGCCCGCTTCAGGCCTTCGTCGGTGTCGCGCATCATGGCCGCGTCGAAGCCGATACCGGCCATGCCGGTGAAGGTGATCGCCTTCTCCTCGTCGTGGTCGAGCACCAGCCTGGCCAGATCGATCCGCCGTGGCTCTCCGTCGAAGGCCAATTCGAGTGCCCGATCTAGATCGAGTGGGATTCCCAGGTTGCGGGCCAACAGGTTGCCAGTGCCCGACGGGATGATCGCACAGGGCACTCCGCTGCCTTGGAGGGTGGTGCCGACCGCGCGAACCGTGCCGTCGCCACCGGACACGATGACCATGTCGGCGCCCAAACGCAATGCCTGCTGCGTGGCCACTCGGCCGGCATCGTCAGCTGCGGTCGGCAGGAAGAACGGCGGCTCCCAGCCGCCGTGCCGGGCGGCCGCCCTGCTGATCGCAGTCAGCCACGTCACATCAGCCACCTTGGTCGGATTGAAAACCACGGCAAGCCGACGCACCGTGGCGACGCCGTCATCTGCGGCCTCGGGCGAACTGGTTTCCACGTGAGCACCTACCTGCTGGACGTTGCCACCAGACTACGACGAAATGGCCGGTCGGGGCCTTCGCTAGGATGTGCGCCATGATCGACCCCAAGGTGTTGCGTACCGACCCAGACCGTCTCCGCAGATCCCAGCAGGCTCGCGGCGAGTCCGTCGAGTTGGTCGACGAGGCTATCGCTGCCGACGAGGCCCGTCGGTCGGCGATCAGCGCCTTCGAGACCACTCGTGCCGAGCAGAAATCGCTTGGCGCGCAGGTGGCACGCGCCAAGGGGGACGACAAGACGCAGTTGCTCTCCCGCACCAAGGAGCTGGCGGTTCAGGTCAAGCAGTTGGCCAGTGCGGTGGACGCCGCTGAGGAGCGGTTCGACCAGGCAATGAAGCTGTTCGGCAACATCGTCATCGATGGCGTGCCGACCGGCGGTGAGGACGACCTGTATGTGATCGAGACCGTTGGGACGCCGCGCGACTTCGTGGCCGAGGCCATCACGGTGCGCGACCACCTGGAGATCGGCGAGTTGATCGGCGCCATCGATATGGAGCGTGGCGCCAAGGTCTCGGGTTCCCGCTTTTACTTCCTGACCGGCCCCGGGGCCCTGCTCGAGTTCGCGCTGATCCAGCACGCGCTGGCGAAGGCGCTGGAGTGGGGGTTCACGCCGATGATCCCGCCCGCGCTGGTGAAACCGAGCGCGATGGAGGGCACCGGTTTTCTGGGCCAGGCCGCCGAGGACGTTTACCACCTCGAGCGCGACGACATGTACCTCGTCGGGACCGCAGAGGTGCCGCTGGCGGCGTACCACTCCGATGAGATCTTGGACGCTGGGTCGCTGCCGTTGCGCTACGCCGGTTTCAGCCCCGCCTACCGCCGCGAGGCCGGTAGCTACGGGAAGGACACCCGTGGCATCTTCCGCGTCCACTGGTTCGACAAGTTCGAGATGTTCGTCTACTGCCGTCCTGAGGACGCCGAAGCCGAGCACGAACGCCTACTTGACTACGAGAAGCAGTTCCTGACCTCGCTCGGCATCCCCTTCCAGGTCTTGGATGTGGCGTCCGGCGACCTGGGACTGTCGGCGGCCCGCAAGTACGACTGCTACGGCTGGGTGCCGAGCCAGGATCGCTACCGCGAGATCACCTCCACGTCCAACTGCACCGAGTTCCAGGCCCGCAGGTTGGGCATCCGTTACCGGGACGAGGGTGGGCCGCGTCCGGTGGCCACGCTGAACGGCACGCTGTGTGCAATGGCCCGGTCGATCCTGATGATCCTTGAGAACTACCAGAACGCTGACGGCTCGGTGACCGTGCCGGAAGTGCTGCGCGGCTACCTGGGTGGCCGAGAGGTCTTCGAAGCGCGCCGCTAGGGGATTGCGACCGGGCGACGCTGACCGGAAACCAGCGTTGGTGTCCACACCACAACGAGAAGTGATGCGAAAACCGGGTGGCCGGCCATGCCAGCGACCAAGCTTGGGACATGGCCAATCAGCATTTGTCCCTCACCTTCCTCGGCGGCACGCAGACGGTCACCGGATCCAAGTTTCTGCTCACCGTGGGCGGCAGGCGACGCGTCCTGGTTGACTGCGGCTTGTTCCAGGGTCAGAAAGAACTGCGCGAGATGAACTGGGAACGCTTCCCAACCGACCCGGCGAACATTGATGCGGTCGTCCTCACCCATGCGCACATGGACCACTGCGGGTACCTGCCTGCCTTGGTGAAGCACGGCTTCCGGGGCCCGGTTTATGCGACCGAGGGCACTCGGCGGCTGGCCGAGATCGTGCTGCGCGACGCCGGGCACCTCCAGGAGAGCGAAGCGGAGGACGCTCGCCGCGGCGGCTACTCGCGGCACGCCGAACCGCAACCGCTGTACACCGAGCAGGACGTTGAGGACACGCTCCCGCTGTTCCGGTCCGTGGAATACCACAGTGATTTCGAACTTCTGGACGGCCTGCAGATGCGGCTGTGGCGGGCGGGCCACATCCTGGGTTCGGCGAGCATCCGGATGTGGCTGGATGAAGCCGACCCCGAGGAGGACGCGATCGTCTTCTCCGGCGACCTGGGACGCCATCATCACCCGGTGCTGGCCGATCGCGAGGTCCCCGCGGGGGCGCCGACGGTGGTGATCGAGTCGACCTACGGTGATCGTGAGCATCCGGAGCCGGACGTCGCGCACGAGGAGTTCGGCGACCTGATCAACCGCACGGTCGCCCGGGGCGGCAACGTGCTGATCCCGGCCTTCGCCGTCGATCGCACCGAGGTGGTGCTGCTCACGCTGCAGCAGATGATGGAATCCGGCCGGATCAGCGCTGACATCCCGATCTTCGTGAACTCCCCGATGGGGCTGGCGGCACTTGATGTCTATCGTGATCCGGCGCTGGCCTACGAGATCGGTTCCGAGTTCCGCGGTCGCCCCTTCATCAAACTGCCCACGCTGCGCGAGGCTCGTTCGAAGGAGGATTCGATCGCCCTGAACAGGCCGGCGCAGCCCTCGATTATCATCTCGGCCTCCGGGATGGCAGCCGGCGGACGCGTCGTCCACCACCTGGAGCACATGCTGCCCGATCCGAACAACGCGGTGGTCTTCACCGGATTCCAATCAACCGGGACCCGTGGTCGTGCGTTGGTCGACGGCGCGAGCGAACTCAAGATGTACGGCAAGTACGTGCCGGTGCGGGCCGAGGTGCTGCAGGACAACGAGTTCAGCGTCAACGCCGACGGCTCGGACCTGATCGACTGGCTCGCTGAAATGACACCGCGACCCAGTTCGGTCTACTGCGTCCACGGTGAGCCCGACTCGGCGTACGCTCTGGCCCGCCGAATCAGGAAGCAACTCGGCATTGTCGCGGTGGTCCCATCGCATGGCGAGGTGGTCCGGCTCTGAGCTGCCGGTGAAGGACGCAGAAGGCGGCCCGCCGGTATCCGGTGGGCCGCCTTCTGCTGGCTCAAGTCCCTGGTCAGTTCAGGGGTGACGGATCACTTCAGGGGGTCGTCCGCCAAGCTGGTGCCAGCGCGGCGAGCGGCGAGAATCTCGACGTTCTTGGCAATGGCGGCCTTCTTCAACGGGTAGAGGAAGAACAACACCACGCCGACCAGGATGAAGCAGACACCCGGAACCACGTTCACCAGCATGTAGATCCCGCTGATGACTTCCTCCGACTGCTGTTGACCCGCCTTGGCCGCCTCGACGCTGAAGCCGATCCAGCCCAAGGCGGCACCGGTGAGCCCTCCGGCGAGTGCCTGGCCGACCTTGCGGGCCCACGAGTACAACGCGTAAACGGTGGCGTCGTCACGCTGGCCGGTTCGTACGTCCTGGTAGTCGATGACGTCGGTGATGAACGCCCAGACCAGGAAGTTGAAGATCGCGACGGTGAACTGGGCGAGCGAGTACAGCACGATCCACACGATTGCCTGATTCTGATCCAGGTGCAGGAAGTACGCGCTCAGCAGGATCGCCCCGCCGATGACCATCGCGACCGCACCGGTCTCGGCCTTGCCGAACCGCTTGCCCAGCCAAGGAGCCAGGAGGATCAAGGCGAAGGTTGGCAGCAGCGAGGCCATCTGGGCCAGGGACTGCAGCTTGCCGTTGCCGAAGTAGGTGAGGAAGGTGTAGCCGAGCATGCCGGACAGGAAGAGGTTGCCGAGCAGCAGGACCAGCGCGGCCAGGATCAGGGTGAGTAGGGCCTTGTTGGTGGTGATCGAGGCGAGCATCTTGCCGATGCCGGCGCCCTCGCCCTTGGGCTGTGGCTTGGACTCGATGCGCTCCTCGACGTTCAAGTAGCACAGTGCGTAGCAGACGACGGCCAGCACGGCGCAGATCGATGCGGCGATCGTCATCCGTGGCCCGTCCAGCACCGAGACGCCCTCGGCGTTGGTGGTGTAGACGAACAGCGGCAGCACCGACGAGATGACCAGCATGGCCAGGTTCGCCCCGGTCGAGCGGAAGACCGACAGTTGGGCGCGGTGGTCGGGATCGGCCGAGATGACCGAGGCCATCGACCCGTAGGGGATGTTGATTGCGGTGTAGGTGACCGAGCCCCACAGGAAGTAGGTGGCGGCCATGTACACCACCTTCAGGGTGTAGCTTTCCCAGTCTGCGACGAACGACATGTACATCAATGCCGACGCCACTGCCACCGGGATCGCGATGTACTTGATCCAGCGCTTGAACTTGTCGCCGCCGGGCTTGACCGGCAGGCGGTCGACGAGGATGCCCATGCCGACATCGGTGAAGCCATCGACGAGGCGTGCAACCAAGAAGAGCAGGCCGACATGGCCGGGTTGGATGCCCACTACGTTGGTGTAGAAGAGCATGAAGAACATCATTTGAAGGATGAAGGTGAAATCGTTGCCGAAGTCACCGAACATGTACCCGATCTTGTCGCGCATCCCGAAGGGACGCTTCGCGCTGTCGGGCTGTTGCGCGACAGACTCGGCCACGCCATTGGTCATGGGTCTTCTCCTGTTCGAAACCTCAGCGCTGGTGTCCAAACGTCGTTGTCCGACCAGCGCTGCTGAGGGCTGCCTCTGCACTTGTACAGTAATCGCGAAAGGGATTCGCAGCTAGCCGTTTGGTCGGTAGTTGCCGCAACAACCGCTTGACCTGCCGCGACGTTCGGTGAGTTCTAGGCGGTCAGAAGCAGATTCTGACGCCGATCTGGCAGCCCGAACCAACGGTTCAATTCGAGGGCGGTGCCGCCGTCGTCGAAGTTGGCTGCGACGTCGGCGGCTGCGGCCCGGACCTCCCAAGGGGAGTCACCCATCGCGACTCCGCGACCGGCCCAGGCCAGCATTTCGAGGTCGTTGTGACCATCGCCCAAGGCCAGCACGTTGTCTGCGGCGATGCCGAGTTCGCCGCAGATGCCGGCCAACGCAGTGGCCTTGTTGACCCCGGCCGGCGCGATGTCGAGCCAGGCAGACCAACCGACCGAGTAACTGACCCCATGCATTCCGATCGAAGCCGCTAGCTCGACGAAGTCCTCCTGCCGGGCGTCCGGGTCGCAAACGATGACTCGGGGGACGGGCCGAGCCGCCAGCTCCGCCAGCGACTGGATGGTCAGCCGCCCGCGCAGGTCACCTTCGGGGAAGAGCCTGTTAAGCCGGAAACCGACGCCCAGCTCTTCGACTGCGATGCGGGCGTTCGGAGCATGCTCCACCACGGTGTCAATGACCTCGCCCGGGTTGAAGGTCACCATTCGAGGCTCCTTCAACGGCGGGTGACCGAGCACGACCGCTCCGTTCGAACAGACCACCGGCCCCGGCGGCAGTTCCAGTTGCTCGAAGACTGGACGGGCGTCCAACCAGGCGCGTCCGGTCGCCAGCACCAAGGGCGTGGCACTAGCTACGACACGCTGCACCGCCGCCTTGACATCGAGGGGCAGGTTGCCCTGACGATCGACCAAGGTGCCGTCGATATCGAGCGCTACCAGTTCCGGACGCCAAGTCATGCGGTTGATGCTCCCATCTGTCGGTGAAGACTGCGCAACAACCAGATTGACAGATGGGGAAAACCGCGCGGCCACCGCGGGGGCGTCAGCCGAAGAGCCGTCTACAGACTTGGGCGAGCACCTCATCGATCGGGGCGTGAATCACCAGATCGGCCTGGTGGTCCATCGGGGTCTCGGAGAGGTTCACCACGGCCAGCCGACCACCCCGGTAGTAGTGCAGCAGACCTGCGGCTGGGTAGACATTCAGCGAGGTGCCACCGACCAGCAGGACGTCGGCGTGTTGCACGGCAGCCACTGACGCGGCGACGACCCCTTCGTCCAAGGCCTCGCCGTACAAGACGACGTCGGGACGAATCATCGCCCCACATTGCGGGCAGCTGGGGACGACCGGCTCCTCCGGGATCTGGGCCAGGGTGAACCGGTGCCGGCCGCGCCCCAGGCAGTGGTTGCGCTCCACCGAGCCGTGCAATTCGTGGACGACCCGTGAGCCGGCCTTTTGATGGAGGCCGTCGATGTTCTGCGTGACCACGGCGACCAAGCGCCCCCGGGCCTCCAACTCGGCGAGCCCGGTGTGGGCGGGGTTCGGCTGGGCGTCCGGGTGGACGAGGTTCGCGCGGTGGAACGCGAAGAACTCCGCCGGCTGGTCCATCAGGCAGTCGTGGCTGAGCAGGTACTCGGGGGCGCGACCACCCGGACCTTGGGACGCGTAGAGCCCGGCAGCTGACCGGAAGTCGGGAATGCCGGACGCAGTGGAGACACCGGCGCCGCCGAAGAAGACGGCGGCCCGGGCGTCGTCGAGCCAGCTGGTCAAGGTGTCGATGTCGCGGGAAGTCACAACTCGACACTAACCCTTGGCGTCCTAGTCGGTGCCTGCCTCCATGGCTGCCCGGTCGAGCGCGATCTCCTCCTCGGAGGACGGCCGCGCGTCGGGGATGTCGAAGTGGCCGCCCGGCTCGAGTTGACCGATCAGTTGCTGGGTGTCGCCGCCGGTGATCTGCCCGAGCGAGACGTACTGCTCCAGCTTGGCCCGGGAATCGGCGATGTCCAGATTGCGCATGGTGAGCTGGCCGATGCGGTCGGTGGGGCCGAACGCGGCGTCGTCCACCCTCTCCATACTGAGCCGTTCGGGCTGATAGCTGAAGTTCGGCCCGGTGGTGTTCAGGATCGTGTAGTCGTCGCCGCGGCGCAGCTTGAGGGTCACCTGACCGGTGATCACCGAGGCGACCCAACGCTGAAGTGACTCCCGGATCATCATCGATTGCGGGTCGAACCAGCGGCCCTCGTAAAGCAGCCGACCCAGGCGGACGCCCTCTGCATGGTAGTTCGCCAGCGTGTCTTCGTTGTGGATCGCGTTGAGCAGTCGCTCATAGCCGATGTGCAGCAGCGCCATGCCGGGCGCCTCGTAGATGCCGCGGCTCTTGGCCTCGATGATGCGGTTCTCGATCTGGTCGCTCATGCCCAGGCCGTGGCGTCCACCAATCTGGTTGGCCTTCATGACCAGTTCGACCCGGTCGGCGAAGTGCTCGCCGTTGATCGCCACCGGGTAGCCGTTCTCGAAAGTGAGGGTGACGATCTCTGGCTCGATGGTCACCGCCGGATCCCAGAACTTGACGCCCATGATGGGCTCCACGGTTTCGAGCGAGACGTCCAGGTTCTCCAGGGTCTTGGCCTCGTGGGTGGCGCCCCAGATGTTGGCGTCGGTGGAGTAGGCCTTCTCTTTGGAATCGCGGTAAGGCAGTTTGCGTTCGGTGAGCCACTGGCTCATCTCGTCGCGACCGCCCAGTTCGGTGACGAACGCGGTGTCGAGCCAGGGCTTGTAGATGCGCAGTTGCGGGTTGGCCATCAGCCCATAGCGGTAGAACCGCTCAATGTCGTTGCCCTTGTAGGTCGAACCGTCACCCCAGATGAAGACGTTGTCGTCGGCCATCGCGCGCACCAGCATGGTGCCGGTGACCGCGCGTCCGATCGGGGTGGTGTTGAAGTAGGACTTGCCCGCTGACTTGATGTGGAAGGCGCCGCACTGCAGGGCGACCAAGCCCTGCTCCACCAGTGATTCGCGGCAATCGACCAGCCGCGACAACTCTGCGCCGTACTGCAGCGCGCGTCCGGGCACCGAATCGATGTCCGGTTCGTCGTACTGGCCGATGTCGGCGGTGTAGGTGCAGGGCACTGCACCGTTCTCTCGCATCCACGCGACCGCGACGGAGGTGTCGAGGCCACCGGAGAATGCGATGCCGACGCGTTCGCCGGCGGGCAGAGTTGTCAGGACTTTGGACACGCGCGTCAGCTTACTGCCCCACGGGGGTGCGGTCGGCGGCAGCCCATCTCGATGGAACCTGCTTGCGTCCTGCGCAATGCGGGCGGTCGTACCGTGACCGCCCGCCCTGCACCGCCGCCCACCCGGATCGCCCGGGCAGGCCGCTCAATCTTCGCGCGGCCGTGGCGTCCGCTCGCAGGCGTCAAGGACGCCCCGGCGGATCCTCGCGTACTCCTCGGCCAGTTCGGAGGGCATCTGGTCGCCAAGGAAGTCGAACCACTGCCCGATCCGCGGCAACTCGTCGGCCCACTCGTGCGGGATGAAGGCGGTGACGCCTTCCAGCGTTTCTGTGCTGATGTCCAGGCCCTCGACGTCCAAGTCCTCGGGGTTCGGCACGTAACCGATGGGCGTCCGCTGGGCGTCCACCGTGCCCTCCAGCCGCTCAACCATCCACTTCAGGACGCGGGAGTTGTCGCCGAAGCCGGGCCAGAGGAACTCGCCCTCGGAACCCTTGCGGAACCAGTTGACGTAGAAGATGCGCGGCAGATTCGACTCACTGGTCGTCCGCCCGATCTTCAGCCAGTGCGACAGGTAGTCGCCCACGTGGTAGCCGATGAACGGACGCATCGCCATCGGGTCACGACGGACCACCCCGACTGCGCCAACAGCTGCCGCGGTGGTCTCCGAACTGCAGGTGGCGCCCATGAAGACCCCGTGTTGCCAGTTGAACGACTCGGTGACCAGCGGGATGGTGTTCTCACGGCGCCCCCCGAAGATGATGACGTCCACCGGCACGCCGCGGGGGCTGTCGAAATCGTCGGCGAGGATGGGGCACTGCCTGATCGGTGTGGTGAACCGGCTGTTCGGATGGGCTGCCTTGTCGGTGTGCCGGCCACCTTCCGGGCCGTGCTCCGGGGTCCACGACCGACCCCGCCAGTCGGTCAGGTGCGCGGGCGGCTGCTTGGTCATGCCCTCCCACCAAATGTCGCCGTCGTCGGTCAGGGCGACGTTGGTGAAGACGGAATTGCCCTGCTCGATGGCAGCGATCGCGTACGGGTTGGTCTTCTCTGCGGTGCCGGGGGCCACGCCGAAGAAGCCGGTCTCTGGGTTGACCGCGTACAAGCGGCCGTCCGGACCGAATCGCATCCAGGCGATGTCATCGCCAAGGGTCTCCACTTTCCAACCGGGGATGGTCGGCTTGAGCATCGCCAAGTTCGTCTTGCCGCACGCGCTCGGGAACGCGGCACACAAGTGGTACTGCTTGCCCTCCGGACTGGTCAGTCGCAAGATCAGCATGTGCTCGGCGAGCCAGCCCTCGTCGCGTGCCATCACCGAGGCGATCCGCAGCGCGTAGCACTTCTTGCCCAGCAGCGAGTTGCCGCCGTAGCCCGAGCCGTACGACCAGACGCGACGGCGTTCGGGGAAGTGTGAAATGTAGACGTGCTCGGCATCGCAGGGCCACATGACGTCACGTTTACCCTCCGGCAACGGCAGCCCCACGGAGTGCAGGCACTCGACGAAGGGGGCGTCGCGCTCGGTCATGACGTCCAGCACCTCTTGACCCATCCGGGTCATGATCTTCATGTTCAGCACCACGTATGCGGAGTCGCTGATCTCGATCCCGAACTTCGGATCGGGGGCATCGAGGGGACCCATGCAGAACGGGATCACGAACATCGGCCGTCCTTCCATGGAGCCCTTGTACAGCGGCTTCATGATGCGCTTCATGTCACGCGGATGCATCCAGTTGTTCAGCGGGCCGGCGTCGTCCTCGCGCTGCGAGCAGATGAAAGTTTGGTCCTCGACCCGCGCGACGTCATCGGGGTCGGTGCGGACGTAGATCGAATTCGGCTTCTTCTCGGGGTTGAGGATCGTCGCGCGCCCCTTCTTCACGAGGATGTCGATCAGCTCGTGCCATTCCTCTGTTGAGCCGTTGCAGTACCGGATCTCTTTTGGCCTCGTCAGCGCCGCGATCTTGTTGACCCAATCGACAACCCGCTGTAGCTTCGGCACTTCGCCGATCACCGGGATGTCGGGCACCGAGTGGGCGTGTTGTTCAGTTGACGCGAGCTGTGTGGTCATACGTGTAACTTCCTGTCACTCCGCTGTGATGGCAGTATCTGTCTGACTGCGAAAAGCCAGTCCGCCAGTCACTCTAGCGTCAGGATGAGCTTCCCAACGTTGCTTCCAGAGGCCAGAATCTCATGTGCGGCGGCTGCGTCCCGTAGGGAGAACCTTGTCTCCGGTGCCAACTGGATCACTCGCGCGGTGATCAGCGGCCAGACCCGTTCGGCGACCTGCCGGACGATCTCCGACTTCTGCTCGACAGGGCGCCCGCGCAGGCTCGTGGCGGTGATGGTGGCGCGCTTGTTCAGCAGTTTGGCGATGTCCAGTTCGGCCTTGGTGCCCTTCTGCATAAAGATGATCACCAGCCTGCCGTCCGGACGAAGCGCCGAGATGTTCTGTTCGAGGTACTTGGCCCCGATGATGTCGAGGATGACGTCCACGCCGCGGTCCTCGGTGGCCATCAGCAGTTCGGTGAGCCAGTCGCGAGCGTAGTTGATCACGATGTCGGCACCCAGTCGCCGGCAGTGGTCGAGTTTGCCTGCGGACGCGGTGGTGGCCACCTTGGCCCCCAACACCTTGGCGTACTGGATCGCGAAGGTGCCGATGCCACCGGCGCCGCCGTGGACCAGGAAGGTTTCGCCGCTGCGCAGTTGGGCGCGGTCGAGGTTGGACAGCACGGTGGCTGCCACTTCGACCAATCCGGCCGCGCTGACCAGGTCGACACCCGCGGGGGGACTGGTCACCTGGCCCGCCGGTACCACCACGTACTCCGCGTAGGCGCCACCGGCCAGCAGCGCGACCACCTCGTCGCCGGGCTGCCAGTCGTCCACGTCATCGCCGATCGCGTCGATGACGCCGGAGCACTCCAAGCCGAGCAACTCGGACACCCCCGCCGGCGGTGGGTAGTAGCCCTGGCGCTGCAGCAGATCGGCGCGATTCACCCCAACCGCAACCGTCCGGACACGCACCTCATCGGGGCCCGGCTCCGGGGTCGGCACCTCGGCCCAGCGCATTTTCTCGGTTCCACCGAATCCTTCAAGGGTGATCGCGAACATGCCCTCAGCCTGCCATCCGAACGCGGGGGCCGTGGTGGGCTAGCATGGTTCTGCCTCTGGCGAGATCGCATAGTGGACTAGTGCAGCCGCCTTGAAAGCGGCCGAGCGAAAGCTCCGTGGGTTCGAATCCCACTCTCGCCGCCCTCCGCCGTGCACTGGAAGGAGACGCGCCATGGCTGCCGCCGAGTTGGGATCTGGAGATCCCACGTACTACGCCCTGCGTCCACAGACCCCGGTGCGCGCATGGGTGATCGCGGGTCTCGCGTTGGTGGCAGGCGGGGCTGCCCTGCTCGCCGGCTGGCCCGAGCCGCGCAAGTTAGTGCTGGTGGTGATCGGGGCACTGGTGGGGGTAGCCGGTCTTGCTCTGGCGATCACGGCGGCAGTCTTTCTGCAGACCCGCACGCTGCACATCACGTTGTCGCCCGACGGCTATGAGGTCTCGGGGCCGGGCTATCACAAGAGCGGCGCCTGGATCGATGTGGACGCCGTCTCGGCCACCCCGGATGGATCGCGGCTGGTGATCGCTCGCGGACGCGTCGACCGAACGTTCATCCAGGCCCCCGGTGGGAAGCCGGACGACCAGATGCGGGCGATCACCGATGACATCTCGCGCCGGATGCAGGCGTTGGACCACTGATACAGCACTGGCACGGCAGCACCGGCTTGGAACCGCGGTATCAGCGCCCTGGTTCGGTGGCCGGAGGGGTATAGACGGGCACGGTCTCGGGGATCGGCACGTTGCTGTTGGGTTCTTCGTGGCGGTAGGCGCAGGCATCCGCAATGTTCTCGGCAGGAGCTTGGGTGGTCTGCTGGACGCCCGGCTCGACTGGTGCCTCGCTGGCAGGGTCGGCGGGCACCGGTGCCTGGGTCTGTTGTGGCTCGGCAGAGGCCGTAACGGTCGTCGGCTCGGCCATAGCCTGGATGGCGTCCTGGACCTGTCGGTGCATGAGGTCGAAGTCGGGCCCGTCGGAGTAGTAGCCGTTCTCGCCGTGGACGAATGCCAGCCGACTCACGCGCTGGCCGGTCTGGACGCGCAGGGCCAGGTCGACCATCGCCGAAATGTGCTCCTGCGGGATGTCGGTGGAGACCATATCGCCGGCGGCCTTGGCGATGCCCTCGTAGCGGGTCACCATCACTGCCGGATCCGCTTGGGCGATCACCGCGTCGACGAGGCACGACTGGCGCTGCATGCGTCCGAAGTCACCGCCTGGGGAGTTGCAGCGGCTGCGTGCGTACCACATGGCTTGGTTGCCGCTGAGCAACTGGTCAGGCCCCTCAGGGATCCAGCCCTCCTTCCCGCAGTCCAGACCGTCGTCGCTGCCACCCATGGCGATCGGGAAGTTGACGTTCAGCCGGACGCCACCCATCGCGTCCACCAGCGCGACCAAGCCATCGATGTTGACTAGCGCGAAGTAGTCGACCGGCAAGCCGGTGACTCCTTCGACCGCCGACTTGAGTGCATCGGCGCCCGGGTAGTCGGTGTCGGCGAACAGGTCGGGGTACATCGTCGGTACGTCGTGCCAGACCGCGTTCAGGAAGGAGTTGCCGCCGTCATTGAACCCGTAGGGGAAGAGCCCAGCCAGCTCCGAGCCTGGCGGGAAGATCGGATACTGCAAGTTTCGGGGCAGTTGAACGATCAGCGTCGCGCCGCTCTGGGTGTCGATCGACGCCAGCATGATGGTGTCGGTGCGGACGCCGAGATCGGCTTCGCGTCCCTCGCCCGAATCGCCGCCGAGCAGCAGGACGTTCACCCGCGGCTTGTTGGCCCACGGGTCACGGCTGTCGAGCGTCGGCCGCGTCTTCGACTGTGCGTTGTCTTGCGGCACGAAGACGCCGCCGGACAGTGCGGCGGTCTGGAATGAATAGGCGGACGCCACCGCCATGGGCGCGCTGACCAGCAGCGACAGGACCCCGACGACGGCAGATCCGATGACCCGCTGCCGTGGGGTGAGCGATCGTGGCCGACTGACCAGGAAGGTGCCGACGATGATGGTGACCCAAAGCAGCCCAAGGCACGCCAGCGCCACTCCGATCGCGAACATCCAGTCGGCCTGCAGGGCGCTGCCGACCACCATCGCCGGATTGCTCCGAATGAACAGGACGAGCGCCACCGTGCCGGCCCCCAGCACGGTCAGGATCACGACCCCCGCGTTGTGGGCGCGGGTACCGATGAGGCCCAGCCCCGGGAGGATCGTGCTGGCGAAAGTGCGCACTACAGCGCCCCGGAATCGTCGGTCGGGCCGGGCGGACGACGCCGCCCTCGCCGGGCGAGCCGCGGTGAGGGCCTCTTGAGGGGTCTGATCGCGAAGTTCTGACGAACGAGGTGCGCCGTAGGTGCCACCGGCCGCATACCGCGGGGGCGAGAACTCGGTCTCCGTCTCGTGGCCGGGGGCCTCAAAACCGCGACGTGCAGCGGGGGGCTGGTTCTCGTCCGAGTGCGACAAGATCGGCTCCTCTCCCCGGTACAGTCGCGGTTGGCATGAGCATAGACGCTCGACATACAATAATGGATCGCACGCAGGCCGCGCATCCACCTGCGCAATGAATCCCCAAGCCATCAGCCGAGCCCGGCGGAGGCTTTGCGGTGGCCGGGCCAAGTCGCTAACCTTGAGCAGACGTCCGGGTGCGGCAACGCTTCCGGTGGTCACGGAGGTGTCGCCTAGTCAGGTCTATGGCGCCCGCCTGCTAAGCGGGTTTGGGGCTCAACCCCATCGCGAGTTCAAATCTCGCCACCTCCGCCGTCACCTGCTGGGCGCCGTTCAGCGGGTTCGCCAGTCCGGGGACGGTGTCGCCTCGGTCGGCCCACCGCGATTTCGGTTGTGTTCGGTTCCTTGGTGGGGGACGCCACGGCCGGTTCGTCGGGATTTTGGTCAGTCGTGCGCGATGCGCTAAAGTTGGCAACTGCCCACTGAGGCACTGCACTCGTAGCTTAATGGATAGAGCATCTGACTACGGATCAGAAGGTTGGGGGTTCGAGTCCCTCCGAGTGCGCCAGGAACGCCCCTTCTCAGGGGCGTTTTTTGTTACCTCGAAACCCCGTCGCGCAGCGGCTTGATCCGAGCCAGTTGTTCGGCTTGGGTGGCCTGCAACGCCCGTCGAGTGCTAGGCGGGCAGGTTCGCGATCGCGTAATCAGCCTGCTCGGGAGTGAACTGGCTTCCGTACTCCGAGACGAGCTGATCCCAGATCGCGTCGTTCGACATCGCCAGCGTCTCACGGTAGCTGATCGCTGCGAGGAGCGCCTGCTGGTTCCAGTCAACCTTGACGTTTTCGACGGCGTAGCGGGCGGCATCCTCGGGGAACTTGCTGCCGTACTCCGACGTCAGCTGTTCGAACAGCCCGGCCTCCGAGAATGGCATGGTGTCGATGTAGCGTTGCTCGCATTTGCATCGTCAATGATGTGTGACTAGTCCTATCACGCTGGCGATCGCGGATGGTGGCCGGCCCCGGCCGGTCTGCGTGGTCGTTCCGCATCCCAGATTCCGCAGTTTGTTGGCAAACGAAGGGCCTGAATCTGTGGGTTGACCGGCGGAACCCGTGATCGGCCTCGAATGGGCTTCGTCGGGTTCTCGTAACCGGCCGAAGATGCCCTGCCGCGGGGGAGGGGGGTTCTCGCGCCGATCTTGCAGCGGTTCACACGTTGGCGAACGGGGGCTACTTCTTCTTCGACGCCGCCCCCCGGGCGGGAATCAGATCCGGCCGCGCGGCAGCCAGTTGACGTGGGGTCCAGGCGCCCTGCAGCACCTCAATCGGTACTCCGAACCATTCCACCAACCGCGTGAACGACCTGGTCGTCAGGAACGACCCCAGCACCTCCTCCACGTGATCGGGGAACCTCAGCACCGCAACCCCATAGGTGAGGCCCCACTGGGTGCGCTCGTAGACGGCCACCTTGGTCAGCTTCGACAGGTCGATCTTGCGCAGTGCGATCCGAAGTTGCTGGTCGGAGCCGCGGACGATACCGCGCAACGGCTGCAGCAGGACATAGAAGCCGGGTAGGGCCCAGACCAGGCCGAACCAGCTGTCGTCGCCGGCGGCAAACCAGGCCAGACCCAACAGCCCGAGGCCCAACGCGATCGCACCGAGCGTCATCCCGATCGCCGGATTCAGTGCCAGTGCGGGGCGAGGCGGACGCGTCCGATGTTCCTTCCTGCGTGCCATCTGATCAGGACTCCTTTCCGGACATCCGCCGCAGCACTTCGGCTCGGCAGGCCGCAAGCAACGGTGCCGGATCGGCGTCGCGGCCGGTCATCAGGCGAATCTGGTCGATCGCTTGACCGACCAGCAGGTCGAGGCCGTCCAGCAGGGTGACTCCGGCTTCGTGGGCGGCCCGATCGAGTGGTGACGGGTAGTTGTCGTAGACCACGTCGAAGACCGTGGACGCCAACTTGACCAGCGCGGACGCCAAGTCTGTCGGCAGCACCACCGGCACTGTCGAGATCAGCAGGTCCGCCCGGCCGCTCCAGGCCGCGGGCAACTCGGGTGGGCGTCCGAAAGGCTGTACCGACAGTTCGATGCCGGCCCGGGCGGCAACCTCGGCCAGGCTGGCTCGCGCCCGAGCGGCGTCCCGGGCGCAGACCACGACCTCGCGCACTCCCAGGCGTCCGACCGCCCACAACGCGCTACGGGCGGTGGCCCCGTTGCCCAGCAGGATGGCAGTGGACGCCTTGTCCACCCCGACGCGGTGGAGGGCGGCCAGCAGGCCGGTCACGTCGGTGTTGTGGACGCGGTTGGGTTCACCCCCGCGGCCCAGGATCAAGGTGTTGCCCGCCCGCAGCGCCGCGGCGACCGGGTCGGGCTCGCCGTGGTCGAGCAGGGCCTGCTTGTTGGGTGCGGTGACGCTCAGGCCGACCCACTCGTCCCCAAGCCCGGCCAGGAACCCGGGCAAGGTTTCGGGGGTCACCTCGAAGGCGTCGTAGCAGAACTCGTCGGCGAGGCCGAGCTGCGCGTAGGCGGTGCGGTGCAGCAAAGGTGACAGTGAATGGGCGATCGGGCTGCCGATCACGGCACAGCGGCGCATCCAAACCTCCCATCGGCGGTGGCTGAGGACTCAGGCTACCTGCTTGCGGGACGGCAGGCGCACGGGTCCGCGCCCCCCGCCCACCTGCTGTCCGCGCTCGCATTTGGCGATTCTGGCGACACCGGCCCGGCGATCTGTGGCCGGATGACCGCTACCTTGGAGCCCATGAGCCACGACGCATCCGCCAACCCCTTCAAACCCGCACTGTGGGACGAGGTGCCCGGCTTCGCCTTCACCGACATCACCTACCACCGCGCCGGCCAGCAGGCCGGGAGCCCGGGTGTGGTGCGGATCGCCTTCGACCGTCCCCAGGTGCGCAACGCCTTCCGGCCGCACACCGTGGACGAGTTGCTGCTCGCGCTTGAGCACGCCCGGCAGTCACCGGACGTCGGCTGTGTGCTGCTCACCGGCAACGGTCCGAGCCCCCGCGACGGCGGCTGGGCGTTCTGCAGCGGCGGCGATCAGCGCGTCCGAGGCAAGTCGGGCTACCAGTACGCCGCCGGTGAGGACGCGTCCACTGTCGACCGCGCACGGGCCGGCCGCCTGCACATTCTGGAGGTGCAGCGGTTGATCCGGTTCATGCCCAAGGTGGTGATCTGCCTGGTCAGCGGCTGGGCGGCAGGCGGCGGGCACAGCCTGCACGTGGTCGCCGACCTGTCGATCGCCTCGGCCGAACATGCCCGGTTCAAGCAGACTGACGCGGATGTGGCGTCCTTCGACGGCGGCTACGGGTCGGCCTACCTGGCCCGGCAGGTCGGCCAGAAGTTCGCCCGCGAGATCTTCTTCCTCGGTGACCCCTACTCGGCACAGGACGCGCTGCGGATGGGCATGGTCAACAAGGTCGTCCCGCATGCGCAACTCGAGGACGAGGGGCTGGCTTGGGGTCGCAAGATCTGTGGCAAGTCGCCGACCGCGATCCGAATGCTGAAGTACGCCTTCAACCTGCCGGACGACGGCTTGGTCGGGCAGCAGTTGTTCGCCGGTGAGGCGACTCGGCTGGCCTACATGACTGACGAGGCGGCGGAGGGCCGGGATGCCTTCCTGGCCAAGCGGGATCCCGACTGGTCGGACTTCCCCTACTACTACTGAGGTCTCAGCGACCTCTGGGCTGGCCAGGAGGTACGCCTGGGCAACCCCGACCTGCGGGACATGCTCACCTGATCCGAATCCACCGGGACAGTTGCCGCGAGGGTTCCTCCAACTGCTGAGATCCTCACCCCCAGCTGGGGCGCTTGCCGAGTTGGTGGGAGGATTGGGCCATGGCCTCCATCGACATGACCCTGCACGAGGGTGATCTCGGGCGGCGTGCTTCGCAGATTCTTGAGGTCGCGCAGGACTTCGCCGACCAAGTGCGCCGAGAGGCCGACCAGTACGCCGCCAAGCGCCGACAGGAGGCCGATGACGCCAGTGTCGACATTGAGCGGCTGCACGCTGAAATCGCCCGGCAGCACCAGCAGGCGGTCGACTTCGCCGAGCAGGCGCAGCGCGAGCTGATCCGGGCCCGCGTTGAAGCCGAGGCCCGCATCGACGAGGCACTCGGCCAGGCCAACGAGATCACCGCGTCGGCCGAGCAGCAGGCGAACACCGCGCTCGCGGCGGCCTTGGCGGAGGTGGACCGGCTGACCGAAGAGGCGCAGACCCGGGCGTCCCAACTGATCGCCCGAGCTGAGGCCGAGGCGGCTGCCAGGCGGCAGCAGGCGCAGGACGAGCTCAGCCAAGCCCGCCAACAGATCGCCGACGAGATTCGGGACACCGAAGAGGCCAGCGCCCAACAGCGCGCCGAGGTGGACCAGCAGGTCCAGGCGGTCTTGGAGCAGGCGCGCACCGAAGCGGCCGATATCGCGCGGCAGGCGCAGCAGCGCGCCGACGACAGTGCCACCCTGGCGCAGACCGAGCTCGCGGCCGCCCGCGCCGAGGTCGCACGGTTGGTCGACAGCGCCGAGCAGGACGCCGCCCAGCGGCGCGCCGAGGCCGAGGCAGACCACGAAAGGATCACCGGCGAGGCCCAGCAGCAGCTGGACTGGACCAACCGCACCGTCACCGACCTCCTCGACAGCGCCAAGACTGAGGCCGAGCAGATCGGGGAGCAGGCCCGCGGTCAGGCGGCCGACCACCGCAAGCAGGTCCATCAGCGCCTACAGGTGTTGATCGCTCGGCAGGCACATACTGCTCGCGTCACCTTGAGCGAGGCCGAGTCGCTGTCACGTGATCTTCGGGCGCAGGCCGAGGCCACCCTGCGCGTCGCGCAGCAGGACGCCGAACGCACCCGGGCGGCCGCCCAGCAGGACGCGGATGATCGACTGGCCTCGGCCCGGCGGGAGTCCGAAGCGCTGGTCGTTCGTGCCGAAGCCCGGCTGACAGAGGCGGAGCAGAGTGCGCAGCGGATCCGGGAGAAGCTGAACGCCGACCTGACCAGACTGCGGCATGACACCTTCGAGCAGACCAGTGCCACGCGCGCTGAAGCCGTCCAGCTTCTTCAGGACGCGCGCCGCGATGCCGACCGAATCCGCGTCGAGGCCCAAACGATGCTGGAGCGGGCCCGTGGCGAGGTCGCCCGGCTGGCCAGCCGCCGCGATAACATCGCGACCGAACTGGGGAACCTGTCAGGCGTCATCGAGGCGCTCGCTGTGCCGGTCCCGGTCGTCAATGCTCCAGAACCAGACCCCCAACCAGCAGACAACCACAGCGATAGCCAAGGAGAGCAAGCATGACCGACACCCCGTTCCGTCTGGTACGAAAGGGCTACGAGCCCAGCGAAGTCGACCAGCGGATGCGCCGGTTGCAGTCAACGGTCGATCAACTCCAGACCGACCTCACCCGCGCCCGGGACGACAACGCCAAGCAGTCCGTCGAGATCACCAAGCAACGTCAGTTGGCCGGTGACCTCGCCGGCAGGATCGAGATGCTCGAGCAGGCATTGGCTGAGGTGCGGGCCGAGCAAGACCACGGCGTGCCGCCCACCTTCGCCAGCCTCGGTGAACGCATCGCTCAGATGCTCACCCTCGCCCAGCAGGAGGCCGACGAACTGCGCGAGAACGCCCGCTCAGAGCATGAACGGCTGACGACCGAAGCCGAGCGGCTCGCCGCCGACAGCGCGTCGAACTCCGAGCGCGAGGCGGCCGAGACGATCTCCAGGGCCCGGGCCGAGGCGGCTCGCAGCATTGAGGCCGCCAAGCAGCAGGCCGATCACCTACGTGAGGAGGCCGACGCCGAGGCGACCGCTCGTCGCGAGGAGGCCGAGGCGCTCTACGAGGGGCAGCGCGCCCAGGCCGCCCAAGCGGCGGCCGACTTCGAACGGACGCTTGCCGAGCGCCGAACCGAGGCGATGGACGAGTTGAACGCGACGCTGGCCAAGAAGACCCATGAGGTCGAGTTGGCCACCCAGGAATTGGATGCGGCCCGCAGCGAGTCGGAGCGGGTGACCACCGCGGCCCGCGAGCAGGCCGATCAGATCGTGCGCGACGCGCAGACGGACGCGTCCTCGCTGCTGTCCGAGGCGAAGCGGCGAGCCGAGGGGATCAGGCAGAACTCCGAACGCGAACTGGCAGCTGCGACCGCGCGCCGTGACTCGATCACCGCGCAGCTGGCGAACGTTCGGCAGATGCTGGCGACCCTCGGCGGACCGCAGACGGCGTTCGCCGACCCTCTCAACCCACGCAGCGCACAGGCCTGGACGTCCGAGACCGACGGCGGGCCGAACGATGCCCAGCCGGTCGGCGCCAAGGATGAAGAGGCTGTCGAAATGCCAGCCGCGGAGCAACCCGGGGACGAAGCGGGGATCGTCGACGAAACTCAGTCGACCACACCGTAGAGCCGGTCACCGGCATCGCCGAGACCGGGCACGATGTAACCGAACTCGTTGAGCCGCTCATCGACCGCGGCCACCACCAAGGTGGTCGAGATCTGGAGTTCGTCGACCAGCGTGCGGAAGCGCTCGATGCCCTCCGGGGCGGCCAGCAGGCAGACGCAGGTCACGTCGTCGGCTTTCCGGTCGGCGAGGAACTGCACGCAGCCGCCCAACGACCCTCCGGTGGCCAGCATGGGATCGAGGACGAAGCACTGCCGTCCCGACAGGTCTTGCGGCAACCGTTCGGCGTAGGTGAAGGGCTGCAGCGTCTCCTCGTCGCGGATCATGCCGACGAAGCCGACTTCCGCGGTCGGCATCAGCCGGGACATGCCGCCCAGCATGCCCAGCCCAGCCCGCAGGATGGGCACCACCAACGGTTTGGGGTCGGCGAGTTCGACGCCCTGGGTCTCGGCGACCGGCGTGGTGATGTGCACCGGTGTGACCCGCACACCTCGGGTCGCTTCGTAGGCCAGCAACGTGACCAACTCGTCCACCAGGGCCCGGAAGGTCGGGCTGTCGGTCTTTACGTTGCGCAGGTGGGTGAGCTTGTGGGCCACCAAGGGATGGTCGAGTACTTTGA
>JAEAMF010000859.1_pt1 | contig 29279 bp, 28 predicted proteins | sample 8958721 | NCBI WGS metagenome assembly JAEAMF01 (sample SAMN16933255, study PRJNA681124) | bioreactor sludge metagenome | isolation source: anaerobic bioreactor treating anionic surfactant - SDBS | place: India: Bengaluru | collected 2019-02-28 | reverse complement strand
TCAACATACAGCCCCGCTTCAGTAATGATTTCCTGCGATGCGCCGGGAATGGTTTTTAAGTGAATATAACCGTTAAAATTTTCTTCCAGACGTAATTTTTTCACCACTTGCAGCATCCGCTCCATGGTGTAATCTGCCGATTTAAAAATCCCTGAACTTAAAAACAAACCTTCAATATAATTCCGGCGATAGAAGTTCATGGTTAAATCTACTACTTCCTGAACGGTAAAAGCCGCCCGTTTTACATCATTGGAGCGACGTGACACACAGTAAGCACAATCATAAATACGCACATTGGAAAACAGAATTTTAAGCAAAGATACACAGCGACCATCTTCGGTATAGCTATGACAAATACCGGAGCCGGTATTCCCTAGCCCTTTGTCTTTGTTTTTTCGGTTACTGCCACTTGAGGAACAGGAGACATCATATTTGGCAGCATCGGCTAAAATTTGCAGTTTTTCACGGATACGATCAGACATGGATAAACAGCGCTAAAAAGATGAATCTGTATTATAAAATTTTCAACTCAAACTACATGGGCAGCGGTCTTTTATGCGACATGGTTTGACGCTTTATTTATCATTGCATTTTCATTTATTTTTAGGTGTAAAAAACTTTTTATTTCATAAAAAAATAACGAATATTATTTGCTTAATTTATAGGGCTTGGGCAAAGTGATGAGATGCATAGGAGCCAAATATGACTTTATTAGAACAACTTGAAATTAAACATCCTATTTTCCTAGCACCGATGGCAGGTGTTTCTACTCCTCAACTGGCAGCTGAGGTTTCCAATCAAGGCGGTTTGGGTTCATTGGGTTTGGGTGCTAGTACAGTTGCAGCAGCGCGTCAACAAATTTTAGAAACGCAAGCACTTACTCATAAACCATTTCAGGTCAATTTCTTCTGTCATCAAAGCGCCACGCTCGACAAAAATGTAGCAGATCAGTGGATTAAATATTTATCCCCTCAATTTCAGAAGTATCATGCAACTCCGCCGACAGAATTAAAATGTATCTATCCCAGCTTTCTCGATAACGATGACTATTTAAACCTGGTTTTAGAAACTCGACCTCAGGCAGTAAGCTTTCACTTCGGCATTCCACATCCTCATCAAATTCAGGCCTTAAAACAGGCCGGTATCCTGACGATGGTTTCAGCGACCAATCTGGCTGAAGCACTGCAGATTGAAGCGGCTGGGATTGATATCATTATTGCGCAAGGCATTGAAGCCGGTGGGCACCGTGGCATTTTTAATGAAACATTTGACAGCGCAGTCAAGACTTCTGATCTGGTACAATTGTTAAAACAGTACTGTAGCAAGCCTGTTGTGGCTGCGGGCGGGATCATGAATGGCACCCAGGCTCAGCTCTTAATCCAGTTAGGTGCCGAAGCTGTTCAATTGGGCACCGCTTTCGTACAGTGCAAAAGTTCCAATGCCAACACGGCCTATCGACAAGCCCTGTTTAGCAAACCAATTACCCAAATGACTGCCAGCATTTCCGGACGACCTGCTCGCGGTCTAATTAACCACTGGCATACCCAAATCGATCAGCCTGAACGTCCTCCAGTTGCCACTTACCCCTATTGCTATGACTTGGGTAAACAACTGCATGCCGCAGCATCTGCACAAGGTGACCATGATTTTGGGGCATTTTGGGCGGGAACCAATGTTGCCCAAATTCGGGAGATGGAAGCTGCAGATTTAATTAATCAGCTGGTTCTGGAAATCAGTCAAGCCTAATCTTCTGGCATAAATATGCTGTAAAAAAACCTCTCAGTTGAGAGGTTTTTTGCTCAACGTTCATCTAGCATGGAGCACGAAGCCATGCATCCTTGGCAGCATATTTTGCTTGCTCCCAATCTAAACGGGATGGGCCTTTGATTGCTTCCCATTGGGTTCGCAATTCAGTTTCTACCTGTTCAAAATGTGTATCACTGTCGAACAAAGGACGTTTCTTATATCCCACCTCATAGGCACTGCGATAATCCCTGTCATAATCTAAATCATCATAGGTACTTCGGCTTTCATGGAAATAAGGACTGTCGCGGTGCTGCTCTCTCCAATAGGCATCTTCTTCGACTGGATTGATGGCATCGGCAGCTTCATTACCCGCCACACCACCAATAATACCACCGACAATACCGCCAACTACCGCACCTGCAGAACCAGCTGCTACACCACCCACTGTACCAATACTTGTACCCACAGGGTGATCATTTGCTTCATTCATATCTGGTACCTGATTACTTTCCTTATCGGTAATCGAATCAGCATTCACATCTGTTCTTGGTTCTTCTGGACGTTTATTTGGATGAGTAAGATCAGCTTCCATCATAAGACGATTTATATTGACCATTCTCTTTCTCCTTCTGTCCTATCTATATACAAAATATTTAGAGAAGCCGCTTATTTAAGCTTTAGAAGAATTCAGCTTAAAGCTCTTCTGAATAAGCTATGTCTTATAAATGTGCTAAATGGGTGATGAGATGTTGTAGGGTGTAATTCTTTTAGTATTGTTTTATACAAATTACGCAAAAAAAGTCTCGATAAAGAAAATTCACTACTCTTTTTTGAATGGAATCTTTTAAAATAAAGAGCAGTGACCTATTTGAAACATGGAATAGAAAACGAATAAAAGGCTATTTGGTTTCAAGCAGGTTAACCTGCTCCACCTGCACATCACTCATAATTTTCCCCTGAGCAAGAAGCTGGTTAAAATAATCTTCTACGACATTAAACTGCTCGGCCGTGCTTTCAACCTTATACATATTCTGGCGGAATTCATTGCTTGAACGTAAACCTTTGGTATACCAGGCAATATGTTTACGAGAAATACGGCAACCTGAGTATTCACCATAGAAATCATAAAGTTCAGATAAATGTCCCAATAACACATCTTTCACTTCAGCAATACTGGGTGCAGCCAGCTGTTCACCTGTTTTTAAATAATGTGCTATTTCACGGAAAATCCAGGGACGACCTTGTGCTGCACGTCCAATCATCACAGCATCCGCACCCGTATAATCGAGCACATATTTGGCTTTTTCAGGACTGTCTATATCACCATTGGCGATAATAGGAATATTCAACATTTCTTTGACTTCTTTAATCAAAGAATAACGTGCTGTATTCAAGTACATATCTTCACGGGTACGGCCATGCAGTGCCAATGCAGCAATCCCGGCTTCTTCAGCACGCTTGGCAACCCGCAGGATATTTTCATGCCCATTTAGATATCCTAAACGGGTTTTTAAAGTCACAGGCACATCGACTGCCGCAACTACCGTATCTAGAATTCGTGCCACCAGATCTTCATCTTTTAATAATGCAGAACCTGCTAATTTATTACAGACTTTTTTGGCCGGGCATCCCATATTGATATCGACAATTTGTGCACCATTCGCCACCTGATAGCGTGCCGCTTCTGCCAGCTCGCCGGGTTCAGAACCGGCAATCTGCGCAGAGATAGGCGCCAGTTCGCCGTCAAAATTGGCACGGTACAGACTTTTCTTGCTCATACGTAAGGTCTGGTCCGAAGTCATCATTTCACTGACGGCATGGCCTGCACCAAAATATTTACACAACGTCCGGAAAGGACGATCCGTAACACCTGCCATGGGAGCAACAATTAAATTATTTGACAGTTGATATGGACCAATATACATATAAATTCATCACTTTTTCGACCGGCATAGTATACTGCATATGCTGTATAGGCTCATCCTTTTGGAACATGTTTTCATCATTATGAAAAAAACTCTTTTTACTTCATCTCGGTTTAAATCTTTGAGTATCCTGGCTTTTTCTTTGAGCCTGATGGCATGTGGGGATAACTCGTGGTGGTCAAAAAACAATGAACCAACCCTAGAAGAAGATCAAGTCAAACGGCTTATTCCACCACGTGTTAATGACCGTAGTTCTTGGGCCAAAGACATTTACGGCATTACCGATCAGCTCGGTATTCCTCAAACCAAAGAAAATATTTGCAGTATTGTGGCTGTGGTGGATCAGGAATCCAACTTCGTTGCTGACCCGCAAGTTCCCGGTTTAGGTGAAAAAGCGGTGAAAGAAGTTCAAGATCGGCTGGATGAAAAATTTAAAGATAAATTGGGCGATACTCTGGGCGGAACCATGGCCGGTTATTTTGAGCAGGTTCTGAAAAATCAGCCCACCCCTGAAAATAATTATTTAAGTCAAATGCGTCGCGTGAAAACCGAGCGTGAACTAGATGAACTCTATCGTGAAATTTTTGACTATATGTCAAAACATTATCATGTCAGTGCCTTAACCGGTGCGGCCAAACTGGTCGGTCAAGACATGGGCGAAAAATTAAATCCGATTACCACTTTAGGTTCCATGCAGGTTCATATTGGCTATGCCAAAGAACATAAACGCCAAGGCGGCAATATGGCCGAATTACGTACTGATTTATATAGTCAATATGGTGGCTTGTATTACGGTATCCACCGTTTGATGATGTACCCTGCCGATTATGATAAAGCGATTTATCGTTTTGCAGATTATAACTCTGGCATGTATTCAAGTCGCAACGCAGCTTTTCAAAGCATGCTCAATGACTTGACGGCAACAGAGCTTGACCTGGATGGTGATTTGTTGCTTTACACTAAAGATGGCTCAGTCCGTTCTGCAGCCAGTCAGTCCGAACGTGAACTGATTAGTGTATTTGCAGCCAACAATATTCTTGTTACACCACGACAGATTCGTTCTGACTTAAAAAAAGAAAAAGAGAAAGATTTCGAAGATACAGCAACTTATCGTGCGGTAACCAAGCTCTACCAAGAGAAAACAGGCAAAGAGCCAATTTATGCTATTATGCCTGAAGTGGTCATTTCTGGCCCTAAACTGAGTCGTGATTATAATACCAACTGGTTTGCAACGCGCGTAAATGGAAGATATCAATCATGTATGCAACGGGCAAAAAGAATAAAAATTTAGCGCTCTTTGATTTTGATGGAACCCTGTGTAAAAAGGACAGTTTCACGGGGTTTATCTTCTATGCTTTATCCAAACGCCATATTGTCAAACAAGGTATTAAAATTCTGCCTTGGATTCAAGCTTATTATTTGAATGTCTATTCTGCACCTGCCATGCGCTCCAAATTGTTTCGTGCCATGTTTAGCAATGCCAATGCCTTAGAACTACAACAAATGGCACAGGAATATGCAGTAAATTTAATGAATCAATTAAATCAGCCTTTGCTTAAGCAGCTTAAACAGCATCAAGCCTTGGGCGATGATGTTGTATTGGTTTCGGCATCGGTCGATGTCTATCTCAAGCCTGTCTGTGAGTTATTAAATATTGATTTAATTTGCACTCATACTGAACAAGTCAATAATATCTATACGGGACAATACACCACACCCGATTGCAGTTCGGAACAGAAAAGACAACGAATTTTAGAAAAATATCATTTAACTGATTATGCTGTAATTTATGCCTATGGTAATAGTCATGAAGATAAGGAAATGCTTGCGATGGCCCATTATGCTTACATGGTGGGTATCAATGAGACTATTCCTGCATTGCCAAAAAAGATACAACAAATCGCCATTTAAGAGCTGCAAAATTATTCAAAGGTATAGATATCCGTTTTGGCAAAAATTCATTTGTTCTATTGTCCTTATTTTCTTATTAGGCAAGTCGTAAAAGCTGGACTCAACAGAAAATTTGTCAGGTCATGACTATGGCAAATAATGGAAATTACATGAACTTAACAAAAACACTTAAAGCTTATATACATCAGTAAAAAGCCACTTGAATAGAAGTGGCTTTTTATGAATACAAGATTATTTCTTAAACGGGAACGCATATTTAACGATACGTTTAAGCACACTGCCATACTGTTTAACCAAGCTGGCGTTATTGTAATTTAAACCATATTTTTCACAAACTGCCTGAACTTTAGGCGCCATTTTACGATAACGGCGCGCCGGAATATCCGGATATAAGTGATGCTCGATTTGATGACTTAAGTGACCTGTCAAAATATGGAATGCTTCTGAACCTGTCAAGTTTGATGAGCCACGAATCTGGCGCATATACCAATGACCGCGACTTTCATTTTCCAGTACCGATTTCGGGAACACTTCCACATCTTTAGTAAAATGACCACAGAAAATAATACTGAATGTCCAGATGTTACGGATACCATTCGCCACCAGGTTACCTGTAAATACAGGTAAAGCTGCTGGACCGGCAATCAACGGGAAGAATACATAATCTTTAAACAATTGCTTGCCAATTTTTTTCTGCATGGGTTGCCATTCTTTCTTGGCCTGTTCCTTAGATTTACGTCCTTTCCAAACCTTACCAATTTCAAGATTCTGGATGGCTACGCCCCACTGGAACAGCAGGCAAAATGGAATGCTATAAATTGGCTGCAATAAATAACCCGGCTTCCAGCGCTGCTCAGGAAACAGACGAAGTAAACCATAACCGATATCATCATCCATCCCTTTAATATTGGTATAGGTATGGTGCTTATAGTTATGGGTTTGGCGCCAGTTATCTGCTGTCCCGACAATATCCCACTCAAACGTTGGACCATAGAATTTAGGATCATTCATCCAGTCATATTGACCATGCATGACATTATGCCCCAGCTCCATATTTTCCATGATTTTGGCAAAGCCCAGTAAACCGGTACCTAATACCCATGCTGGCGGGAACCAGCCTGCAAATAAACAGGCACGTCCGGCAATGGAAGCATAACGGATGGTTGAATAAACTCGGCGGATATATTCCGCATCCTTTTCGCCGATATCATCAAGCACTTCTTGTTTAATCGCATCCAGTTCACGAGCCAAATCATCTAATTGAGATTGTGTGAGCTCACCATTTTTCGGATTTTTAAAATATTCTATTTTAACAGGCATATTCATGATATTTATCTCACTTATAAATCAATGACAAGGTCAGACTGTGCTGAATTGACACAGATTTTTAATAAATTACCAGGTTCGGAGTTTTGACTACCATTCACTAGATCTTTAGTTGAACCTTCAACTTTATTACACACACATTTATGACAAATGCCCATGCGACAACCATGAGTAGGTTTAATATTTTGTTGTTCCAGACTGCTCAGAATAGACTGACCTTTAGGGATGACCAGTACTTTATTGGATTTCAATAAGGTTATGTTAACAAAGCCAATATCCGAATTTTCAACCGGGGTCATACTGAAAGCTTCACTTTTGAAACTCTGTGCATTTGCAAACAGCTGTTCCGCCTGTGCAACAAATCCGGATGGACCGCAAGCATACACCAGACTATTTTCAATATTATTCACCAAAGCCAAATGGTCCTGGTTTAAGCGTTTGCCCGCATCTTCTTCCTGAGTATAAAAAACCTGAAAAGAAAAATTCGGATATTGTTCAGCCAGTTGTTCAAAACGTGCTTTAAAAGCAACATCAGCATATTGCTTAACCCAATACAACAGCTGGATTGGTGCTTGAGTCATGCGATCTGTTTTAGAGAGTGCTTTGAGTAAACTTAGCATTGGGGTAATACCACTACCCGCCGCAAGCAATATCATCGGTTGAGCCTGCTCTGGTAACAGCATGTCCCCATAAGGCTGACCAAATTCAAGAATATCGCCAACTTGAGCATGTTCAACCAGCCAGGAGCTGACTTTGCCCTGATCAACTTTTTTAACTGTTAATAAGACATGTTGAGTATCAAGCTGCGTCAGACTATAGCTACGCTCATAGCGAACACCGTTGACTTCCACAAAAACCGGATGGTGCTGCCCTGCTTGCCCCATTTTAAAATGACGGTTCACCTGAATGGTTAAACTCATCATATTTTGCGCAGAATTTTCTTTTTGGACAATTTTACCCAAGGCCTGATTGACTGACCAAAGGGGATTGATTTTTTGCAACCAGAAATCAGCTGCGTACTGGTCAATAACGCTTTCAGCCAGTGAACTTAGGGGAGATTTTTTCATTTTTTCTACAACATGCATAGTCAGTACCACGCGATCGATTTTTAATTATTATACACATGTATATATACTTGTATATATATTTGTATTGTTTCTATTCATTTCCCAAGTTGCAATGCAACCGTTATAATGTTTTCGTATCTCTAATCCCTTGAAAAATATGAACCCGTCTTCAATCAAAAAAAATATTGATGCTCCTGTTGATAAACAGAATGTTGTTCATGAACCGGTGACCGTCCGTACTGTAGGACGAAAAGCAACCATTACCAAAGAAGAGCTGTTTCAAGCTGCATTGAACTTAATTGGACCGCAAAAAAGCATTTCTTCCTTGAGCCTACGTGAAGTTGCGCGTGAAGCTGGCATTGCGCCCAACAGTTTTTATCGGCATTTCAGAGATATAGATGAACTTGCGATTGAGCTGATTGATCGTGCCGGGATTGTATTGCGTCAAATTTTGCACCAAGCGCGCTTAAAGGCCTCCAAGCAAAACAGCATTATTCGCAGTTCAGTCGAAGTTTTTATTGAACAGTTAGATGCAGATGAAGGCAATTTAAGTTTATTGCTGCGTGAAGCCTATACCGGCTCCGCTTCATATAAATTAGCGGTTGAACGCCAGTTAAATTATTTCCAGCAAGAATTACAGGAAGATCTCATTCGCCTGGAACGCCTCAATAACAACAGGCTTTCTCACCCCGATATCGCCGCAAAAGCCATTACCCAGCTGGTATTTAATATGGGTGCAACAGTGATTGATATCTCTGCGAAGGAACGTAAAGAAATTGCCGAACAAACCATGATCATGATTCGGATGATTCTAGAAGGTGCACGCCATCTGGATGAAGCGAAAATCCGGTAATTTATAATTTTATTGTTCGTGAAGAATACACATATGGATTCTTCACTATGCATTCAATATTTTGCTGTGCTGAAATAATTTTTTTCACCGATTGGGATATGCTTTCAGGTTGCTCTAAAGGAAACATATGTCCGCCTTCAACCACACTAAACTCAATTCCATAGATTTTTTTCATTCCTTGCGGCAAGCCCTGTTTATAAAAGTGACTCTGTTCTGCCGTAATTAAATGTACAGGCATTTTCGGTGCTTGACGTGGTGTACGCCACCACCAGGCTGGAACGGTTCTGAAAATTTCTGCTTCAATGGCTTTAGGAATAGTTAAGGTCACGCCTCCTCTGCTTTGATCTGCTGTAATAGCATGAGCAAAATAATCATCAAAACACTGCATATCAAAACTCTTGAACAGGCGATTATTTCGCAAAGATGCATATGCCGTTTCATGGTCAGGCCAGTGATCGTTGCGCTTCAAAGTCATAGCTGCAGGAGTAATTTTATCGACTGCTTTTAATTTCAGCTTTTGCATAACTTCAAAAATGGCAGACTTAGGCCCAATCACAAAAGGTGGATCCATGATCACCAGTTGTGAAAACAAATCAGGGCGTTTATACGCTGCCATTAATGTGACCAGAGAGCCAAATGAATGCCCCAGTCCTATCACCTGCTGATGTGGAAATTGCTGTTCAATATCTACAATCACCTGATCCACCAGATGTGTCCATGTATAAGTGACTGGATGTTCCGGACTCATTCCAATCACTGGAATAGCTTTAATATCAAATTCTTCTTCAAAAGAGCGAAAAAACTTTTGATAGCTGGCAGAAGGAATACCATTGGCATGAGTAAAATGAATCGCATTTTTTCTAAATAATTCATCTGCCATACAAGCTGCTCTTGTTAAAATTGTTCCCGTAGTAGTGCGATAGCTTAAGCAAAAGCAGGCTTGGATGAAATCACTAAATGCTTAACTCCCTGACTTGCAAGTCAGAAGGCTTAATTACAGAATTCTGTACACCAAATGATTTGACTGCTGCTGTTTATTTTCGCGAAACCACCAGAAACTGACTACCTAAAAAAGTCGCTCCACAAGTTGTCTTATCACCTGCAATCACCACCCCACGTCCTTTCACAGTAGTTGACTGTTCAGCAGCAATCGCGGACACAACAGTTTGGCATTTCGGACAATAATGCTTCATGCCATGCAAATGCACAGCCACTCCATTTATGATAAAAGAAGAATCGCATTCCGAAACTATACCGCCGTGCGAGGTGGTAGAACCGAGGGTTATTAAAGACTGAGCCATTGTTATTCTTCTTGTACTTTATAAAAATTATTTTCTTATTTTAGCATGAGTTGAATTTTAAGCTAGATGAGTCAGAACTCCTTCATCTTAAAAACAAAAAGCACCCGCAGGTGCTTTTTGTTTCAATTCCAAATTATGGTTTAACCACAACCATCACCTGAATGGCTTCCGGTATGACAGATAAGCCATCCAACAAGCTCAAGCCTTCTTTCTGGAATTTCTGTAAGCGTGAAATTTCATCTTCACGGATACTTGGGTTGAATTGCTTCAGGTAAGTTAAACGGTCAATTTCATATTGCCATTTATTGCCATAAACTTCTTTTGCCTGCTGCTTGAAGTTTGGCAATGCAGATTTGGCAATATCCAAGGCTTGTGCATAACGCTGCTCAATCACTTCACGGCGTGCTTTCACCACTTGACGGCAGCTATTGCCATCTAGGTGATGCAAATAAGGTTTCAGGATTTCTGGTGCAATCTTTTCAGACAGGTCCTGACCTTTTTCACTAAGCAATACACGAATCAACTGTTGTGGCAAGCTGGATGGCAGGTTCAATGCCTTCGGTGCAACCACATCCACCTTGAACCAGACTTCCATCAATACCGAACCCTGTGGCAAGGCTGCTGATTTTAATACCGCAACGTTGGTACTACCAAAAGATTGAGTATTGATCATTTCCATCACACTTTCAGTGAATGGATGCTCAAGGGTTAAATACTGGGCATCTTCACGAACTTGCGCCTGATCACGATAGAAAGTCGCAGTCATGCCTTCTTCATCTAAAGACAAGCCTTGTACCTGCATTTGATCGGTCGGCTTGATGATCACCGTACCGTTACTTTGCTCATCAAAATCGATATTGGTCGACGCCATGAAGCGTTTCATAAACATCGGCAAAGTAGTGTTGTCATCATAATCTTCAAGCGCCTGCACAATTTCCTGTGCCACGATTGGACGGCAAGAGTTGTATTCCAGCAGACGGTCACGGCCTTCCTGCAATTCAGCTTCCAGCGCTTCACGCTGAACACTAACTTCTTCCAGCAAATCTTCAAACTGCTGGCCTAAATCTGCCAGTAAACAGTCTTTTAATTTCACAATAAAGTTTTCTTGCAGTGTTTGTGCCGTCGGGGAAATATTACTGAAAATATTTAAGCCTTCGTTGTACCAGCGGAACATACGCTCTTGCGCTGTACCAACCAGATAAGGCACATGAATCTGAATCCGGTTTTCCTGACCAATACGGTCCAGACGACCAATACGCTGTTCAAGCACATCCGGGTTCGCAGGCAAATCAAATAAGATCAGGTCAGAGGCAAACTGGAAGTTACGCCCTTCTGAACCGATTTCAGAACACAATAGAATTTGTGCCCCATAAGACTCTTCAGCGAAATAAGCCGCTGCCTGGTCACGCTCAAGCAGGCTCATACCTTCATGGAACATGGCAGTACGGATACCAGCATGTAAACGCAGCACATTTTCCAGTGCTTCCACTACAGGACCACTACGTGCAATCAGCAACACTTTTTTGTGTTTAAGATCAGTACGCAGCTTTTCCATCAGCCACATCACGCGTGGATCATGTTCCATCCATGCGCCATCCAGCTGAGCTTCTTCCGGCCACATCTGTTCACGTAGCTTACCGTCTTTTGACCAGTTTGCAGGTGCTGGTAAAGGTGCTGGTTGACAGTCACGACCCGGGAAACCCTGAATCGCTTCACGGGTATTACGGAATAAGATACGGCCAGTACCATGACGGTCTAATAATTCGTGAATAGCACGGAAACGCTGTTCCGGCTCATCCTGAATGCTATGACCCAATAAACCTTCAATCGCTTTTAAATGCCCTTCTTCCAAAGGCAGGTCTGACATCAGCACTTCAGCAATTTTTGCAGTCTGATGATACTGCTCTTCTTCATCAAGGAAGCGATCAAGTGAACTGAAACGTTGTGGATCAAGCAGACGTAAACGGGCAAAATGGCTTTCTACACCTAACTGTTCAGGTGTTGCTGTAAGCAGTAACACACCCGGGGTTTTTTCCGCCAGCTCTTCAACCAAATCGTAACGGTCATTACCTCCTTCTTCTTCACTCCACATCAGGTGATGAGCTTCATCCACCACCAGAAGATCAAAACCAGCTTCTAAAGCCTGTTCACGTAAATCCTCGTGATCCACCATCAAATCAACAGAAGCAATGATGCGCTGCTCGGTCAGGAATGGGTTTAGATCAGGATCATGTTCCTTGATGGATGCGGTACGGGTCAAATCGAACAGTGAAAATTCCAGATTAAAACGGCGGCGCATTTCAATCATCCACTGATATTGCAGTGAATCTGGCACGAGAATCAGGATACGTTCAGAACGCGATGTTTTGAGTTGCTGATGAATAATCAGGCCCGCTTCAATGGTTTTACCCAAACCGACTTCGTCCGCAAGTAAGACACGCGGTGCAAAACGCTGTCCCACTTCATGGGCAATATAAAGCTGGTGCGGAATCAGGCCTACACGCGCACCGACCATGCCGCGCAGAGGACTGTTCTTCATATTGGCTTGCATCAGTAAAGCTTCAATACGCAGGTCATACCATTCTTTATAGTCGACCTGACTGGCCAGTAAACGGTCAAGCGGTTTAGACAGCTGGATGGTCGCACCGATACGGGTTTCATTGAGTGACTTACGTTCTTCTGAGCCATCTTCCAGATTACGCACGACGTTATAGCGCACCACACCATGACGGTCTTCCAAAGACTCAACTGTCCATTGGGTGCCTTCCTGATCCTGCAGTTCATCCTTCACATTGAACACAATACGTGATAAAGGTGCATTGTTACGTGCATAGACACGTGTTTCATCACTTTTTGGGAATAAGATGCTAACCGATCTTTCATCTACATCTATAAGAACCCCTAAACCGAGTTCTGTTTCCGTATCTGATAACCAACGCTGACCAATAGCAAACTGATGCAATTTTTCCACCTTTATCTAAAAATGAGGACACTAATTTCAAGCCCAAAATCTGCTTGGTATTTGAGCAAAAAACCAGGTCTTTAAGCAATATATTTTGACATAAAGCCCACTAAAAAGTGCGCAAAATCTATGAGGATTAAAAAGTTTTTACTTTAAAAAGGAACTGGAGCATAAAACTCCATCAGCTGTTCTGTTTGCGGATGATAAAAACTTAAGTTTTCAGCATGCAGGCACAGACGCGGCATCATCAGTTGCTGCTCAGGAGTGGCATATAAAGTATCACCAATAATAGGATGACCCAGATATTGCATATGCACGCGTAGCTGATGGGAACGGCCGGTAATCGGGCTAAGTTTGACCCTCGTCACCGCCTGTCCCTGAATTTCAAAATGTTCGATGGCCTGCCAATGGGTCAGTGCAGGCTTGTTATGATTTGGATCGGCAATATGTAATGGTGGATGTTCAGGGTCATAGACGACAGGTACATCAACCGTGCCTTCCCCTTCAAGATGCCCTGCTACAAGCGCCTGATAGGTTTTGTCGGTTTGACGTTCCTGAAACTGGCGGGAAATGGTTTTTTGCCCCCATCTGCTCAGGCCAAACACCAGAATACCTGAAGTATCACGATCCAGGCGGTGAATCAGTAGTGTTTTGGGTTCTATTTCTAATAATCGGTTGATCACGCAATCTTGTAAATCTTCGGTTTTGCCAGGAACGGTGAGTACACCTGCAGGTTTATGGATGACCATAAAATCTTCATCACGATGTATCAGATGTTCGGTTAGAAAATTACTCAATGTTCAATCCCAGGCTGATCGCGCAAACAAGGCGGCAATGATAGAAAGCTTGGCGCAGAATTACAATGCACAATATTCGAATTGGTGACGGTTTTTCCGATTTTGCTCAAAAATTATTTCAATCCCGTGTTATCAACGTGCTGATTGCAATACAAAGCTGACCAGCGCATGTAGTGAATTGTGTTTTAGGACATCTTCATACGTAATGTTTGCCCCATGCGCTCGCCAAATCCCCACTAAAGTGACAATAGCAACAGAATCCAAACCGTACTGTTTCAGATCGAGATCAGGATCAATTTCCAGAGCATCCATGTTCAGTTGCTCTGCAACCGCAAGCATAATTCCCTTGGGGGAAAGCACATAATTGGATGGAGCACTTAAATCCCATAATCTAGTCAAACTATAGCTATTCATATGATGCAAGCCGTGTATCGAAATGTTATCAATCCATTGAATATGCTGGTCTTGATTCGACAATAAAATCGCATCGTCCACTACACAGATTTGCTCGGTGACACTTTGTAGATGCGGCAATATTTGCTTGAGCATCGGCGTGACCTGCCCGGCAAAAATCAGTTGGGGATGCGATGATGCATATTCACCGAGTTGCTGCATGCCCTGCATCAGGTCATCGCCATACAAATCAACAATCGGAATATCTAAAGCTTTGGCTTTATTGGTGATCTGAACAAGATGGGTCATGAGGTCGCTGTCTTGTATGCCTGCCATCATCCTTAGGTTGTGCAATCCCACCAACACTAAAACCGATTCAGTTGCTGAAAGCTGCCATTTGGCTTGGGAGGGGGTGAGTTGGATCTTTTTGGGTAATGGATAAAACATTAAGCCTCAACCTGCGCTAAAAACTTCTCAATCGCTACCTGTGCAATCTCCGCATCTTCAAACGACTTCACACCTGACACCCCCATCGCTCCGACCAACTGCCCTTGATACAGAATCGGCTCACCACCTTCTAACATGCCCGAGAACGTTTCCATAGTCAGAAAGCCCATTTGACCGCCTTTGATAATATCTTCAAATAGCTTGGATGGACGGCGGCTCATTGCCGAGCATTTGGCTTTTTCTAGACATAAATTGGCTGTCATAGGTGATGCCCCATCCATACGTTTCATCGCAAGCAAATTACCCGTTTCATCTACAATGGCGATACTGACATTAAAATCATGTTCAAGTGCATATTCATAAGCTGAATTTAGTAAAAATTCCGCATCGCTTAAAGTCAAATAATGTTTGGTTTTCATATTCGCTCTCAAAAATTCTTTATAAAAAAGCCCGCTATAAAACGGGCTTCATTTACATGCTCAAAATTAAGCGGATGCTTTCATTTCAGCAAAGGTTTCTTTCGCAGCTTGAATAGTAAATTCAATATCTTCATCACTGTGTGCAGCTGAAATAAAGCCAGCTTCAAATGCAGATGGCGCAAAATTCACCCCACGCTGCAACATGCCATGGAAGAATTTACGGAAGGCATTCACATCACATTTCAGCATTGAATCAAAGCTGGTAATGTCTTCTTGATCGGTAAAGTACAAACCGAACATCCCGCCCACTTGTTGAGTCTTGAATGGAATATCTGCTTCATCCGCAGCAGCTTGTAAACCGGCAAGCAGTTTTTCGAGTTGCGCAGTTAATTTTTCATAAAAACCTTCGGCACGTAAATGTTTAAACATTTCAATACCGGCACGCATCGCGAGTGGATTACCTGACAATGTCCCTGCTTGATAGACTTTACCCAGTGGCGCGATGCATTCCATCACTTCTCGTTTACCACCAAACGCACCGACTGGCAGGCCTGCACCAATAATTTTACCCAAAGTGGTCAAATCAGGTGTTACGCCATAATGTGCCTGTGCACCGCCTAGACCGACACGGAAACCGGTCATCACTTCATCAATGATGAAAACCGAACCATGCTCATCACATACATCACGAATTGCTTGCAGGAAACCGTCAATCGGTTTCACCAAGTTCATGTTGCCTGCGACTGGCTCAACAATTACGCCAGCAATTTCATGACCGAATTTAGCAAAACATTCTTTTAAAGTCGCGATGTCATTGTATGGCAGGGTTAAAGTGTGCTTGGCAAAATCAGCCGGTACACCCGCAGAAGTCGCTTCACCTTCACCGCTAGTCAACATGCCTGAACCCGCTTTAACTAAAAGCGAGTCTGAGTGACCGTGGTAACAGCCTTCAAATTTTACAATCTTATCGCGGCCTGTGTAGCCTCGTGCCAAACGGATTGCTGTCATGGTTGCTTCCGTACCTGAATTGGTCATACGAACCAGTTCAATCGACGGCATGATTTCACAGATGATGTCAGCCAGGGTTGTTTCATGAACTGTTGGTGCACCAAAGCTTAAGCCATCAACAGCAGCCTCTTGTACGGCTTTAATGATGTCAGGATGGGCATGGCCTAAAATCATCGGTCCCCATGAACCAACATAGTCCACATAGCGTTTACCATCGACATCGTATAAATAGGCACCTTTGGCTTTTTCAATAAATACAGGCGTACCACCCACCCCATTAAACGCACGTACCGGTGAATTCACCCCACCCGGAATATGTTTGCTGGCTTGTTTAAACAATTGTTCTTGCTTTGGAGATAGGCTCATGAATTTACTCAACTCAAAATTAAATCAATCTAAATCTATATTATTAAAGGCTGTCTTGAAAAAGTGCAGACCATTCATCAAGACGCTCAGGAATGGCATGCATAGGACGACCTAATATATCACTAATCACTGCACAATAATCTGCACCAGATTCAACCACGATCTTTGAATTTTCAACGGTTAACCCGCCAATGGCACAGATCGGCACATTTAGTTGCGTTTTGGCTTGTTTTAATGTTTCCAAACCAATGTTTCCGGCTTCAGGCTTACTCTCAGTCGCATAAATTGCACCAAATGCCACATAATTTGCACCATCGGCAATCGCCTGTTCTGCCAATTCCAGTGAATTGTTGCAACTGCGACCAATCAGGACACCTTCTGGCAAACGTGCAACCGCATCGACAATAGAGCCATCATCCTGGCCCAGATGCACACCTACACCGTATTTAACCGCAATTTCAAGATCGTCATTAATCACGAAAGGTACGCGATATTCAGCACACATGGCTTTCATATACTCAATTTCATAAAATTGATCTTCTTTGGCGACTTTTTTACGACGGTATTGCAATACTGAAATACCGCCATTGGCCATTGCACCTTCAAGCTTAGCCAATAAAAGTTCTAAAGGATCATCATTGGTGATCAGATATAAACCGCGCATAACAAACTGCCAAAATTAAAACTGCCCTATTATAGGCATATCAGGAACAAGATTCAGCGGAACTGACTTAATTCCTTAAAATTACAGCAGATGAATATCAAAAATTAGAAAACTTAAACGGTAGCAACTTTGAGTTAAATAGTGTGAAAATACCTATTTTCAGGGATAGATCATCTGAAGATTAAACGATTAAATAAACCACAAAATAAAAATAAAAATAAATAATAATTATAAAACAAAAACTTGAAGCAATGAAAAGACTTCCTGATCCTTGATTATAAAATGCGCTTGGGGGAAGCCAATGAAGGATTAGGAAGTCTTTCTATTTTTATTCCGCTAAAATTGGGTAATATCTTCAACTCTGACAAAGCATTTCTTGTAAATTTTTAATTCCATATTTTTTAATTTTGGTTCAAAAAGTTTAGCTTTTATCTAACCTTCCTTAAATAAAAAAAGCCTAGAGAAGGTCACTCTAGGCTTGGAAAACTTTAAAATTAGGACGCTCGAAGTAAGAAATAAATTTATTCAATGCCTGTTCTATTAATAGAATATTCACTCTACCATTGCAAGTCTACATTCCGTAAATTTACAAATATTTTATTTTTAGGTAAATTTTTTCAACACTATTCACATAATAAAAGTGATTTTTTAACTAACTGGGAATTTTATCCAGGGAACGATCTTTTAAACTTAAATTCCCACGCAACACATCAGAAAACATGCGCCAATCTGAAATAAAACTATAGAGCGGCTGTTTAAAACTGGCCGGTTTGTTTTTTTCAAAGCAGAAATGACCTGCCCATGCACTAGCATAGCCGAACAATAATCCATAAACCAGATACTTTGGCTTTCTTTTTACAATGGCACGACTTAATAGGCATGCCCCGACACTACTGCCGAATATATGCAAACGGCGACTCATAATATTACGATGCTCAGTTAGATAAAACCGATAGAATTCATGATAGTTTTGAATCGGCAGCTGAAATTCCGGTTCTGGATGATGTTCAAATTTGAGCTGGATTGTTGTATTCATGGTCATAGTCCTGCCTATTTTGATTCAAGTTAGCTCATATTTCAGCCAAATTAAAGTGTCCGCTTTTATCATTTTTTTGATCATTTGCAAAGCAACCAGTCAAGAATCCGTTCGTCAAGTCTTACATCAAAAATCATTTTCGCTACAATCATCAGCTTAGAATGAACAATGCTATTTCCGGCGCTATAAAAGAACAGATTTCATAATGCATGTGTAAGCTATAGATAATGTTTGCATTGCTGACATCGCATCAAAAAATTAGGATGAAAAATCATGATTGAAGTTGAATTAAAATTTCAAATTCCTGAAGCAAGACGTAATGCTTTACTGAAAGCATTGGATCCTAAAAAATCTGAAATTATTCAACTGAAAGCCAAATATTACGACACATCGGAACGCTTACTCTCACAGCATGGTGTTGCCTTAAGACAACGTCTGGAAGGCACACGCTGGATTCAAACCTTGAAAGCTGCCGGGAAAAGCCACTTACATCGTTTTGAGCACAATCATGACCTGGGTGAACTGGAACAGGCACCGCAACTGGATTTATCTATTTATGAGCAGGATGCTGAAGCACAACACATCCTGAAAAATGCTTTGGGTGAGGCACAGGATCAACTTAAATTACAGTTTGAAACTGATATACAGCGTACCTTTCGCGTCATTCATTTTGAAGAAACCGAGATAGAAGTCAGTCTAGATGTTGGTGAAGTGCGTACCGAAACAGCGCAGAGTGAAGTACATGAAGTTGAATTTGAATTGAAGTCAGGCTCAGTCCAATCTCTTCTCGCCTTTAGCTTTGAATGGGTGAAAAAATATCACCTTTGGCTGGACGTGCGCAGTAAGGCCGAAATCGGCAATCTTCTGGCCATCCAGCAACCCGTCAGTCCGGCAAAATTAGCCAAGGAATTTCATTTAAGTAAAAAAGACCCCGCCAATAAAAACTTGCGCATGCTGATTGCCCAGCAGTTACAGCATTTACTGCCAAATATCGCAGCTATTGCTGCAGGTGTTGCCGAGCAAACCCATATTCAGCAGGCACAAATTGCCCTGGATCATTTACATTTGACCCTGTCGTTATTTAAAGACTGGAATGAGGCAGTTTCCGACAAATGGGCGGTGCAGCTGGGTGCATTTAAGCATCAGTTTGATCATTTACAGCATTTGCAGCACATGCAGTCGACTTTAGGCGCATTTTTACAGAATCCCAATACTGCATCAAATTTAGCCAAAGATATTTTGTATGCTAAAGAAAAATTGGCCAATCTGGTACGTTCAACACAAAACGTACATCATTATCTGGAATTATTGATGTTTGGCTTGGACCACAAGGATAAGTCCCAAGTGCACGACTTAAAGTGGTTTGCGCAAAATACCCTGCAAAATCAATATAAACAACTCCAAGATCATCTCGCAAATACCGATATTGCCAATTTTGAAAGTCTGGATCAGTTAGCCACTAAAATTCATGAACTGAAATTTAGCTTCCCGATTCTAACTTCGATTTATGATGTCAAAAATTTGCAAAAATACAGCAAAGCCTTGAATGATGCGCAACTTGCAGCCAGTGAATATCAGATTCTGGCCTCTTCTGCCGAGTATATTCAGCAAACTGAACTGGAAGCCAGTGACTGGTTTGTGTTGGGTTGGCTGACAGCAAAACAGGAAGTGTATGCACAAAACCTGCTTGAAGCGACAGAACAATTCCTGGTGAGTCGTAAATTTATTAAGTAACAAATAAAGCGACAAAATTAAACCAGTCAAATCAAAGCGTATGGCATGATCTTTTAATGCACACCAATGAGTGGGGCGACATACGCTTGATCTACTTTCTGGCAAAACCCTACTCTTTTTTTGATACTGGCTTACAATGAAAGTCATGGCCCTATCGGATGATGAAGCGTCAGGAGTTTTAACATGCTTGAAGTAGAATTAAAATTTCAGATCCCCGCATCAGATCAAGAAAAGCTCTATCAGCTCTTCTTGAACAAGAATGCTCGCTTGATTTCTTTATACGCAAAATACTATGACACGCCCGAACGGCATTTGGCTGAAAAGAATATTTCATTACGGCAACGTCTTGAAGACGATCACTGGATACAAACTTTAAAAGCGCCCAGCGATCATTCCTTACAACGTTTTGAACTGGAAAGCGATTTAGGCAAACTAAATGCCCCTCCGGACTTGGCCCTTAAGATGTACCAGTCCGATCCGAAAGCAAAACAATTGCTGCAAAATGCTTTGGGCAAACAGGTTAAAAACCTGATTGTGCAATATGAAACAGTCGTTCAACGTCTGGTGCATGTGATTCATTTTAACCGTTCAAAAATTGAAGTCAGTCTGGATCGCGGCGAAATTCGACATAACGATCAGAGCGTGTCAATTTATGAAATTGAATTTGAGCTTAAACAAGGTTCCATACAAGACCTGATCAAATTTATTCACCCCTGGGTGCAGCGATATCACTTATGGCTAGATGTGCGAAGTAAAGCTCAACGCGGCGATTTGCTGGCACGGAGTTTAAAAAATCCTGCTGCTCAATTTGCAAGCCCACTCAAGCTGAATCCACAGGACTCAACAGATCAAGCTTTAAAGCAGATCATCAATAATACCTTGCAGCACCTATTGCCGAATGCATCAACCATCGCTTCCGGACAGTATGATAGCGAACATGTGCACCAGACTCGGGTTGCCATTCGCCGTTTAAGAAGTGCCTTACGTGTTTTTGAGGACTGGTCAAAAGATGTCAATCCTGACTGGCAAGAACAACTGACTCATCTGTTCCGCCAACTGGGTTCAACCCGTGATCGTGATGCCTTGAGTGAAGGACTTTTACCTCAGCTCGAACAGGCAGGTGCCCCTTTTGTTCAGCTTCCGGATACGCCTGAACAATCCGGCATTCCCATTGATGAATCATTACGTTCCCCAGATTTTGTGGAATTGATTCTTCATCTGCTGCGCTTTGTCGATCAGCCAAGTAAAGAACAGAAAAAATCCGGATTAAAAAAAGATATCGCCAAAAAACTGCAAAAAATGCATCAACAAATCTGCAAAGATGCCGATCAATTTTTACAGCTGGATATTCCCTCCCGGCATCGTACCCGCAAACGGGTCAAACGCTTGCGTTATTGCGTAGAATTCGTGGCTTCGCTTTATCCTGTTCAAGATGTAAAGCACTATCTCAAAGATTTAAAACCCGCCCAGGAAAGTTTGGGACAATATAACGATTTGATGGTGGCCGAAACGCTGTTTCAGAATATGGTTAAACGTAAACAAAAATCGTGGTTTGCCTTGGGCTGGATTGCCAGTGAGAAAAAATACGTTCTGCAACAGGCTCAGCAGCATTTAGACGATTATTCTAAAACCGATACTTTCTGGTAAGTAGAAAATGTAAAATTAATATTAGCGATATTTGCCAAATATTTTCCAGGTTCCATTATCCGCCAGTGGATCACTATAACTGTCATTGCGCTGTTTGCGCGGCTTGTCACGGGCATCTACCAGCTCAAAATGTGGCTCTGTACTCAGTACAATACCATTTACATAAAACCGCGTACGAGTATATTCACTTTGTCCATGCTGGAACACATAAGTGCGTAAGTCGATAAATTCGCGATGTGCCACCAAAACTGCGGTATCATCACTTTCTAACCAGGCATTCATGGCTTGAATTTGTGCAGGCTCATATTGTCCACACTTATCCACCAGGCTGGCAATACCGCGAAAGGTTTTCGACTCTTTGGCGCGGGTTTTATTAATTCGGATGCGGTCAACATGAAAATAGAACAGCGGCAGATTCAAATGGCTGGGTAAATGCACCGCATCGAGTGTTTCATCTTGCATAAAAGGCTGGAATAGATCTTGTGCTCGTTCAATTAACCCGATCCATTGCCGGTAATATTCATCGACTTCTTTTTTAGAACCATAATAAATAGGTAAGCCTTCAACATTGGCCAGATTTGCAGGCGGCCAAATATTTTGACGCAATAAGGCGATGTCACTTTTTAAACTTTGTACAGCAATGGCATCTTGCATTGGATTATCCATTTTAATGCTTAGGCTATTTTTAGATTAAGCCAAAGGTTTAGTTTCTGCAAGGCTTTGCCTATAATAAGCCATTAGATCGTTTTTGCAGGAAAAGTTCATGGTTCAAAAGATTGAAGCAACAGATGTAACCGAAGAAGAAGCGTTAAATGCTGCTTTTTTTGAACGTGCTGATGAATTTATTAAACAGGCCAACGAATTTTGCCGTGTCGAAAAAGGTTCAGCCGTGAAACCTGCTGAAATGCGCGGACAAGTCAGCGCTGCCATGTTGTTTGCTACTGCCCGTTTTAATACTTGGGTAGCTGCCAATAACTTTAAAGATGGCAATGAAATGCGTGATGCCAAAGATCAGGTGATGTCGTACATCATGCAGCAATTCCAGATGATGCTGGAAGATAACTATGACGAATATTGCGAACAGTTTGAAAACTATCTTCGCTTCCGTCGTAACGAAGAATTTCATACCAACAAGCATGATCATGACCACAATCACGATCATTAATGAAAAGCCCTACGGGGCTTTTTTTATCTGCTGAGTTTTTGGATGAAAGGTCATCCAAAGCCAAAATACCTTAGTGTATGGTGACATGACAGAGATTTACTGAACCAAAGACTGACCATACAATAGCTGGAGACAGTTTCCGGAAACCTCTATTGTACTGGACCATTTTGGCACGCCTGCCGGATTATTTGGAAAAGTCGGCTCACTTACAGGACTGACGAAAACCGCCCGGGAAAATATTTTGTTGCGCTGGCAGGAGGATATTGCCGAACTGGCAAGGTATCCAAATGTTTATATCAAGATGTCTGGCCTGTTATGCCTGTATTAGGTCATCAGTTTCATAAACAAGACCGCTTAGCCAGCAAACAGGAAATCTATGATTTAGCCTTTCCACTGATTAGCCATGTACTGCGCCACTTTGGCAATTACCGGGTCATATTTGCCTTCAACTTTCCCATGGATCGGGTCATCAACAGCTCACTGCTGAACATCATTAATGCCTTTAGTGATGTGGTAGTGGGGTCTATGATCCGAATGCACTGAAACAAGTTTTTCATCATAATGCAAAGCAGTTTTATCAGCTTTAAAAGAAACCTCCCCTAACCCCTCCTAAAAGGAGGGGAAAAGCACAACAAATATATGAATAGCAGGATAGAAAATAGCGTTTAAAAGTTATGACTTGTTTTGTGGCTTTCCATACTGGTCTGCCATAACTTCCACCAGCTGATCCAGTTTGATGTATTTCTTGATTACGGTATCTACATCTGCCTTAGTCAATTTTGCAAAAGCCTGATCACGCTTTTCACGGAATAATAAGTCGCGATTATGTTCCAGTTGCGGTAAAAGCATCGCGTGAATACTGCGTTCATCTTCCAAAGCAGTCACCCGTTTTTTCAGAATATTGGCTTTGGCCGCTTCCAGCTCCTGTTCAGTTACCCCTTTAGTGAGTAAATCATTCAGTACCTTATGCACGGCTTGTGATACTTGCGCCGACTTTGCTGCCGTATAATTGGCTTCTATGGTGAGTGCCCCTGAATCAATCCATTCATCCAGATCCAGATTGCTGCCAAATCCATATACCAAGGCATTTTTCTCACGGAGTTCCTGGGCTAAACGTGACGACAGCTGCGAGTCAGCCAGAATATAACTAAACGCCATTAAGGCTGGCGCATCGGCATGATTCGAACCCACCGGCAAGGTCAAAATGGCCTGATAATTACCAAATTCACGTTGTTCTGATAAAGCATGGATTTTTTGTGCCTTATACGCCTGATAATCAGAACTTAAGCGTTGATAAGGCAATTGGGCTTTCCATCCAGAGAATTCTTTTTGTAGCAATTTAAGCATCGGCTGAGCCTGATAATCACCAGTAATCGCAATTTGTGCATGATGACTGATAAAGAAATCCTGATATAATTTTTTCACTTGCTCAACTGTTGCTGCTTTAAGCTGCTGTTTAGACAGCTCAGGTTCAAAATGATAGCGTAAATCTCCTGGCTGATAGGTTTCCAATAAACGGGTCATGGTCAATGCGGCAACTGTTTCAGGTTCCGTATATGGACGATCCAGGCTCGACAAGCTTTGTGACTTGATCAGGTCAAATTGCGATTGTTCAAACTTCGGTGTTTTCAGAACATCAAGCATAAATTTGAAATAATCATCAAATTTCTCTTTTTTTGCCACAATCTGAATGGTAATGCTATTTGCAGATGCTGTAGCCGTTGCTCCACCACCCGCCTCAATCGATTTGTCTGCAATATCCTGCAAACTATACTGATCTGAGCCACGCAAGAGTAAATAGGCCATTAAATCCAGTACTTCACCTTTATTAAACAAAGATTTGTCAGTACCAAAGTCAACAGAAATGGTGGCATAGGTTTTATCATCACGGGTAGAGGTCGGATACAAAGCGTATGCAATACCGTTTTTCAACGTTCCGCGCTGGATTTTCTTTTCAGTATCCACCAAATACTGCTTTGAGGTTTTGACGTATTCCGCGACTTCCTGCTTATAGGCACTGCTGTCTTTAAGCGGCTCTTCTTGCACACTGGCCTGATCTAAGGTTTTAGGTTGCTCGGCAGCCTGTTGTTGTAATGCTTTTTTCTGATCTTCCGGGGTCGGTTTAATATCTCCAGAAATGCGATGTTCTGGCACTAAAAACCGGGTCAGGGTTTGATTGACATCAGCAAGCTTCAATTGCTTCACATTATTCAAATCAGTAAAGTACTGCGACCAGTCTCCCTGATAAGCCACATAATAATCACTTAAACGCCCCCCCAAAGCGGCAGCATTACTGAGTACACTGTCTGCCTGATTCTGAATCAGATTTTTTACCCGGTTTAGTTCAGTCTCATTAAATAGCTGACTTTTTTCCACACCCGCAATAAGTTCGGATTGCACTTTCTTCTCATCATGATTCGGTGCATAAATGGCGCCCATAAAGACCAGATTAAAGTCCTGATCTAGCCAGGTAGTAGATTGAACGCCGGTACTTAAACCGGTTTCCACCATGCTTTGATAAAGATGCCCACTCGGTTGCATGGTATATAAATAAGGTGTCAGTGCCAAAGCAGATTTGATCTTTTCATTTTTGCCATTCAGGTAAATATTGAATTTAGCCAGATCACTGCCCTTTTTTACAACAAAATTTCTATGCTGAATTTTGGCTGAGTCCAGCACAGGAACTTTGGTCTGTACTGGAACCTGACGAGTTGCTATTGGACTAAACTGTTGATCAATCTGTTTTAACACAGCGGCTTTATCAAATTTACCGGAAATGATCATTACGGCATTGTTCGGCGCATACCAGGTTCGATAAAATTTATTCAGCTCATCCATTTTAATGGACTGCAATTCTTTTAAATCGCCAATCGGCAAACGTCCCAAATACTTATTGCCATAAGCCGATTTCCACATCTGGTCCATCATCACTGCAAAAGGCTGATCCATACGAACTTCACGTTCGCGTTTCACAATGGCAATTTCAGAAGGGACAAACTTTTCTTGCAGCACCAGCTTGTCCATACGTTCAGCTTCAAGATGAATCACTTGATTAATCGCATTCTGTTCAGGACGGATCACATTGGTATATTTGGTGGAATAATAATCTGTACTGGCGTTGGTCATTAAGGTGTATTGATCCAGACGGCGCTGAAATTCTTCACCTTTGATATTCTGTGTACCCTTAAATGCCAGATGTTCGAGCAAATGTGCCAAACCGCCTTTGCCCTGCGGATCATTAAGTGAACCGGTCAGATAGACCGTGTTCATAAAGACTTTATTTTCTTTATCATTTTGCGCCAGAACCACGCGAAAACCATTGTCTAATGTATATTCTTCAATCTTCTGCTCAGATTTAACCAAGATCGGTTGTGCCCAGGCAGTTGCACTAAAACCAACAAATAATAATGAGATAGTAAGTTGTTTGAACCGCATGAGCATAATTATTCCAATTTATTCAGTCATATGAATTTTTAAGCATCACATCTTAGAAAATGATCATGATGTTGAGTAGTTACTTTTTGCAAGCATTACCGTTTATTTCAATAGCTTTGTCGTTCATTTATATCCAGATGTTACAAATGTAGCTCTGCCTGCATATATAATTTTGCATAACCTGAAATTTCAATCCGTTCATTTTCAAGCAGTTCACAATATAATTTTCCCCCACGTGCAGATGCCTGATCAGCCAGAATATCTTTTTTGCCCAATTTCTCTGCCCAAAGTGGCGCAATCGCGGTATGAATTGAACCAGTAACCGGATCTTCATCAATGCCATTAGCGGGAGCAAAATAACGCGATATACAATCATAAGGCGCAGCAGCCTGAGCAGTAATGGCCAGGTCCAGAACACGCTTGGGTTGGGTTTTCTCGGCTTGATTGAGTGTCCATTGTTTGAATAATTCCAGATTGGGCTTTTCATCCCGTACATCTTGTGGATTTGCATATTCCATAATGTAGGCCTGATGATTTAAATAAACATTTTTAAATGGCTTGCTTAAAATTTGCTTTAAAACTTCAGGATAATGGGTAATTTTTTTTGCACGGCGAATCGGAAAGTTCATTTTGATTTTACCATCAGCCTCCTGGCTTACTACAAAAATACCGAGCTCTTTAACATGAAACCGAAGAGTTTTCGCAGCGGTATAATCTTTGAATAGTACAAAACTGCTGGCTAGCGTTGCATGTCCACAAAAGTTCACTTCTGTGGTTGGGGTAAACCAGCGGATTTCATAGTTTTCTGCATCAAGCATTTTTACAAAAGCAGTTTCTACCAGATTATTTTCTAAGGCGATATTTTGCATCAAGACCTCATCCAGCCAGTATTCAGTCACAATCACTGCCGCAGGATTTCCTTTAAACAGTTCCGTTGTGAAGGCATCCACCTGATACATTTTCATATTGATCTCCCCAATTTTAGATTCAGCACTTTGTATGTTCTAAATGTAATACAGACATTATTGCTGCAAGTATTCCATAGCGTGCTTTTTAAAAACAAAAAGCTGATCGAGAAAGACTGTTTTTGTATCCGCCTGCAGATCAGCAACTTTATGTATAAATACTGGCCTATTAATTGCGATTTTCCCCTGGAAAAAACCTGGCTTTAAGGCTAGCTTATCCATATCTATATCATTGATTTCTATCTTATGCATTTTCAAGTCCATATGATTGATGTGAAAAATCAATTGCAGAACTATATCTGGTTATTAGAACATATCCCGAGTAAAGAAGTAGTTGCAGTTGACCCTACTGAAGCACATCTGGTCGAAGAATTTTGTACAGCGAAAGGTTTAAAGCTGACTCAGATCTGGCTGACACATTGGCATAAAGACCATATTGGCGGTGTGCCCGAGCTTTTACAAAATCGTCATATCCCCGTTTATGGTCCACGGGAAGAATTAAGCAAAGTTCCTTTTATCACTCATCCCCTGCAACATGAAAATCATCTTAGTTTTCATGATTTAAATATTGAGACTATTGCCGTACCTGGACATACACTGGGGCATATCGTTTATTTTATTGATGCGCTGGATGTACTTTTCTGTGGCGATACATTGTTTGCCATGGGTTGTGGCCGTGTGTTTGAAGGAACATATGAGCAAATGTACCATTCGCTGAACCGTCTGGCTGCTTTGCCTGCACGCACCAAAGTCTACTGCACCCATGAATATACACTGGCCAATGCCAAGTTTGCTTTACATGTCGAACCTGACAACCTGGCGATTCAGCAGCGCTTCGAACAGGTGGAAGCACTGCGTATGCTCGGTCAAAGTACCTTACCAAGTAGCATTGAACTGGAACTGCAAACCAATCCCTTTTTAAGGGTGGACAGCGTGGAAGAATTTCGGCACATACGACAGTTAAAAGATAACTTTTAATGGGTGTAGCATGTAGCAGCGATGACAGTTTATAAAATTTGATGGGTTTGGGTGTAAGCATCGAGCTCGGCTTGCGTAACCACTTTGGTGACATGCATCTCGTCCACACGAACTAGCAGCAACCCACCTAAAGCCGGTTGATAACGACGGGCGCTGCCAAAAGGCGTATAGGACACTTTGGATTGTTCGCCAAAAAATAGCCAGTCCTCATGGCCCAGCATAACAGCAACAGGTACCTGACCTTGTTGCTGCATCTGCTGAATTTGCTTGATTACATTCTGTTCAATAGTTTCTGTGGTCATTACAATCCAGTCTTCATCTTGATCAACATTTTGCACCTGCCAGAATTCAATAAATTTTCTTGGTACAATGCTATATATTTTATCTTTTTTTAAAATATATGACACTGTCATTTTTTGGCGGCTATTGATTTGTGAATAAAATGACATGGCTGTTCCACTTCAGTTCGGTATTCCCCCCATTTATTCTTCCCCAAAACTGCTCAAAGATAAAAACATTCATGCTCTACTTAAAATTGTGTTTAAATATTTCCATTTCAAAAAATCAAGAAAATAGGTTAAAATAAATAAAAATCAATAATATGTAAAATAATTCCTTGAATACAAGATTAGTTTTTATCCGCAATTTAATTATTATTTACGCATTTCTTGCATAAAAAAAATACAAAATATTTATTTTATAAAAAACCTGTTCAAGCTACCCTTTAAAAAAATATCTGCATCCCTATTAATTATTTAATAGCGGTCAGTATCTAATACACAAGGAGTTCTCTCGTGAAGAAAGTTGTTAAGGCAAAAAATTTAATTGCATTTCGTATTTGGTTAGAAAAATTGGGCTATTCAGTAAAATCATTGACTGATAATCGTGGGTTTACCTTTAGCTTCAAAAAAGAATACGGTCTGGTCACATGTGATTTAGCAGGTAATGCACTTGCCATGCAACTTGGTGAAGAATTCGAAGATCATTTAAAAGCTTAAAAGACTATTGGTCATTTTGGATTAGGACAAAACAATAATAATTTTAAATCTATTTTTAAAAGCCCATTTTTTGGGCTTTTTATTTATGTTCACTTTTTACAGGCAATAAAAAAGCAAGGTCTATTTACCTTGCTTT
>JAEAMF010000858.1_pt1 | contig 29281 bp, 26 predicted proteins | sample 8958721 | NCBI WGS metagenome assembly JAEAMF01 (sample SAMN16933255, study PRJNA681124) | bioreactor sludge metagenome | isolation source: anaerobic bioreactor treating anionic surfactant - SDBS | place: India: Bengaluru | collected 2019-02-28 | reverse complement strand
GCGATATCGAACTCCAGGGCCGCGGCCGGGATCTTGGTCGGGGCCGGATCGCGGTCGTAGGGGATGTCCCCCATTTTGTGGACGGGCTCATAATCGTTCGCCAGGACGTGGTCGCGGACCCAAGCGAAGCGGAACTCGGGGCCGGCGAAGGCCGGCACCGGACGAAGGTCCCACAAATCGGCCCGGTCGAGCGACAAGCGGAGCGAATCGCCCTTCTTCCAGACCAGGGCCCCCAGCATCCCGTTGCCGAGGGGCACGCCTTCGTCCCAGGTCGAGGCCAGGCGGTCGAAGACGAGGTCGTGGTGCGGGTCCGGTGCGCCGGCCCGGTCCGGGCCGGAAGAACAGGCCGCGGCCAGGGCCAGCGCGACGGCCGCGAGCGCCGCCGCGATCCGGGGCCGGTTTCTCCGATACGGGGCCAACAGGTCGCGGTCGATCATGGCGGGCACCGCCTTTCGCGAGCTATAAGGCCAGGCCGGCGACCAGGCCCGAGGCCCAGGCCCAGGCCAGGTTGTAGCCGCCCCGGCCGCCCTGGACGTCGAGCACCTCGCCGGCGAAATAGAGGCTGGACCGGAGCCGGGACTCGAGCGTCCCCGGCTTGACCTCGCGGGCGTCCACGCCGCCGGCCGTGAACTCGGCCTCGTTCCAGCCACGCGTTCCCTGCACCGGGAATACCTTGGCTTTGAGGGCCGCCGTCAAGCGGCGGGGATCCTGCCCTGCGTCACCATCGGGGCTTGATGCGCCTGTCCCGGCTAACTGGGGCACGAGCGGCCCGAATTTTTCCGGTAAAAGCCCGGACAGGAGGTCGCCGGCCGCCCACCCCGCCCCGGTCCGCCGGGCGAGCTCGGCCGCGAGGTCCCCGGCCGGGACATCCGGCAGAAGATCGACGACCACCGCAACGTCCCGGCGCCCTTCCCGGTTGAGGGCGATCGAGAGCTCCTCGCTGACGTCGAGGACGGCCGTGCCCGAAAGGCCGTACTGGGTGAAGAGCAGCTCGCCCTCGGCCGTCCGGACGGACCGGCCGCCGATGCGGCCTTCGACGCGGGCCGGCAGCCGCTGGCCTTGGAGAAGGTGGCAGAGGCGGTCCTTGACGACGATGGGCACAGCGCTCGGCACAGGTTCGATGACGCGATGGCCGAACGAGGCGGCCAGCGTGTAACACGAGCCGTCGGAGCCCAGGGCGGGATAGGACTTCCCTCCCCCGGCCAGGACGACAGCCCGGCTCTCCACCACGCGGCCGTCGGCGGCCCGGACCCGGAAGCCACCGGCCCGGGGCTCGATCTTATCGACCGCGAAACCGGTCCGGACCTCGACGCCCAGGCGCCGGACCTCGAGCGTCAGGACCTTGAGCACGGAGGCGGCCTGGTTCGTAGCCGGGTAGACCCGGCCTTTCTCGTCGGTCGAGAGACGGAGGCCGAGGCCGGCAAAGAAATCGCCGAGCTCGCGCCGGCCGCAGCGGTCCAGGACCGAGACGACGACGGCCGGGTCGGTCGAGGCGAACGACGAAGCGGCCAGACGGTCGTTGAGGAGGTTGCAGCGGCCGCCGCCCGTGGCCAGGATCTTCTTGCCCGGCGACGGCAGGCGCTCGAGGACGGCGACCGAAGCCCCGCGGCGCCCGCCGGCGATGGCCGCGGTCAATCCGGCCGCGCCGGCCCCGACGACGGCGAGGTCGAACGTGTCCGCCATGCGGTCAGTCTAACCGATTGCCGCCTCCCGCGCAAAGGGCGGACGGGGCGGTCAGGCCCCGAGGATCTGGCAGGCCTTGTCGATGTTCGAGACGTCCATGACGAGCGAGACGCCGTTGCCCTTGTGCGACAGGGTCCCGTAGCAGTACTCGATGTTGATGCCCTCGTCGCCGAGCTTGGTCGTGATCTCGGCCAGGGACCCGGGCCGGTTCTCGAGATCGACCTTGAGGACGTCGCGCAGCTCGGTCGTGTAGTTGAGCTTGGACAGGAGCTTGACGGCCTTGTTGAGCTGCTGGACGACCAGCTTGGCCGTGTCGTGGAAGACGCCGATGGCGTCGATGTTGATCTCGTTCTCGGCCAGGAAACTGCACAGGTCCCCCAGCTGGGACGGCTTGTTCTCCAGGATGACGTAGATCTCGGTGATGCGCTCGATCATCGGCAGACCCCCTAGGTCAGGATTTCATCGCCCCTTTTAATCCTATACATAGCACGATTGTCCCGGCTTCGCAAATCCCCCGGGCCGGCCCGGAGCGACCTCACGGGAGCGGAGGTCAGAATCATGGCCGAGCACTCGAGGCCAGGACTCTGAGAAATATCTTGGGAAAGCGCTTTTTCCCGAGATGACCCCCCAAGCACGGGGATCTGCGAGGATAATCCCCTCGCTGCCTCGAGAAGGAGTCCCGCAAACGGGAGAAGAACCCAAGAAACGGGGACGCGATCGTCAGTCGAAGATCTTGCCCGGGTTCATGATGCCGTTGGGGTCGAAGGCCTTCTTGATGCCGCGCATGAGGGCAATCTGGGTCTCGCCCAGGACCATGGACAGGTACGGCTTCTTGACCAGGCCGATGCCGTGCTCGCCCGAGATGACGCCGCCGCGGGCCTTGGCGTCCCGGAACAGCTCCTGGCGCACGGGGTCGGTCTTGGGCCGCCATTCCGCCTCGGGCACCGGGACCATGGCCCCGTTCTCGTAGCGCGCCTTCATGATGTGGGTGTGGACGTTGCCGTCGGCCGCGTGGCCGAAGGTCGGCAGCCAGATGTCGTACTTGGCCGCGACCTCGCGGACCTTGCGGACGTGGCCGGCCACCTCGGCCCGGGGCACGGCGATGTCGAGGATCTCGACCGTCCCGGCCTTGATGGCGTCGTAGATCCGGGAGCGGATGGCCAGGACCTCGTCCTGCTTGTTGGGGGTGTCGGCGATGAAGACGTCGATGGCCCCCTTCTCGCAGCAGATCTCGGCCACGGCCTGGGACAGCCGGTCCATCTCCTCGTCGGTCGCGGCGTCCAGGATGACCATCAGGTGGGTCCGGCCGAGCTTGGTCGGCCATCTCTTGTGCAGGTGCTCCTCGGTGATGACGATGGGCTCGATCTCCAGGAACTCCACGGCCAGCGGCACGATGCCGCGCTTCAGGATGAGCGGCACGGTCTCCAGGGCCGGCTCGAGGGCCTCGAAGGGCACAATGAGCGAGCGCGTGCTGCCCGGCTTGGCCATGAGATGCAGCGTCACCTTGGTGACGACGCCGAGCGTCCCCTCCGAGCCGATGACCAGGTGCATGAGGTTGTAGCCGGTGCTCGATTTCTCCAGCTTGCCGGCGAGCTGGAGGACGTCGCCGGCCGGCGTGACCAGCTCCAGGCCGCGGACGTAGGTGCGGATGGTGCCGTACTTGACGGCCCGGCTGCCGCCGGCGTTGGTGGCCACCAGCCCGCCCATCATGGCGCTCTCGTCGCCCGGGTGCGGCGGGAAATAGAGCCCGCCCTCCTCGACCGCCTTGATGAAATCCGAGAGGCGGACGCCGGCCTCGGTGACGGCCATCTGGTTGTCGGCGTCGACCTCGAGGACGCGGTCCAGGCGCTCGAGCGACAGGACGAGGCCGCCGGACGCGGGCACGCAGCCGCCGCACAGGCCCGTCGCGCCGCCCCGCGGCGTCACCGGGACGCCGTGGGCGTTGGCGATGCGCAGCACGGCCGCCACCTCGGCGGTCGATCCGGGCAGGACGACGAGGTCCGGCCGGCGGGCGATCTCCTGCAGCGAGAACTCGTCGTGGCCGTAATCGTGGGCCTTGTCCGGGTCCGAAAAGGCGTGGGCCGCCCCGACGGCGGCCTCGATCTCGGCCCGGACGGCCGGGGTGATCTGCGGGCTCATGAGGACTCCTTTCCGCCGGCGCCACGGAGCTGGACCGGGACGCCGATCATGACCTGCGGGCGTCCCTTATAGGTCTCGACTAAACCGGTCGCCTCGATGGCGCGGCCCTCGAAATCGAGCGGGCCGGGGAGCGACCGGAAAACCTCGACGGGAATGGCGGCGTCAAAGTCCGCCCCGTCGGCCTCGAGCAGGTAGAAGCCGCCGCGCTTGAAGGCCCGCCGGCAGCGGAAGCGGACGGTCAGGACCTCGCCGACGCGGCGGCCGGCCTCCCCCGCTTCGACGACGGGATAGGGCCCTTTGTGCCACAGGCCGCGGCCGGCCTGCCGGGCCTGGGTCTCGGCGGCCTTCAGCTCTTTCCGCAGGGACTCGTCGAAGGGGAACTTGAGGAAGGCGAAGGCGTATCCTTCGCGGACCAGGGTGACGTTGAAGATCTCGCCGCCGGGCAGGCGGACGAAGGCCAGCAGGCGGCCGTAGTTGTCCCGCGTCTCCGGCCCGGGCAGGAGTTCGACCTCCGCCCGGTAGAGCCGGGAGAAGGCGAAGCGCTTGGCCAGGAAGGCCATCAGGCGGACCGTCTCGCGCTCGTCGTCGAGCTCGGCCGAGTCCACGCCGATCAGGCGGACCTTTTCATCGGCGCGCCCGTCGAGCTTGACCTTGACCGTGTCGCCGTCGTAGACGGTGCTGACCGTGCCCCGCAGCGCCTCGGGGGGGATGATCGAGGCGGCCGGCCGGGGACGGACGAGGAACACTCCCGCGGCCAGGGCCGCGGCGGCCAGCAGGGGCGGAAGAACGCGGCGGAGCCTCAACGGCCGAGGAGCTCCTTGGCCGCCCGGACGATGTGGGAGGCGCTGATGCCGTAGCGTTCCAGGAGCTCGTCGGGCTTGCCCGAGCGCGGCAGCTCGCGGACGCAAAGGTGGGCCAGCGCCGCCCGTCCGGCCAGGGCTTCGGCCACGGCTTCGCCCAGCCCGCCGGCGGCGTAGTGGTCCTCGACGACCACGGCCCGGCCGCCCGTCTCCGCGATCTCCCGCCGCAAGGTCTCCCGGTCGAGAGGGGCGACGGAATAGGCGTCGATGACGCGCAGGCCGAGGCCCTCCTTCTTCAGCGCGTCGCAGGCCTTGAGGGCCTCGTGGACGGTGACCCCCGCGGCGACGACCGTGACGGCGTCGCCGTCGGACCGGCGCAGGACCTTGGAGCCGCCGATCGGGAAGGCCTCGTCGGGCCGGTACAGGATGGGCGTGGCCGGCCGTGATGTCCGCAGGTAGCAGAGGCCCTTGTGGGCGGCGGCGGCGGCGACGCAGGCCTCCGAGGCCACGGCATCGCTCGGGTAGAGCACGACGCAGCCCGGGATGGGCCGGAACATGGCCAGGTCTTCGAGGCCCATCTGGGACGGCCCGTCCTCGCCGATGCTGACCCCGACGTGGGAGCCGCAGACCTTGATGTTGGAGAAGGAATAGGCGGCCATCCGGACCTGGTCGTGGGCCCGGGTCAGGAAGGCGGCGAAGGAGGCCATGAAGGGGATGTAGCCCCGGGCCGCCAGGCCCATGCCCACGCCGATCATGTTCTGCTCGGCGATGTAGCCCTGGAAGGAGCGCTCCGGGAAGGCCGCGAAGAACTTGTCGGCGTAGGTCGAGTTCTTGACGTCCCCGTCGAGGACCACGACCGAGGGGTCGAGGCGCCCCAGGGCGAGCAGGGCGTTGCCGTAAGCGAGGCGGGTGGCCGTCTTCTCGGCGTAGGCGGTCCGGGGCAGGCCTTGGGCCACATAGGTCCTTTTCTTGCGGACCGGCTTCGCCGGCTTGTGGACCAGACGCTGGGCGTCGATCTCCGGCATGGAGCCGATCTCGGCCAGGGCCCGTTCGAGCTCGTCGGCCTTGAGCGGCTTGCCGTGCCAGCCGTTGCGGTCCTCGATGAAGCTGACCCCCTTGCCCTTGAGCGTGCGGGCCAGGAAGACGGTCGGCTTGGAGGGCCGGCGGGCCTTCTTGAAGGCGGCCAGGATGCGGACCAGGCGGTGGCCGTCGACGATGACGGCGTTCCAGCCGAAGGCCCGGAACTTGCGGGCCAGGGCGGCCAGGTCGTGCTGGTGCATGGTCGGGTCGGACTGGCCGAGGCGGTTGACGTCGACGACGGCCACGAGATTGCGCAGCTTCCACTGGGCCGCGGCGGCGGCGGCCTCCCAGACCTGGCCCTCGGCGCACTCGCCGTCGCCCAGGAGCACGAAGGTCCGGGCCGGCGACTTGTCGAGGCGCTGGGCCAGGGCCAGGCCGGCGCCGACCGAGAGGCCTTGGCCCAGGGAGCCCGTGGCCGCTTTGACCCAGGGCATCCGGGGCGTCGGGTGGCCCTCGAGAGGGCTGGCGATCTTGCGCAGATCGAGGAGCTCCTCGAAGGGGATGAGGCCGGCCTCGGCGTAGGCCGCCCACAGCAGGGGGGCGGCGTGGCCCTTGGACAGGACGAACTCGTCGTTGGCCGGATCGGCCGCGTCGCGGGTGTTCCAGCGCATCTCGGAGAAGAACAGGGCGGCGACGAGGTCGGCCGCCGACAGGCAGGTCGTCGGGTGGCCCGAGCCGGCCGCGGTGGTCATGCGCAGGCTGTGGATGCGGAGACGGGTGGCGATCTTCCGGAGGTCGTCGATTCTGGCCATGGACAGGAACTCCTCTGTGATGTCGAGAGGCGTCGGCGCCGAGGCAGGGATGATATCACGAAAACCGGGTCGGGCAAAGCCGCCCGCCGGGACCAGCCGGCCGCGCCGAGAGGCCTCCGCCGGGGGTCCGGAAGGCCCGCCCGCGGCTAAAGGATGGGCCAGGCCTTGGGCAGGAAGATCTGCTCGTAGAGGGCCATGGCGTAGCGGTCGGTCATGCCGGCGATGAAGTCGCCGACGCGGACGATGACCGGGTCGCCGGCCGGGTAGGCCCGGACATAGTCGTCGGGCCGGGCCATGATGTAGCCGAAGAGGTCGTCGATGATCTTTTCCGTCTTGCGCAGCTCGTCGCGGGCCGCGGAGTTGAAATAGACGTTCTGGTAAAGGAATTCGCGGAGCTCGACCACGGCTTTCATGATCCGGTCGCTCATGGCGATGCGCTCCAGGCCGGCGGCCAGGCTGGCCTCGACGACGTCGAGGACCATGCGGTCGATGCGCGTGGCGTGCCATTTGCCGAGGGTCCTGACCAGGCCGGCCGGGATGTCATCCTCCTTGATGATCCCGGCCCGCAGGGCGTCGTCGACGTCGTGGTTGACGTAGGCGATGACGTCGGAGACGCGGACGACCTGCCCTTCGAGCGTCGACGGCATGTCCTCGACGTCCTCGTCGAAGATCAGGCCGCGGCCCTTGGAGTGCTTCTGGATGCCGTCGCGGACCTCGAAGGTCAGGTTGAGGCCCTTGCCGTCGTACTCGAGCTTCTCGACGACGCGCAGGCTCTGGTCGGCGTGGTGGAAGCCGCCCGGCAGGAGCTTGCGCAGGGTCTGCTCGCCGGCGTGGCCGAAGGGGGTGTGCCCGAGGTCGTGGCCCAGGGCGATGGCCTCGGTCAGGTCCTCGTTGAGGCGCAGGGCCTTGGCGATCGTCCGGGCGATCTGCGACACCTCCAGGCAGTGCGTCAGGCGGGTGCGGTAATGGTCGCCGAACGGCGAGAGGAAGACCTGGGTCTTGTGCTTGAGGCGGCGGAAGGACTTGGAGTGGATGATGCGGTCGCGGTCGCGCTGGAAATCGGTGCGCAGGACGTGTTGGGCCTCGGCCCGGACCCGGCCCTTGGACCGGGCGCTGAAGCAGGCCCGGGGCGACAGGATCTTCAGCTCGGTCTTCTCGAGCTCCTCGCGGATGGTCATGGCGGCACTCCCCGTTCGCCGGGATTATAGCAAAGAAGGAGGGGGGGGAACAAAACAATTTTTGAAAAAAGGGGGTGTGTGCCCCCCCCCCGCGGGGTTGGTAAGGGGGGGGGGGGGCGCCCGCGCGCCGTGTCTGCCCGACGGTGTTTGGTGTTTATTCCAGTTCTGGGCTCCCTCAAAATACTCTTTATATTAATTTTTCTCGTCTGCCCCCCCCTCCCCGGCTTTGATAGAATGGGGGCATGGGCGCCATCGCGGACAACGTCAAGGCCATCCTGGCCGAGCTGCCCCCCGGCGTCGGGCTCGTCGCCGCGGCCAAGACCCGCACCCCGGCCGAGATCCTGGAGGCCCTGGACGCGGGCGTGACGGCGATCGGCGAGAACTACGTCCAGGAAGCGGCCGCGGTCATCCCGGCGGTCGGCCGCCGGGCCCGCTGGCACTTCATCGGCCACCTGCAGACGAACAAGGCCAAAAAGGCGGTCGAGCTCTTCGACGTGATCGAAACCGTCGATTCGCTCGACCTCGGCCTCGAGCTCGACAAACGCGCCGCCGCGGCGGGCCGGACGATGGAGGTGCTGATCGAGGTCAACAGCGGCCGCGAGCCCCAGAAGGCCGGGGTCATGCCCGATGACGCCGAGGCCCTCGCCCGGGCCCTGGCCGCCCTGCCCCGCCTGCGCCTCCTGGGCGTCATGACCATGGGCCCCTTCGAAGGCGATCCCGAGGACTCGCGGCCCTATTTCCGGGAGACGCGCCGCGTCTTCGAGGACCTGCGGATGCGGGACATCCCGGGCGCGGACATGCGGCTGCTGTCCATGGGCATGTCCCATTCCTGGCGGGTGGCCGTCGAGGAAGGCGCCAGCCTGGTCCGGATCGGCACGGCCATCTTCGGGCCCCGCGCCTGACGGGAGCGCCTCGCCGCGGCGGTCCCTGCCCCCGAGGAGCTAGGTCTTGTCCGAGGGCGGCGGGGGCGCGCCGTCGGCGTAGCAGCTGCGGTCCTCGAGCAGGGCCCGGGCCCCGGACACGCCGATCTCGGCCACCCGGAACGACTTGCAGATGCGGCCGTCGACGAGCTCCAGGATGCGGTCCGCCCGCAGGGCGATCTCCCGGTCGTGGGTGACGACGACCAGGGTCGTGCCCAGCTCGCGGATCATGCGGGTCATGACCTCGAGCACGGCGAAGCCCGACTCGCGGTCGAGGTTGCCGGTCGGCTCGTCGGCGAAGACGATCTCGGGCTCGTTGACCAGGGCCCGGGCGATGGCCACCCGTTGCTGCTCGCCGCCGGAGATCTGATTCAGGTATTTGTCCCGGATGCGCCCGATGCCCATCGCCTCCATCAGGCCCCGGGCCTTGTCGACGAAGGCGGGCGCCGGCCGGCCGCGGCCGATCCAGTGCGGGATGAGGACGTTCTCCAGGGCCGTGAACTCCGGCAGCAGGTAGTGGAACTGGAAGATGAACCCGATGTGGGCGTTGCGGTAAGCGGCGTAGGCGTTGATGTCCCCGGCCGAGAAATCGCGGCCGTCGACGAGGAGCGTCCCCGAGGTCGGGCTTTCCAGCAGGCTGACGATGTTGAGCAGGGTGGTCTTGCCCGATCCCGACGGCCCGATGACGGCCGTCAAGGCGCCCCGCTCGAAGGACACCGACACGCCGTGCAGGACCTCGGTCGTGACCACGTCGCCGAAGCGCTTGACCAGGTCCCGGACCTCGACGATGTCAGCCATTGCGGATGACCTCGATCGGCGTCAGGCGCGAGGCGCTGCGGGCCGGGACGAGCGAGGCGGCGGCCGACCCGGCCACGGCCAGGACGGCCGGCGTCAGGAGGTTGAAGGCGTTGAGCTGGAGGCCGAACGTCCCGGTGCCGAAGAAATGCAGGAAGGCCAGGCCGATGGCGTAGCCGAGCCCGACGCCGAGGAGCGAGCCGCCCAGCCCCAGGGCCAGCCCCTGGATGAGGAAGATGCGGGCGGCGCCGCGGTTGTCGACGCCCATGGCCTTGAGGATGCCGAGCTGGCGCGACTTCTGGACGGCGGCGATGCCGAGGACGCTGGCGATGCCCAGGGAGATGGCGAACAGGACGAAGAACTGGATGACCCCGGACGACCCGCTCTGCGAGCGCAGGGCGGTCAGGAGCTCGGCGTTGCGTTCCTGCCAGGACTCGACGCGGACGCGGGTGAACTCCCGGCGCAGCGTCCCGGCCAGGGCCCCGGCGGCGAAGACGTCCCCGACCTTGGCCTCGATGCCCGTCACGCCCCGGACCCCGAGGAAGCTGCGGGCCCGGTCGAGCGACAGGATGACCAGGGCGTTGGCCTGGACCGCGCCCAGGTCGACGATCCCGGCCAGGGTGAACGTGCCCCCGCCGCCCTTGCTGTTGCGGACGAAAAAGCGGTCGCCCGGCTCGAGCCGGAGCTTCTCGGCGACTGAGCGCCCGACGATGGCCTCGTCCCCCGTCAAACGGGCCCGGCCGGCCGTCAGGTTCCGGTCGAAGTTGTAGATCCGGGCGCCGTCCGGTTCGAGGCCCTTGACGGCCACCGACTCGCTGGCCCCGCCGCGCTCGATGGCCCCCTGCCCGCCGGCCACGGCCGAGACGGCCGTCACCCCGGGAAGGGCCCGCAGGGCCTCGACGTACTCTTGCCAGGACAGGATCTCGGGATAGGTCGAGTACGGCACCCGCCGCGAATCCACGGTCAGGCCGTCGCCGGCGACGATGGGGGCCGGCAGGTTGTCGGGGGGCAGGACGAAAAGGTGGGGGGCCGAGCCGACCGTCTTCTCCACCAGGCTCAATTGAAGGCCGCCGATCAGCGAGGACAGGAAGAACTGGACCGCCACCCCGACGGCGATGCCGACCAGGAGCAGGCCGGTCTGGCCGCGGCCTTTGCGCAGGAAGCGAAAGGCGATGTGGAGCTCGTAGGGCCGGACGATCATCGGCCCCCTTCGGCTTTGACCTCCCGGCCCGGCTTCAGCCGGCGCGGCGAGGCCCCGGGGCCGGCGTCCAAAACGGTCGCGCCGGCGGCCAGGCCCTCGACGAGGACCCAGCGCTCGCCGACCGGCGTGAGGGCGGCCCGGGCCCGCGAGGCCCGGCGGCCGTCCCAGACCCAGACCGACCCGTCGCCCGCGGCCGGCGCGAACCGGGCCGGCAGGGCCAGGGCCTTCTCGTACCTGGCGGCCATGATCTCGGCCCGGCCGGCCATGCCCGGCTTGACGAAGGGCCGGCTCTCGGTGAGCTCGATCCGCACCTCGCACGAGTTCTTCTCTTTGTCGACCTCGGAGCAGACGAAGGACACCCGCCCGGGGATGCGGTCGGCGGGGTAGGCGTCCATGACGGCCACGGCGGCGAGCCCCACCTTGAGGAAGGGCAGCTCGCGCTGGTCGACGTTCAGGCCCAACTGCCAGGGGGCGTTCTCGACGACGGTGATGGCCCGGTCGGCCGGCGATACCTTCTCCCCCGCCTGGACGTGGACTTTGAGCACGGTGCCGTCGAACGGGGCCTCGATGCGCGTGTGCTCCAGGTCCCGCCGGGCCAGCTCCAGCCGGGCCTTCTCGATGGACACCCGGTTCTCGAGATCGGCCAGCAGGCCGCTGCGGGAGAAGTTCTCCAGTTCGACCTTCTGCTGGTTGTACTGGGACAGGGCCCGCTGATATTCCTTCTCGGCCTTCTCGGCCTCGGCCTTCGACACGCCGCCGGCCTCGAGCAGCTGGGCGTAGCGCCTGCGGTTCAGCTCGGCCTGGTCCAGGTTGAGCTTGTACTCGTTGAGCTTCTCGTTCAGGTTCGGCAGGACCTCGGAGCGGGCGTTGGCCAGCTTGATCCCGGCGGCCTCGAGGCTGTCCGCGCCGATGGCCAGGTTGCGCTCGGCCTCGAAGGCGTCCAGCCGGACCAGCCGGGCGCCCCGGGTCACGCGCTGGCCGTCGACGACGTCGACCGTCAGGATGAGGCCGTCGCGCAGGAAGCTCAGGTCGAGCGGCCTGGGGTAGTCGACCGTGCAGTTGGCCAGGATGGTGTAGTCCAGGTCGATCGGGGCCAGGACGTAGTAATCGACGGCCTGTTTCCTGAAGGCGCCGCGAAGGCCGAACGCCGCGAGAAGCAGGACCCCGGCCGCGGCGGCGGCCCGGACCCGGGCTTTATGGGATCGGAAGAGGGGCATGCGCGGCGTCTCCTTGTTCCCGGCCGGGTCAATCGGCGTCGAGCTTGTCGTCCCCGGCTTCGAGGGCCGGGACCTCGGCGTCGGGCCCGAGCGCCGGCGTCCCGCCCAGGCCCTCGCGCCGCTGCAGGTCCTCGATCTTGCGGATGGACCGGTCGAGCTTGTCGTGCCGCGTCCCGGTCAGCTTCCGGAACTCCTCGCGGGCGGCCTCGAGCTTCTCCCCCATCTTGGCCATGGCCTCGGCGAACTTCTCCCATTCCTTCTTGAAGTTCTGGACCAGGCCGAGGATCTCGCCGGCCGTCTTTTCCATGCTGAAGTTGTCGAGGGACTGGCGGATGATGGCCAGGATGGCGAACAGGGTGAAGGGCGAGCAGAGGATGACCTTGGCCTTCAGGGCCTCGTCCATGATCCCGGGGTCGTTCTCGTTGATGAAGGCGTAGACCTGCTCGTTGGGGATGAAGACCAGGACGTAGTCCAGGGTCTTCTCCTCGGGATTGATGTAGTCGCGGGTGGTGACCTCTTTGATGCGGGTCCGGACGTCGCGCAGGAACTGGGCCTTGTGGCCGTCGCGGGCCGCGTCGGTCTCGGCCTCGAGGTAGCGCAGGTAGCTGTTCAAGGGGAACTTGACGTCCATGTTGACCTTCAGGCCCTGCGGCAGCCGGAAGGTGTAGTCCGGGCGGGCCGCGGCCAGGTCGAGGACCTTCTGCTTGATGTAGTTGACGCCCTCGACGAAGCCGGCCAGGCGCAGGACGTCCTCGGCCATGCGCTCGCCCCACTGGCCGCGGGCCTTGGTGCTGACCAGGGCCTGGCGCAGGTGGTCGGCCGTGTCCTGGAGGCGCGAGGTCTCCCGGGCGGCCGTCTTGAGCTGGCTGTCGAGCTGGCCGTATTGGCGGGCCCGCTCGGACTCGAACTTGGCGACCAGCTCCTGCATCTTGTGGATGTCGCCCTTCATGGCGGCCAGGTTCTGGTCGATGAGCAGCTTCTTGGACTCGAGATCCTTCTCGCCCAGGTGGACCCGGCCGTCCAGGTTCTCCTTGGCCAGCTTGAGGAGCTCGGTCGTGCACGACGACAGGGCGTCCTGCGACAGGGCCCCGAAGCTGTCCCGGATGCGGCCGATGAGCGTCTCGAGGTCGCGGACCTTCTCGGCCTCGGTCTCGCGGGCCAGGGCCCGGGCGATCTCCCGGGTGTCCTTCTTCCGCAGCAGGTGGACGAGCAGCACGACCAGGGCCCCGAAGACGGCGCCGCCGGCGAAGAGCAGGATCTCCATCACAGGTCCTCCCCGTCGTCCCCGCCGCCGGCCGCGGCTTCTTTCTCCCGGGCCGCGTCCTCCATGGCCTGGTCGATCTCCCGGTCCAGGTCCTCGCCGGCCTCCTCCCCCATCTCCTGCCCCATGCGCTTCATCCAGCGGGCGACGCTCTTGGGATCGTTCTCGTCGAGCCCGGCCAGCGCGGACGGATCGGCCAGGCTCTCGAGCCGGCTCTCCTCGGACTTGCGGACGGCCACGCGCGAAACGAGCTTGGTCAGGCGCGTCCCGCCGCAATGCCGGCAGACGGGCTGGACGGCCTCCTTGACCGAGAGGGTCACCACCGTCGTCTTGCGGCGGCAGGCTTCGCAGCGGTATTCGTAGATCGGCATCTAGATCAACATTCCTTCGGTCCAGCCCAGCTTGACGACCTCGATGCGGGCCGGGTCGGCGACGCCGAGGTGGTGGCGGGTCTCGGCCAGCTGGATGTGGTGCGGGTCCATCTGCAGCGGCCGGTCGTCGCCGAAGTACTCCCGCCGCTTGGCCTGGATGACGCGCAGGCCGGTCGCGTCGGCCGCCACCGGGTCGAGGCTGACGATCAGGCCCTTGTAGGCCCAGGTGTATTCCTTGGAGAAGTTGTGCGGCCCGACGCTGTGGAACAGGGGGGTGAACATGACCAGGACGTTGAGGCGGGTCTTGCCCTTGACGACGGGCAGGTCCCAGATCCCGGCCAGGTCGGCGCAGGTGTCGCCGTGCCAGGCCGAGGGCTGGGGCGTGAACATGATGTAGTTCTTGATCAGGCTGCCGACGCCGGACCAGTGGTGGGTCCGCATGGGCCGGGCGTTGACGAGGGCGGTGGCTTTTTGGAAGACGGGGTGCCGCAGGACGCCCCGGTCGTCGATGCCGATGCGGTCCTCGGCCACCCCGGCGTCCAGGACGCGCCGCTTGAGGGCCTGCTCGACCTCGGCCGTGGTCGGAATGTAGGTCCAGACGTTGGTCTTGATGCCGACGGTATCGTCGGGCCTGATGAGCGTTTTCCAGGCCTTGACGATGTCGGGCTCGCCGAGCAGGGCCTTGACGGCGTCGTCGAGCATGCGCTGGACCACCTCGGCCGGCGGGGCGCCGCCGGGCCCGAGCGGGGCGGGATCGCGGACCAGGACGACGCGGACCTTGTCCGCCGCCGCCGCCGGCGTGGACACGGGCGCGCCGGCCGCCGCGCCGTGGAGAGCCGGGAGCGCGGCCCCGGCCAGGGGAACGGCCGATGCGACCTTGAGGAAATCCCGGCGCGTGATCGTTGCTTTTTTCATGTCCTCCCCCTTCGCCGTATTGCGACGGCCTTAGCTCCCGGAGACGGCCCGGGGAGCGCCGCCGTGCGGCTTCACCACCAGCTGCTGGACGGCATCCAGCCGGGCCTGCGCTTCCTCGGCCGAGCCGGCCTCGAAAACGACCGCGACGTACCAGGCCAGGACCCGGAGGGCCGTCCAGCGGCCGTTCTTCATCCGGAAGGCCGTCCCCGTCCGGCCGGGCCAATAGGCCTCATGGAACGTTCCCGCCGCCAGCTCGGCCCGCGCCTCCGCGTCATAGGCGACAATCAGAAGAAGGCTCCGGTCGCCCTTGGCCCCGTACGGCGCCAGGACCGCTTCATCGGCCTTGTCGAACTGGAGGATGTCGTGGTTGGCCACGAAATAATGATGATTGAGGACGGAATAGGTATGGAAGTACCGGACGGCGCGGCTGTCCAGCCCCTCCGGAGGCAGGAGGTCCAGGAGGTCCGGCTTCCTGCCCTGGCCCGGGATGGCCGCGGCGATGGCCCGGCCCAGATCGAGGACGAGGGCCTTGGTCTCCGGCGTCTCCTCCTCGGCGTAGACCGAGAGGAAATAGCGGTCCTTCCAGAACGACAGCAGTCCGGCCTTGTAGTTCGAGCCCTGTCCGATGCCGGCGTCCTCGCCGTCGAGATCGTGGGTGAAGACGCCGAAGGCGTCCGCCGAGGCGCCCATGTCGAATGCGTCCACGACCAGGTCGGGCTTGCCGTCCTTGTGGAAGCGGCGGGCCACCAGCCGCTTCATGTTGTAGGAGCGGTAGACCTCGCCGGCCCCGTCGATGTAGGAGAAGATCGAATCGGCGTCGAAGACCTGGTCGGCCTCCGAGAGCCAGGGCCCGGCCGTCCTCGGGATAAACGAGGCCAGGAGGCCGGGATCGGGGCTCTGGGGGCTGTTCATCGGGACGGACCCTCCTAGGCAGGCCAGGGCGGCGGCAAAAATGGCGGCCTTGATCATACTCGTCGATTGTATCATGGCGCCTCCGGGGTGACAAGGAAACGGACCGGGCCGGACCGGCGTTTGCAAAATAGCGGGAATCCGTGAATAATATCCCGGAAGGAGAGATGCATGCCTGACCGCCGACGGACCGCCCCGGCCCTTCTCGCCCTGTTCCTGGCCGTCGTCCTGGCCTCCTGCTCGGCCAAGGACGATGTGACCCCCGTCGACATCCCGGCCGCCTCGATGTCCTACGTCGTCCTGGCCTGGAGCGCGCAGGGCATGCATTTCCTCGATTCGACTTACAACGCCGGGGTGCTCTCGGCGCCCTACAACACCCTCGTCGCCCAGGTCGTCCGGCGCGGCGATCCGCCCCAGATCGTGACCACGGGCGTCACGGTGGAGTACAGCCTCGTCGGCAACACCTCCTCCTACGGCAAGACGACAACCGACCCGGTGCGCAACTTCTCCCAGTTCTGGGACAACGCCTTCGGATTGTACGGCGTCGACCTGGCCCACGACACGGGCCTCAACCTCGTCGATCCCGGGGTCCACAACGGCCTGACGGGGACCATGCTCGTCAAGGACGGGCATTTCCAGGCCGACGGCATCCCCGTCGTGCCCCTCAACGACGCCGGGACCTGGGACCCCTACCAAGTCGCCGAGGTCGTCGTCCGCGACGCCTCCACGCACGCCGAGCTGGCCCGGACCCGGGCCACGGTCGAGACCTCCGACGAGATCAACTGCGCCAAGTGCCACGGCCAGACCGTCAACGACGAGGAGATCGGCTCGGTGCTCCAGGCCCACGACGACGCCGAGGACACGGCCTTCGTGGCCGGCGGCCAGCCGGTCCTCTGCGCCTCCTGCCACGACAGCCTGGCTCTGGGCCGGACGGGTTCGACGGCGGCCCAGGAAACGCTGTCCTACGCCATCCACATCTTCCATTACGACAAGGGCACGGCCTGCTACGACTGCCATCCCGGCGCGACCACCATGGGCAGCCGCAGCACCGCCCACACCGACGCCAACGGCCAGTGCACGACCTGCCACGGCTCCATCACCACCCTGGCGGCCACCATCGCCGGCGGACGCGTCCCCTGGGCCTCCGAGCCGAAGTGCGTCGATTGCCACACCTTCGTGGCCGAAGTCGACACCGGGACCTCGCTCTATCGCGACGGCCTCGGCCATGGCGGGCTGTCGTGCCCGGCTTGTCACGGCCCGGCCCACGCCCAGGTGCCCTCGAACAAGGAATCCGACAACTACCAGGCCGTCCAGTACCAGTCCAAGGCCCTGGCCATCGGCAGCTGCAAAGTCTGCCACGAAGATTCCAAGGGCGGCGGCCTGAACGGCATCGTCGAGGCCCACGGCGGGTCGCAGCCGACCTCCTGCCGCGTCTGCCACACCGGTCCGATCACGACGACGAACCCGTCGGCCTTCCCCCACAAGTTCCAAGCCCGCCGCCGCTGACGCCGGGCCTTCCGCCTCGGGCCTCGTCCCGGCCGCCGCTTCACCCGATAGTGATAACCGGGACCCGGCACCATGCCCGTACGTGAGGGACAGGGGGCTCGCGCGACGGACGTTCTTGGACCGGACCGGGAACGGAGGCGTCCCCGGATCCCGCTCGGCCGGGCTGGACGCTTATAGCTATCGCCGGGACAAGCGGTCGACGTAAACCCGCAGGAACCGAAGCGCTTCATCGGCTCGCCGGAAGACGGGGATCCGGGCCGCCTCAAGATGGGCGGCCAGCGGATCGTAGAGCGGGCCGGCGTCGATGTTGACCACGACCGGCTTGCCGGTAGCGCGGAAGAGCTCGATCGTCCGGGCCGCGAAACCTCCCGGCCGGGCCAGATCCTCGGCATGCCCCTCCCCCGCCGGCAGGGTTTGCAGGGCTACGCTCAACGGCACGTTGGAGATGACGGCGCAGTCGACATCCGGGTCCTCGACGAGGGCCCGGGCGCAGTCCATGAAGGCCGCGTCGTTGGCGACCGGGGTGACGTCGAGCGGATTGTGGATGTCGAGCAGCTTGTCGATGCCCAGGGGGCGCAGGCCGGCCAGGATCCGTTCCTTGGTCGCCGGCGCGAGCGGCGCCAGCTCGAGGCCGGCCCCGTCCTTGAGGTTGTCGGCCATCATGACGCACTCGAAGCCGGCGTTGCTGATCAGCCCCACCCGCCGGCCCCTGGCCGTCCGGCCCTCGAGCCAGGCCAGGCCCTTCATGAAGCTCTCGAACTCGACCAGGTCCCGGGCCACGATGGCCCCGGCCTGCTCGCAGAGGGCCTTGAAGACGCCGTAGTCGCCGGCGACCGAGGCGGTGTGGCTCGAGGTCGCCGACCGGCCCTCCGGGCTGCGGCCGGCCTTATAGACCAGCACCGTGCGGCCCGAGGCGGTGATCTCCCGGATGGCCCGGGCGAAAGCCAGCCCGTCGCCCGGCTTGAAGCCCTCCATGTAGACGCTGAAGGTCCGGACCGCCGGGTCGTCCTTGAGGTAGTTCAGGTAGTCGGAGGCCGTCAGGTCGAGCTGGTTGCCGAGCGACACCGAGTAGAGCGGCTCGAGGGACGGTTGCTTGCTCATGCGGCAGATCATGAAGGCCCCGCTCTGGCTGATCATGGCCGCCGCCGATCCCGCCTCCTTCGGCCGCGGCAGCTTGTAGCCGGGGATGAACAAGGTGTCGTACCGTCCGGGATTGGAGACCACCCCAAGACAGTTGCCGCCGTTGACGACCGGGGTGACGCGGCCGGCCGCCCGGCCCTCGGCCAGCAGCGCCCGCAGGCGGTCCTCGATCGAGGCCCCGCCCTCCTTCTCGCCCATGCCGCCGGCGATCAGGATGACCGAACGGGCCTTGCCGTGGTCGACCAGGTCCTTCATGACGTCGTAGCACTGGTCGGCGGCGAGGGTCAGGACGAAGAGGTCGACCGTCTCGGGCATGTCGGCCACGGCCGGGACGCAGCGGCAGCCCTCGAGGGCCTCCAGCCCCGGCTTGACCACGGTCACCTGCCCGGCCGGGAAGCCGGCCTTGAGGATATTGTTGAGGATGATGTGGCCGATGTTCATCTTCTCGGAAACGCCGATGATGCCGATGGAGGACGGCTTGAGGAGCCGGCCGACGGCCTCGATCGGACGGGCCGCGGGCCGGGCCTTGTTCCGCGAGAAGCGGCAGACGCCGTCCAGGGGCACCAGGCGGCCGCGGCGGACGACGAAGGGGTTGACCTCCGCCTCCTCGATGACGAACGGCGTCGCGTCGGACAGGGCAGAGAAGGCGGCGGCCAGATCGCGGAAGCGGCCCAGGGCGTCGGCCAGGGCGCGGGGCGAGACCAGGGGCCGCCGGCCCCGGAACTCGGCCGCCACCTTGCCGAAGAAAGCCAGCGGCTCGAGCAGCTCCTCAACCCGAGCGCCATCGAGGAGATGGGCCGAGGCGATGGCCACCGCCCGTCCCTCCTTGAGCCGGGCGTTCATGTACTCGACGTCCAGGCCGCCCGAACCGACGGTCAGCACGGCCCCGAAGTCCTGGGACTGGCGGAGGCCGAAAAGGATCTCCGAGCCGAAGCCGACGTTGTCGAAGGCGACCTTCTCGACGGCGAGGAAGCCGCGGATGGAGGCCGCGACGGCCTTCCGGCCGGCGGCCGGGGTGCGGGCCACGACCGTCCGGAGCATGGCCGCGCAGGCCTTCTTGACGGCGGCCGGCGAGGCCTCGACGATGGCTACGCCGCCGACGTCGGACTTGTGGATGACGAGCGGCGAGACGATCTTGACCACCACCTGGGCGGTCCCCAAGGCCGCCAGGGCGGCCCTGGCCGGGGCCTGGCCGGCGGGCAGGAACATATGCCGGGGAGTGGGCAGGCCGGCGTCCTTGAGGACCTGGTAGACCTCGGGCTCGAGCAGGAAGCTGCGGCCGTCCCGTTCCGCGCGCTCGAGGATGCGGACGGTCCTGGCCCAGCGGGCGCTCATTGGCCCAACGCCGCTTTCTTGCCCAGCTCGAAGGCCTTCAGGTTGGCCTCGAGGACCGGCAGGCCGCGGCCGCGGAAGAGCTTGTCGACGGTGGCCAGAAGAGTGGCTTCCTTGAGGATCAGGACCGGGGCGGCGGCGCCGAGCAGGACGATGTTCTGGGCCTTGACGGTGCCCGCCTCCTTGGCCAGCTTCTCCGAGTCGACGACGACCGTGCCCGGGACGCGGCGGAGCGCCTCCAGGACCTTCTCGACGTCCGGATAATCGGGGATGTTCTTGTACGCGGTGGAGCTGGTGACGACCAGACCGCCGGGCCGGAGGTAGTCCATGTAGCGGAGGGCCTCGAGCGGCTCGACGCTCAAGATCAGGTCGGCCCCGCCCTTGGGGATGAGGTCGCTCCAGACCGGCCCGTCCGAGAGCCGCAGGTGGGACTGGACGGCGCCGCCGCGCTGGGCCATGCCGTGGACCTCGGCCTGCTTGAAGGCCAGGCCGTCGGCCAGGGCGGCGTTGTCGATGACGTAGGCGATCGACAGGATGCCCTGGCCGCCGACGCCCGCGAGGATGATGTCCTGTTTCATGGCCTAGCTCCTCTTCTTCCGCTGTTCCTGGACGCACTCGCGGACGGCCACGACGACCGACAGGCCGCGGTGCTCGATCTCGTCCTTGAGGACCTGGACGTTCTTCTCGTGGTGCTTGGGCAGGGGCTCGATCGTCCGCAGGTGCTCCTTGGGGACGCCGAGGCCCTCGACCAGGCGCAGCAGGCCCTCGCCCGAGCCGTAGGTCGGCTGGCCGCCGGTCATGGCCGTGGTGGCGTTGTCGAGGATGACCACGGTCATGTCGGCGTTGGCCCGGGCGGCGCTCAAGAGCGGCGTGATGCCGGAGTGGGCGAAGGTCGAGTCGCCGATGACCGAGACGGCCGGCCGCAGGCCGACGTCCGAGGCGCCGCGGGCCATGCTGACGCTGGCGCCCATGCAGACGCAGCTGTGGATGGCGTTGTAGGGCGGCAGGGCGCCGAGGGTGTAGCAGCCGATGTCGCTGAAGACGTTCGAGAGGGCATAGCCCTCGAGGGCCTTGTTGAGGGCCTTGAAGGTGTCGGCGTGGGGGCAGCCGACGCAAAGCTGGGGCGGCCGGTTGGCCAGCGGCAGGCCGCTCGCGGCGAGCGCCGGCAGCGGGGCGAGGCCCAGGGCCCGGCGGACGATGTCGGGGGTCAGCTCGCCCTGGGCCGGCACCGTCCCGTCCATGTGGCCGGAGACGGTCTTGCCGGCTATGCCGAAGAGGCCCTTGATCTGGCGCTCGATGAAGGGATAGCCGTCCTCGAGGACCAGGACGCGGTCGACGTGGCCGACCAGCCGGCGGACCAGGCCTTCGGGCAGAGGGTAGGTCGAGACCTTGAGGAAGGACGGCGGCGCGCCGGCCCCGGCCACGGCTTCGCGGAAGTAGTTGTAGGCGATGCCCGAGGCGATGACGCCGAAGGAGCGGTCCCCGGCGTTGAGTTCGAGGCGGTTGAAGGGCGAGGCCTCGGCATAGCGGACCATCTCGGCCTGCTGGTCGAGCAGGAGGCCGAACCGGCGCCGGGCGTTGACCGGCAAAAGGATCCAGTCCCGGCCGGCGCCCTTCTTCAGCTCGTTCTGCGGCCGGGCCTCGCGCGTCTCGACGGCCGAGCGGCTGTGGGACAGGCGGGTGACCAGCCGCATCAGGACCGGCAGGCCGAGCCGCTCCGACAGGTCGTAGGCCTCCCGGGTCATGTCGTAGGCCTCCTGGTGGTCGGAGGGCTCGAAGGTGGGGATCTGGGCGAACTGGCCGTAGAAGCGGCTGTCCTGCTCGTTCTGCGAGCTGTGCATGCCGGGATCGTCGGCGCTGATCGCCAGGAAGCCGCCGTTGGCCCCGGTGATGGCCGAGTTCATGAACGGGTCGGCCGCGACGTTCAGGCCGACGTGCTTGAACGAGACCAGGGCCCTCTTCCCGGCGAAGGAGGCGCCCAGGGCCTCCTCGTAGGCCACCTTCTCGTTGACCGACCAGACGGCCGCGAAGGCCTTGGCCTCGGCCGACAGGCGGACGAGAAACTCGAGGATCTCGGAGGCCGGGGTGCCGGGATAGGAATAGGCGGCCGAGAGGCCGGCGTGGACCGCCCCCAGGGCCACGGCTTCGTCGCCAAGCAGGATCTGTCGGGACATGGACCTTCCTTTTTTCGAGGGGATTTCACGGCTAGGATACCGAGGGAGCGCCGGGGGTGTCAAGCCGCGGCGCCGGTCCCGGCCGGACCCGATTAACCTGATAATTCCTATCAAACCATGTTGATATTCGCCGGCAAGCCCTGTAAAATGGATATTCAAGGAGCCGGCCATGATCAGACTCTCGACCAAGGGGCGCTACGGCACGCGCCTGATGCTCAACCTCGCCCGCCACTACGGGGCCGGCCGCGACGCCGTCATCCTCAAGAACATCGCCGAGGACGAGCGCATCTCCATCCGCTACCTCGAACAGATCATCATCCCCCTCAAGATCAACCGCCTGGTCAAGAGCATCCGCGGCGCCGGCGGCGGCTACACCCTGGCCCGCAAGCCGGAGGAGATCAAGCTGAGCGAGATCCTTCACGCCCTCGAGGGCAACTGCTGCCTGGTCGAGTGCATCGAGGACGGCACGTTCTGCGAGTTCGTGGACAGCTGCCCGACCTTCGAGATCTGGAAGCACGCCACCGAGATCCTCAAGGGCTATTTCGACGGCATCACGCTCAAGGACGCCCTGGCCATGGCCGGCAAGAAGGCCAAAAAGGGCAAGGGCAGGTCCCACTAGGCTTTCTTCAAACCCTCGAAGAACGCCGGCCAGAACGGGTCCTGCTCCGGGATGGCCAGCGGCTCGACCCGGCCGTCGGCCCGGCGCAGGGTGCGCCGGCGCCGGTCCCGGACGACCTCCCCGATGACCGACGCGGCGATGCGCTTCCTCTTGAGCCGGGCGATCACGGCGGCGCTCCGGCCGGGACGCACGGTCAGGAGCAGGCTGCCCTCGGCGATGGCCCGGACCGGGTCGAGGCCGAAGGTCTCGCAGACCATCCGCACCTCCGGCGGGTAGACGAAGCGGGACTCGTCGATCTCCATGCCGACGCCGCTCGCGGCGGCGATCTCGAACAGCCCGCCCATGACCCCGCCCTCGGTGGCGTCGTGCATGGCCGTCACCCCGCCGGCGGCCGCGGCCGTCAGGGCGTCTTCGACCACGGTGATGGCCTTGGCCAGGCCCTTGGCCTTGGCCACCAGGGCCGCCGGGTGCCGGGCCGCCAGCTCCCCTTCCCGCAGGGAGGCCAGCAGGGCGGCCGTCTCGATGGCCGGGCCCTTGGTCAGGACCACCTCGTCGCCGGGCCGCGCCCCGGCCGGCGTGACGAGGTCCCTTTTGCGCCCGACGGCGAAGACGGTGATGCCGCCGATCGTCGGGGCGGTGAAGCCCGGATAGAAGCCGGTGTGACCGCCGACAATGGCGATGCCCAGTCCGCGGGCGGCGGCGTGGATGGCGTCGACGATCCTCTTGATGTCCTGCCGGGCCGTGTCCGGCGGCAGGAGCAGCGAATAGGTCATGTACCGGGGCTTGAGGCCCATGACGGCGACGTCGCTGGCCCCGATGTGGACGGTGAACCGGCCGAACATCTCCAGCGGCAGGCGGGGCATGGTGAAGATGGGATCTTCGGCCACGACCAGCACCCGGCCGCGGCCGAGGTCGACGACGCCGGCATCGACGCCGGTGCGGGGGGGCACGATGACGCTCGGGTCGCGCCGGCCGAACTTGCCCATGATCAGGGAGCGGAAATCCTGCTCGTCGATCTTGCCGATCTTCATGGCGGGACCGGAGGCCGGCGGGCGACGGATCAGGCGGCCAGGCCGGCCTTGCGCTCGGCGGCCTCGATGGTGTTCATCATCAACATGGTGACCGTCATCGGCCCGACGCCGCCGGGCACCGGGGTGATGGCCGCCGCCTTCTCCTTGACGGGCTCGAAGTCGACGTCGCCGACGAGCCGGAAGCCCTTGGCCGCCGCCGGGTCGGCCACGCGGTTGACCCCGACGTCGATGACCACGCAGCCCTCGGGCACCATGTCGGCCTTGATGGCCCGGGGGACGCCCATGGCCGCGACCAGGATGTCGGCCTGCAGGGTGAAGCGGCGCAGGTCGGGCGTGGCCGTGTGGCAGACGGTCACGGTGGCGTTGGCGCCTTTGCGCTTCTGGATGAGCATGGCCGCCAGGGGCTTGCCGACGATGTTGCTGCGGCCGCAGACGACGACGTGCTTGCCGTCCGGGCCATAGCCGCCGCGGACGAGGAGTTGGACGACGCCGTAGGGCGTGCAGGGCAGCGGGCAGGGCTCGCCGCGCAGCATCTTGCCGACATTGACCGGGTGGAAGCCGTCGACGTCCTTGTCCGGCGAGATAAGGCTGATGACCTTCTCGGCGTTGACGTACTTGGGCAGCGGCAGCTGGACCAGGAAGCCGTTGTAGCGCTCGTCGCGGTTGAGCTCGTCGACTTGGCGGAGGATGGCCTCCTCGGTGGCGTCGGCCGCCATGCGGATGGTCGTCTCGAAGATGCCGATCTCCTCGGCCGCCTTGCCCTTGGCCGTGACGTAGGACACCGAAGCCGGGTCCTCCCCGACGAGGACGACCGCCAGTCCGGGCGTGTGCCCTTTCTCTTTGAGCCGGGCCGCGCGGGCCTTGAGCTCCTCGCGGATCTGGGCCGAGACGTCCTTGCCGCTGATGATCGTCGCCGCCATGGGGTCCTCCTCCGTCCTCGCGATGGATATCTCCCCTACCTTAAACAAAAGCCCCGGGCCGGTCAAGGCAGGATAAGCAAGGCCGAGCCGGAATCGTGTGGGCGGTTGCGGGCCCACGACCGGCTTGGCTTTCTCAAACGGTCATGCCGATCCTCTGACGCGTGGCCCGGAGAAGCCGGGAGGGGCCTTGAGGACGGATGACCCGGATCACCACTTCGACCTCGGTCCCGACATCCCACCGGGGGCCGCCGCGAGCGTATTTCTCGAGCTGGTCCAGGCGGCTGGGATTGCGGGGCCGGGACTCCCCCGAAAAGGACGTCTCCCAAGTCAGATCGCCGTTGATCACCCAGAGGCGATCGGCATCGATATCGTCCGGGAGCGGCTCCCCGTCGACGGCCGTCAGGTCCACGACGGCATAGAGGAGGGAGCCGCCGGGCCCGACGCCGGGCATGAAATCCCGATAGAGGAACGTTTCCAGCTCGTACGTCCGGCCATCGATATCGACCGTGAAAGGCGCCGCGAGCAACTCTTCCAGAGGCAATGTCGGGGTTGTCGGGCCCTGGCAGGCCGCGAAAAGGAGACCCAGGGCCAGCACGGCCGTCGCTGCGCCGGTTCTTCTCATGTCCCTCTCCCCGCTCTATTAATAGGTCCGCCAGGCCCCGCTGTCAATTCCCCGTCCGGCCCGGAGCGACCTTATGGGAGCGGAGGTCAGAATCACGGCCGAGCACTCGAGGCCGGGATTCTGGCAAATACCTTGGAAAAGCGCTTTATTCCGATATTTCGCAGGATTGCGGCTTCGAGCGCTCAGCCGCATCCTGCTTGGTACGCTTCCGAGAGTCCGCTCCCCGCAACTGAGAGGCAATGCCCCGAGCGAAGCCGAAGAGAGGGACTCTCCCGGAATCGGGAGAAGAACCCTATTTTTGGGGCGGGATGGCCGGCGCCTCGGGGATGTCCGGCTGCGCCTTTTCGACCTCGAACACCGGGACATGGCCTTGTCCTGGCGCCCCCGAGGGCATGGCCACGGAGTCGGAGGCGAACCGCCCTGTGACGACGAGCCGGTCGTCCACGGCGTAACGCGGCAGCTCCAGGGCCATGAACATCAAGGCGGGCCGAAGGTCCTTCCGGTACTCGGCCAGGCAGCCGTCGACATAGTCGCCCTGGGCGGTCCGGACGAACAGAGGCCCGGACAGGACCTTGACCTTCAGCTCGTCGGGCTCGATCCAGCCGTGCCATTCGGAATCGCAGGCGGCGCCGACCAGGGCCAGCCCGGCCAGCAGCAGCGGCGCCAGGGTCCTAGCGGTCTTCGACATTGGCGGTCCTCGAGATCTTCCAGACGACCAGCAGGGGCGCCGAAAGGTCCCTTGTGTAGACGCCCGTCTCCTCGCGGAATGCGGCCATGAAGGAGCCGCCGAACGGTCCGGCGACCGTGACCAGGTTCCCTCTCTTGAACGAGCGGTCGATGGTGTAGAGGAACACCGCCTGGTCGCTGTCGGGCTGCCGGGCCCAGTACCCCGGCACTTTGGACGACGAGATGACGACCTCCGTCGGCCCGCTGGTCAGGATCATGTCCCGGGCCCGGGTGCTCCAGCCTTCGACCGACCGGCCCCGGCAGCCGGCCGCGGCCAGGAGCAGGATGGCCGGGGCCAGCGCGAGGAGGGCCCGCCCGGTCTTCATGTCAGGCATCCTCCGGGAAGCCGATCATGGCCGGCTCCGGCTCCTCGTCGAAGACCAGGGCATGGTTCCGCAGGAACCGGGCGTTGACGGTCCTCAAGACGGCCCACAGGGCGGCGGCCGCGGCGGCAAAAACCCGGAACGACCCGGGGCGGGCCAGGAGGGCCTTTTCGAACCCGGACAAGGCGGCCAGGAGCCCCAGGATGCCCACCACGTAGGGAACGGCGCGGGTCTGGAGCCGCAGCTTGCCCGGGACGCGGGTGCAGGCGAAGGGGATCTTCGGGTAGTGGAAGAAGAACAGCTCCGTTCCGAGGGCCGCGAGCGCCAGGCAGAACAGCGCGTGGAGCGCGGCCGCCCCGGCGTCCCGCCAGAGCCCCCAGTGGCCGGCGAAGAGCAGGGCCGCGAGCGGCAGGCACCACCGGACGAGGACCGTGTTCTTGAGCCCGGCGGCATAGCGGTCGCGCCGCGGCGCCTCGGTCAGCCGGAAGATCCAGTTGCTCTCCAGCGCGGCCGGCTGGTCGGCCGCGGCCCGCAGCGCGCCCAGGAGGACGAAAACGAGCAGCAGCGACTGGGACAGGAAGTAGGCGTTCGACGGGCTCAAGGCCTGGAGGTTCCTGCGGTTGGCGACCACGGCCAGGGTGGCCAGGGCGGCCCCCGCGGCCAGGCCGTTGACGATCACGGCCCGATGCCGGGGGCTCGACCGGACCGTCCTCGAGAAGAAGCCGCCCACGGCCCGGGCCTCGGGGCTCCGGAGATAGATCGCTTCGACCAGGCCGGCGGCGCCTTCCCGAAGACGGCGGGCCTGGGGCCGCCTCTTCGACGCTTCCAGGGTGCGGCGGAAGTGCTTGAGATAGCTCAAGCCGCAGGCCAGGCCGAAGGCCCCCAGCGACAGGCCGAGCGCCCAGACCGCCGTCCGGGCCAGGTCCTTGAAGACCGGGTCCGACGTGCCCAGCAGGACCTCGTAGAGCCCGACGAACCACATCGACGGCACGTGCCCGACGAGGGGCGAGCCATGGTCCTTGAGGCGGGGCAGCGACCGGAGGGCGCCGCTCATGTTCCCGGGCTCGACCAGGAACGCCAGCAGCAGGAAGAGGCAAAAGCCGATCAGGACGAAGCGGACCAGGGCCGAGGCCCGGCGGTACAGCGAGGCCGGCAGGAGGGCCATCAGGAAGAAGTTGACGAAGACGCAGGCGAAAAAGACGCAGAAGCAGGCCGCGAAGGCGCTGGCCAGGTGGGCCAGGACGTGCCAGCCCAGGAAGAGCAGGCTGTTGGACCGCCACTGGGCCAGGAAGAGCGCGAAAACGACCGAGGACAGGCTGTTCATGGCCGCCGAGAACAGGCCGATGAAGGCCAGGAACGAGACCAGCTTGGCGGCGAAGATCGTCCGCAGCCGGACCGGCAGCGGCGTCAGGTTGACAAAGTCGCGGCGGTCGGGGAAGAGCGCCTCCCAGTCGAGCAGGGTGACGACGCCGAAGAGAAGCATCATCAGGATGAAGATGTAGTTCTTCTCCTGCCAGGACGTGCCCGCGTCGGGCGACAGCTCGTACCTGAAGAAGACGAGCAGCTGGGACGACCAGCCCACGACGACCGCCAGGACAGCCAGGACGGCGACCAGGCGGGCCTTCATCTGGTCCTCGAAGTCGACGAAATCGTTGCGGAACAGCCGCTCGAAGAAGTGCCGGGAGAGCAGGCCGAGCTGGTCCGCGTCCTGCCGCAGATCGCGCAGCCGGGCGGCGGCCACGGCCGTCAGCCGCCTCTCTTCATGGTCTCGACGATCCGCCCGGCGGCCAGCGCGGTGTCTTCGTGGACGACGAGCTGGCTGAAGATCTCGGCCAGCGACGGCAGGTGCATCAGGGCCCGCAGGTTGGCCACCGAGTCGTCGGCCACGACGCTCCCCCGGTGGAGGATGATGATCCGCGAGCAGACCTGCTCGGTGACCTCGAGGACGTGGGAGGAATAGATGATGATCTTGTTCTCCGCGGCCAGCTTGCGGATCAGGTCGCGGATGACGAGGCCCGTGGTCACGTCCAGGCCGGAGAGCGGCTCGTCGAGCAGCAGGACGTCGGGGTCGTGGAGCAGGGCCGCGGCCAGGAGGACCTTCTGGCGCATGCCTTTCGAGTAGGTGGCCAGGGCGCTGTCCATGTCGTGGCGCAGGCCGAAGACGTCCATGAAGCCGACGATCTTGTCCTTGAGGGGCCGGGCCGGCAGGCGGCGCAGGCGCCCGACCATGGTCAGGTAGTCGTAGGCGCTCAAGTGGGGGTAGATCTCCGACTGCTCCGGGACGTAGCCCAGGCGCGCCTTGTAGGCATAGAGGTCGTCGCCGATGGGCCGGCCCTCGAACAGGATCTCGCCCCGGCTCGGCGCGAGCAGGCCGGCCAGCATGCGGATGGTGGTGGTCTTGCCGGCGCCGTTCGGGCCCAGGTAACCCAGGACCTCGCCGGGCCGGACGGAGAAACTGACGCCGTTGACGACGGTGAAGACCGAGAACTTCTTGGTGACGCCGCGCAGCTCGATCATGTTCCTCCGGCGGCCGTCCCGGGGCGCCCTGGTCCCACGATACTCCCCCGCCGCGGCGGTTGCAAGGGAGGCGGCCGGGCCCGTCCGGCGGCGACGCGCCGGCGGGGCCCGCCGGGCGCTTGAAAAGCCCCGGGGCGGCGCGTATAATCTTCGAAAGGTTCCGGGGAGACGACGGGGTATTTTTCTCTCGGAGGTTTGCGAACATGAGAGTCGGCATCCTGACCGGCGGCGGAGATTGCCCGGGCCTGAACGCGGTCATTCGGGCCGTGACCCGCAAAGGCATCGTCAACTACGGCTTCGACATCCTGGGCATCAAGAGCGGCTGGCTGGGCCTCATCGAGGGCAAGATCTATCCCCTCGACCTGGGCGCCATCTCGGGCATCCTGCCCCGGGGCGGCACCATCCTCGGCACCTCCCGGACCAACCCCTTCCGGGTCGAGGACGGCGTCGGCAAGATCTTCTCCCAGGTCGAGAAGTTCGAGCTCGACGCGGTCATCGCCATCGGCGGCGAGGACACCCTGGGCGTGGCCAAGAAGCTCTTCGACAAGGGCCTGCGCTGCGTCGGCGTGCCCAAGACGATCGACAACGACCTGTCCGGGACCGACTACACCTTCGGCTTCGACACGGCCATCACGGTCGTCACCGAGGCCCTGGACCGGCTGCACACCACGGCCGAGGCCCACCACCGGGTCATGGTCGTCGAGGTCATGGGCCGCCACGCCGGCTGGATCGCCGTCGAGGGCGGGCTGGCCGGCGGGGCCGACATCATCCTCATCCCCGAGTTCCCGTTCGACCTGGACGAGATCTGCGCCCAGATCCAGAAGCGCCGCGAGCGCGGCAAGCTCTTCAGCATCGTCGTCGTGGCCGAAGGGGCCAAGCCGAAGGACGCCAGCCTGATCCTCCAATCGGGCGAGAAGGACGCCTTCGGACACGTCCGCTTGGGCGGCATCGGCAACATGATCGCCCGCGAGATCGAGATGCGCACGGCCATCGACACCCGGGTCACCGTCCTCGGCCACATCCAGCGCGGCGGCTCGCCGACGGCCTTCGACCGCATCCTGGCCACCCGCTACGGCATCGCCGCCATCGACCTGGTCAAGGACGAGAAATTCGGCCTCATGGTCGGGCTGCGCGGCAACCGCATCGTCGC
>JAEAMF010000857.1_pt1 | contig 29311 bp, 24 predicted proteins | sample 8958721 | NCBI WGS metagenome assembly JAEAMF01 (sample SAMN16933255, study PRJNA681124) | bioreactor sludge metagenome | isolation source: anaerobic bioreactor treating anionic surfactant - SDBS | place: India: Bengaluru | collected 2019-02-28 | reverse complement strand
GGGCGCCGGCATCTACGACCGCATCGCCGGGGTTGGCGCCCACGAGGTCATCATCGACTCGCCGGACCACGGCCGCCATCTTGCCGACCTGTCGGCTGACGAAATTGCCGCAGTCGTCGCGACCTGGCGTGACCGGGCCTGCGCGCTGGCCCGCGACCCGCGGCTGCGCTACGTCCTCGTATTCAAGAACCACGGCCCGGCCGCCGGCGCCTCGCTCGAACACTCCCACTGCCAGCTCATCGCCACGCCGGTCCTGCCGGTGCTGGTCCGGTCCGAACTCGACGGCGCGCTCGACTACCACCGGTTCCGCGGCCGCTGCGTCTACTGCGATATGCTCAAGCAGGAACGGGCCGACCGGGTGAGGCTCGTGCACGAGAACGACGGCTTCGTCGCCTTTGCGCCCTTCGCCCCCCGCTTCCCGTTTGAAACCTGGCTCGTCGCCCGCGACCATTTCGGCTCTTTCGCCGCGCTCGACGACTGCCGGGTAGCCAGCCTGGCCCGCGCGCTGCAAGAGACGCTCGACCGGATGAACCGCGTCCTTGACCGGCCGGACTACAACTTCGTGGTCCACTGTGCCCCTCTCGACTCGGCCGACGCCGAGCACTACCACTTTCACCTTGAACTGATGCCCAAGCTCACGACCATCGCCGGCTTCGAGGTCGGCACCGGCTTCTACATCAACCCGGTGCCGCCCGAAGACGCGGCAGCCTACCTGCGGGGCGACCGGTGAACTGCGTCCACATCGCATCCGAGGTGGCGCCCTTCTCCAAGACCGGCGGCCTGGCCGACGTTGCCGGCGCCCTGCCCCAGGCCCTGGCCCGGCTCGGCGCCGACGTCACCGTCATTTCACCCTGCTACTCGTGTGTGGCCCGCTCGGCTCGGTCCGCGTCCGTCCTGTTCCCGTCCCTGCCCGTCTGCGGGAAGTCGGTCCGGGTTCTTGAAACCAGCCTTGCCGGCGCCCGCCACCTGTTCGTGGACGAACCGGGCGCCTTTGGCCGCGCCGGCCTGTACGGCGAGGCCGGCCGCGACTACCCGGACAACGCCGAGCGGTTCGTCCTGTTCTGCCGGGCCGCCATCGAAGCGCTGCTCCGGCTCGACCGGAAGCCGGACATCATTCACTGCCACGACTGGCAGGCCGCGCTCGTGCCGCTGCTCGTCGCCGAGCGCTGTGCCGGCACACCGCTCTCAGCAGCCAAGACGGTACTGACCGTCCACAACCTCGGGTACCAGGGCAACTTCCCCAGGGACAAGTTCCGGCTGCTGGATGTGGACGACCGGCTGTTCTCACCCGCGGGCGTCGAGTTCTACGGCCAGGTCAGCTTCCTCAAGGCCGGACTGCTCTTCGCCCACCGGCTCACTACCGTCAGCCCGACCTATGCTCGCGAGGTCCAGACCCCGGAACTCGGGTTCGGCTTCGACGGCATCCTCAAAGCCAGGAGCCGGGACCTTTCCGGCATCCTGAACGGCATCGACACGGACGTCTGGAACCCGGGGACCGACCCGGTGCTGGCCGCGCGCTTCTCCGCCGACCGGCCCGGGCCGAAAGAGAACTGCAAGCGCGCGCTCTTCGAGCAACTCGGACTCGATGGCCCGGACGCGCCCCTCTTCACCGCCGTCACCCGCCTCGCAGGCCAGAAAGGCGTGGACCTCGTCGTCCACCGACTGCCGTCGCTGGTCAGGGCGGGTGCGCGCGTGGCGGTCCTCGGCACCGGCGAACCCGAACTGGAAAGCGCCCTGGCGGCGCTGGCCCGGCAGCACGCCGGCCGGGTATCGGTCACGGTCGGCTTCAGCGAGGAGCTCGCCCATCGCATCTACGCGGCCGGCGATTTCTTCCTGATGCCATCGCAGTACGAGCCTTGCGGCCTGGGCCAGCTGATCGCGCTGCGCTACGGCAACCTGCCGGTCGCCAGCCGCACCGGCGGCCTGGCGGACACGGTGTCTGATGTCGATGAGGACCCGGGGACGGGCAACGGCCTGCTGTTTGAACGCGGTGATGCCGCGGGCTTCGGCCGGGCGCTGGAGCGCGCGCTCGCGCTCTACCGGGACCCGGCCCGGCTCCGGGCCGTACGCCGGCGCGGCATGGGCACGGACTTCTCCTGGGACGCGCGCGCTGGCGACTACCTGGCGCTCTACCGCGCGGCGGCTACTTCCGGTACTCGAGAATCCTGATCTTCAGGTTGCCGACCACGCTCAGTATCTGGGTCTGCTGGTCGAGCTCGCCCTCGGCAAGCTTCAGGTGCAGCGCGCTCGCCGGGAACTCGCCGAACGTCGCGTCCACCGGTATCCACTGTCCGAGGAACACCTCGTTCCACGCATGGTAGTAGAACGCGCCGTCCAGGTACACCAGGCCGGCGGCGATCTTGGTGGGGACGCCCGCCGCCCGGGCCAGCGCCGCGAGGAACACCGCGTGCTCGTTGCAGTCGCCCTTCATATGCCTGAGCACGTCCAGCGCGGTCGGGAACGAGGCAGTCGGCTCTTTCTCGACAACTGAAAACACCCACGACACCAGCTTGCGCGCGGCTTCAACCGCGTCCTTGGGCTGGCCGATCGCCTCGACCATCTTGGCCTTGATCGCCGGGTCGTCGCACTGCACCGACACCGTCGCGGCCAGGTACTCGTCCTGCCCGGTGACCGGCAGCGGCGCTGACTGGGGCACGTCCGGCACCTTGACCTCGACGACGACCGCATCGTCGCCTTTCGGCTGCTGGTTCTCAATCTCCAGGTCCGGCTTGCCGCCGGAGATTGAGCCAATCTCGAGCTTGACCTGCCTGACACCCGCCGGGTCGGGAATCAGCGTGTCGACGACCACCCGGAACATCTTCAGGATGTCCAGCTTGCCCTGGCCGGTTTCCTCGGCCAGCGCCTCGGCGGCCGTCACCCGCTGCGAGCGCACGTTGGGCGGCGACTGCTCGGCCACGACCATGCCGTCGTCGTCCAACCATGACAGCATCTCGAGCTTGGACATCTTGGTCCTGATCTTCAGCGCCTCGTGGTCCTGGCCACCGAACTGCAGCTTGTCCCGGCCCAGGATGTGGACCTCGACAGGCACGACCGCCAGCACCGTCGCGTCGAACACGGTCACCTGGAAGGTCGACTCGGGCCAGGGCTTGCGCGCCATCACCAGCTGGCCGATGGCCGCCATCGGGTAGACCGGCCCTTTCAGCTGTACCTTACGCGACTTGTCGCCCGCGGCACGCACCTCGAGCTCATTGCCCTGGACGATGCCGGTTATTGATACCTCTCTGTCCCCTGCCTTCATGCTGAACTTCATCGTCTGCAGCACCAGGTCGGTCCCAGTCTCGACCTCGGACTTGGACTGGACCGTCTGCGGAGTGCCGGACATCGCCACCTCGAGCTTCAGGAAGCTCTCGAACCTGAACCCGGACTCGGTACGGCTGTAGCGCGTCACCGAATAGCCGACCTTCTGGTCATTCAGATACGTGGCCAGCCACGTCTCTCCGCTATGCGCGGTGACTGCCTTCTTCCCCGGGCAAGCGACCAGCAACAGCGATGCAACGGCGAACAACGATACAAATGTTCTCATGGCCAAAGCGTAGCCGCTTCCCTCCCCAAGTCAAGACTACTGGCCTTGACTGCTGCGACCGCCGTTCTAGAATGACGCTCGACCGGTTGGCCCGGGCCTCCGCGAGGCGCACTTGCGGTCTTTGTGCTCTTAGTGCGGCTCTTTCCGGACCTCTCCTCACGGCCTTGGGCCAGGATTTCGGTCCGAACTTGGTGTTCTTCGTGCTCTTTGTGTTGAACTCCGGAGTGAGCCGAAGTGGCGGACAGCTCCTGGTCCGGCTGCCGCAACAAGGCGAACGTAGTGAGCCGAAGTGGCGGAACTGGCAGACGCAGTGGACTCAAAATCCACCGTTCAGCGATGGACTTGTGGGTTCGACTCCCACCTTCGGCATGCAGACAAAGGCGGCAGGCGGACTTCACGACTCTACCGGTTCATCATTTCGGCTGTTCATTCGGCCCACTGCTGCACTCCATAGTGTCTTTGGAGTTCCGCCTGCTTCTGCCTTCAAGACTGCATGCGGTTCCCGCTTCTCTGCCGCCAACGCTGCCGTCTTTGATTGTCTGCTTCGTTCTCTCTTCGCTTGTATCTCCGAAACTGCCCTTTGAACTCTCTCTGATTGTGTCTTGAAGACTGCGCTGGGAACTCCTTTCTGTACTCTTTCCGATACTCCATCTTGTACTTTCTTCCATGCTGCCTTCAGAACCGATCTGGAAAGCCGCCCAGGGGGCCGGGGAGGGAGGTTAGAGGAAATAGTGAATAGTGAATTGAGAAAGCGGAAGATACGGGCTTTTTCGTCATCCCGGAGAATCTGACACTGGAGTCAGCTTTCGCGGGATTCTGACACCTGTTGTAGCCCGTTTGCAGTCGCGAACAGCATAAGGTTCACCCGCGGCATGACGGGGCCCCGTGGCCCTACCCTGTGCCGCGCCGGACGCCTGTACGGTTCTCTCCTGCGGCGTCACGACCGAGCCAACAAGCGCGGAACACAACCGCCGGGTCGAGGAGTTCATCGCCAGCGGTGCGGCCCGCTCGGCCACGCCCGGGCAACTCAACACTCTCGCCTCTTTCGTCTTCGCCCGCCTCGGCCCGCTGCGCTCGTCGATTCCGCCCATCCCCACGCGCCAAACCACGCATCCAGCTGGAGATGCTACTGTGAGGAACCTCTTGACAGAAGTCGGTAGTGGCGGTCCTGCGTAGCGGCGGCGGCCCGGAGCTAGCGCGCGGAGAACACCGGGAACACGCTCATCACCGGCCGGTGGTCGGACACGACGGACTCGTAGCGGTAGACCTCGTCATCGAGCCTGAGCGTGATGGTGCTGCCCGAGCCGTACTCGGCAAGGGCGTCGCCGGTAATCATCAGGTGGTCGATGAGCGAGCCGGTGCCGATGTACGAACCGTACAGCGGGTTGGTACGCAGCGGCCAGGTCAGCATCCGGTAATCGAGCGAGTCGTCGAGAAAACGCTGGAAGATGTTCTCGGCCGGCGGGTCGGTCAGGAGGTCGTTCCAGTCGCCGACCACGACGAAGTCGTCATCTCCCCCGCCCAGCTGCGAGTCAATGTACTCCTTCAGCAGCCGGCACGTTGCCCGGCGTTGAGCAAAGTCATCGCCTGAACTGCCGGCCTTCAAGTGCTGGACGATGAGCTTGAAGTCGAAGGTCTTGCCGTTGTGCGTCGCGGTGACGCTCGCCTCGAGCGGCGGCCGGGTGACCGAATCCTCGGACCAGAACAACTGCCTGGTCGAGTTCACACGGCAGACCGACGTCTTGTACACCACCCCGGTCTTCTGGTAGAACGAACCGTAGTCGTCGCGCGAGTAGAAACCGGCATAGCCCGCGAGCCCGGACAGAAGCTGCTGGAACGCCAGCGTGTCCGCGATTTCCTGGAGGCAGTAGACATCGATATCGAGCCGGGCCATCAGCGCCCGGACCTTGTTGACCGTGGAGTCCCCGTTCTTTGGAAAGTTCTCCACGTTCCAAGTGGCAATCTCGAGAGTCGTATCAGTGCCGCGCGGTGTTGCGGAGCTGTCGTAGTTGACCCAGAAGGTGCGCGAGGCGTTGTTCGACCGCTTGCTGGAGTCGTCCTCAGACTGGACAAAGAACTCGTGCTGGCCGATTGCCAGCCCGCGCAGGATGACGCAAGTGTCAGCGGTCCGGGTTTCCGGCGTGGAGTCGTCGATGCCGTAGTAGTAACCGGTAACCTCGCCGTCGATATCCGAACCGACCCAGGAGAACCGGCAGCTGTCCGATGCAATCGTGCCGTCCGGCCCGGACACAATGACCACTGTCGGCGCGTGGTTGGACCACGGCGGATTCTGGTCGCAGGCGAGAAACGCCACGGTGACAAGCAACAACAGGCGCATCAATCTAAGGGTATCGGCTAAGGTCGAACTGTCCAGTCTGAAGGCGGCGAGGGACAAACGCAGAAGTACAAGAGACGAAACAATGGGGAAAGACGAGGTTCTAGGTCCGAATCCGACTTTGCTGCTCTCCGATCTCCTCTGGCTTAGTCCTTTGTCCTCACTACTCAGTCCTTCTGTCAGCCGGGGAACTTCTCCTTGAGGTAGTCCACAATCTGTCTTATCTCCGTCCCCGGGCCAAACAGCTTGCCGCAGCCCTGCTTGTACAGCTCTTCCTTGTCCTCTTCCGGGATGATGCCGCCGCCGAAGACCATGATGTCGGCCGCGCCCTTCTCTTTCAGCAGGCGCATCGTATCCGGGATGAGCACCATATGCGCACCCGAGAGGATGGACAGCCCGACCGCGTCCACGTCTTCCTGCAACGCGGCTTCGGCGATCATCTCCGGCGTCTGGTGCAGGCCGGTGTAGATGACCTCGAACCCTGCATCACGCAGCCCGCGGGCCACGACCTTCGCGCCCCGGTCATGACCGTCCAGTCCCGGCTTTGCAACCAATATCCTCAACTTCCTCATACTGAAACCTCCGATTTCTCTCTAACCGCAGATGTCGCCGATGTCGCAGATGTTGTTCGGACAAAACGCCGATACTCAAGGCGTTCTTTGGCGAAGTTCAGCAGCAGACCAGTCTCAAGGTTCGCCGCCTTGAGGTAGTTGATGACCTGCGCCTCCTCAACTCGCCCGATTGCAGACACGGCCTTCAGTTCAACAACCACCGCCTCGTAACACACGAAGTCTGCATTGTACTTCGCGGCCAGCAGTTCTCCCTTGTAGGAGATGGACAACTCCACCTCGCGCTCAAAGGGGATGCCCCTCGACTCAAGCTCGCGACCCAAAGCCTCCTGATACACCGCCTCCAAGAACCCACACCCCAGAAGCCGGTGGACCTCCATCGCTGCACCTATGACAGCAAAGGTCCTCGGGTCCTTCCTGGTTTTCTCTAGTGTCATACAATCTGCGTCATCTGCGTAATCTGCGGTTTCGTGTCCGGCTCCTAGAACATCGGCGGTTCGCGGTACTCGCCGAACACGTCCTTCATCGCCTGGCAGATCTCGCCCAGCGTCGCGTACGCCCGCACCGATTCGAGTATCGGCTCCATCACGTTCTCCTTGCCCCGGCACGCCGAACGCAGGTGATCGAGCGCGACCTTCACCCGGGCGTTGTCACGCCGCCGGCGCAGGTCCGCGAGTCTGCGCTGCTGGCTTGCCTCGACCTCGGGGTCAATGCGCAGCAGCGGGATTTCGAGCTTCTCGCCTTCGAGCTGGTACTTGTTGACACCGACCACGGTGCGCTTCTTCTCGTCCACGAGCTTCTGGAACCGGTACGCCGCGTCGGCAATCTCGCGCTGCGGGAACCCGTGCTCGATAGCCTTGACCATCCCGCCCAAGGCGTCGATTCGCTTGAAGTAGTCGTAGGCCTGACGCTCCAGTTCGTCGGTCAGCGCCTCGACGAAATACGAGCCGCCCAGCGGGTCGATGACGTTCGTGACCCCGGTCTCCTCGGCAATGAGCTGCTGAGTCCTGAGCGCCACCAGCACCGCCTTTTCGGTCGGCAGGGCCCAGGTCTCGTCCATCGAATTGGTGTGCAGGCTCTGGGTCCCGCCCAGCACTGCGGCCAGGCCCTGGAACGCGGTCCGGACGATGTTGTTCTCCGGCTGCTGCGCGGTCAGCGAGCAACCCGCGGTCTGGGTGTGGAACCGCAGGAGCCACGACTTGGGGTCCTTCGCCTTGTAGGTCTCTTTCATCTCCCGCGCCCAGATACGGCGCGCCGCGCGGAACTTGGCGACCTCCTCGAAGAAGTCGAGATGCGAGTTGAAGAAATACGACAGCCGGGGCGCGAACTCGTCCACGTCGAGGCCCGCGGCGATGCCCGACTCAACGTAGGTCAGTCCGTCCTTCAGCGTGAACGCCAGCTCCTGGGCCGCGGTCGAGCCGGCCTCGCGTATGTGGTAGCCCGAAATCGAGATGGTGTTCCACTTCGGCACCTTGCGGGCGGCAAAAGCCATGATGTCGGTGATGACCCGCATCGACGGCTCGGGCGGAAACAGCCAGGACTTCTGGGCGATGTACTCCTTGAGGATGTCGTTCTGGATGGTCCCGCGCAGACGCTCGCTGGCAACACCCTGCTTCTCGGCCGCGGCGATGTAGAATGCCCAGACGACCGCCGCCGGGCCGTTGATGGTCATCGAGGTGGACACCTGGTCGAGCGGGATGCCATCGAACAGCATCTCCATGTCCTCGAGCGACGCTATCGCCACACCGCACTTGCCGACTTCGCCGCGCGCCCGGTCGTCGTCCGAGTCCCGGCCGTAGAGGGTCGGGAAATCGAACGCCACCGACAACCCGGTCTCGCCGTGGCCCAGGAGGAACTTGTAGCGCCGGTTGGTGTCCCGGGCGGTGCCGAAGCCGGCGAACTGGCGCATCGTCCAGTTCCGGCCCCGGTACATGTCCGGGTGGATGCCGCGCGTGAACGGAAACCGGCCGGGCTGGCCCAGTTTCTCGTCGAAATCAAACCCGGCGATGTCCGCCGGCGTGTATACCAGTTTGACCGGCACGCCGGAGACGGTCTCGCGCTCGGGAATCGGTGGTCTGTTCTTCTCTTTGTCAGCCATTGTTCTCCTTAATCCCGCAGCAGCGCGAGTATCGTGCGGGCCGTGCGGTACGGGGTCGACGTGGCGGCCAGCGACTGCTCCACGCCGGCCGCGAGCCGTTCCGACACGCCCGGCCGCTGCCAGAAATCCTGCTTCATCCCGGCCTCGACCATTTCGACTATCTCGGCCCGGAGCGCGCTGCGCCGGCGCGCGACCAGTCGGCCGTCCGCCTCGAGGTACTGCCGGTGCGCCGCCAGCGCGGCCACCAGCTTATCGATGCCCGTGCCCGCGGTCGCGGTTGTCTCGACCACCGGCGGCACCCAGCCGTCAGGGTCACGCCGCTGCTCCAGCACCGTGCCGATCGCCATCGCCAGCCGGTCCGCGCCCGACCGGTCGCTCTTGTTGACGCAGAACACCTCGCCGATTTCCATCAGGCCGGCCTTCATCACCTGGATCGAATCCCCGGACTCGGGTACGAGCACCACGACAGTGGTGTGCGCCGCCGATGCGACGTCGAGCTCGACCTGGCCGACCCCGACCGTCTCGATGATGACGTAGTCGCACCCGAAGGCGTCAAGCACGTCGCACACTTCCTTGGTCCGGACCGACAGCCCGCCCAGCCCGCCCCGGGTCGCCATCGAACGGATGAACACGCCCGGGTCGAGAAACAGCGCCGGCATCCGCACCCGGTCACCCAGTATCGCGCCGCCCGAGAACGGCGAGGTCGGGTCGACCGCCACGATGCCGACCCGGGCGCCGGACCTGCGCAGTTCCAGCGCCAGCCGCTCGACCAGCGTGCTCTTGCCCGCGCCCGGCGGGCCGGTGATGCCGATGCGCCAGGCCCGGCCCAGCAAGGGGTAGAGGTCGTCGAGCACCGCCGCGCCGGACTCGGGCTCGTTCTCGACCAGCGACAGCAGCCGGGCGCAGGCGCGCCGGTCACCCTGCCGGAACGCGGCCAGCAGCCCGCTAGTGGTCGATGCCGACACGGTTGACTATCCCCCGCGCCATCGGGTGCTTGATTTCCAGCACTTCGCTCACCAGGTCGGCGCGCCGGACCACCTCGGGCCGGGCGGCCCGGCCGGTAAAGACCAGTTCGACGTCCTGCGGGCAGCGGTCGACGAGCGCCAGCGCGTCGGCGAGGCGCACCAGCCCGTAGTCGACCGCCACGTTGATCTCGTCGAGAATCACCATCCGGTACTTGCCCGAAGCCAGCGCCCGTTCGGCCTCGGCCAGCCCGCGCCGCGCTTCGGCCAAGTCTTCATCGCTCGGGTTGCCCTTCTCCACGAACGTCGGCAGCCCGGTCTGGATGATGTCGAGGCCGGCGACCTTGCGGCCGGCGACGACTTCACCGTAGTTCGGGTCGCCTTTCATGAACTGAATAATGAGCACGCGCCAGCCGTGGCCGGCCGCGCGCAAGGCAAGGCCGAACGCCGCCGTCGTCTTACCCTTACCGTTGCCGGTGTAAACCTGAAGCATTGTCCCGCAGGTCCCAGTCCTGAGTCCTCAATCTGGAATCCGGAACCCGGTATCTGGCATCATCCGACGTCCGGGTTGAACTCCGGCCCGAGCTTAGCCTTGAACAGCAGCCCGACAACCCAGTTCCACCAATGGAACTCAAACACCTCGCGCGCCACCGGCGCGTTGTCCAGCGCGGAACCGATCGGGCCGGTCGCACCCTGGAACTCGATCAGGATGCGCAGCACCATGTGGCCGAAGACATAGGCGGCGGCGACACCGAACAAGAAACTGAAGAAACCGTCCAGCGACTGGAACGAGAGATCCGTCACCGTGTAGAGCCAGCGCCCGAGCAGGAACGCGCCCACACCCAGCAGCAGGAACATAATGGTCATGATGAGCCACTTGTCTGCATGCAGCAGCACCGCCACTCCCCCGGAGAGGTTAGTGGCCACCACCGCGGCCACAATCAGGCTCAGGGCCTCGAACATCGGCAGGCCCATCCCGCCCGCCTTCACGCCGCGTACCGTCTGGATGATCGTGACCCCGACCAGAATGCCCACACTCATCCAGTCAAACCACTGCATCGTTCCTCCCTTCTAGAAATCCAGGTCGTCAGTCCCCGAGTCGCTGTCAGACATATCGTCTGTATCCAAGCCGTCGCCGACATCGTCGGGCAGGTCGTCGCTGAATTCGTCCGACTTCGACGACGTCATTACCGTGACCCGGCCGAACACCTGCCGGCAGCGCTTTGAACCGCACTTCGGGCAGGCCGGCTCGAGGCCGGCTTCTTTCTCTGCGATGGTCGCCAGGACGTCGAACTTCTTGCCGCAATCACCGCACAGATACTCATACAGCGGCAATGCACACCTCCTGATTGGCTGTGGCTTTCACTTAGCAACAGGATATTTCTCGCTCACGACTTGTCAACCGATGTTCCGGCGCCGACCGCGGCCTGCCAGCGCGGATTTGACAGTGTGAAGGCGCTGGATACCATTTCTCTGAGGCGTCGGCGGATTCGTCCGCCGGCGTCCAAGAAGACCTCAAACTCAGGAGGACCGCTAATGCGCATGCTGATCCTGGCGCTCTTCGCCATCAGCCTGACACCGGCCCTGGTAGCTGCCTATCCGCCGCCCGGTACCCCGGCGCCGGATTTCAGCCTGCCGGACTCTGCCGGTAACTACCACTACCTGTCCGACTACCGGGGCAAGGTAGTGATGCTCAACTTCTGGCAATCGGGTTGAGGGACCTGTCTCGCGGAGTTGCCGCGACTTCAGGTCTTCCTCGATGACTATGGCGACCGCGGTTTTGTACCGCTGTGTGTCAACCTGTGGCAGACATGGGACGTGATCAAGACCTACACCCGGATGTACCAGTACCCGGTGCTGCGTGACGGCGGCGGGGTCTGGAACGCCTACAAGATCAACAGCTACATCCCGCTGAACTACGTCATCGACACCGCCGGCGTCGTGCTCTACTGCGCCGAGGGGTTCAGCGAATCCACGATCCGCGGCTACATTGAGGGCGCGCTGCCGCCGGTCGGTGTGGAAGAGGGCAAGACCCTCCTGCCCGCGCCCGCCGTCACGGCCACCCCCAATCCGACAAACGGCCCGGTGACGATCAGGTTTGAGCAGGCCGCCGGACAGCCGGTTGACGTCTGCGTCTACTCGAGCACCGGCACGCTGGTGCGCACGTTCGAGTCGCAGGGCTCGGTGCGCTGGGACCTGACCGATGGTTCCGGCCGCCGCGTCGAGAATGGCCTCTACTTCGCCGAGGTAACGACCGCGGCCGGCTCGGCCCAGGTCAAGTTCTCGGTCCTCCCCTCGGTTCGCGACGACCTGCGCGGAACGGCCGGCAATGCCGGCCGTTCCGCTTCCTCTGCGCCGGCTTGACTTGACCCGACTCGCCGGTAACCTGATTGATGGTCGCAGGACCTGAGAGCGGCGTACCACGGGCCGCAGCGCAAATGGCCCGGGCGTCGCGCGTCAAACCACTTCTCATCAGAGCCTAGGAGGCCCAATGAAGCGTCTGCTCATCCTGACCTTCGTGGTCGCCGTCACCTTTGCCGTGGCCGGTACCGTCACGCGCACCTTCGACTTCGCGCGCGGCCGGCTGGACCTCGGCAAGTCCGACGCCTACACGACGGTCGAATACGCCGGTGCGCCGGTCGTGGAACCGCTCGGCGCTCCCGCCCTGCCGTCTGTGCCCTGCCAGGTCGTCATCCCGGCCGACGCCGAAGTAACCGGCATCGAGGTTACCGTGCAGGCCGAGGAACCGGTCGCCGGTTCCTATGACGTCCTGCCGGTCCAGCACCCGGTGCCCTACGCCATCAACGCCGCCCCGCGGCCGTTCGTCGAGCCCGACCCGGCGTGGTACGGCGTCAATGCCGACTACCCCAAGACTGCGGCGCTGCTCGGCCGCTCGGGCAACAGGGCCGGCTACCGGCTGGTGAGCTTCGGCGTCTACCCGGTGCGCTACAACCCGTCGGAGCACCGGCTGACGTTCGCCTCGCGCGTCAGCGTGCGCATCAACTACGCGAGCGGCAAGCGCCACGTCGCCCGGCACACCGACCTCCAGAACGAGCTGCACGGTCAGGCCGTCAGCCGGCTGGTCCTCAACCCCGAGGACGTCGGCCGCTTCGCGCCGCCCCGGCGCGGCTCGAGCTACGGCTCGGCCTTCCTGCCGGCCGGCGACTTCGAGCACGTCATCATCGCCCGGGCCTACTGGGCGGACACGCTCCAGCGGCTGGTCGACTGGCGCACGCGCCAGGGCTGGCGCTCGAAGGTGATGCCGCTCGAGTCGATCTGCGCCGTCTACCCCGGCCGCGACACGGCCGAGAAGATGCGCAACTTCATCAAGGACGCCGACACCACCTGGGGTACGATATTCGTCTTCATCGCGCGCGACGACTACCCGGCCAAGCAGTACCGGGTCGCCAAGGCGTACAACTACGACATGTACTCGGACATGTACTTTTCGGACCTCGACGGCACCTGGGACTTCAACAACAACAACATCTTCGGCGAGGTCGCCGACTCGGTTGACTGCTACGCCGACGTCTTCGTCGGGATGATCACCCTCAACGGCTACACCGAGCTCCGCAACTACCTGGACAAGTTGTTCCGCTACGAATTCACGCCCGACACGGTCTACCAGTGGACGACCAAGATGCTGCTGCCCAACGGCGTGACCTTCTCCAACCAGTACAACGACTCGGTGGCCAACGCCACCCCAACTCCGCCCTGGTATGACCTGAAGATGTACTCCTCGGGCGGCATGGTCACACCCTCGGCACAGAAGTACTGCGACTCCCTCAACTCCGGTTACTCGATGAGTTCGATCATCGCCCACGGTTCGCCCGACATATTCCAGCTCGGCGGCAACGTCACTTCGGCGATGATGAACGGCCTGACCAACACCGACCGGATGGACTTCGGCACGTACGTCTGCTGCAACACCGGCGAGTGGAACCTCGGGTCGACCAATGGCGACTGCATCGCCGAGAACATGGTGTTCCACGCCCCCGCCGGCCACATCGGCGTCTGCATGAACTACGAATCCGGCTGGGTAGCCTGTGCCGAGCTGTTCAACTACTCCATCATGTACGGCGCGGTCGGCTGGCGCACCTCCCGGCGCGTCACCATGGCCGAGGCGCTGTCCTACGGCAAGGACTACTGGGCCTGGTGCTACAAGGACTCGGCCAAGTGGCGGATGGAAGCGTTCGAGCGCAACCTGTTCGGCGAACCGGCGGTGCCGATATGGAGCGGCGACATCTTCACCGCCTCGGTGACCAAGCCCGGCGCCATCAACATCGGTACTAACATCCCGGTGAACATCACCGTCAAGAACGGCGCGACGGCGGTCGAATCGGCGCTCGTCTGCCTGCGCAAGGGCAATGAGACCTTCGGCCGGGGCTGGACCGACGCCTCGGGTGCCATCACCCTGCTGATGTCGCCCCTGACCCCGGGCCAGATGCAACTGACCATCACCTGTGCCAACAACATCCCGTACCTCGACTCGATCACCGTCATGTCGTCGGGCAAGTACGTCTCGTACCTCCGGCACTCGATCAGCGACCCGGGCCCGGGCGGCAACGGCGACGGGGTCATCAACCCGGGTGAGAGCTTCCGCATCCCGACCTGGCTCAAGAACTTCGGCACCCAGGCCGCCAACGGTGTGACCGGCCGGCTGATCACCCACGCCGCCGGCGCCACCGTCACCGACCCGCAGAAGACCTTCGGCAACATCCCGGCCGGCGACAGCGTCCAGAACACCGAGGGATTCGGGATGACGGTGGCGAACGGCCTGCCCAACGGCTACGCCATCCCCTGCTCGGTCGTCTGCCGCGACAACGTCGACTCGGTATGGGTGTCCTACGTGACGTTCACGGTCGGCGCGCCCAACCTGGTGTTCGTCGACAAGACCATCCGGGACGAGGGCGGCTCGCGGCCCAACGGCAAGCTCGACCCGGGTGAAACCGCCGAGCTCGAAGTCACCGTCCGCAACTCCGGCGGCGGCACCGCAGCCAACGCCCGCGCCGTCCTGCGCTCGGGCGACAGCCGGCTGACCGTGCCCGACTCGACGGCAACCTACGGCGCGATCCTCAAGGACAGCACGAAGACCAACACCACCGACCGGTTCGCGGTCACGGCCCAGTCCGGTATCGTACCCGGTACCACTATCCCCTGCACGCTCTACCTATACGCCGACGCCGGCTATACCGGCGTCCAGGTATTCAGCCTGGTTGTCGGCGAGCAGTGGGCCATCGACCCGATCCCGGATGGCCCGCGCCAGCCGCCGCTGTACTGGGCGTTCGACGACAAGGATACGACCTACGACCAGCATCCGACCTACTCCTGGGTCGAGATCAAGGCCAGCGGCACGCGCCTCAACTACTCGAACAACGACGCCGTTATCGTCGTCACCCTGCCGTCCGAGTTCGGGCCGCTGAAGTACTACGGCCAGCGCTACACCCAGATTTCGGTCTCGGCCGACGGCTGGATCGCGCCCGGCAACTACACGACAACCAACTTCACCAACACCGCCCTGCCCTCGACGTCGGCGCCCCCGGGTGCCATCTGCGGCGGATGGGACGACCTGTACCCCGGTTACGGCAGCGCCGGCTACGCCTACTACTACCACGACGCGGCCAACCACCGGTTCGTGGTCGAATTCGACAGCTGCTCCTACTACGGCTCGACTTCGAACAAGGACAAGTTCGAGTTCGTGTTCTACGACACGACCCTGGCCGGGCCGAGCGGCAACTCCGACTTCGTCCTCCAGTACATGACCGCCAACTACTTCAGCGGTAACACCATCGGCATCCAGGACCCGACCCGGGCCATCGGCATCCAGTGCCTGTTCGACGGCGCGAGGCACAACGGCTGCTACCAGCTCGGGCCGCAACGCGCCATCAGGTTCACGACCGATGAGCCGACCGGCATCAGCGAGCCCGTCACCCCGACCCGGCTCGCGGGCCGGGCGCTGGCAGTTGCGCCCAGCCTGTTCGCCCGGACGACGATGGTCCACTGGAACCTGCCGGTTGCCGGCAATGCCGAACTGGCGGTGTTCGACGCGACCGGGCGGCTGGTCCGCACGCTGGCCTCGGGCTACGCGGCGGCCGGTGCCCACCAGGCTGCCTGGGACGCGCGCGACAATCGCGGCCGGGCGCTCGCCCGCGGCATCTACTTCGTGCGGCTGACTACCGACAAGACGGTCCAGGTCAAGACGGTACTGGCCGAGTAACGAAAACCGACTATCAAGGGGCAGGGCACGCGCCCTGCCCCTTTGATTGACATCCCGGCCCGGCTGTCTATGATTCCATCAGAATCCAGAAAGGAGCAGGCAATGGCGTGTACCGTCTTTCTCGACACCAAGACCGGCAAGGTCATCGTCGACCTCAGCGAGGCGAACCGTGCCGAAACCAAGGGCGACTTTTACCATTTCTATAACGGCGACAAACTCATCGCCGTTTTCGAACGCGCCAAGGTATTCGGGTACGAGATCCGCGAGACCAAGTCTCCGGCCGACTGACGCCGGGCCGCGGCGGCTCGAGTTGTCCGCAAGTCCTCTCCCCTGTCTTGACCAGCCATTCGGCAGTCTTGGAACGAACCCATGACTCACTTCGCTGACATTCGGACCGGCCTCGGGTTCGACGCCCATCGGCTCGCCGCCGGCCGACGCCTGGTGCTGGGCGGCGTGGCGATACCCTGCGACCGGGGCCTTGCCGGACACTCGGATGCGGACGTGCTTCTCCACGCCCTCTGTGACGCCCTGCTGGGAGCGCTGGCGCAGCCCGACATCGGCGCCCGGTTCCCGGATACTGACCCGGCTCTCAAGGACGCCGACAGCACGGTGTTCGTCCGCAAGGCGCTGGTGACCGTGACCGGTTTCGGGTTCCGGGTGCTCAATGCCAGCTGTGTCCTGGTCTGTGACCAGCCGAAGCTCGCGGCTCACGCCGACCGCATCCGGCTGCGCGTCGCCGAACTGCTGGCCATCGAGCCGGACCGCGTCGGGCTGTCGGCCAAGACGACCGAGGGAACGCAGCTTGCCCTGCCGGACGGGAGCATCGCCGCCCTGGTATCGGTGCTGCTGGCCCGCGAGGAGTAGCCGGTGCGACAACCGACTGCCACCATTGCCCGGAGAGCCGGCGCGGGACGGCCGGAGCCGGCTTGATACCGCTCCGCGACGACATCCGGTCCCGGCGCCGGCCTTACGTCACCTGGGCGCTGATTGCCGCCTGCGGCGTCATCTACGCCTGGCAGTTCTTCTCCGAGCTCTCCACCCCCGAGGCCGGCCGCGACATCGTCACCACGTTGGGGATGATTCCCGGCGACATTGTCCGGGGCCGGAACCTGTGGACGCTGCTGACCTCGATGTTCCTGCACGGCGGCATTTTCCACTTCCTCGGCAACATGCTCTACCTGTGGATATTCGGCGACAACGTCGAGGACGCGTTCGGCCGGCCGCTCTACCTGCTGCTCTACGTCCTGTCCGGCGTCTTCGGCAGCGTGCTGCACATCATGATCGCGCCGGGGTCGACCATCCCGACCATCGGCGCGTCGGGGGCGATCTCGGGTGTGATGGGCGCGTACTTCATCCTGTATCCCCGCGCCCGGGTGCTGACCCTGGTGCCGATCTTCTTCTTCATCCGGATGTTCTACCTGCCCGCCTTCGTGCTGCTGGGTTTCTGGATCCTGATGCAGCTGCTCTACGGCTGCAGCTCGGTGGCGGGCGGCTCCGGCGTCGCCTACTTCGCGCACATCGGCGGGTTTGTTGTCGGCCTGCTGCTCGCGCTGCTGGTGCGCCGGCGCCGCGGCCGCGAAGCGGTCTGGTATGACATCAGCTAGCCGGCTCGGACTCATCTTCGCTCTCTGCGTCGCGGTCCGCGTCCTCGTGCTGGCAGTCGGCCCGGCCTCGCTCGAAGACAAGGTCGTCCAGGCGATTCCCGACGGCAACGAGTATCGCACCCTGGCCCGCAACCTGGCTCGCCACGCAGCTTTCAGCCTGAGCGCCGAGCCGCCGTACCGGCCCGACGTCCTGCGCACGCCGGTCTACCCCCTGTTCCTCGCTCCCTTCTTCGGACTGGCCGCCAACCCGCTCATCGCCATCGTCATTGTGCAGTTGGTGCTTTCGGCGCTGCTGGTCTGGGGCCTGTTCCGGCTCGCTCTTGAGCTTGGGCTTGCGCCCCGGCCTGCCCTGCTCGCCGCCCTGCTCTGCTCCCTGTCCCTGAACCTGTCGTTCCTGGCCGCCAAACTGGTCACCGAGACGCTCTTCACGTTACTGCTCGTCATCACCGTCCTGCTGGCCAACCGGTTCCGGCAGTTCCGGCGCGTCCGCGACCTTGCCGCTGCCGGCGCGTGCTGCGGCCTGCTCGTCCTGACTCGGCCGATTGCCCTTGCCTTCCCGCTCCTGCTCTTCGCATACGTTCTCTTTCTCATGCGTCGCGAGTACCGGCTCTGGCCGCGCGCGCTCATCCTGCCGGCCTGCGCCTCGCTCGTGGTCCTGCCCTGGGTGCTGCGCAACGGCAAGGCGACCGGCCGCTACGTCGTCTCGACCGCGGGCGAGCACAACCTCGTGCTCTACAACGCCGCGACCGCCATCTCGGCCGAGCGCGGCGTCACGCTGGTCGAGGCCCGGGACCTGATGCGCGACGAGGCAATCGCCGAATCCGGCCCGCTCGATACTCTCGACATGGCCCACTACTGGCAGCGACTTTCTCCGGTCGCTTGGCGGCATGTCCTCGCCCGCCCGGTGACCGCGCTCAAAATCCAGGCCATTGGTTTCGTCTCCTCCCTCGCCATGCCTTTGAGCTTCCGTCCCCTGCTCGTCCACAGCGGGGTCACGGCCATTGGCGAGCAGTACACCGGGCAGCAGGCCGGCGCGCTGCTCTCCCGGGGCAGGCCCTTCGCGGCCCTGCGCGCGCTCTGGGATGCTCGCCTGAGCCGGCTTGGCGCAGCCGGTATCACGCTCCTGGCCCTTGCCGCGCTCTTTCACCTGCTGCTGCTTGTCACCGCCGCAATCGGCATCTTCTCCAGGTCCGGCCGCTCGCTCCTCTGGCTGCTGCTGCCCATCGCCTACTTCCTTCTTGTCACCGGCGCTCTCGGCGACGCCCGCTTCCGCGCGCCCATCGAGCCGCTCCTCTGCCTCTTCGCGGCCGTCGGACTCAGCAGAGCACAAGCTCAAGCACCAGCACAAGCAACTCGACTCTAGCCCGACACTCGGGTATACTCGCTGTGGGAGATTCACGCAGTACTTCCTCCATGTCCGCGAGCGGCCCGACCGCCGGGAGATACGTACCGACTGGATTGAACGGGTGATTCAGAGCCCTGAAGTCGAATCGGTCCAAGCCGATGGCCGGGTCCGAAGGTGGGCCAGAATCCCAGAAGCAGGCGGAAGGTATCTGCGTGTGGTCCTGCTGGAAGATAGACAGAACGTTCACAACGCGTTCTCTGACAGAAGATTCCGGGAGGTCAGATGAAAGTAAGGTACTTTCCCGACACCGATACGCTGCTGGTCAGCTTCAACGACAACAAGGTCGCAGATACCCGCGACCTGAATGAGAATGTGCTCGTCGAGTTGGATGAGAAAGGCCACGTGGTCAGCATGACCATCGAGCACGCACGGCAGCAGACCGACGTGGCTGAGTTCTCCTATCAGCTCGCGGCAGCCGGATGAGGAACCGCTTGCCGCCCACGGTAGTCTGCTCGCGTGCGTAGCCCTATGACAAGGCTCTGTCTGCGCTGGACGGTGGTCGTACTGGTCCTCACAGCAGTTGCGGTCCACGGTCAATCGTATTCGTCAGGCACTTCGCCGACAGGGTTCGGAGTCTTCGCGGCTGAGACCGGCGGCGCATTCCTTGGGGAAGTAACCGCTGCTGCCGGCTCCATGGTTCTTGTCATGGGAATCGGTTGGGCGGCCGGGATGGACCTGTTCGATGAATCCTCGTGGCCACTCGGGGTGGTCTGGTCGGTCTCACTTCTGCCGGCGGTTCCGGCCGGGTCTGCGCTGGGGACGCGCATCGTCGGTCGCCACTATGGCGAGAAAGGCGGGTTCTGGGGCGCGGCTCTCGGCTGTCTTGCCGGAGTCGGTGCTGGAGGAATCCTGTTCATTGGCGGCGTCAACCTCGAACGTCTCTGGTGGCCGGCTGGCGTTCCCTTCTATGTCGCTGCGGCAGTCTCCCCTGCCGTCGGTACGACAATCGGCTATCGTCTGACGCGACCGCAAGGAGGACTCGGAGCTCGTTTTGAACCGGGTTCACTCTCGCTTGCAGCGTCGAGCGACGAAGATGGTCTTCGTCTCCCGGCGCTCAACATCAGGCTGCTCACCGTCCGGTTCTGAGTCCCGTCACCTTGTCTGCGTCCATCCGTGTTCATCTGCGGTTTTGAGTCCGGGTCAGGACCGACGCATTGTGCGCTTGGTGTTCTTGGTGTTTATCCCTGCCTGAACGCAGCCGGGAGCGCAATTCGCGCTCCCGGCCGTAATCAGGCTCTTCGCTACCTGGCCGCTTCCTTCGCCCGCTTGGCCTCGTCAATCACCTTCTGGGCGATTTCCTTAGGCACCTCTTCGTAGTACGAGAACTCAAGCGAGAAGAAACCCCGGCCCTGGGTCATCGAGCGCAGGCTGTTCGAGTACTTGTACATCTCGGCCACCGGTACCCGCGCCTTGACCACCTGCAGGTTACCTTGCGCTTCCATGCCCATAATCCGGCCGCGCCGTGCGTTCATGTCGCCCATCACGTCGCCGGTGTACTGGTCCGGCACCGTCACCTCGGCGTTGCCGATGGGTTCCAGCAGTACCGGGTTCGCCTTTTCGCAGCAGGCCCGGAACGCCAGGACCGCGGCCAGCTTGAACGCAATGTCCGACGAGTCAACCGGGTGGAACGAACCGTCGTACACCGTCGCCCTGACGTCCATCATCCGGTACCCGGCAAGGTACCCCTTTTCCATCGCCTCGACCACGCCTTTCTCGACCGAGGGCACGAATTTGCCCGGGATCGAGCCGCCGTAGATCTCGTCCACGAACTCGAACCCGGTCCCGCGCGGCAGCGGCTCGAGCCGCAGGTAGCAGTCGCCGAACTGGCCGCGGCCGCCGGTCTGCTTCTTGTGCCGGCCCTGGGCCTCGGCCTTTCTCGTGACCGTCTCGCGGTAGGCGATGCGCGGCTTGACCAGGTCGACTTGGACGTCGAACCGCCGCTTGAGCCGGCCGACGATCACGTCCAGGTGCAGTTCGCCCATGCCGTTGATGATCTGCTGGCCGAGCTCCTGTTCGAAGGCATACGAGAAGGTCGGGTCTTCGGCATGCAGCCGGGCGAGGCCGATCGACACGCGCTCTTCATCGCCCTTGGTCTTGGGTACAATCGCCTCGGAGATCGATGGCTTGGGGAAGTCCATCGGCGGCAGCTTGGCTACGAGCTTCCGGTCGCAGAGGGTGTCGCCGGTCGCGGTTTCCTTCAGCTTCACCAGCGCGCCGATCATCCCACAGCTCAGTTGCGCCACCTCGGCCCGCTCCTTGCCCTTCACCAGGTACATCTGGTTGAGTTTCTCCTCGCGCTCGGTGCTGGCGTTGGTGACCAGCATCCCGGCCTTGACGCTGCCGGCGAGCACGCGCACGTAGTTCATCTCGCCGACGTGCGCCTCGGAAATCGACTTAAAGACGAAGACGCAGGCCGGGCCGGCCGGGTCGCGCTTCACTTCGACCGGCTTGCCCTCCGGGGTCGTGGCCGGGAATGCCGGCATGTCCAGCGGGCTGGGCAGGACTTCGACCGCCAGGTCGAGCAGCAGGTCGACACCCACTTGGGTCAGCGCGTCGCCGGCGACCATCGGGAATACGGTCCCCGCCTTGATGCCGGCCCTCACCGCGGTCTGGAGTTCGGCCGTCGAAATCTCCTTGCCCTCGAGGAACCGCTCCATCAGCGTCTCGTCCGAATCCGCCGCCGCCTCGACGACCTTCTCCCTCCAGTCGGCGATCGCGCCCGCCATGTCGCCGGGAACCGGGATCTCCGACCGCTTGCCGGCCTCATACTTGTACGCCTTGCTGGCCAGGATGTCCACGACGCCGGACAGGCCCGCTTCCCTGCCGATGGGCAGGTACAAGGGGATGACCCGCGAACCCAGCGCCTTGCGCACTTCCTCGGCCGTGACGTCGAAGTTGGTGTTCTCCTTGCCGAGCTTATTGACGAACACCACGCGCGGAATGGCAAGCTTCTCGAGCCGGCGCCAGCAGAGCTCGGTGCCGACCTCGACGCCGGATGTGGCGTCGATCACCACCACGCCCGAATCCACCGCCCGGACCGCGGAAACCACGTTACCGAAGAAGTCGGCGTAACCCGGCGCGTCAACGATGTTTATGAGGCAGTCACGGAACTCGCCGTGGGCGAGCGCGAGGTTGATGCCGATCTTCCGGCTGACCTCGTCCTCGTCGTAGTCAAGCAGCGACGTCCCGTCGGCCGTCGAGCCGAGGCGGGTGTTCTGCTTCATTGTGTAGAGCAGCGACTCGCAAATCGAGGTCTTGCCGCTGCTGCCGTGACCGAAGAAGCCGATGTTACGTATCTTATCGGGGCTGAACTCTTTCAACATTTCCTCCTGGGAACAGGCCAGTGCGAATCATAACCACGACGCAAGGTAAGTCAAGCAGACCAGCAGTGTCCGGCGTCAGCCGCGGCCGATTTGACACCCGGCGCCCGGCTCCTAGAATTAGCGCTGTTCGCAATCCTCATAGTCAGGCGTGACGCTGCGCCCGGTCCCGGACCTAGAGGCTGCCTGCCCGGTTCGGCGCCAGCCGTGTCACAAAGAGTAATGAGCGCCGACAAAGGAGTACACCATGTCCAGGACCGTTCTCCAACTCGCAGGTATCATCCTGCTCGCAACGATGTTCGCCGGCTGCCCGGCCCCGCAGCAAAACTCCGCCGCTCGAACCGAGTTCACTGAACAGGGCGACGTGAACTACTGGAAGGACGCCAAGTTCACGCCCGACACCTCGGACCCGACCGGCAAAAAGGGCAAGTGGACCGGCTGGTTCCACCAGGACGTGGTGGACGACGCCGCCCTCGCCAAAGGTATCATCCGCGCCAAGGTCGACGGCCAGTGGCAGGACTTCGCCGTCGTCGAGGTGCCAGAGGACTTTCAGAAGTGGAACTTCGACGCCCGGCTCAAGCAGCTCGCCGAGTACCGGTACCTGCTGGCCAGTAACACGATGAAGATGCCGACCCTTTCCGGCCCGCACAACGGCATCGTTGCCAGCCACGGCGCCAAGCGCAAGGACAGCTACTTCGACGTCAACAACGCGGTCAAGGGCATGGGCTGGCTGCCCAAGCCTGAGAAGCTCGCCGAGATGACCGAGTTGCTGAAGGCCACCTGGAACGACACCATCACCCGCAAGCTGGCCATCCTCGAGAGCCTGTACAGCCAGGCCACGGCCAACTTCGACCTGACCAAGCAGAGCTCGCTCGAACTCTACGCCCTGCCCAACTTCGAGACCCACACCTTCCTGAACCAGATGGCCGACCCGGGCGTGGCGGTGGTGTTCCTCGACCTGCCCAAATCCTATGAGCTGCGCTGCGTCGCCCAGATGCTGCACCCGGATGACCCGGGCCTGTCCGAATACCAGAAGCAGGTCGTCGAGTACATCAACCTGGTCCATGACTACTTCCACGGCCAGGCGCCGCGCAAGTCTGTGGGCGTCATCTACCACGTGGTCCAAGTGTTCGACAACTCGCCCGGCCGCTGGCGTGGCCAGCGCATCGCGCCGCCCAAGCCGGCCGAAAAGTAGGAGGACACCGTGAAACGGACTTTCGGACTGCTCGCGCTCGCCTGCTGCCTGGCCCTGGCCCAGCTGCCCGGCGAGACCGACACCATCGGTGGCACGACGTTCGACAACCAGAACTCCGGGCCGGCGCTGCAATGGCTCGCCCGGGTACCCGAGGGCGTGCACACCACCTGGACGTTCAGCGCCCAGCCCTACGGCTCGAACTGGACCGACCGCACCGCCCAGTACAACTTCTACGACAACGCCACCGGTTCTTGGAACTGGATTGAGACGAACTTCATGAACTCGGGCCTCAACTCCCAGACCCGGCGCTGCGGCTACGGCACGCTCGAGACCGGCGTGCCGGACAACGCCGCGGTCGTCGCCTGTCACTACAACACCGGCGGCATGCCGCCCCAGTTCGCGCCGGTCGTCACCCGCGACCTGCAACCCGGGGCCGGCATCTTCGACGAGTGCGTCGGCGCGCCGACCCTGACCGGCTACTTTCTGACCGTCGTCGGCATGACCCAGGACCAGTCGCTGCACCAGCTCATCATCAAGTTCGCCGAAGCCGAGAACGTATACTACACACGCACCAGTTCCTGGTGCACCTGGGAGAACCCGGTGACGTGGCAGCAGACCGGCGGCTTCGGCCACAACCTCGCCGCGTCCCACGCCTCGGACAAGGCCATCGCGACCTGGATGACCGGCCGCGGCGAATCGCTCGGCATGTACACCCGCTTCTCCTCCGACGCCGGGCTCACCTGGGACAACATCACCCAGCTCGTGCCCCCGCCGGTCTACGGCGGCGACACGGTCACGGTCTGCGCCCGCGGCGCGTCGGTGATGTTCGACAAGGACGACGAATGGATGCTCGCGACCACGCTCTTGCCCGCGGTCGGCGATACCTACTACCAGAACCCGGCCGAGCTCTGGCTGTACCGCTCCGCCGGCGCGCAGTGGACGAAAATCACCCGCGCCCAGTCCGGTAACCTGGCCGGCGGCTTCGGCTCCAACGCGGCCATCTGCGACCGGCCCAGCCTGGGCCAGAACCCGGCCACCGGCCGGTTCTTCGTCGCTTGGGAGCAGTTCGACTCCTCTAACGTCGAAAGCTCCACCGGCCTGCTGAGGGCCGACATCTGGCTGTCATGGTCCGACGACGGCGCGGCATGGACTCAACCCCAGATGCTCGTCACCCAGGACCAGACATCGAAACGCTTCCCCTGCATCGCCCGCTACTGCCCGGGCGACTCGGTCGCGGTCGGCTTTGTCCAGGACCTCGTCGCCGGGTTCAACTCCGACGACGTCGGCGCGGTGTCCAACAACCCGGTCTGCGTCTGGCAGGGCGTGGCAACCGGAATCGCGGAGGGACGCAATACGCCATACGCGCCACGCCGTACGCTTACCTCTGACCCGAGCCCGTTCGTGAACTCGACGACCATCTATCTCCCGTCCGGAGTCCAATCGCAGACGGTTCGCATCCATGACGTCACCGGGAAGCTCGTTTGTGAGCTTCGTGCGTCAGGCGTAGAGCGTACAGCGTCAAGCGTACTGTGGGACGGCCGGGACGAATCTGGCGTTTCGCAGAAGCCCGGCTGCTACCTGGCCCGCTGCGGCGCGCTCGAAACCAAGCTGGTCAAGAGCCGCTAGGAGCTGATGGTGACAAGTCTGCTGCTCTTGCTCCTGGCCTCGACCGCGCCCGGCCCGCACTGCGCCACCCCGCTGTTCTACAACCCGATGCCGGCGGCCGAGGCCGCAAAGCCCGTCACGAAGAAGGCTGCCCGGCCGATGGCGCTGGGCCAGAAAGGGCTGTTCTGGCTCCAGAATATGACCGTCATGCCGCCCCAGCAGGTCCAGGCCGAAATGACCTGCCGCGCGCTGGGCAAGCACTGCTACGTGATGGTCGACGACTCCTCATGGAACGCCGGGCTCGTGGACTCGGCCGACGTCGCGCTCATCGCCGAACGCTTCGACAACTCCAGCCCGCGCGACCCGGCCCACGGCGTCTGGTACCACAACACCACCAACCTCGGCCAGCCGCCCGACGCCGTCGACTCGGACTCGCTCATCTACCTGCTCTACTACAACGTCGGCACCTTCCACGGCAACATCTTCGACGGCTTCTGGCAGTACTTCGACGAATACTACGACACCACCTCGATGCGGCGCTGGGGCTACCACTCCAACGAAGTCGAATGCGTCTACCTCGACCTCGCGCCCAACAACCCCTCCTCGGACTACCGCATGGCCATCGCCGCCCACGAATTCGGCCACATGATTCACTGGAACTACGACCCGGCCGAATCGCTCTGGGTAAACGAAGGCTGTGCCGAGCTCGCGATGTGGCTCTTCGGCTCGCCTGACCCCATCTCCGGCTTTCCCTCAGGCTCGGACAACGACCTCACCCGCTGGACCGGCTCCTGGGCCGACTACATCAAGACCTACCTGTACTTCCTGTTCCTCCAGAACCAGTACGGCGGCCGGGTCGGCAACGACAGCCTGATACGCAACATCGTCGCCAGCCCCCTGGTCAGCATCGAAGGAATTGACGCGGGATTCGAGGCGACCGGCCTGCCCGAACGGTTCGACGGCATCCTTGACCAGTGGGTCGTCACCAACCGGCTCAACGACTCCACCTTCGCCGGCGGCAGATACGCCTACTACGGCGAAAACGTGCCGCTGTTCTCGGTCGCCGGCTACCACACCACCTACCCGGTCACCCGCAACGGCACGCTCAACCGCTGGGCCGGCGAATACCTGATGTTCCAGCAATACCGCGACCTCGAACTCACCTTCGACGGCGCGGACGCCGCCGACTACCGGCTGTTCCTCGTAGCCCGGGACAGTATCAACCACCGCTGGCTGCTCGACACCCTCGCGCTCGACTCGCTCCAGCACGTCCAGGTCAGCCTGCCGGGCATCGACACCGCGTACCAGACCGTCATGCTCGTGCCCGTCAGCCACTACCCCTACGGCCAGCAGGCCTACGCCTACGAGGCCGCCTCGGTCGGCATCCAGGAACCGCAACCGCCGGCCCCGCGTCCGGCCGCGCTGCCCGCGCTCATCCTCTCGGGCGCCCGGCTTGCACTGCCCGCCGGCACCCGGCTCTACGACAACCAGGGCCGCTCCGTCGCGGCCGCCCCCGGCGCGCCGCTTGCGCTCCCGGCCGGCGTCTACTACGCCCGCAGCGGCACCGGCAACGCGCAGCGCCTGACAATCGTCCAATAACCGACCTCCTGCCTCCAAGGCGGCCGGCCCTCCGGCCGCCTTTCTCTTTCCCCTCCGCCCGCCCTCTCGGTGCTCTCCGTGCCCTCAGTGGTCGGTCTTCTTCCTCCTCCGGACTTCTGACTTCTACCTTCGCCCGCTCCTCCTTTCGTGCTCTTCGTGTCTTCGTGGCTCTCCTCCTCGCCCGCCCTCTCGGTGCTCTCTGTGCCCTCGGTGGTTCATTCCGCCTTCGTGCCCTTCATGTTTCTTCCTCCGTGCCTTGGTGTTTTGTCCGCCCGTTGACGCGCCGGGCCTACCGCCTAGAATCAAACCATGGAAAAGAAGACCAGCAGTTGGGCCGACGTCCGCGACTGGCTCACCGACGCCACCCGGGTCGTCATCAGGGAAGCCGAAGACCTCACCCATCGCGGCCAGCTCAAAATGGAGATCCTGAGCCTGTCGCACAAAATCGAACACGCCATGGCCGACCTCGGCGCCCGGTACTACGAGCGACTCGGCGCCGCGCCCGACGAACCGGTCGCGCCCGACGCCCGCATGCGCGCCACCGTCCAGCGCATCGCCAAACTCGAAGAAGAACGCACCGCCAAACGCGCCGAATACGACGCCGAGACCTCCAAGCGCCGCTAGCCCGTCCCCTCCCGCCCGCTGACCGACTTGCCGAGCCTGCAGGTGCAGCCTGGCTGCACTTGACAACTGACCAGAATCTGCTACAACGTCATCATGTTGGCGACGGCAGGACGCATGCGGCTGCGGCCACTGGCGCTCATCCTTCTGCTGGTCACGTCGGCATCCGCCGGCTGGCTTGAGGAAGAACGACTGACTCAGCGTGAGTTCCTTCGGGATCGGACATCACTCAACAACGCTCGATGCATCGCGGCAGACCGGACAGGTAATATCCATGCCGTCTGGTACGGGGAAGTCTCGGGGCGTTACCAGACGTGGTACTCGTGGCGCAACTACGTGACCGGCGTCTGGTCGAATGACACCACCATCTCCGGGTCTGACGGGAATGCCTACACCCCGGCGATAGCGGTCGATGACTCGAGTGACATCCACGTCGTCTGGCAGTCTCTAGCCGATGATACTGCTGTCTGCTACCGCGGCCGCAGCCATCTGACCGGCGGTTGGGGTCTGGTCGAAACCGTGGCTACCGGGAACACGATTCGCAACCCAACCGTTGCGGCCGTCCGACTCGGACTGGTGGTTGCAGCCTGGGACGAGGTCGCACCAAACACGCAGTCAAACGTCTTCGTCGCGATTCGGGATAGTTCAGGATGGTCGACCCCGGAAACGGCAAGCGTCCCAAGCTCAGAAGGCCAGGCCCGTGCCTCGGTCTGTATCCGTCGCAACGGCCAGGCACGTGTCATCTGGCAGAGAAGCGACCAGCTGATACTGTCACGCGAACGTTCTACGCTCAGCTGGGGGTCGGTCGAAACCCTGTACACGGGCAACAACTGCGCCGGTCCGTGCATCTGGACGGACGGAGACAACGTTGTACACGCTCTCTGGCTTGTCCAGGTGCAGTCACGAGGCTACTTCCAGGTGTACCGGCAGTGGCGTGACGGAGTCTGGCAGGACTCGGTTCTGCTGCCTCAATCGTCCGGGACGCCCGAACCCGGTTCCATCGCCAGCGATGACCTTGGCACGCTGCACGCTGCCTGGATCGGCCACGGCACGGCGCTCTACTACACCTGTGCTGACAGCTCAGGAGAGAACTGGGTAGCCCCGGAGTCAATCACCCTGACTGCGGCGACGCGAGAGCGCGCAAGCATTGCAGGCGGGCCAGCTGCGCGCGCCCAAGTCATCTGGTCGGACCTCCGGTTCGGTGGAGGTTCCTACTCGGACATCTACTGCCGCCGCTATGTGAGCGGCCAAGATGTCGGCGTCACGCGTATTGTCCGACCCACCAGCCCTGTCGATTCGGGTGTGCTCGTAACGCCGGCGGCCTGGCTTGAGAACTGCGGCGACTCCAGTGTACGCGACCTCCGCGTCTGGTTCCGAGCAGGCTCGCTACTGACTGACACGCTGCTGCTATCTCTCTACCCGGGCGACTCGACGTTGGTGGAGTTCGAGTCGCTGCAGCTCACCGGCAGAGGATGGAATCCGATGGCCTGCTCGACCTCCTTGGCCGGCGACGTGAACCACTCTAACGACGTCCTGCGCGATTCGGCCTTCGTCTGCGTGCGGGACGCCGCACTCGACAGCGTCCTGTGGCCGCCGGCACGCATGCCGCACGACACCGTCCGACCGCGGGTGAGAATCCGGAACAACGGGAACATTGCCGCGGCCTGCAGCACGCAGTTTGCAGTCTATCGGGACGCAGTTCGTCTCTACTCAGCAACCGTCACAGACAGTGTTCTGCCCGGAGCTAGTGCTGAACTCACGTTCAGACCATGGTCCGGCGAGACCGGACATTTCACCGGCACGTGCCGGGTCTGGACATCGGGCGACATGCATCCCGAGAACGACACCGGCTCAGTTCACTTCGAGCTGTACTGGAAGGACGTCGCGGCGGACAACATCATCTGGCCGCCGGCCGAGGTAGATTCAGGCGATGCCGGATGCCCCGCGCTCAGGGTCCGCAACCTGGGCACCGAACCCGAGACCCTGCGCGCCTTCTTGCACATCGGTGAGACCTACTCAGACTCGGCTGTCCTGACAGACATCGCACCGGGCACGAACGACACGGTATCATTCAGGCTATGGGAGCCCACGCTGAGAGGAACCCAACCCGTATCCTGCATCGTCTATTGCACCGAGGACATGGACAGTTCGAACAACAGGGTCGCCGGTTCGGTCTTCACCAGAGTAATGGATGTCAGTCTGGACGGCATCATCCTGCCTGCCGAGACCCTACAGGT
>JAEAMF010000851.1_pt1 | contig 29538 bp, 24 predicted proteins | sample 8958721 | NCBI WGS metagenome assembly JAEAMF01 (sample SAMN16933255, study PRJNA681124) | bioreactor sludge metagenome | isolation source: anaerobic bioreactor treating anionic surfactant - SDBS | place: India: Bengaluru | collected 2019-02-28 | reverse complement strand
AGATGCCGAAAAAAATATAGGATATTTTTTAGATTATATTCTTGCTCATTTAGAATTAGATCATATTAGTAATAAATTTGTACCAAGTATTAAAAATTATGAAAGAATATTTATTCGTGAGAGATTACTGGATTATTGGATTAATAATAAGATGAAAATCAAAGAATATTTTAATAATCTTTGGGAAGATAGGATTATATATACTAATAATTATTCAGCAAGCTATAAGGAAGATTTGCCAACAGTGTTTAATTTGTTAAATTATGAATCGGAATTCGCGATATTAGTAGAAAGAGATAGGTTTGTAAAAGCATTAAGTTTGATTAAAGAAAAAAAAGGATGAAAATACCAAAGAAAAGAATTAAGAAAATTCAAAAGATTTATAAAGAGAAGTATGGTATTGACTATACTGAGGCTGAAGTTGAGGAGGCAACTAGAAATTTGGTCCAATTAGTATTGTTATTCGTTGAGATTGATCAATTAGACAAACGAAGACAAGCGAAGTTAAAAGACTATCCTCAAGGTTTTTGTTTCGATGATAACAAAGTCTATAATTGTCCAATTTGTTATGTGGGAATGAGAAATGATGAGGTTTGGTACGATGATTGTGGTCAGAAGTGTCTTGATTGTCAGGATAATTTGAATAAAAAAAGAATACCGAAGATGGTATTCAAGAATCGTGATAGCTGGTATTCGGATTATGACTTGGAGTATGATTTTGGAATAGAGAAAAGAGAGGCGATAAAGTTGGTGAAAGAGGGTAAATTATTGGCTAGATACTTTGTTAATCGTAAAGGAAGAAAGTATTTTATAGTTTATTTGAGGAAGGATAATAAATGGTTGCTTAAGAATGAAAAAAGTAGGTTTTAATAGTCTTGCTTCATTGTTTTTTGTATATCTTCATATGAGTATTTGCGATGTCCTCGCTTACCAATTCTTATTGATTTAAGTTTGCCTTCTCGGTCCCAGCGTCTGAGTGTATCTGGATGGACTCCAAATATTTCTGCTACTTGATTTATATTAAGTAGTTTTTTTGTGTTGTCAGAATTGTTTTGTTGAATATTTTTATCCATAAAATCGTATTAAAATTTGTTTATTACTTAGTAAAATTATATAATATTAAGTATTGAGTGGTCAAATAATTAAAACTGATGAAGGTAAATAAAAAACCAAAATTGGCTGCAGTATATATTCGAGAATCGACCGAAGAGCAAGACAAGGGATTTTCGCCAAAAAATCAGGAAAATATGATTCGGAAATATGCCAAGAGAGAAGGGATTGAGATAGTTGAATTTTATAAAGACTTACTTTCAGGGAGAAATGCACAGAAAAGAGATGAATTTCAGAGGATGATCAGTGATGCAATGCAACACAAATTTGATGTAATACTAATATTTCACACTTCTCGATTTGCTCGGAATGTAGAAGAAGCAAGACATTATAAGGGTTTGCTTAGAAGAAAATTAAATATTGACGTTGTTTCAGTTACACAATATTTTGGGGATTGGCAGGAACCAGGAGCATTTTTGAATGAGGGAGTAAATGAACTATTTGACGAGCATACATCGAGGCAGATTAGTTTTTGGGTCCGAAGTTCTTTGATGGAAAAAAGACAACAGGGATACCAGAATGGCAATCCTCCTCTTGGATATTTCAAAAAGCAAATTGGCTATGATAAAGAAAAAGATCGCAAAATATATGCAAGAGAGTGGTTGATTCACCCGGAAGAATCAAAATTGGTTCAAAGAATATACAAGATGTATGCCAGCGGTAGTTATTCATACAGCAAGATTGTCAAAGAACTTAGGGAAGAAGGAATCAAAACTAAATACGGCAATCCATTTACTTATTCAACCGTCAAAGATGTGTTGGGAAATAGAGTATATTTAGGAAATGTGTGTTCAAGAAAAAAAGGTTTACCGGATCTTAAAGGCAAACACCCAGCTATAATCGATCAGGATTTGTTTGACAAGGTCCAGGAGATCAAAAGAGAAAAATACACTACTACAGGGCGTCCAGTAGCTCAACATCGATTTTATCTATTGCAGGGATTGGTTTTTTGTTACAAATGCCGTAAATATTTGGAAGGGAAGGAAGATAAACCAAGAGCAAAATTAATTCCTAGCATGTATTGTCTTACTAGTGTATGGGAAAATGTTGATGGAAGTAAGACTGAAAAATACTGTTATGCGTGTAAATTAAGGAAAGAGCTTCGTAATTGCAATCAAGAACATGTTTTGTGTGAGGTGATTGATAAACAAGTTTTGGCTTATATGGAAGGATTTACTTTGCCAGAAGATGTTATTCAAATGACATTAGATCGGTTGGAAAATAAGTTGAGCGAGATTAGCCAATCTAGTGACAGTAAAAAAGAGGTTCAAAAGTTGCTTAATAAAAAGAAGAAGCTAACTTTTGTGTTTACTGAGACAGATGATTTGGAAGAAGAAGATTATTTGGAGCAAATAAGGAAATTGGACCAACAATTAAAATCTTACAAAAAGATGGGGGTAATGGATGAACAGCCAGGAATGACTAAAAATGAGATGTTAAATGCTACTGGGAAGTTTCTTAAAGACTTTAGAAAGTTTTGGGGTTCAGATATAGGCGATGAGGAACGAAAGCTATGGGTTCAGATGACGATCAAGAGAGTTTGGGTTGATGGCAAAAAGGTTGTTGCTATCGAGCCAAGAGACGATTTCAAGCCACTCTTTACTTCGCTTAAGAAAGTCATTGGTCAAGTCCCATCGGCCACCCTTTAAGACAGAAACCACCAGCGCTTAAGCTGGTGGTTGTTCATTTTAACACTACTTTTTTTCTAAAAAAATTGTTAAAACTTACATTGTTTCCCTTGAGTATTTTTTTTATCATATATACAAAGATTAAAAAAAATAAAATTATGTCCAACCAAAAAAATGAATTATATTCCGCATATACCAATCTAAACCTCAGCCAAATATACCAACAATTGGACACCAGTTCATCCGGTCTCAACCATCAACAAGTTCAAACCAAAATCAAACAATATGGTCCAAATGAAATAACCGACCAGCAAACCGGAATCTGGAGTATCCTCTCCAGACAATTTCGTTCACCTTTTGTCTATTTACAAATCATTGCCTCCCTCCTCTCCTGGTGGCTCGGAGAAACCACCAACGCTATTCTTATCGCCATTTTTACCATCATCAACACCACTCTGGGATTTTTTCAAGAATACAAAGCTGAACAAGCCACTCAGTTACTCAAAAACTATCTACCAAACAAAACTCAGGTTATCCGCCGCCAACAAAAAGAAATTATCGATAAAAAATGGCTCGTTCCCGGCGATCTAGTAATCCTTGAACCAGGTAGTATCATCCCCGCCGATCTGCGACTGATTTTTTGTGATGAATTAAGCATCGATGAATCCACTCTTACTGGCGAATCAATCTCAACCAATAAAAATCCTCGCCCCTCCCCCACCCCAATAACTGAAATATTTAAAGCCAAAAATATCGCCTTTGCCGGCACTACCGTTACCAGTGGCACCGGCCAAGGTTTAGTAATAGCTACCGGAAAAAATACAACCTATGGTCAAATCGGCGTTACCGTCAACCAAATCCAACGCCAAAGTACATACGAAAAGGAATTAATGAGTTTCTCTCGCCTCATTCTTCGTTTTATTCTACTCACCATTCTTCTAATTTTCATCCTTAATAACCTTATCAAAGGTGGTGAAAATTTCTACGATTTTTTCATCTTTTGCATCGCCTTAATCGTCGGAATAGTCCCTGAAGCCCTGCCGGTCGTCGCCACCTGGTCACTCTCTCAAGGCGCCTTAAAACTAGCCAAAGAAAAAGTAATCGTCAAAAGATTATCGGCTATAGAAGATCTCGGCAACATTCAAATTTTATGTACCGACAAAACCGGCACCCTAACCGAAAATAAATTATCTCTCAAAAAAATTTGCAGTCCCAACCAAGAACAATGTCTCATATATTCACTAACCGGCGAAAATCAAAAAAACCAAAATCCCTTTATCAAATCTCTAACCAATCACATCTCATCAAGCACCAAAAAAAAGTTATTATCATGGCAACTAGTCGACCAACTAACCTTTGATTCTTTCCGTATGCGTAGTAGTCTTTTGGTTAAAAACCAAAACAACCAACAAATATTAATCACCAAAGGCGCTCCCGAAAAAATCATCGACATTTGTTCCAGTTTCCCAACCAAGTATCCCAAAACAAAATTAAAACAAGAAATCACCGACTGGGGAAAAAAAGGATATCGCACCCTCGCCATCGCCTACAAAAAATACTCCAAAAATAGATACCAAAAAAAAGACGAAAGTAAATTAAAATTTCTCGGCTATTTTGTTTTTCAAGATCCCCTCAAACCAACCGCCCAATCAACCATCAAATTATCTCGTCGTCTAGGCTTACAAATAAAAATCATTACCGGCGACAGCCCGGAAGTTGCCGCCCAAGTCGCCAAAAAAATTGGTTTAATAACCAATACCAATCAATTAATCACCGGCCAACAACTGGAAAACTTGGATAAAATCGACTTTATCCAAGCCTGCCAAAATCACCAAGTTTTTGCCCGTGTTTCTCCCGAAACTAAACATAATATCATCGAAAGTCTGTCCCAAAAATTCGAAGTCGGTTACATTGGCGACGGCATCAACGACACATTAGCCCTCAAAACCGCCAACGTCGGCATTTCTGCCGACAGTGCCACCGACGTCGCCCGCGCCGCTGCCGATATAATCTTACTTCATAAAGATTTAAAAGTCATAGTTGACGGCATCAAACGCGGCCGAAATATCTACGCCAACATCAATAAATATATCAAATGCACATTGGCCAGTAGTTTTGGCAATTGCTATTCACTAGCCATCATTTCCCTATTAATCCCCTATTTACCCATGCTTCCCATTCAACTTCTACTGGTAAATCTACTATCCGACCTACCTCTCATCGCCGTCGCTTCCGACAGTATCGACATCGAAGAATTAAAAAGACCAAAAATGTACCAACTCAAAGAAACCATCTATCTCATCCTCGGGCTAGCCGTTATTAGTAGCATATTTGATATCATTTTCTTCCTAATTTTTCGAACCACCAATGAAAGCAATCTACAAACCCTCTGGTTTATCGAAAGTATTATTACTGAAATCATATTGATCTATTCCCTTCGTACTCGTCACTTATTTTTTCGCGCCCAACGGCCGGGAAATTATTTACTACTTTTCTCCTGTCTAGCCATCTCTCTCACCTTCATTTTTCCCCTAACCGCTTGGGGGCAAAAAATTTTCTTCTTCACTTCACTTTCACCCCATTCGCTCTTGATAATCTTATTACTAGTCATATGTTATTTCATCCTCAGCGAAATTTATAAACTAACCTACTATAAATTTTTCAACAAAAAATCAACCAATTCCCAAAAATACTAACCATTTATATATGAAAATATATTTCTATTAACTATGAATTCATGAAAAAAATTACCCCATTTTTTTTACTTCTCTGTCTATTTCTCACCGTTGGCTGCCAACCACCTCCCGCTAAAAACAATATGCCGTGGCCAATATTCCTACGCCCGTTTTAAACACTCCAAATTTTCCTCAAGTTTTTGGCGGACAGGATGGATCAACTTTAAAACTAGACAAATACAATCAAATAGACGAACTAGAGTTTATTGCCTTCCCTCAAACAGTTTTTGATATTCTCAACACTATTCACCCCCAACCAGAAATTACAATTTATCAGATCACTACCAAAGAATATCCATATGAAACCGAAAAAGGATACTATATAGATAGTCGTTTCGTCAATATCACCGACTTGCAACCATCTGATCGACAAATTATTTTACCCACTTCCCAACAAATTATCGATAATCTTCTATCCGCCGAGGGACAAAAATACACCTGGGGTGGCAATTATTCATCAGGAATTCCCGCCCTTCTCGACTGGTATCCCCCTCAACACGAACTAGACAATACCATTGCCAGTCAATGGATTCTTCAAGGAGTTGACTGCTCCGGTCTACTCTATCAAGCCACCAACGGCTATACCCCCCGCAACACCAGTTTGCTTTTAAATTTCGGACAGGGACTAAATATAGAAAATAAAAATGAGTCAGATATTATCGCCAATATTCAACCACTTGACCTCATTGTCTGGGATGGCCACGTAATCATTATTTTGAATAATCAGGAAACAATCGAAAGTCGACTAGATTATGACAAAAATACTGATGGCTTCCAGGGAGGTGTTCGTCGCCGTCCCCTTAGTGAAGTCCTTCATCAAATAATGTCCGAAAAAATACCCGTCGACAATTATGATCAACCAGATATCTCCGAAGAAACAGCTCGTTTCGTCATTCGCCGCTGGTTTTCAATATAAACATAAATCTAACATATCAACCATCTCAATATTTTCACTTTATTGTATAATATACTCGACAGAACACAAATTTATTTTGTAATTTTTTCTTACTTTCTACGTAATAATATATGTAGAAAATTTATTTAACATAAATACTATTTATTCTAAATAAAATTTAAATTTATATATCTCGATCATTAACTTAAAACAAGATGAAGAAAACTTTCCTGACCATCATTTCCATCTTCTCCTTTCTGATTTCTCCTCTTAGCTTGTCTTTGGCCCATGCCACTAGCAGCACCAACCCTGCTGACTATCATTCCGCTTGGCAATCTCAAAGTGCCTACCTAGACATGAAAACCGGAGAAACTGCTACCATCTGGATCAAATTCACCAACAAAGGAAATGCAACTTGGTACAACAGCGGCAACAATGCCATTCATTTGGGCACCTCAAACCAACTAGATCGCTCTTCCAGTTTTTCCACTGGCTCGTGGCTCGCTGCTAACCGCCCAGCTACTTTATCTGAAGCCTCAGTCGCCCCCGGACAAATTGGTACCTTTACTTTCGAAATAAAGGCTCCTTCCCAAACCGGACAATACACCGAATATTTCCGCCCAGTCGCCGAAAATCTAACCTGGATGGAAGACAACGGTGTCTTTATCAAAATCAATGTCAACAACGGTACATCAGATTCCAGTTACAGCAGCCAACTTTATTCTCAAAGCGAAAAATCAATTACTCTAGGACAACAAGAAACAAAAACTGTTTGGGTAAAATATAAAAACACCGGAACTTCCACTTGGTACAATTCCGGTAGTTACCCAATACATCTAGCCACCGACCATTCTCAAGACAGAACCTCAGTTTTTTATTCCAGTAGCTGGCTAGCCAAAAATCGACCAGTAGGCATGACCGAATCCAGCGTCAAACCAGGAGAATATGGCACTTTTGAATTTACCATCAAAGCCCCTAGCAGCAATGGCACTTACACCGAATATTTCCGCCCAGTTGCTGAAGGTCAAACTTGGTTCAATGACACCAGCACCTACTGGCAAATTACCGTTAAAACTACAAATGATGATGAAGATGAAGATACAGAAGATACAAGTGAACTGAATTTTTCCGCCAAAAGCACTAGTAGTGGCGTTAAACTAACTTGGGACGAATACGACGATGATATGGATAGCTACAAAATTCTGCGTTCCACTTCCGACTCTACTCCAACCTACCCTTCACAATCCTATCAGCATATCAGCTATTCTGACACCACTAGCTACACCGACACTAGTGTTACCGATAGTAAAAAATATTATTACCGTCTCGCCGTATATCTAGACGGAGAAGTAACACTATACTCTGATACCATTACCATCACCTACAACGAAGATGGTAATGATGACAGCGATGACAGCAGTGATCTCAATTTTTCCGCCAAAAGTAACAGTAGTGGTGTTAAATTAACCTGGGATGAATACGATGATGATATCGATAGTTACAAAATCCTTCGTTCCACCTCTGATAGCTCCCCTACCTATCCTGATCAATCTTACAAAAGCATTAGTAGTACTAGCACCACTAGTTACACCGACACCAGTGTCACTGATGGTAAAAAATATTACTATCGTTTAGCTGTTTACTATGATGGCGATGTCGAACTTTACTCAGATACAATTACCATTACCTACAACGAAGATGGAGATGACGACTCTGACTCCGATTTTACTTTGGAAGCTGAAAGTCGAAGTAGTGGCGTCAAATTAACCTGGGATACATATGAAGACGATGATGATGCATATTATGTCATTTTAAGATCAACTTCCGACTCTACCCCTACATATAGTGATCAATACTATGACTATGTCGACGACTACGACACTACCAGCTACACCGACACTAGTGTTACTGATGGTAAAAAATATTATTACCGTATCGGGGTATACAAAGATAGTGAAATTCTATCCTATTCAAACACTGTCACCATCACCTACAACGAAGATGGTAATGACGATGACGAAGATAGTAGCGAACTTGACTTTGCTGCCAAAAGTAACAGCAGTGGTGTTAAATTAACCTGGGATGAATACGATGATGATATCGATAGTTACAAAATCCTTCGTTCCACCTCTGATAGCTCCCCTACCTATCCTGATCAATCTTACAAAAGCATTAGTAGTACTAGCACCACTAGTTACACCGACACCAGTGTCACTGATGGTAAAAAATATTACTATCGTTTAGCTGTTTACTATGATGGCGATGTCGAACTTTACTCAGATACAATTACCATTACCTACAACGAAGATGGAGATGACGATGCCAATATTGATCTAGAAGCTGACAACATCGGCGACGGCATCGAACTAACCTGGGATGAATACGATGATGATAGTATTGATGGCTACAAAATTTTACGCTCCACTTCCGACTCCACTCCTACCTACGATGATCAATACTATGACTACGTCGAAGACTACGACACTACCAGCTACACCGACACCAGCGTTACTGATGGTAAAAAATATTACTATCGTATTGCCGTCTATGATTCCGGTGACGTCATTGCCTACTCCAATATAGTTTCGATCACCTACGACGAAGATGCTGGTAACGATTTTACTCTCACAGTTAGCAATGCCAGTAACGGTGTCAAACTAGAATGGGATACGTATGATGATGATATGGATAGCTACAAAATTCTTCGCTCCACCTCTGATAGCTCCCCCACTTATCCCAATCAATCCTATACCTACATCAACGACGAAGACACTACCACCTACACCGACAAAAATGTTGAGAATGATGAAAAATATTACTACCGCATTGCTGTCTATTATGACGGAGATATAGTTGCCTATTCCAACACAGTAAATATCACTTTTGACGACAGTTATTAAAAATTTCTGCCAAACTAGATAATCATGCGGCCCCGGAAAATCTTCCGGGGCCGCTTTTTATAGCCAAATCACCGAAAAAAAACTATAATCAACTCATGAGAACAATCGACACCATTATCTTTCATCACTCCGTTACCGATGAATACAATAAAGACATCTGGGCTGTTTCCGTCGAAGGACACGACTATGTTCCCGGATTATACATCAATAACAAAGAATACAAAGGTAACTACCATTATTTAGTTTATTATGATGGTGAAATCAAAAATCCGGTTCCCGAAGAACGATATACCTACAATTGTGGAGTTTACGACCTCAATTTAACCAGTATTGCCATCTGCTTTATTGGTGATTTTACTTCCAAAACTCCCACCACCCTCGCCCTCACCAGCGCCAACCAACTACTCAATAATATCCGCCAACGTTATAATTTAAAAAATATCTTTGGACACAAAGAAGTTTTCGCTACCACTTGCCCTGGCAACTGGTATAATCTAAACACTATTTTGGAGGCCAAAATGAAACTTGACCCCGCTACCATTCGCAAAGCCTATCTATCCGTCCTCCGCCGCGAGCCGGACAGTGGCGGCATGAATTATTATCTCAATCTCGACATCTCAGAAGCCGAACTATATTTTCAATTGGCCGAAAGTCGTGAACACACCACCATGTACGATAACTCCCAAAAATACCTCGCCGGCCAAAGCAGTAATTTTGTCGAAGTAACCGAAAAACTCTACCGCAAAGTATAACCATTTTACAAACAATAACTTCTTCATCCCTCAATCAAGATATATTATAATAACCAAGGAACAAACAATTCTATCCTTCTTTTGCCCCGGTAGCTCAATTGGATAGAGCAGCACCCTTCTAAGGTGAAGGTTGCAGGTTCGAGTCCTGCCCGGGGCGTTTGGCCACTTAGCTCAGTTGGTTAGAGCGCTACGTTCACATCGTAGAGGCCAGTGGTTCGAGCCCACTAGTGGCCATTATTTTTTTACCCGGGCCTATAGTATAGCGGTAATACGCCGCATTCGCATTGCGGAAACGGCAGTTCAATTCTGCCTAGGTCCACTTTTTGCGGGGACTGGCTTACCGGTAGAGCGCTCGGTTCGGGTCCGAGAGACAGGGGGTTCGATTCCCCCGTCCCCGACCAGTAATATTTTTTGGCTTAAATAAAAGATTCTTGAAATTTAAATCCTTGATCTTACAAAGATTAGTTCAACAAATTAAAAGGTGAAAAAATATGCGATATTTTAAATTTACAAAATTAGTTCGAGACAAAATTGTTGAACATATGAAATCCAATAATCAAGAATCTTTTGGAGTCCGTGTTTTGGATAATGAAGAATATATTAAAGAACTTTCAAAAAAGGTTATTGAAGAAGCTCAAGAACTTGATAATGTAACCAATCTTGAAGAATTAAAAGAAGAATTAGCCGATGTTCAAGAAGTTATGGATTATCTAAGAAAAGCCTTGGGAATGAGTGATGAGGATATAAAAAAATACCAAGAAAAAAAGATCGAAAAAAATGGCGGGTTTGATTCTAAATTTTTTGTCGATCACGTAGGCGTTGAAGACGATAATCAATGGTTAGATTACTATTTAAAAAACCCTAATAAATACCCAGAAATCAAGAAATAATACACTTAATTTTCCCAAAAAAAGAGCAATTTATTGTCGGACAAAACCCAATTGCAATCGAGTAAAGTTTTTTTCAACCATGTGGTTATTAGTTCGATCCATTATATCAAGTCCAACTTTAAGTAACTTTTACTACCCCTTCAAATATTTGTTTAAAGGGCTCTTTTAGTTCATAAATAGTTTGTGTTTTGTGTCAAATGGATAATTTTTGTCTTTTGGAGATGCAAGCAATGTTAAAATATAATTGATTCTTAATTGTTTTTATAAAAAGACAACAAAAATTAAATATTAGTATAAAAGTATAATTTTATGATAAATAAGTGGGAAAAGAAATCATCGGAAATTATTTTTTCAAAATATGGCAAGATCGTTGAAAAGAATGATTTTGTACTTCCGAACGGGAAAGTGACTGACTTTTATGTTTTTAAATTTGGTTCGCCAGTTTGTGTTTTAGCGCTGACGGAAAAGAAAGAAGTAATATTGGCTAAACAGTTTAGGGTTGGTCCAGAGGAAGTTTTGTTGGAATTACCGGGTGGAGGGATAGATAATAATGAAGAACCGATAGAAGCAATAAAGCGAGAATTATTGGAGGAAACAGGTTATGTAGGAGATGTTCAGTTTGTTACTCGTTGTTTGGATAGTGCATATAATACGATTGACCGGTATTGTTTTGTGGCGACAAATTGTAAAAAAGTTTCTGAGCCCAAGCCAGATGAAAACGAGTTTATTGAAATAGTAGAGATGCCTTTGGTGGATTTTAGAAATTTTTTACGAACTGGTAGGTTGACTGATGTGGAAGTTGCTTATTTGGGTTTGGATTTTTTGGGTTTATTATAATGTAAAAAAAAATTATCTATCTTGAAAAAATAACCTCGGGAGTATAATGGGGTTATTTTTGGTTACGTAAGAAAAAGATTATATATATTTTCGATTTTTCAGTTCTGGGGGAAAATATTCTTGTTGAAAGCTATCTTCGAGGGGAGTATATTTGTAATTTTTCCCATAGTTTAGTTCTTTCATTAGTTTGGTGGGGGCATTGCGTAAGTGCAGAGGAACTGGTAGATTGCCGTATTGAGCGACATCTTTTTTGACTTGGCCGTAGGCTTGGTAGGTGAGAATACTTTTGGGAGCGCGAGCAAGATAGATAACAACTTGTGTCAAGGCGACGTTGCATTCTGGCCAACCGATATTTTTACAGGTGTCGTAAACGGCATTGGTAAGGATAAGGGCAAAATTGTCAGCCAAGCCAATATCTTCGGAAGCAAAACGGACGAGTCGGCGGCAAATATAGAGTGGGTCTTCACCACCTTCCAACATACGCGCAAGCCAATATAGAGCGGCATTGGGATCATTGCCGCGAAGAGATTTGTGCAGGGCGGAAATAATATTGTAATGTTCTTCGCCATTTTTATCGTAGCGAAGATTGGTTTTTTGTAGAACTTGAGTAATGAGTTTTTGGTCGATTTTGTTGTTTTGCCAACTGCAAATTTCGAGGGTATTGAGAGCCATGCGGGCATCTCCGTTGCTGAGTTTTGCCAGAAACAAGACGGTGTCAGAGTCGAGGAATAATTGGGAATTGGTTTTTTGCAGATATTCGCTAGCACGGTTGATAATTTGAACAACATCTTCGGTGGTTAGTTGATTCAAAACCAAAACACGAAGGCGAGACAGTAGAGCACTATTTAGAGAAAAACTGGGGTTTTCGGTAGTAGCACCGATCAGGATGACTGTTCCATTTTCGACCCAGGGCAGGAGAGCATCTTGTTGGGCTTTGTTCCAACGATGAATTTCGTCGAGAAAAAGGATGGTTTTGGTTCCCAAATTTTTGAGGGTACTGGCTTCGGCGATAATTTTTTTGAGATCTTCTTTACCACTAACGACGGCGGATAAGGTAAAAAAATTGGCTTGAGTTTCATGAGCAATAATGTAAGCCAGAGTAGTTTTGCCACTACCAGGTGGCCCAAAAAAAATGAGCGAACTGATTTGGTCGTCCTGAATCATTTTTTTTAAGAAAAGATCATCAGCGACGAGATGGTGTTGGCCGACAAATTGATCGAGGGTGGCAGGTCGCATGATTTCGGCCAAAGGGGTTGGCGCAAAGGGTGGTTGGCTGGACTTTTTTGTCTTCATTTTGTTATATTTAACTTAATCATTATTTTTATTTGCTAGTCTGCTTTATTATAGCAGATTAGTTAATATGTGACAGGTGATGACCTATGATAGAAAAAATTCTTTTACCCAATCGTCTAACCACGACGACTAAAATTAGTTTTATTCATACTTCTTCACCGATAGAAAAACAGGATCTAAAAGCTTTCGATCAGGTAACCAAACGAATAGCGGCGGAATATCCATACACAAAAGTTTTCAATATTCACGAAGCAAAGTGGAGTCCAACGTATCTGTCAGGTTCGGAGAAGGAACGTCTGGCTAATTTTCGTAAAGCGATTCAACAAGGACAATGGTTATTGCCAGTGTATGGAGGAACTGGATGTGAAGATATTATCAGACATCTCAATGATCATGATTTGATGTATATTAGAAAAAATTTACCGATTGTTAATGGTTTTAGTGATACGACTTTTTTGATCAATTACTTATATTTCAAAATCAAGTTATTAACCTTTCATTATAAAAATGCGACTGGTTTATTTGAAACAAGCAATCATCAATTATTTTTTGATGTAATCAGAGGAAAGAAAAAATCGATGTTGTTTTATGAACCTGATTATTATTGGTTAACTGAACCGAAAACAAAAACGGAAATTAAGGGAGTAGCGATCGGGGGCAATATTAGTACCTTTCGGGATTTATTGGATATTTGTGAAATTAGGCCACGCAGTTGGGAGCCATATATTTTGTTTATGGAAGATATTGGTGTGGATATGGAAGATTTACATCGTTTGATTATTGCCTTGGATGAAAGAGGAATTTTTCGACATGTGCGAGCAGTAGTGGTGGGAACATTCAATAAAGAAATTTTTCAGGATAGTTTGTTTGATCGTTTTCGCTGGTTTTCCAAAAGCAAGACGACAGAAGATATCGATAATTTATTTGAGTATATTTTGAGCGATGTGATTAAAAAACGGATGGAGATTGGAGATCCTTTACCGATTCTTAAAGTTAGTAATTTGGGGCATGGCAAGGTAAAAAAACCAATGATTATTCCAATCGGTGGTCAGACGACAATTTATCCCAACGGCCATATTGAATTTCTTGGTCCGTTTGTTACTTAAGATTAAAATAAATTTTATGGTATTAAAAAACAGGACAAATCTTTATCCTGTTTTTTTTGTTTTTTGCAAAGTCGGGGCGCCGGGACTCGAACCCGGAGCCTCTTGCTCCCAAAGCAAGCGCGATAGCCAATTACGCTACGCCCCGATATATCTAATTATCAATTATCAAACAACAACTTTCAAGTATAATATAACAATATAATATTTTTTAAACAAAACAATTTCAATAAATAATCTTCAATTACCAATTCTTTAAAATCATTTCTTCACTTTTTTCTCCGTCACATAAAAACCCAAATATTTTCCCAACATCAACCTCGTTTGCGCATCCAAAGCCGGCAAAGAACCAAAAATCGACGAATTGATAGGCACAATTAACCACGTTAAGATCATTTCTAAATAACTTATTGGACCATATCTTGGCGGTTTCGGCGGTAACATCAAAAATGATATTCCCATCGAAATAAATAAACCTGCCCAAGAAATAGTTAGTAATCGGCTAGCCCAAAACGGCAAATAAAAAGATAAAGGCGAACTACTAAAACCGCCATTCATCATAAATGGAAACCATCCCGCCGTCAGCACAAACAAACTACCCGTCGCCCAGGAAAAATGACCATCCAAAATACGCGCCGTTTCCACCAACTTACGCCACCACCCAATCTTTCGATCATTGAGACTCGCCACCACCATATACGGAAAATGTTCCACTCCCCACGCCCATCTCCTTTTTTGTAGATATTGCGCCTTAATCGTTCCCCACAAACTACCCGCCAACACCGCATCCATATACACCGGCGTCAACAGAGGAATCACTTCATGATCTCCTTCATATTTAAACATCGCCCGATAATATTGCTTGGAATCCTCAGACACCACTGTCACATCCCAAAAATCAATATCAACCAATGTTTTCATACTCATTGCTTGCGAGGAAAAATTAACCATCCGATAACTCCGCGTCGACTCGACAATCTGCCAAAACGACGACGAAAAAGCCATTGTTCTAGTAATAAACGGCACATCCCATATATTATTATTAAAAATCGGAATCGGCTGATAACTCTTGTGCGTTCGTCTTTCAGCTAATAAATATTTATACGACAAATTGGCAAAATATTGTCGATGCACTCTCGTGTCACAATCGAAATTGGATACCAAGACTCGTTCATAATCAATTTTCTTCTCATCCAAATATTCTTTCAATCTTCGTCCCGCCCAAGTCGCATTAGCACTCTTACCTTTCAATTCTCCCGCAATTCCGTCCGGGTGGACAAAAATCAAAAAATCTGCAAACTTATCCTTGTATTCTTTTTCTAAAATTTTACCTCGCTCATTGAGCTTTTTTCCAACCCTTTCCTCCAACGCCAAAACAATTATTATTCTATCTTTCGGATAATCAGCCGCCAAATATGACTCTAAAGACGGTCTAATTATTTCTACTCCTTCATTGTAGGACGGCAACAAAACTACATGATAAATATCCTGCCAATCTAGTGGCATGTCACGTTGTTCTGACTTTTTCACTTTTTTTAGCAAAGATAAATAATCATTTTGCCAATCTCGACGCATCTGCACATAACCAATCACCAACCGTCCAGCAATTTCAAAAGCCTTAAATAACCAGTACAAATCAAAAATAATCACCCACACAGCAACTAAATGTGGGTGAAAAACCGACAAAATCATTGGCAACAACAACACTCCCCAACTCAAAATTCCCGGTATTGTTTCCAATAAACGATAAAACCAACGACTGTTAATCCAATTGCTAGGCATAAGACATATAGTAAATAACCGTAATAATTATCAGTATCTCCAAAAAAGTTGCCCCACCCAACAAAAAATAGGTCACTAGACGTTCCGACTTATACGAAAAAAAAGCAATAACCATATGTGCTACCGATACCACACTACCAAAAATCGGCAAAATAAAACGAGATAAAGTCTGATTTTGTTGTAAAAAACTAAAATAATCCGGCATTCCCATCGCCACCTGATTATTACGGTAAAAAATAATCCACAATGTCCACATTACCACCAAAATCACCAACAACACCAGAAAATTTGTCATTACCACCTTATCTTGAAAAATATTTTTTTTGGCCACTTCCATTTGTTTTATCTCTTCTTTTGACATAATTTTAATCTTAAAAAATACTTAATATTTTCCAAAAAGCCGGAGAGAGGATTTGAACCTCCAACCTCTGCTTTACGAAAGCATTGCTCTACCATTAAAGCTACTCCGGCCTACCAATATCTATCATAATTCACTTTCCCCTCAATAATCCAGCGTTCAATACACAAACAATTTCCATAAAACCACTATTACTACCACCAAAAATTGCGTCAACATCCCCCACCCCAATCCACAATCGAACTGAATTTTTTTATGCCAACTTACAAACCAATACCACCAACGCCACTTACCAGTTACTATCAAAAATGACCAAACATCAGGTAATATACTCACCATTATCGCCAATAATATTTTCCAATCAACCTTTCCACCCACCAACCACCAAACTCCTATCAATCCTATCCACAAATCACCAGCCGACCATAGATAATACTTTTTCGTCTTGGTATATGAAGGATCGTAATGAGGAATAATATCCAACAAAATATGAAAAACCAAAGACAAAAAAATAATCCACCACCAGTCATCGGCCACCAGACCAATCGCCGCCCCTACCAATAAATGAGGAGTAAAAAGCATAATTATTTCTTTGCTAGATGACGCCAAATATAAAACACAACCCCGACCAATAACACTACCCCAATCACCAAATCAAATTCATGAAAATACACTTTCAACATTGACCAGTTTTGTCCTAGCAACATCCCCAGATAAGCCAGAAAAATACTCCAAATTACCGATCCAATCAAAGTGTAAAGTAAAAATAACCAAAAATTTACCCGCGCTATTCCCAGTGGCAAGGAAATAAACGTCCTAATCACCGGCAACAAACGAGAAAAAAAAGCCGCACTCAAACCATATTTCCCCGACCATTTATCCGCCCAATCCAAATCATTTTTTGTAATCAAAAGATATTTCCCATACTTCTCCACAAAAGTCCTGCCCCCATAATAACCAACCCCATATGCTACTGCGCTACCCCAAACACACCCCACTCCCCCAGCCACTCCCGCCAGCCACAAATCCATTTTTCCCTGACCAACCAAAAACCCCGCAAAAGGCATAATCAATTCAGAAGGCAACGGAATACAAGCACTCTCGATTCCCATCAACAAAACCACCCCCCAATATCCCCCCATCTCAATAACATGGGTAATAAAAATTGATATTTGTTCCAACAAACTTGTAAACATAAATCAAATCACTCCAAAGTAATTTTAATAATTATCAAAATTGCTATAATAAAATAGTCGCACAATAATCTTTTTTATGAAGCTTAGTCAAGCTATTCAACAATTTCTCGAATATTGCCAATTGGAAAAAGGAAAAAGCCAAAAAACCATCGAAAACTATTCCCACTATTTAAACCGCTTTTTTCATTTTACCAAAGATATACCCATCGAAGCTATCGATGAGAAAAAAATCCGCACCTTCCGCCTGCATTTACTCACGCACAAAAATATTCATCAAGAAAGTATCAGCACCAAAACCCAAAATTATCACCTGATTGCTCTGCGTTCTTTCTTAAAATTCCTGCAAAAAAAAGATATCATTTCGTATAGTCCGGAAAAAATTGAACTTATCAAAGAAAACAAAACTCCACCCGACTTTTTGGAACAAGACGAAATCGAACAACTACTTTCCCTTTTTCAAAAACCAAAAACCATCCTTGATCTCCGCGACAATGCTATTTTGCAAACTCTCTTTAGTACCGGCCTTCGCGTCAGCGAACTTACCCGTTTGCAAAAAGAGGACTTAAGTTCCACCCGCCAAGAAATTAGTATTACCGGCAAAGGCGGTAAAACCCGAGTCGTCTTTTTATCCGAATCGTGTTTTCAATTTATCAAACAATATCTTGATCGTCGGCAAGACATCAATCCTTCTTTATTTGTCAGCCATAATCATAAAAATAACCAAACTACTTCCCTTACCCCCCGTTCCATCCAGCGTATTATCCGTAAAGCTGCCAAAAAAGCCGGAATAGTCAAAAAAGTCACCCCCCACACCCTCCGCCATTCTTTCGCTACCGATCTTCTCATCAACGGCGCCGATCTTCGTTCCGTCCAAAGCCTACTTGGTCACAGCTCTATCACTACCACCCAAATCTATACTCACCTTACCGACAAGCACCTCAAAGAAATCCACCAAAAATATCATCATTCCAAATCTCACTGAACCACCATTTCTATTTCCTGTACCTTTTGTAAATATTTTTTTTCCATTCCTTCCAGATCAAAAACCACCCCTTTATTCAAAATCTCGATAAACAATTTGCCGCTAATTATTCTTTTCTGTTTCCACCAACCCAATCCTTTTTCAATTTGAAAACTAATTATCTGTCCCGAAAGTAAATCAAATTCAAAATCAGTTATTCGACCAAAAACATCCAAACTTTTGTTCAAAGCCTTTTTTCCCAACACCAAATAATTATTTTTCCAAATATCAGTCAAAATTTTTACCTCCGACTGTTTCAACAATTTCTCTCGACTGCCAATCCAAACCAAGCCATTCCACGCTTCCAAGATATCTCCAACTTTCAAAATCCGCCACTGTCGTTTTTGTTTACCTCGACCCACCACCAACGCCACTACTTGTGGCCGGCCAGGATCCACCAACACTTCCATAATTTTTCCCACTTGCACCTCATGCTTGGTCACCAAACAATCAGCACCCATAATTTGTCCAATCAACATATATTTCTTTTATTTTTATTCTTTATTATCAATCTACCATGAATCATTCCCTAGATAAAATCCGAAATTTTTGTATTATTGCTCATATTGACCACGGTAAATCAACTCTGGCCGATCGTCTCCTGGAATATACCGGTACTATCGAAAAACGGAAAATGCGCAGCCAAATTCTCGATCAAATGGACATCGAACAAGAACGCGGCATCACCATCAAACTCACCCCCGCCCGCATGGAATATCAAGGATACACCCTTAATCTCATTGATACTCCCGGTCACGTTGATTTTGCCTACGAAGTTTCCCGTAGTCTAGCGGCCGTCGAAGGGGCCCTGCTGCTTGTTGACGCCACTCAAGGCATCCAAGCCCAAACCATTGCCAACACCTACCTAGCTTTGGAACACAATCTAACCATCATCCCCGTCATCAATAAAATTGACCTGCCCGCCGCTCAACCGGAAAAAGTGAGTCAAGAAATCTGCACCGCTTTTGGATTCAAACCAGAAGAAATTTTGACCGTCAGCGCCAAAACCGGTCAAAATATTGATCAGCTCACCCAAGCCATTATCAATCAAATCCCATCTCCGCAAGGAAACGATCAAGCCTCCACTCAAGCTCTCATTTTTGATTCCAAATATGATTCTTATCTCGGAGTTATCGCCTATATTCGCGTCGTCAACGGCGAAATAAGCCAAACCGATACTATCAAATTATTAGCCACCAGTCATCAAACCGAAATCTCCCAACTGGGTTTCCTCCGACCCCAATATCAACCGGAAAAAATCTTGCACACCGGCGAAATCGGTTACATTGCCACCGGACTAAAAAGCGTCGGCGAATGTCGAGTCGGCGATACTATGACCACTCTTGCCCGACCAACTTCGCAAGCCCTTCCCGGATATTCGGAAATTCCTCCCAAAGTCTTTGCTGGAATTTACTGTGAAGAAGGAAAAGAATATCAAACCCTCAAAGATGCTGTAGAAAAATTATCTCTCAACGACGCCTCCTTTACCTTCCAGCCAGAAATGTCGCCTGCTTTAGGCCCTGGCTTCCGCTGTGGTTTTCTAGGACTTTTACATATCGAAATCATCAAAGAAAGATTATCGCGCGAATTCGATCTCAACGTCATTTTGACCACCCCCACCGTCAATTATCGACTCCAACTCAATGACAACACCGTTATAACCATCAAAAATCCCGTCGAACTGCCCGACCCCGCCACCATCAAAACCATCGAGGAGCCATGGACCAAAACCGAAATTATTACCCCCAATCAGTACATCGGCTCCATCATTGAAATGACCAAAAAACATCGCGGAATCTATACCAACAACCAATTTTTGGGAGAAAATCGATCAATGCTTCTCTTTGAAATTCCTCTCTCCGAACTAATTACCGATTACTACGATCAATTAAAATCCATTTCTCAAGGCTATGCTTCGCTCAATTACGATATAACCGGCTATCGCATCGAAGACTTAGTCAAACTAAATATTATTATCAATAACGAAATTATCGAATCACTATCTTTGATCGTTCATCGCCAAAAAGCCGAATATCTTGGCCGACATATCACCAAAAAACTTAAAGACATAATCCCCCGTCAACAAATCAAAATACCAATTCAGGCCGCCATCGGCACCAAAATCATTGCTCGCGAAGATATCCCCGCTCTCAAAAAAGACGTCACCGGCTATCTTTATGGCGGCGATATAACTCGCAAACGAAAACTCTGGGAAAAACAGAAAAAAGGCAAAAAACGTATGCAAAAATTCGGTAAAGTTGAAATTCCCCAAGACACCTTTATTCAAATTATTAAAAGAGATAACGAATAAAAACCAATCACATATTTTTACCTTTCGAAAACCGCCGGCAGAATTGCCGGCGGTTTATTTTAAATAATACTTTATCCAATATTCTACTTTGTCACCGTATATCTCAAAAATACCCCCTGATCTTTTAACCATTCTTTATTTTCCACAATCGGGCGAAAATATTCCGTAAAAGTACCCAAATTTTTGGCCATTACTCCAAAACTAAAACGTCCCACTGTTCCCGGCAACACTTCGGTTTGTTCCAAACCAATTCGATTATTATTCAACCACGTCTTTGCATCAAAAAAACTACTAGCTCGATCTTGCGGATTATTTGTCCCTAAATGAATTGCATTTACACCCTCTTTTTCCCAACTAGCCGTCCCATTATTTACAAATTCCACCCAACTCGATCCCGATTCTCCCTGATTCAAAGTCAAATAATCCGATTGGTCTAGCCAAGCCGCCGAATAAATATCCTTATTAGTCACTGTAAAATTCCAATACACTCCCATATCATTCAACCATTGCTTATTCTCCGACACTAAACCAAAATATTCATTATATGATCCCTCTTGATAAGGAGCCAAAATTTCAAATTCAAAACGCAATACTTCACCCGGCATAACATCCTCTGCATTGGTGGCAGCAATCCGGTTACCCGACAACCAGCTATCCTGATCAAAAAAACCACTCAAACGATCTTTATTTCTCTCCGTAGCCAAATGAAGAGCATTCGTGCCATCTATTGACCACAAAGCATCTCCCACATTCTTGAACTCTATCCAAACTTTTCTTTTCTCTCCCGGTCGCAAATACCAATAATTAGATTGTCCAAGCCACTGAGCCAAAAATACATTTCCATATTTTGTCACATCTTGACCACCATCATCCGCCAAATCGTATTTTATATTCACCACATCGGAATATTCAACTACTTGATCATCTTGATACGCTGCCAAACGATAATAATATTTTGTCCCATCATTCACCGAAGTATCAACAAAATCTGTCGTCGTCAAATCATTTATGCTTTTATACGCTTCATCCGGATATTTGGGATTTTGATTACTAGTTGAACGCAATATTTTTAAACTATCAGCTGTATTTTCGTATTTACTCCAAGATAATTTTATTCCCCCATCAATCTTTTTGGCAGTCAAATTGAAATCAAAATCATCTTCATTTTCTCCATCATCCAATCCCTTTGTCACTCGATCCATTGCTCCTACTACATCCAACCGACCATTGCCATATCTTTCATCAAAATCAGCCGTCATATCATCCACTTTTTCCGCCGACAACAACAAAGCTGCTTCTACTTCGCCACCTGTCAGATTTTTATTTTTATCCCACAACAAAGCCGCCGCCCCTACCACCTGTGGCACAGCCATCGACGTTCCATCATATTTAGCATACAAATCTCCATCCTTACCACTCGTTGCTGCCAAAATATCAACTCCCGGCGCTACCAAATCCAAATTTTTTCCCCGATGAGAAATAAACGAAGCATTACCCAAAGACGCTACTTCATCATTTTTGTCTGTTGCCCCCACTGCCAAAACCGTTTGATAATTAGCCGGATAATACAAAGAATTAACTTTTTGTCCTCCGCTCTCCGAGTTCCCCGCCGCTGCCACCAATACCACTCCTTTTTCCGCCGCATAAGCCACCGATTCACGCATATCTTCTTGATCAACCAACGCCCCCAAACTCAAATTGACTACTTTTGCTCCGTTATCTACGGCATAATATATCGCTTGAGCAATATCAAATAAACTAGCCGAACCATTGGCATTGGCTACCTTTAGCGGCATAATCGTTGCTTGCCAACACACTCCCGCCATTCCAGTTTTATTATTTGTATTGGCCGCAATGATCGACGTAACCGCTGTTCCGTGATCATTGTCATCGTCTATATCCGAACTGGCTTTAATAAAATTATAACCATTACGATCATCCACATAACCATTATTATCATCGTCAATCCCATTATTTGGTATCTCGTCCTCATTGACCCACAATAAATCACTCATATCTTCATTTTTATAATTCAAACCAGTATCAACTACTGCCGCCACCACATCTTTGTTACCTCGATAATCATTCCACACCGTCTCCATCCCGATTTTCTTCAAATTCCACTGCATATCTTGAATATCAGTATAATATTTATCATTTGGTTTGGTATTCAAAATAGTCGCCTCACCATCAATATCGACTTTGGTTACTTTTTTCCAATCAGTGTTTGTTTGCACTTTTACACCAATTTGATCATCCATAATCATAATTCGTCCATTTCGACCAACCTTGATTTGTTCCGCCGTCAAATTATTGGCCAACAAAAAATCATCTACCGATACCCCCTCGGCCAAAGTCACAATTATTTTGGCAATATTTCCTTCGTCCGCCTTAGCCGACCACGGATAAAAACTAGCCAACATTAAAGACAAAATAACGCCAATCAAATATTTATTCATAAAAAATTTAAAAAAATAATTAAACATATCCTTAGTATAAACTTTTATTTCCCTGGAAAAAAGAAAAATAACACAAAAAAAACGGTTAAAATATCTAACCGTTAAAAAAACTAACAAGTGGGTGCAGGGGGATTCGAACCTCCGACCTTCTGCTTAAAAGGCAGCTGCTCTACCGACTGAGCTATGCACCCCCGTCAAAGTTGTAAACATCCATCTCCTGCTTTTTCTCTGTCCCTCAACATCTATCCAAGCAGCGACAATAACATCTTAACAACTAAACAACTGCTTTGGCAAGAAAAAAATTATTCTTCCGGTACAATAAAATAACTAGAAACAATCATCAAAATTACTGGCAAAACTATCCATAATGATTTCTGGGCCATTATCCAAGCAATAATATTTGATTGCGAATTGATATTGGCCTGCAATTCTGGAGACAAAAAAGAAATAATCGTTGAAGCCACGATCAAAGCAAACAAAACACTATAAATAAATGATAAAATTATCGGATGTGCCACCTTTACTTCCGACATAGCATGTGCATGTTCCGCCCGCAAAGACAATAATAAAATCAAAGAAATAAACAAAAATGTCTGAGTCAAAAATAAACTAAACAACCGCCCGGAAATCGATTCATTGAGCATCACAATTCCCGCTTTTTGTATCAAATTATTAAAACCCGGTCCAACTACAGTCACCACCGCCAAAGCAATATAAACATTTATCAAACTCAAAACTATTTTATTCCGCTGCAAAATAAAACCATAAAGCACCGAGACAAGAACACAAAAAATAATAAAGATATTCCAACTCATGACCATTTTTGCCTCCTTTGAAATCTATAGATAGCGTAACACTCCCCAGAGCAATTTTCAAACAAGAGAAAACATATTTTACAAATCAATCAACTGATCATCCATCGTCTGCAGACAATGATTAATTGTTTTCAATAAAACAGATTTTTGTATCTCGGTCAACGAACTATTATTAATTTTATAGATCATTTGTTCTCGATATTGCGGAATTTGAGTAATCGCGATAATACTGGCAAACATTTCTTCAAAACCATCAAACGGATGGCCAATTGCGTCCTTTTCTTTTCCGGACAAATTATTCTCCATATACTTTGACTCATCAATAATCCCAAATAATTCATTTTTCTCAAACGTCGGCCGATATTCAGTTTTATAATCCAGTTTCATCGGATCCAAACCACAAACTTCTATCAACTTATAGTAATCATCCTTCAATGTTTGCTGACAAACAACGTCAGCTTTATTTTTCGGCAATGCATGTAAATAAATATGTGCCGCCTCATGGTAAAAAGTCAACAATGAACAATCCTTTTCTAAAAAATTTACATTTCCATATATCTTGCCCTGTTCCGGGAAAGCTCTAAAATTATAATAATTCAACTTACGATCATCTTTTTCTCCATCATGCAACAATATTTGTTTAATTTTATAATCAGAATCAAGATTTTTTTTATCTACCAATTCATTCAAGCCACCACAAAAATCAGCCACACTTTTTAATCTCTCATTTACGATCTCTGAAATCTCCTTTTCATTTGGAATCAATTTTACTCGATCCGAATAAATATCTATCCCTTTCATTTGTAAATACACAAATTTCATCAAAATATCTGTGTCGGCACTTTCCAAATCTTCATATTCACTCTTATTATCAACCTTTTCCTGCAAAACCAATCGTAATGGTAGTAGATATTTTTGATCAACCTTTTTGAAATTGTTCACCGAAAAATCTTGTGAATAAACATTGCCTCGATCGTGATCAAAATAGTCTTTCATTCTATCATTATAAACACAACAAAGCTTGGAAACCTTTTTATTTTTAGGATTCACATACTGTAAAACCAAACGTTGATTCTTATCCAAAGAAAATTTATTCAAGTCCTGCTCAAAAACTATACTTAAACCAGTTGTATTTACTTTTATGCCAGGGAATATTTCTTCCCCGCTATTTTCAATCAACTTCGGGATTTTTTTCATAATCTCAATCTTTTTCTGATCATCAGCCAACATTTGATCAGTCCGCCGATTCAATTTTTCAAAACCAAGATCAAAAACAACTTCTTTTGACAAACGACTTCTCTTGTTAATATTATGCAGTACTTCCAAATCACCTTCAATTATTTCTTCGTTATCATCTCTATCTCGTTTCATTTTTGTATTTAAACAACCAAATAATTAAAAACCCATTTTCCTTTTTACTTTTTCAAAAACATTTTCCTCGTATATTTTGTCTCCCCGCAACACCGCTAACTGCTCAATCAGTTCTTTTTCCTGTTTGGATATTTTCTTTGGCACATCCACAATTATTTCCACAATATGATCGCCTCTCTTTGTTTCATTACCCAAATATGGCACACCCTGACCATTAATTTTAAAAGTTTCATTGTTTTGCGTTCCCGCCGGAATAATTATTGTTTGTTTTCCATTAATCAATTGCACTTCTATTTCCGCACCCAAAACCGCTTGAGCAAAAGATATTTTTTGCCGACTCAAAATATTATGACCTTCCCGCGAAAAATCTCGGTCTTTTTTCACTATAATTTTTATCAACAAATCTCCGCTCTCTCCACCTTTTATCCCCGCTTCTCCCTCTCCTCTAATTCGCAAAACCATACCATTTTCTACCCCAGCCGGGACATCGATTGTTTGCGTCACCTTTTGCGTAAATCTACCCTGACCAGCACATTTTTCGCACATTATTTTCGGTTTTTTCCCTAATCCACCACAACTATTGCAAACCACTCTTTGTCTGATCTGACCCAACATTGTATTTTGAATCTTATCCAACCAACCATTTCCTCCACATTCATCGCATTTGACCAATTCCTCATTCTTCGCGCCTGTTCCTCCACACTCATTACAACGTGTCAATTTCTCCAACGAAAATTTTATTTCATCACCCAAAATTGCTTGTTTAAAATCCACCTCCAAACTTGTTTGGATATCCCTACCTCGCGTATCAACTTTTTTACCCCTGGTTCTACCCCCACCACCAAATCCACCACCAAAAAACATATCAAAAACATCACCCAAATCCTCACCCAAATCAAAATCCATTCTAAAACCACCATTTCCACCCTGCGCCCGATAAAAACCACTAGGATCAAATCCCGAAAATCCACCCTGACCACCGCCACCACCAGAAAAACCAGCCGACCCAAAACGATCATAACTACTTCTTTTAGCCGGATCAGACAAAACCTGATATGCTTCGTTTATTTCTTTAAATTTCTCTTCCGCATCCTTGCCCCCACCCTTATCTGGATGATACTTATGCGCCAGTTTGCGATACGCTTTCTTGATTTCATCCGCCGAAGAATCTTTTTTTATTCCCAAAATTGAATAATAATCTTTTGCCATATTTGATAAAAAAATACCAAGTATCCCGAGTTATTAATTTCCCTCGCCCAATACTTGATATTTTTACCTTAATTATTTTATATAATCTGTTCTCCCGAACTAGCATCAATAGTAATTCGAAATGATTGATCGGACCCCGTAGCACTATATACTATGTACCAAGCCAAATTTTTATTATCCGCCAACGACAACATTTGAGTTACTTGAAAATTGGGATGCTCTTGACGAAATTGATATCCACCCATCATATCCGCTTTTTCAATAGCTTGGGCATAATTCACTTTCCAGTATTTAATCGGAATCGGCTGGACTCCCGATTTTAAACGATAATCATCACGGTAAATCAATGTCCTCGTAAACTTATTATCACTTCTCGCGATATCAATCGAAAAATAAAGCTCAGTATTAATATCAGAAGTAAAAATAAATTTATCAATCACTCCACTATCATCCAAGGATGAAAAATAATTCGTTGAAACTAAAATCAATTTAGCATCCGATTGCCATTTCTTCGCCTTTTCTGTTGCTAAATTTGCGCTCTTTTTTGCCTTCTCCAACACTGCTGCCGAATCAGTAACTTTATACATATCCGGCTGATTGTCCGTCACGTTCGGTTGTGCAGGTACTGTCTGATCAGTGTTTTGTTCATCCGTCTGTTGTTGGTTATCACTATTATCGGTACCACCAGACCAACTACAACCACTCAAAGAAAGCAAACACACACAAAATAAAAAATACCAAGTAAATTTTTTCATTAAATATATCTAATAATAATCATCCAAACCTATTGTAACAACAAAAAACCGGGAAGGGGAGAAAATAATTACTCCCCTCTCTTTTTGGTCTTTACATCAACCACTTCCTCATCGTCGTCTTTTTTGTCTTCCTTCTTTTCTTCACTTTCAGTGGAAGCGCTAGCTTGTTTATACATCTCCGCCCCAATTTTTTGTACCAATTCACTCAATTTACTACTTTTATTTTTTATCTCATCTAAATCATCTTTATCTTTTACTTCTTTCAAATCAGTAATAGCCTTTTCAATATTTTCTTTATCTTCCTTATTTACCTTGTCGCCATAATCTTTCAATGACTTTTCGCTGGCATAAATTAACTGTTCTGCCTTATTTTTTTCCTCAATCATGTCTTTCTTTTTCTTGTCCTCCTCAGCATGAGCTTGAGCTTCCTTTTGCATTCTCTCTACCTCTTCTTTTGACAAACCGCTCGATCCCTGAATAACGATATTCTGTTTTTTATTACTAGCTTTATCTAAAGCAGTTACATTCAAAATACCATTGGAGTCGATATCAAAAGTAACTTCTACTTGCGGCACGCCTCGGGGTGCTGGAGGAATTCCATCCAAGATAAATCTCCCCAAAGATTTATTATCTGCCGCCATTTCCCTCTCACCCTGTACAACATGAATCTCTACCGACGTTTGATTATCCGCCGCCGTCGAAAATACTTGGCTAGCCTTAGTCGGCACCGTGGTATTCCTTTCGATCAACTTGGTCGCCACTCCTCCCAAAGTTTCAATCCCTAAAGACAAAGGAGTAACATCCAAAAGCAAAATATCTTTTACATCACCAGTCAATACCCCACCTTGCACCGCTGCCCCCATTGCCACCACTTCATCCGGATTGATTCCCTTGTGCGGCTCTTTACCAAAAAAATCCTTAACAACCTGTTGCACCTTTGGCATTCTTGTCTGACCACCAACCAAAACCACCTGGTCAATCTCACTTTTGTTTAATTTGGCATCAGCCAACGCCTTCTTGCAGGGTTCCAAAGTATTTTGTACCAATTCATCAGTAATTTCCTCCAACTTCGCCCTGGTCAACCTAATATCCAAATGTTTAGGGCCATCAGCCGTAGTAGTAATAAAAGGAATATTAACCTGAGTTTCCACTGTTGAAGACAATTCAATTTTGGCTTTTTCGGCAAAATCTTTTAGCCGTTGCAAAGCCAAAACATCTTTACGTAAATCAATCCCATCTGATTTTTTAAATTCGTCAGCCAGATAATTAATCAAAGCTTGATCAAAATCATCGCCACCCAAATGAGTATCTCCATTGGTCGCCAAAACCTCGACAGTATCTTCACTCACTTCCAAAACAGAAACATCAAAAGTTCCTCCGCCCAAATCATAAACAACAATCTTTTCATTTTTGTGCTTATTGAGTCCATAAGCCAAAGCCGCCGCTGTCGGTTCATTAATTATTCTCTTGACATCCAAACCGGCAATCTTACCAGCATCCTTAGTCGCTTGACGTTGTGAATCATTAAAATAGGCCGGCACAGTAATCACTGCTTCCGTAACTTTTTCTCCCAAAAAAGCTTCGGCATCATCTTTCAACTTCTGTAAAACCATTGCCGAAATTTCCTGCGGAGCATATTCCTTGCCATCCATCACAATCAAAACTGAATTATTCTTTCCCTTTTTAATTTTGAAAGGTAAAAGTTTGACATCACGTGTCACCTCTTCATCATCAAAACTACGTCCAATCAATCGTTTGGCACTATATATCGTATCTTCTGGATTGACCACTGACTGACGCTTGGCTGTCTGTCCCACCAATCTTTGTCCATTTTTATCAATCGCCACGATCGATGGCGTCGTGCGATTACCCTCCGCATTTGGAATTACTGTCGGCGAACCACCCTCCATCACCGCTACACAACTATTGGTTGTTCCCAAATCAATACCGATAATTTTTCCCATACATACCTCTTTACAATATATAAAACAGATAAATACAAAATAATTTCTAATTTATAACTTATAATTTTTTCCCAAATACTCTGAAAATTAAAAATTAAAAATTAAAAATCAGCCACTCCCGAAAATAAAGCAAACTATTTTCGGGAGTGATTCT